>Ga0210400_10001855_pt1 | contig 20520 bp, 23 predicted proteins | sample IncBWH26MmetaG_FD_155456 | JGI IMG/M metagenome (GOLD analysis project Ga0210400, IMG submission 155456) | Forest soil microbial communities from Barre Woods Harvard Forest LTER site, Petersham, Massachusetts, United States - Inc-BW-H-26-M | ecosystem: Environmental > Terrestrial > Soil >...
CTTAGCGCTTTGATGCCGTTTTTGTAGACTTTGGTGAGTTGTCGGAGGACTAAGGCATGCATACGAGCCGCGTAGACTAAACCTCGCGAGGCTCGCTTGGCAATTGAGCCGCGGCGGCCAGTTGCAGTCCGGAGAGCTGGACCCGGCGCAACGCGGCGGGATCAGGGCGCGCCGCCGCGCTGATTAGGGCGCTCCAGTAGGGGCCGCAGTTGCTCCACCGGGCGGTGAGATTTGGCGCCTCGGCGAGCGCCAATGACGGCAGCGCATCGACGGCGATGCCGCGAAAAGCCTCGGCCGTGTTGCCATGCATGCCCAGGAGCAGGCGCGCCGCCAGGCCGGTGCTCGAGGCGACGTGCCAGGTGTAAAAAAGCGCAAGCTGCGCGAAATCGAGGATGTCCGCCTGAACCTTGGGCTCATCCGCGACCCGCCGGCTCCCCAGGGCCTGCAGGCGCTCCCGCCAGTAGAGGTCATCGCCAAATCGCAGGTCGAACAAGGCGTAGGGACAATTCGCAGCCGCGGTGCGCTGCAGCGGCGACAGGCCCGCGAGCTTGAGCGCCAGTCCCGGTGCGAGCAGGCCCCTACCGGCCAGAGCGAGGAAGCGGCTGTTCAAGCCGCGTATGGAAGTCAAGTGTGTCGGAGAGACGTGTGATTGCTGCGTCCAATTGCCGATGAATGCGTCGTGCACAAATCGCTCCTTTTTGTGTCGATAAACTCCTTGGCAGGCAAGCTAACTTTGTGACAAATTTCTGTCAAATTCCTTTTGATCCCAAAACCGCATGAATTGCTCGAGAGGTGGGCCATGAGAGTGTCCGACGACCGCTATACGAGAGACCGCCAGAAATTCGATCTTGCACTGCGGCTGATCCATCACGAAGCCCGCACGTTTACCATCCGCCAGTGGACGGGCTTGAGCGACGATCGAATCCGCAAGCTATACCGCAGCTATGTATTGAGCAACGATGCGCGCGAGGTCACGCGCCACCGCGGCAAGTCGCCGCGGCAAGCGGCATTTTTCTTCCGCAATCCGGAATTGAATTTTCACGCGGCGCAGCTCGCGAGCCTGTTCGTGATGTACGGGTTGGTCGGCCCCGGCGAGCGCGGCGTCGAGCCGCGCTACCGCGTCGGGTCGCTGGAATCCGGCGCCTTGCTGTGCCGCGCGTACGAGGCTTATCTGGAGATGCACAAGCCGGTGAACATTTCCTTCGAGCATGCGTGGTTTCTGCTGCTGGCATTGGCGCGCCACGATGAAGTCGGCATCGCTCGCTGCGCGATATGCGGCGGCGTGCGCGTGCGCGACTTGCTGGCCAAGCGCAAGCTGACCTGCGGCAATTGCGACGGCGCCATCGACAGCGCCGCGCAGGGTCCGCCCTGCTAGAATCGTTTGCATGCAGCAAAGGAATACCCTGTCCGGTCCATATCTGGACCGCGGCGCGCATTTGCGCAACGACCCCGCATGGTTTGCGAACGCACTGGCCGACGAACGCAGCCGCTACCTGCCGGTCTGGAATTCGCGCAATCTCATCGTCGAAGGTGCGACGCCGCGCGCCGCGCTGCTCGAATTGTCGGCCGTGCCCGAACAACTGCGCAACGGCAACGATCTGATTCTTCTCGGCCGATTCGGCGACATCGACGTGTTTGCCTACGAGATCGAATCGCTCGAGCCGCCGCAGGTTGAAACCGGAACGCGCTTCGAGGACTTGCGCATGGCGGCTTCGCTCCTGCCGGCGGAGGATGCGGGACTGTTGGGCTATGCACGCGGCATGGTGTTGTGGCGAGCCCGGCACCGATTCTGCGGCACCTGCGGCGCGACGACGCTCGCCGCCAAAGGCGGTCACGTGTTGATTTGCACCAATCCGGCGTGCCGCCACGAACATTTTCCGCGCACCGATCCGGCGATTATCGTGTTGGTCAGCGACGGCGAACGGGCGCTGCTCGGAAGGCAGGCTTCCTGGCCGGTCGGCCGCTACTCCACGATCGCCGGCTTCGTGGAACCCGGGGAGTCGCTCGAGGACGCGGTGGCGCGCGAAGTGTTCGAAGAGACCGGCATCCAGGTCGATCAGATCGAATATCACTCCTCGCAGCCCTGGCCGTTTCCCTCCTCGCTGATGCTCGGCTTCACGGCCCACGCGCTGACGACGCAAATTCTCCGGCGCGATGATGAACTGGAAGATGCGCAGTGGTTCACGCGCGCGGATCTGGCGTCGGGCCGGCCGCTGGTGCCGCCGGGAGTGTCGATTTCCTTTCGGCTGATCGAACATTGGTTCGATGCCGGCGGCGGCCCGAAACTTCGAGAAATTCAGAAGGCCTCGCCGTGGCCGGCCGCGCGATGACTGAAGCGCGCGCCGCGTTCTTGAGCGCCTGCCGCGTTGTTCTTGAGCGCCGGCCGCCTTGTTCTTGAGCGCCAGCCCCGTTGTTCTTAAGTGCTAGCCGCGTTCCCAATGGCCCGGGCGCATGCGCCAGCCGTCGCCGGCCCGCACCCAGGCATGACCGACCCAATGATATCCCTGCCTGCCCGCAACCCAGCGGCCCGGAACCCACTCGTGGCGTCCGCCAACCCAGCCCCAGTAACCGCCGATCCACACATAGCCGGGATACGGTGCGACGCCGACAACCTCAACGCGCGGCGCCGGCGGCGCCACCATGACGACGCCCCCGGCATAATGACCCTGATCGGGGACCACCACGCATGCGGGCAGCGCCGCGGCGATGGCGAGCCCGAAAACAGAGGCTGCGAGTAGCGACTTGCGTTGATTCATGATCACTTCCTGTTATCAGGGCAGATAAGGACTGGAACGTCCTTCGTGCCCCGCCGTTGACGGGATTTTGATCAAGCATACCGCCGTCGCCTACGGAGTACCACCCGAGCGCGGTTTGGACTTGTCGTTGCGCCGGCGGCTCGGCCGCTGCTCCGGCGCAGGGGCGGAGTTCGGCGCGGGCCGCACGATGCGCGACTTGAGGCGATACATGGCCTCGTCGGCCCGGTGCACCAACAGTGCGGCATTCTCGCCGTGATAGGGATACATCGACTCACCGATCGAGGCGGTCAATTGCTGCTGATCGTTGCCGATCCAATAAGGCAGCGACACGCGCTCACGAATCGCATCGGCAACCCGGCTCACCGGGAACGGATCCGGCACTCCCGGCAATATCACCACGAATTCGTCGCCGCCGTAACGGCAACAGATATCGCCCGTGCGCACGCGCGCCGAGATGCGCGTCGCCACCGTGGTGAGAATTTTGTCGCCGGCCGCGTGTCCATATTTGTCATTGATGGCCTTGAATCCATTCAAGTCGATGAACAGCAATCCAACGTGCAGATCCTGCAGCAAGGCATCGCTGATCGCCGCCTCCAAGAGTTCCAGCATGCGGCGGCGGTTGTACAGGCCTGTGAGCCCGTCGCGCTCCGCCAACTTTTGGGCTTCCGCCTCGCGCGCTTTCATGGCGGCCAACTCGCGCAGCAAGTGGGCATTGACGGCGCGCAAGCTTTCGATTTCACGCAGCTCCGCCGTGGGGATGCGGCGGCCGCGCGAACTTGCATCCGCGCGCGAATTCGCATCCCGCGGCGACAGTTCGCGCGGAGTCTCGGGCGATTCGTCGTCGCTCGAAGACATTTGGGCAGAGGCCATAGTACTTTCCGAATTGCTCATGGAACATCTGCATTGTCGCGGGCTTCGGCTTTCGCCGGGAGCGGGTGCCACCTGATGCAGATGTCAGATTATACTGACCGGTCGAGTTCACGGCTCGGCTAAGGAGCGCAATATGTCCTACACGGCGGATCCTCGCGTGCTGTTCGCCGCCGAACGCACGCTGCTGGCCTGGCAACGCACGGCGATCGCGCTCATGGGATTCGGTTTCGTCGTCGAGCGATTTGGATTGTTCCTGCAAATGGCCGCGCACCAATCGGAGTCGGGCGCCTCGCGCAGCTTTTCCTTGACGGCGGGCATCGTGTTGCTGCTGCTGGGCGCGGCCGTGGCGCTGATCTCCGCGCGTCAATTTCGTCAAATCGCCAAGAACTTGGATCCGGCCGTCATTCCGCCGGGCTATTGGACGCACGTCGGCGTGGCGCTGAATGTCGTGATCGCGCTCATTGCCGTAGCCTTGGCCTTGCACTTTCTATTTGCCGCGCAAAGCTCGAGTTAACAGTAGGGTGTTGCGGCGCACCGCCGTGATCCAAGGCATCGAGGTCAACCCTCCGTCCGCTGTGCCGTTGAAGGGTCTTGATGCAAGCTGAAATCGCCGTTTTGCGGTTCGGATTGGGCGCCAAGCCGGGAGATCTCTCGGCAGCGGCGAATGAGCCGCGCGCGTGGTTGATGGCCCAGATCAAAGGTGCCGTGCCGCTGGCGGTGAATGCGCCGTTGGCGCCGTCCGATCAAATCTACGCAGGCTTGCTGGCGGCGCGCGACGAGCGCCGGAAGATGAAGCAGGAATCCGCGTCTGAAGGCCAGGATGCCAAAGTCGCATTCAATGCCGTTCGCGAAGCTTACCTACCCCACTATCGCGCACAGGTCCTGGCGCGCGCGCAAAGCGCCGCGCTGACCTCCCGGCCGTTCGCCGAACGCCTGGTGCACTTTTGGTCGAATCATTTCGCCGTGTCCGCGGACAAGGGCGTGGTGTACGGCCTCGCCGGCACGTTGGAGAACGAGGCCATCCGGCCGCATGTCGGCGGGCGCTTTGTCGACTTGTTGACGGCGGTGGAGCAACACCCCGCCATGATCGCGTTTCTCGACAATCAATTCTCGGTGGGCAAGGATTCCAGCGCGGCGCTGGCCGCGTCGCGCTCGCGCTCGCGCTTCGCCGATGACCGCCAACCCAAGCGCCAGTTCGGCATCAATGAAAACCTCGCGCGCGAGATTCTTGAATTGCACACGCTGGGAGTGAACGGCGGCTACAGTCAAGCCGATGTCACCAGCTTCGCGCAGATCATAACGGGCTGGTCGATCGGCGGCGGCAAGGGGCGCCTGGCGGGAGGCGTGCCGGGCCGCTTCTATTTCCGCGACAATCTGCACGAGCCGGGCCCGAAGGTGTTTCTGGGCAAGACTTACGCAGAGCAGGGCCGGCGCCAGGGCGAGGCGGTGCTCGCCGATTTGGCGCGCCGTCCCGAAACGGCCAACTTCATCGCCACCAAACTCGTGCGGCATTTCATCGCGGACGATCCGCCGCGGGCCGCCGTGGATCGCCTCGCACGCGCGTTCTTGAGTTCCGGCGGCGATCTGCCTGCGGTGTACGCCGCCTTGGTCGAATCTCCCGAGGCTTGGGACGCCAATGCGCGCAAGTTCAAGACACCCGAGGATTTCGTCTTCTCGACCTTGAGAGCGTTGAACGTGTCGCCGGCACAACCCGAGGAAGTCATTCGAGCCTTTGACCTGTTGGGCCAGCGGCAATACACACCGGGATCCCCCGCGGGCTGGCCCGACACCTCGAAGAGTTGGGACGGCTCCGATGCGCTCATGCACCGCGTGCTGTGGGCATCGCGCGTGGGCGCCAAGTATGAAAGCGGCGTGGAACCCACCGATCTCGCCGCGGCAAGCTTAGGTGCCTATGCGCGCCCCGAGACTCTCACCGCCCTGCGCCGCGCCGCGAGTTCGGGCCAGGCGGTGGCATTGTTGTTGATGAGCCCCGAGTTTCAACGGAGATAGTCATGCCCGGACCCGCGCCAATGAACGCCGCTCGGCGCCGCTTTCTGATCGGCGCGGGTGCGCTGGCGGCGACCGCCACGATACCCAATGCACTGTTTGGCTTTACCGGCGGATCCTCGCGCCTGGTGATCGTCATCTTGCGCGGCGCCCTCGATGGCTTGGCCGCCGTGCCCCCTTACGGGGATCCGGACTACACGAGTCTGCACCGCGAACTGGCGATCGCCGCACCGGGTGGTCCCGATGGCGCATTGGCACTGAACAACACCTTCGGACTGCATCCGTCCTTGAGCTTTTTGCACGAGCGCTACGCCGCCGGCGAACTGGTCGTGTTCCACGCGGTGGCCTCGCCGTACCGCGATCGATCGCATTTTGACGGTCAGAACGTGCTCGAGAACGGGCTCAGCAAGCCCATCGGCACTGCCGACGGCTGGCTCAATCGGGCCCTCGCCGCCTTGCCTCGCCGCAAAGGTCAAGCCGATCGTGCCGTGGCCATCAGCCAGAACGTGCCGCTGATTTTGCGCGGCGAAGCGGCCGTGATGTCGAAGTCGCCGCAGGCCACGCCGGATGTCGATGAGGATTTGTTGGCGCGCCTGGCGGATCTATATTCCCAAGACGATTGGTTCTCGGCTCGATTGAGCGAAGCGGTGCAGACCGAGAAAATGATGGACGGCGCGGCGGACTTGGGCGCCAACACGGCAGGGTCGGTGGGCGCGGGTTATCCGGATCGGGTCGGCGCGGTGGCGCGCATGGCATCCGAACTGATGCGCAGCGACGGCGGTCCCGAGATCGCCGTCATCGAGGCGGGCGGTTGGGACACGCACGCCAATCAAGGCGGCGCCAAAGGCCTTCTGGCCGCGCGCTTAGGAGGGCTCGACCGGGGCCTGAAGTCGCTGGCGGATGGATTGGGGCCTCTGTGGCCGCAGACCGCCGTTCTGGTCGTCACGGAATTCGGCCGGACGGCTGCCGTCAACGGCACGCGCGGCACCGACCACGGAACCGGCGGTTGCGCCTTCCTCGTGGGGGGCGCAGTTCGCGGCGGTCAGGTAGTCACCGACTGGCCGTCCTTGAGTCGCAGGGCACTCCTCGACAATCGCGATCTTCTGCCCACGCTCGATCTGCGCAGCGTATTCAAAGCCGTTCTCGACGCGCACATGCACGTCGATGCGAACACTCTGGCCAAACGGGTCTTCCCCGACAGCAGCGGCGCGCGCCCTCTACAAGGGCTGATACGCGCCTGAACTGCCGTCGGGCGAAATCTACATCCCCGATGATTCCACGCCGGAATTCATCGCCGGCGGCATGTCCGACTCAGCCGGCATCGCAGGCGGCGAAGACGTAGGCGCCTGCATCATCGGCGCCGGCCTCGGCTTCGGGGGCGCTTTCACAACGACGGGCGTCGGAGGCTTCGCAGCGACGGGCATGGCCCGCTTCGGCGCAGCTTTCTTGGGCGCTGCTTTTTTGACTGCTTTCTTCGCTTTCGCCTTGACCTTTTTCTTGGCCTTCATCGGCCGCGTTTTTCGCTTCGCGGCGCTCTTCTTGGCCGAGCGTTTTACCGAACCACGTTTGGCCTTCGCCATCGGCCGCTTCGACTTGCGTTTTTTCGACTTGCTCTTTTTTGCCATGATCATCCTTCTCCTGAAACATCGTTCGAACTCGCCGTGAGAGTAGCCCTGAAAAAGTCCGCTGTCATCTGTGCGTGAACACTGGAGTCGCTCACCCGGATTGCGTAGGCTGCCTTGGGTGTCCACCACCGAAGAAATTCACCCGATAAAAGATGTCTGGCTGAGACCGCGGCGCGTATTTCGTGAATTGGCGGGACGGCCGATCGGCGCCACCGATTACCTGTTGGCCGCGGCTCAAGGCGTCGCCACCTACATTATCGTCGGCCGGTCGCAATTTTCCCCGCCGGGCGCCACCGCGGGCCAGATTATCGGCAGCTGCTTCCTGTTCGGGTCCTTGGGCGGCGTGGTCACCATGTATCTATTCGCCGCCATCTATGGGCGCTTGGGTAGGCGTGCCGGCGGCAAGTCCGCGCGCAACCAGGTATTTCACGTGCTGGCGTACGGCAGTATCCCCGTGGCGGCGTCGCTGGTTTTGTGGATTTTCACGGCACTGCTGGTCGGCGAAGCCGCCGTTGTCGCCAAGCCGGCCGTCGAGGTGGATGGCTTCGTGGCCTTCGTCCTGCGAGCGATGTTCGTGGCCTACATGCTGCTGCTGTTCTGGAGCATCGTTCTGCAAGTCATGGGATTCAGCGAAATCTTGGGACTGGCCACGCGCAAGGCGTTTGCCGTCTGGGTGCTGGGTCAGCTGTTATGGCTGCTCGCGGCCTTCTTCTTGGGCATCCTGATCGCGATTCTCTTCCCGGGCCTCGTGCCCGGCGCGCCCCGCTAGCGGCCCTGTTCGAGGCTCCTAGGATTTGGCTGGCGCGCCGGCGCTCGAATCGCCGGCCGCGGTCGAATCGCCGGCCACGGGCGGGTCCGCGGGAATGATGGGTTCGCGCGGCAAGACCGGCGGCGGCGCGTGCAGCCGCTCGATCACCGACTTGGCGACGTCCGCCGCCGAACGCATCGTTCTCGAGGCTTTGGGGGCGCGCGGCGTGGAGGCAGCGCGCGGCTTGGTCTTTTTCACCGCCGATTTCGCCGCCGATTTCGGCGCCGACTTGGACTCTGCCTTTGGAGGGCTGGCCTTTTGCGCGCCGGCGGGTTTGGCGGGCTTGCGGACAGAGGCGAGCGCCGCGTCCACCTTTTGTCGCGCCTCCTTCGCCGCCCGTTTTTCCATTTTGAATGATTTACGAGCCTGTTTGAGCGTTGCCTTTGCCTCGCGAACCTTGGTCTTGGCGGCGGCGGCTCGCGCGGTAGCCTTGGTTGCGGCAACCTTGAGTAGTTTCACGCTTGGAGATTGGATGGTCATTTACGGCAGCACACGCATTAGGAATTGACGGATATCGGCGACTTCCTCGGCGCAAACGGCATGCGCCATAGGATACTCATGCCATTCGACGTTATACCCCTGCGCCTTCAGATAATCTCGCGATTTCAATCCCAACATCATGGGGAGCACGCCGTCGAACTGTCCGTGGGCCATGAATATCGGCGTGGCGTCGTTGGCCGGCTGCCGCTCGGCCTTGAACGTGCTCTCCCGCGGCAAGTAGCAAGATAGCGCCATGACCCCGGCCAGCGTTTCCGGCAGGCGCGGCGCGGTATACAGCGAGACGGCGCCTCCCTGGGAAAATCCCGCGAGCACGATGCGGCTCGCCGGAATGCCGCGCGCGGCTTCGCGGGCGATCAGTTCCCGAACCTTTTGATCGGCATCCTGAAATCCCGCGGCATCTTCCACGGCCTTGCGATCGAAGCCCACGATGTCGAACCAGGCGCGCATGCGCATTCCGCCATTGATGGTGACGGGACGAATCGGGGCGTTGGGAAAGACGAACCGCCAGGCGCGCGATCCTTGCGGTACCAGCTCGGGAACAACGGGTTCGAAATCGTGTCCGTCGGCGCCCAATCCGTGCAGCCATATGACGGCGGCGTTCGGCTGCGGCGCCGTTTCTACTTCGATGGTTTCCAGCATGGAGTTAATTTACCCGGAAACGCGGGTGCCGTCCTGGTGCGGCGATTCGGTATATTCGCCGCATGCCCATTTCCTTGAGCCATCTGCGTCGCTACGCCGTTGCGCGTTCGCTGTTCAAGCCGACCACCTTGATGCGCGCGATCGGCAAGCTGGGGTTCGTCCAGGCCGATCCCATCCGGGCGCCGGCTCGTGCACAGGACCTGACGCTACGCCACCGCGTCAACGGTTATCGCGCGGGCGATCTGGAACGCCGCTATCCGAAGCTGGCGCTCGAGGAGGATTTTTTCGTCAATTACGGTTTTCTTCCCCGCACCCACCACGCGTTGATGCATCCGCGCACGGTGCAATCCAAGTCTTCGCCGGTTCGCGCCAGGCGGGTGGATGCGATCCTCGCTTTCGTGCGCGAACGCGGCGCCGTGCACCCGAGAGAGGTGGATGCGCACTTCTCGCACGGGCGCGTGACCAATTGGTTCGGCGGGTCATCGAACGCCAGCACTCAATTGCTCGATCACATGCACTATCTCGGCCTGCTGCGGGTGGCCAGGCGCGACAACGGCACCCGCGTTTATATCGCGCGCGAGACGACGCCCGAGACTACGGCCGAGACTGCGGCCGAGATGGCGCCCGAGATGGGGCGCGCGAGCAAAGCCGCCGCGAGGGCCAACGAAAAAGCGGCCGCTGCGCTGAAAATGGACGCGCTCGTGGATGTAATCGTGGGCAAATATGCGCCGCTGCCGGCGGGCAGCCTGGGGTTTTTGGTGAATCGCTTGCGGTACGGCGCGCCGCAATGGGCCACGGAACGCGCGGCGGCCCTGGCACGCGCCAGGCAACGCCTCGGCCACGCACGCGTCGATGGTATCGAGTGGTATTGGCCTGCAGAGGAACGGCCGCAGTCCAAGCGGTGGGCGCCCGATGATCAGGTGCGCCTGCTCACCCCCTTTGATCCCGTGGTGTGGGATCGGCGCCGCTTCGAAATATTGTGGGACTGGGTCTATCGCTTCGAGGCCTACACGCCGGCGCCGAAGCGCAAGCTGGGCTACTACGCTTTGCCGCTGCTCTGGCACGATCGAGTCATCGGCTGGGGCAACCTGGCCGTTGCCGAGGGGCAATTGAGCGCGAATTTCGGCTACACGGGCGGCAAGGCGCCGCGAAACTCGGGATTTCGCGCGGCATTGGATGCGGAGTTGGACCGGGTGCGCGCGTTCCTCTGGTGAGGCAGTGTCCGGTCACCTGACGCAAACGCCCTCGCGATGGCGAGGGCGTTTGCGGGTCCTGCAAGGACCTGTCACGACCAAGGCTTATTGCGGATTGCGCGAGGCCGTCGCCGAGCCGGCGCCTGAAGCATCGAGCGAGGTTCCGCTGTTCGAATGCTGGGCATCGACCGCACCCGCGCCGTTCGTCGCAACTGCGCCCTTGCGGGTCTCGGCGTTCACGCCGCCGGCGCCCGCGAGGCTGGCCGACGAGGCCGGCTTTTGCGCCGCCGCGGCTGGCGGAGACGCCGTCGCATTGGCATTCGGCTTGGACTGCTGCGCCTGAGCCGCGCTATTGGTCGCACTCGACGTGGCGCTCGAGGTCGCGTTCGATGCAGCACTCGATGCCGCCGGCTTGGTCACCGCGGCTGCCGATTCCGCCGAACCCGTCAAGGTGGCGGCGCCGGCATTACCGGTCTTGGAAACGTTGGCTGCGGACTGTGCCGCGGCCGCCGCATCGCCCTTGGCCAAGCCTTCGCCTTCCTTTGTGCCGTCTTTCCCAGCTTTTGCAGCTTTTGCGGCGCCGGCGGCGGGATGCAACTTGGGTTTGTCGAGCGACCCATTGACCGCCCCTTGGCCCTGCAAGGCACCTTGACCGGACAGGCCGCCGAGACGGTTCATTCCCGACATCCCGGACAGGTTGCCGCCCAATCCACCACCTAGGCCACCACCGAGACCGCCGCCCAAGCCGCCGGCGTACGCGGGCGTGATGACGGCCAACGCGGTGGCGACGCTGACTGCAGCAATAATCTGTTTAGTGTTCATCGTCGATCTCCAAGGTTGGCCGCAGCACATCGCGCGGCCTTCACAGGGGATACGAGCCGCCGGCGATGTTTCTTCCCTGGAGATTCGATTTTTTTCTCGTGCCGGTTTCAGCGGTCCGGCCGGCCTGAATCGCTGCGGTAATCGGCTCCCACGAGGCCGTAGCCATATGTCAAATCGCGGCCCGGCGGGCCTAAGTCGATGGCGCTTTTCGCCAGCGATTCGATCGCTGCGTTGCTTTGCCCCAAATCGGGTGCACTGACGGATTGCGCCAGCAGCGCGGCCACGATGGGCGCTGCGAAGGAGGTGCCTCGAATCGGCGAGTACTTTGCTCCGACATCGGCAGCCGCCATGTCGGCGCCGGGCGCCGCAAACATCACTTGATTGCCGCGCGCGGCTTCGATGAGCACGCGCCGATGTGCGTCCACCGCCGTCACGCCGACGACATGCGGATAGGATGCCGGATACAGCGGCGGCGCGGCCGGTCCGTCATTGCCTACTGCGGCAACCAGTACATATCCTCGGGAGGTCAAGGCGCGCACGATCTGGGCCAGCGCGGCATTATCGGGACCCACCAGGCTGACGTTGATCACGGCGATCCGCTGTTCCGCCAGCCACGCAAAGGCAGCGGCCAACGCATCGACCGCACCGCCCGTGGGCGCGTTGCAATACACATCCGCCGCATACAGATCGGCCCTGTCCAATACCCCGTGAAAACGCGCCGAGTGGCCCACCAACAGCGAGGCGACCGCCGTGCCGTGTGCGCTCCCGAATACGCGGCCGCCGCATCCCCAAGGATGGATCAGCGCGTCCTGAAACACCGGATGTGTTTCGTCGATGCCGGAATCGATCAAGCCGACGCGGGGCGGCGGCGGGTCGGAGGGGCCGGCGCCGATGCCTTGCGGCGCCGGCGTGGCGCCGGACGCCACCGGCGTGGCGCTCGACGCCTGAGGCGTATCGCTCGAAACCGCGGGCGTATGGCTCGACGCCGCGGTCGAGACGATGCCGACGCCGGTATAGATGTGATTGAAATCATAGGCGCCGGTTGGATCGGCCATGCGCAGTTGACGCAGCGCCTTGACGATGTTCATCGACGGCGGGACTTGCAGGACGACCAAATGAAGGTCCAGATCACGGGCGATGTGTTCGCGTGCGACCTTGAAGCCATTTGCCTGCGCTGCCTCGATCGCCTGCGTGGACGGCGACAGGGCCAACAGCTCGTCGCGAACGATCGGGTTGCCGTGCGGATCTTTGTCCACGGTGCGCGGGTTGGAGCGGATCAGGCGGGCAATCAAGGCATGCCGAGCATCGCTGAGTTGCTCGAGGGAATCCGTGGCGGTCTGGCCGACCGTTTGCGTCAATTTCTGGATGGGCAGCGGAGGCAGGGGCGCGACCGGCAAGCGCACCTGTGCCGGGGCGGAATTGACAATCGCAGCCGCGAACACTATGCAGATGAATACACGCATCAAACCTCAAGTCCTGTGTTATGCGGACGTAAGCCAGCATAATTGGCGGCTGGCGGCTCCTGGGATTAAACATCAACTCTCGAACGTCTTCCTCATGAGTACGAACGAAAGCGTGCAAAACATCCAGGAGCAGATCGTCGCATTGCTGCCTCGCTTGAGGCGCTTTGCGCGCAACCTGGTCCGCAACCCGCATGATGCCGACGATGTCGTGCAAATCGCGGTAGAGCGGGCGCTGCTGCGGCTGGATCAGTGGCGCAGGGATGCGCGCTTGGATAGCTGGCTGTTCAAGATCGTGCGCAATGCCTGGATCGACGAAGTGAGGGCGCGCGGACGGCGGGCTAAAATTTTCATGCTGGAGGAAGCAGGTGAACAGATCGGAGAGAGCTCCATGGAACGGGAAATAGATCGTTGGTCCGCCGAGACCGCCTTGATCCGGTTGCCTGAGGATCAGCGCCTGGCGGTCAGCCTGGTATTGGTCGAGGGGCTGTCCTACAAGGACGCGGCCGAGGTGCTCGAGGTGCCGCTGGGAACATTGACGAGCCGGCTTGCGCGCGGACGCGAGGCGCTGCAAGCCATGCTGCGGCTGCCGGAAGGAGAGTCCTCATGACGATCTCAGACGAAACGCTCATGGCCTATGCGGACGGCGAACTCGACGCGGCCACCCGCGCGAGCATCGAGGCGGCCATGCAGGAAGATCCGGAAGTGGCCAAGCGCGTGGCCCGTCATCGCGCGCTGCGCGAAGCGATGCGGGGAGCTTTCTCCGCGGTGTTGGAAGAGCCGGTGCCCGAGCGGCTGATCGCCGCTGCGCGCGGGCAGAGCACCGCGCCCAAGGGCGCGGTGGTCGAGCTGGCCTTCGCGCGGGAGGCGGCGCGCCGGAAACCTTCCCTTGGGGTCCGCTGGCAGCCGGCCGCCATGGCGGCCAGCTTGCTGCTAGGCGTAGGCCTCGGATTTTTAGCCTGGCAGAGCCGAAGTGGATTGATACAGTCCGGACCCGGTGGGGAGCTGGTCGCGAAAGCGGCACTGGCGGAAGTCTTGTCGACCCAGTTGTCGGGCGATCGCGCGCCGGCCCTTGCCATGGCGCACTTGAGCTTTCGCGCCAAATCGGGCGGCTACTGCAGGACCTTCTCGTTGACCGGGACCGATGCCAGCTCGGGGCTGGCGTGCCGTGAAGGCAATGACTGGAAGATCAAGGCCTGGGCGGAGTCGCCGCGCGACGCGGCGAATTCCGGCAATTTTCGCACCGCGGCGTCGGAGGACTCCCCCGCCGTCCGCGCCGCCGTTGAAGCCTCGATCGACGGCGAACCGCTGGATCACGCCGGCGAGATCGCCGCGCGCCAGGCAGGCTGGGCGGCGGCGGCGAAGCGCTGACCGGGAGCCAGGCCGGCGGCGGCGGTCCGTCCTCTTGACGGTCTCTGCGTCCTCTTGACAGTCTCTGCATTTTTATGCAGGATGCGTGCAATTTTATGCAAGGGTCGAAAATGCTCAGGTCCGAGCCCGAACACAACAATGCGCCGGCACGCCGCACCATGCTCGCGAAAATCATCCGCGAACAGAATGTCGGGCGTCAGACCGAACTGGTGGATCTGCTGCGCAAGCTGGGCCACGTCGCCACCCAGTCCAGCGTGAGCCGCGATCTACGCGAGCTCGGCGTCGCCAAAATGGGCGATCGCTATGTGCTGCCCGAGACGGCCCTGACACCTAAGAACGACTTTTCGGCGCTGAGGCAATTCGTCAGCGCGCGGCTCACGGCGGGCACCAATCTCACCGTGCTGAAAACGACCATTGGCTCGGCGCAAAGCGTGGCCGTCGCCATCGATTCCGCTCAATGGCCGGAAGTGGTCGGCACGATTTCCGGCGATGACACCATTTTCATTGCCACCTCAGGCGCGGCCGCGCAGCGCAAGCTCAGCGATCGCCTGCTCGCCCTCTTCGGACGCTAAATCCCATGACATCCACTTTCGGCCAAGGCGCCGAGCCCATTCTCTTGGCATTTTCCGGCGGCCTCGATACCTCGTTCTGCGTTCCGTGGCTGAAGGATACCTATCAACGGCCGGTCATCACGGTGACCGTGGATACCGGCGGCATCGACGCCGATGCGGCGCGATCGCTCGCCGAACGCTCGGCGCGGCTGGGCGCCATCGAACATCATTTGATTGACGCAAAGACCGCGTATTTTGAGCAGGTGCTCAAATTCTTGATCATGGGCAATGTTCGCCGCGGCAATGTGTATCCGCTGTGCGTCGGCGCCGAGCGGGTGCTGCAGGCGCAGACCATTGCACAAATGGCGCTGTCGCTCGGGACCAAAATGGTCGCTCACGGCTGCACCGCCGCGGGCAACGATCAAGTGCGTTTCGAGGTGGCCCTGCGCACCCTGGCGCCCGACCTCGAGATCATCGCGCCGGTACGCGACCGCGCGTTCCAGCGGCCCGAACAGCTCAAGTATCTTCAGGAGCACAAGCTGCCCGTGCCGCCGTTCGGCGCGGCCTATTCGGTGAATCGCGGTCTCTGGGGCGTCACCATCGGCGGCAAGGAAACGCTCACCTCCCAGGGCAGCATTCCGGACGATGCCTGGGTGCTCTCGAAGCAAGCCTTCACGCATCCGCGCCCGCCCGAGCGCCATTCCATTGGCTTTACGCAAGGCGTGCCGGACAGTCTCGACGGCCGGCCTCTCTCCGCCGTGGCCGTCATCGAAGCGCTCGAAACACTCGCTGGCCCCTTCGGCATCGGCCGCGGCATTCATTTGGGCGATACGGTGATCGGCACCAAGGGCCGGGTCGCCTTTGAAGCGCCCGCCGCCGAGGTGTTGCTGACCGCGCACCGCGAACTTGAAAAGCTCGTGCTGACCGGCAAGCAGTCCCGCATCAAGGAAAGCGTCGCGCAGCCATATGGGGACTTGGTGCATGAAGGTCAACACTTGGATCCGGTGTGCCGGGATATCGAGGCGCTGCTCAAATCCTCGCAGACGCGCGTCAGCGGCGAAGTGCGGGCGCTGTTCCGGCCGGGATCGGTGTTCATTGAAGGCGTAACCTCGCCCTACTCCCTCATGGCCGCATCAAAAGGCGTGTATGGCGAATCGGCGGGCGAATGGACGCCGACCGATGCGCTGGGCTATTCGAAAATGCTGGCGCTGACGGGAGTGTTTTACAAGCGCGCGGGAGCGAACCAATGATGAACAGCATGCGCACGATGGTCGTTGACAAGATCGCCTCGGTGACCCAGGCATGCGGCCTGTCGCACGAGTTGCGAATCGCGCCGGAGATCCCCTGCGAGGAAGGCCTGGTGCTCGTGGTCGAGATCCTCAACAACAAGGCCAACTACAACACCTTGGAGCTGATCAGCGGGCGCATGGCGAAGGTGGTTCGCGGCGATATCGTGGTCGGCGCCTTGGGCCATCGTAAGGCCTTGTTCGGTTATTCCGGCCACATTCCCGCGGCGCTCAAGCCCGGCGACATCATTCAAATGCTCAACATCGGCGGCGTGCTGGGAATCTGCGATTCGGCGACCCAGGATAAAGGCAAGCCCTTCGATTGCAAGGTGTTGGGCACCGTGCTGACATTCCCCTACCTGGGCGAGCGCATCGGTGTTCCGGCCAAGGTTGGGTACAAGGCGCTGGACTACGACGCTCCGCTCAACGCGCGCGGCGTGCCGGTGGTGGCCCTTGCCGGCACCTGCATGGAAGCCGGCAAGACCGCGGCCGCCGCGGCCATCATCGCGCGCATGCGCCATCGCGGCTTGGTGGTGGATGCGTTCAAGGCCACGGGCGTCTCTCTGCGCCGCGACGTCATGGCCTTCGAGGATTCGGGCGCGCGCCGCACCATGCTGTTCACCGATCTAGGCATCGTGACCACCACGCCCAAATGCGGGCCCGCGCTCACGCGAACCATGCTCACCGAAATGGCCGCGGGCCAGCCGGACGCGATCGTGTTCGAGTTGGGCGACGGCCTGTTGGGAACCTACGGCGTGGAATCGATTCTGCAACAGCCGGACATCAAGGCCGCGCTCACCGCGGTGGTGCTGTCGGCGAACGATCCGGTCGCGGCATGGGGCGGCGTCAAACTGCTGCGCGAGCGCTTCGGCATCGAACCCTGCGCGGTCACGGGCCCCGCCACCGACAACCAAGTGGGCATCGAAATCATCCGCGAGCAAATGAACGTCGAGGCCTTCAATGCCATCAGCCATCCGGCGGATCTCGGCGATCACATCATCGCCGCGCTGAGGATAAGCAATGTGCGCGAGTCGAAGGTGGTCGGCGAATGAGCGCTGCGACGCCGGCCATTGTGCTCGGCGGCACCGGCTATGTCGCCGGCGAGCTGCTGCGCCTGATCGCAGGTCATCCGCGGCTCGAGGTCGCGGCCATCCTGTCCGACAGCCAGCCGGGCGCGCCGGTCGCAGACGCATTCGCCCATTTGCGCAGCGCCTATCCCGATCTTAAGTTTGCCGCGCCTGAGGAGCTGCAGGCGGTGATTCGCCGTGAACCGGTGTCGGCCTTGTTTTCCGCCGCGCCGCACGGCGTATCGGCGGCCATCGTCGACCGCTTGCTGGCGGGGGCGGCGGCGGCGGGCACGCGCGTGCATTGCGTGGACATCTCCGCGGACTTTCGCTACGCCAGCCAGGCGGCCTACGAGGCGGTGTACAAGCACGCGCACGGCGCGCCCGCCAGAATTCGCGAGTTCACCTGTGCCGTGCCGGAGCATCTGTCGAAATCGCCGACACCGCACGTCGCCCATCCGGGATGCTTCGCGACGGCAACGCTGCTCGCGAGCGTGCCGTTGCTGGCGCTCGGCCTGACCGACACGCGTCTTTTCGTCACCGGCATCACCGGCAGCACGGGGTCGGGCCGCAAGCCCGCGGAGGCCACGCATCATCCGCTTCGGCACAGCGATTTCTACAGCTATGGCGCGCTCAGCCATCGTCACGTGCCTGAGATCGCTGCCTGCGCGAAGCTGGCCACGGGCATCGAAGCTGACTTCAATTTCGTGCCGCATTCCGGCCCGTTCGCGCGCGGCATCCACGTCACCGTGCAAGCCAGCTTGAAGACCTCGATCTCGACGGCGGATGCGCTCGAGGCGTTGAAGTCCTACTACAAGGACTGTCCCTTCGTGCGCGTCGCAGCCTCGGCGCCGCGCGTCAAGGATGTGGCGACGAGCAACTACGCGAACTTGAGCGCCGTCACCAACGGCAATTCCATCGCGGTCATGTCGGTTGTCGACAATCTCAACAAGGGTGCCGCCGGCGGCGCCATCCAGTGGATGAACCGGCTGCTGGGGCTCGCCGAAACCACTGGTCTCACCACGCCCGCACCCGGATGGACTTAAAAACATGGCAGCGACAAATCCCACCACGGCGGCGCACGCCACGCATTTGGCGCAGGTGTTTGCGCAGTACCCGATCGAAGTGGCGCACGGCGAAGGCGTGTGGCTGTACGCACGCGACGGGCGCAAGGTGTTGGACTTCTACGGCGGCCACGCGGTGGCGGGCCTAGGCTACGGACACCCGCGCTGGCTCGCGGCGCTCGAGCGCCAGGCGCGCCAGATGGCCTTTCAAACCAATGCGCTGCCCATGGTGATTCGCGAGCGCGCCGCCGCGCGCCTGACCAAGTTCGTGGGCCTGGGCCTCGACACCGTGTTCTGGGTCAACAGCGGCGCCGAAGCCAACGAAAACGCCTTGAAGCTGGCGTTCAAAATCACCGGACGTGCCAAGGCGGTCGCGCTCGAGCAGAGTTTCCACGGACGAACCGCCGCCGCGGGCGCCGTGACCTGGGGCGCGCTCGAAAAATGGTACGGCTTTCCGCGCACGCCCTTCGACGTGCGCTTCACGCCGCGCGATGATCCGGGCGCGGCCGCGCAGCACATCGACCGCGACACGGCGGCGGTCATCGTCGAACCCATCCAGGGGGTCGGCGGCGCCTACGATGTGGGCAAGCCCATGCTGGAGGCGCTGCGCCGGCGCTGCGACGAAGTCGGCGCGGTATTGATATTCGACGAAGTGCAATGCGGCGTGGGCCGCACCGGCGCGCCATTCGCCGCTAATTATTACGGCGTCGTTCCCGACATCATCACCGCGGCGAAAGCGTTGGGCAACGGTTTCCCGGTGTCCGCCCTGTTGCTGTCGCGGCGCATTGCCGGTCAATTGAAGTACGACGACATGGGAACGACGTTCGGCGGCGGGCCGATGGCCTGCGCGGTGGCCGAGGCGGTGATCGACACCATCGAGTCGGAGGGCTTGCTGGCCAATGTCCGCCAGGTCTCGGCCTACATCCGGTCGAGCTGCGTCATCGGTCCGGTCACGGGCGTGCAAGGCGCCGGATTTTTGCTCGGCTTGAAAACCTCGCGTCCCGCCAAGGAAGTCCAGGCGGCACTCATGGCGAAGAACATCCTCACGGGAACCAGCGGCGATCCGCATATCCTGCGCCTGCTGCCCGCCTACATCTTGAACGAAGGCCACGTGGATACCTTGAGCGATGCGCTGGCGAAAATTTCCGCATGAAGCGGTTCATCGACCTTTCCAAGTTTAGCCGCGAGCAGGTACTGGATTTGCTGGCGTTGGCACAGGCGCTGCAGGATAAGCCGGAGCCGCAGGCGCTGGCGAATAAAATCCTTGGGCTGGTGTTCTTCAACCCATCGCTGCGCACGCTGGCATCCTTTCAGGCCGGCATGGCGCGCCTCGGCGGCAGCGCCTTCGTAATCAACCCGGGGTTGGGCACGTGGCAGCTGGAAACGCGGCCGAACGTCATCATGAAGGGCGCCGCCGCGGAACACATCCGCGAAGGCATTCCGGCGTTGGCGTCGTATTGCGACGTGCTGGGCGTGCGCGCATTTGCCGAGGGAAAGAATCTGGACAGCGACTTGAATGAAACGCTGTTCGGCATGATCGACCAGTTGTGCGACAAGCCCCTGATCAACTTGGAATCCGCGATGAACCATCCCTGCCAAGCCTTGGCGGACTGGCGCACCATGGATGAACTCAAGATTCCGACGCGCGCCAAATTCGTCTTGAGCTGGGCGTATCACCCCAAGGCATTGCCGCTGGCGGTGCCGGCCGCCACGGTGCACATGGCCGCGATGCGCGGCATGGAAGTCGTGGTGCTGCGTCCGGAAGGATTCGCTTTGCCCGAGCCGGTGATGGAGAAGGCGCGCCTGGCGGCGCGCGCTGCCGGCGGCTCCGTGAGCGAAACCTCGGATCGCGGCGCGGCCCTGGCCGGCGCCAGCGTGATTTATGCGAAGGAATGGGGCACCACCGCATACTACGGCGATGTCGACGCCGACTCGCGCCTGCGCGCGGACCTCTCGGACTGGTGCGTGCGCGAGCGCTGGTTCGAGCGCGCCCTGCCCGATGCGAAACTCATGCACTGTCTGCCGGTGCGCCGCAACGTCGCGGTGGCCGACGAAGTTCTCGACGGTCCCCGCGCGGTGGTGAAGCGCGAGGCGTTCAACCGCATGCCGGTGCAGATGGCTGTACTGCATCGCATGTTGGCCTAAAGTGTCGATCCGGCCGATAGCCCAAGCGGAGTAGCCTTAAGATGATCATGAGCCGACCCGATCCGTCCATTGCCGTGCGCGCACTCAAGAGCGCCGCGCCGTACATTCGCATGTACAAGAACAAGATCTTCGTCATCAAGGCGGGCGGCGCGGTCTTCAGCGACGAGGCGTCGACGCGTGGATTGATCGAGCAGGTCGCCATCCTGCACCAGGTCGGCATCAAGACCGTGCTGGTGCACGGCGGCGGTCCGCAGCTGGATAATTTGCAGGCTACCTTCGGGATCGATACACGCATGATCAATGGCCGGCGCGTGACCGACCAGCTATCGATCGACGTGACCGCCATGGCGCTCAACGG
>Ga0210400_10001856_pt1 | contig 20517 bp, 35 predicted proteins | sample IncBWH26MmetaG_FD_155456 | JGI IMG/M metagenome (GOLD analysis project Ga0210400, IMG submission 155456) | Forest soil microbial communities from Barre Woods Harvard Forest LTER site, Petersham, Massachusetts, United States - Inc-BW-H-26-M | ecosystem: Environmental > Terrestrial > Soil >...
GATGTAAATGACCGCACCGAGAATGATTACGCCGATCAGCAGCCACAAGATCGATACGGCGAGAGGGATCATGGATGTAGTCCCCGCCCACGGAATTTACGGGCATGACCACAACATCTCGTGGATAGGAAAAGTTCCCTACCGAGCTGGTGCCGGCCATGTCAGTGGCCACGCATCGCCATGATGGTAAGCACGGGAGACGCGACAGCCGCGACGAAGAGAACGGCGGCAACGATCCATCCCAGGACATCGTTGCGCCCGGTCGAGCGGCCACCAGACACCTCGTCCCGCTTCTCAAGCGCGGCTAGGCGGAAGTCGGTCTGCGCCTTGTCGGCGAAGGTCGACTGCTGGTCCTTCATCGCGTTGCGGAATTCGTTCACCGAGTCGAAGCGTTTTTCTGCGGCAACCTCGGCTTTCGTGACCGCCTTCTCGGCCGCAGCCATTGCTGCGGTGATGGCCTTCTCGGCGGCGGCGAGCGCGGCATCGACGGCCAGCTTGGAGAGGGCGAAGCGTTCGGCCGTTCGCGCTTCGCCTTGGACGATCTTGTCCTCAAGAAATTCCTTGAGCGTCCAGAGCGTCCAGCCCTTCTTGCCCGCCACGGCTCACCCCTGCAGCAGCTTCCATACCCCGTGAATGATCGAGGTGATGAAGGTCTGGATCAGCCAGCCGATGAAGCCGAACAGCATCATGATGACGCTCGCGGCACCGACCAGCTTGAAGCGCGATGCCTGATATTGGTCGACGATCGGCTTCATGGCCCCTACCGCATTGGCTAGCGGCGTTACGACCTCGGTCAGCTTGCGGATGCTCTCGTTCGCCTCGCGCTGTACTGCGATGTTCTCCTCATGGCGGCGGTCGTCGTCCCGGCAGTGTTCGGAAAATGCACGTTCAAGCCCCGCGGTGCTCGCACGCAATCCCCCGATTGCCTCGCTGATCTCGTCGAGCTTACCGGCCACGAGGGTGCCCATGAGTGTGATCACCTTCACATCCGCTTAAGTACAGATTGCGTATGCTGATTGCAGCCATCGCGGCGGCGCTCCGTCGTGCTGGTCAGGCGCAGCCCGGTCGTCCAACCGGCTGGGCTGTGCCGCACCTGTGAGACGCTGCGGGCCGGCACCGAGGCCACTCAGGTGCCAGCCCGCTACGCTACTGCACGCTACGCGCTCCCCTCCCCAACGCGATCAGAACAGCATTCCGATCTTCGCCATGACGCGGTGGTCCATCTGCATGCAGGCCACCGGCCCGATGCACTTGTCGGACGCGAAGATGTACTCGATCCGCCCGTCAAGCGCCGTACCGTTCGAGAGCATCTGCAGCATGCCGACCCACAGCGCGGGCGAGATCGCCCATGCCGAGTTGCTCGTGGCGCCGAAGTTCGGCGAGATGTCCTCGAACCGCACTGCGCCGCCGACGTACATCTGCGTCGAGAGCTGAGACACGCCAGTCGGGATCGGCAGCGTCGGGAAATTCGGCAGGCCGAGGTTCGGGAATAGCGACGCGAACGCCGCCATTGGCACGCCGGCCCGCACGCCGCACTCGACGACCATTGGGCCGCCCGCACTCAGGCCAGCCGTGTTGCCGTTGAGGTTCATGGCGCCGATGTCGCATTCGGCATCGACGAAGCGCGCCGCGTTGGCGCTCGCCCACCGATAACCGACCACGCCGCCGATCTCGCCCTGCGTCGTGGTGAGCGAGGCCGCATTGATGCCGGCCGGGATGTTCTTCACCTCGGCCTGGCCGGCGGCGAGCGCCGTGTAGAGGCCGTAATAGGCGCCCGACATCGTCGTCGGGAATTGCGCCGTCAACGCCGGTGCCTTGAGCTGCAGATCGGCAGCCGCGGCCGGGACGCACAGTGCGGCGAGTGCCGCGATGCATAGGAATTTCTTCATATTCCACCCTCCGTGTTAGGACTTTACACCTAGGAGTGTAGTCCTATTTCCCCCTGAAGGTTGTTGCCGGGAAGACACACGCAAGATTTATCCGACTTTGGCAGCCGGCGCTGACGCCGGGGCCAGAGAGTTGGCCGGGCCGGCGGTCGGCGGCGAATAGGCATGCAGCACAACATTGGCCGCGCTGACGGTCGTGAACATGATGCCGGTGATCGTCGCCGCCAGATGATTGCCGACCAGATCGCCCCACCATCCGGCCATCGCGAACACGCTGAGGATCAGCGAGCCGATATTGAGGTACATCGAGACTTTCGGATCGATCTGCATGGCGCCCTTTCAGCCGATGGCCTTCTCGATTGCTGCGGTGGTGAGCGGGCCGGCGATGCCATCAGGCTCGAGCCCGTGCGTAGTCTGGAACGCGATGACGGCGAAGCGCGTGCGCCGGCCGTAGCTGCCGTCCTCGACGAGCGGCGTGCCGTCGACCTTCAGGACGTTAAGCGCGTGCTGCAGCCAAGCGGTGTCGTGGGCGCCGTGCTGCCCAAGGCCATCGGGCGCCGGCTGCGGATCAGGCATCGGCGTCACGGCGATCGGCGGGACGGACCCCACCAGCGCGAGAGCCGGCCGCAGCGCGATCATGCGGAACATCACCGGCACGATGCCGAGCTGCTGATCGATCGCGCCGGCCGACCACACGCCATCCGCGACGTACTTGCCCGAGGTGTAGTTGTTCGTGCCGGCCCATAGATACGGCGAATGGATGCCGTGGGCGCGGTAGCCCATGCCGTTGAACACCTCGCCCTCGTAGCAGGCGCGCGGCCAGGTCCAGTTGTCGGCGCCGACCTTGTCGAGGCCGTCGATGTGGTAGGCGTCGATTGCGGCGGCCGCCCATGACGGGAACGGCCCGCGCCCGGCCGGTACATGCACCGATCGGTGCGCCCACGGATCGCCCTGCGCCGGGCTGTCGTTGAAGTTTGACGACGCCTCGCGCTCGAAACTCGTCGCCATCCACACCTGCGGCACGCCAACCTCGGCCGACACCGGCGCGTAGCGGCCTTCGTCGACGAAATGCAGCAGCTTGTTCGCGACGGCCTCGACCTCAGCCTCCCGCGTGATCACCATGCGCGCCAGGAGCGCGTTGTATTCCGGGGCGAGGGCCGCGAAGGACGCGCTCATCACTGCGCCTTCGTCTTGAGGTTGCCGCTCGAATCGCACTGCAGGGTGACGAGCTGGCCGTCAGTCAGGGTCGGCGGGGTCGCGTTGTATTGGCAGCCCGCAAGCGTGTTGGGCGCCTGAACGGTCGCAAATGCGTACCCGATGACGCCGGCGCCGAGCGCAAGCCACGTTGCAAACAATGCCGTTCTGTACGTCATGGCATCACCCCTGAATTTCAGGGCATGATAAACAAATTACGTTAGATTGCAACGCGTTCAGACAGATGCTTAAACCAATCTCTCAATTCACCCGACTTTCCGCGGCATCACGCGCGGGTCGCGCATCTGGTCCTGGTGGATCATGCCGGCGGGACCTTGGGCGCGGGGCTGTCCGGGCTGGGCGCCTTGTCGAGGCGTCCCGGCAACACCCGGACCCGCGCCGCCGGGAACGCCCTGCGCCCCCTGTTGCGCCTGCATCGCAGCCTGCTGCTTGGCCTGCCCTTGCTGCATGTGGCGCCAGATGTGGGCTTGGAATTTCTTCGCATTCTTGCCCTCCCCTTGCGCCTGCATCGCCTGGAGCGCCTGCATGTGCGCCTGGATGTGCGCCTTGTCGTCGTCCATCTGGTGCGTGGGGACCTCGAAACCCTCGCCGAGCAGCATGTTCTCCTGCTCGACCGGGACCGGCATCTGCTGCTCCGGCGAGACGAAGATCAGCGGTGCGAGCCGTGGTCCGAACGTGTTCTCCACGAGCTGCGTGATGACCGGCACGAGGTTGACCTGATAGCCGTTGAGCTGCTGCGGCGGGATGCCCCGGATCACGTTCATGCCGGCGATCTGCTGCTGTATCTGCTGCGCGCTGCGCGCCTGCTCCACCCCGAACCAGCGAAAGACGTAGCGCTGATCCATCTGCACCGGCGGGATTTCCTCCATGCCGGCGCGCAGCCCCATCTCGCCGAACTGGCGCACCGTGATCTCCTTGTCGCGGTACTGATGGTCGAGTTCGAGGAACAGATTGAGCATCGGAGTCAGCACGCCCTCCTCGATCACCGTCACGGCGTCGGCCGTGGTGAGGATGTCGATCTGCTGCTCCTGCGCCACCATCGCCTGGTTCGGCTTGCCCTTCGCGCTTGCCGAGACGCCCTGCGTGATCGCAGCCGGCGAGACGGAGAGCGTCTGCGACACCTCGGCCTTGCACGAGTTGACGAGCTCGAACGCCTTCTCGAACACCGGCGGCATGGTGGCGAACTGGGTGTCTTTCGGGCTGGTCTCCCACACCGCCGCCATCGAGAGCACCATCGAGCCGACGCGCGGGTTCTTCTCCGGGTCGGTCATCACGATCGGCAGCAGGGCGTAGGCGGCCGAATCCCAGCCCATGTTGATCGCGTCGTTCGCGGCGTACTGGAGGTCGGCGCAAGCTTCGATCTTCGACCGGCCTTTGAAGGCGCCCGCGACCTTTTCCACAGGCACGGATAGTAGTGGCAATTTGTCGCACCACAAGGGATTGATCCGGGCGCCGAGAATCTTCTGCTCGCCGCCGTAGAACGCCTGGCACAGCCGGCGCTCGCCCTTGACCTCCAGGATCGTGAACGTCTCGTAGGCCAGAAGATGCTTCTTGCCGTCGCCCTTGATGCCGGCGGCGTCGACCATCTTCTTGTCGGCGTTGACGACCTCGGGCGGCGATTTCTTCGCCATCTGCTCGATCAGGTCGTCGGCCAAATCCTTTCGGATCACGCCCTCGCGCGCCATCTGCTTGATCTTCGCCTTGCTCCAGCGGCGCAGGATCGTGACCGACCCGCCCTCGGCGATGGCCTCCTCCAGCGAGTCGACGGTCTGCGGCAGGACCAGGATGTCGCTGTCGGCGATGACCTCGACCATCGGATGCGCGCTCTCGACGGTCTCCTCCTGGATGTCGTCGACCTCCTCGGCCGCCGGGTTGGGGATGCCCTCGTCGATCTCGGGGCGCTGGCGCGAGCGCCATGTGACGTGGCGCTTGGTCTTCGACCATGAGACGTAGACGTTGTACTGCCCGGTCACGTCGCCGGCCCGCACCAGCGCCGGCATGACTTGCGTGCGCAGCTTCGCCTTGCGGACATAGTGTTCGAGCAGCGCCGTGATCGCGTCGGGGCGCGTGCCGTCCGACGAGGTGCATTCGACGTAGCGGCCCGACTGCGGGAAAATCTGGTTGGTGAAACGGGTTTTGCGCGCCTCGACGGCGTTCTTGACGATCGGGACGAAAATGCGGGAATTCCCCGAGTAGAACTGCTTCGACGTCAGCTTGGAATTGACGATGTCCCAGTAGTCGAGCTGGTCATTGGCCCGGTTCCACTGGTCGCGGAATCCCTCCTCGACCTCGGTGAAGATTTTCAGCAGGTCGTCCTTGATCGACTTGATGCGCGATAGGTCGCGGCTGCGCTTGTCGCCGCGCTCGGGCTCCTCCGTCTCGGGCTCGCGTGCGAATTCGTCAGCCATGCCCCGCCACCCTCGATGAGATGAACCGCCGTCCGTCCGGCGTGTAGTCGTAATGGATGTCGTCGTCCTCGCGCAGCGTGATCGACTTGGTCAGCGACGCGAGCGCCTCGATGCCTTCCATGAGCGTGCGGTATGGCCCCTCGATCGCCTGGTCGGTGAGCTGGCCGCTGCGCGTGATCTCGCGGCAGTAGCCGCCGGAGAGCGCGTTGAGCGTCCAGCGCGCGGTGGTGGAGACCTGCACCATCGGGCGCCCGCGGGTGAGCCGGCCGAGCAGCGAGCGGATTTCCTCCCGGCCGGCATGCTCCTGCCCGCCGCGGCCGAGCTCGACCGGGACCGCACGCGCCGCCGCCCGCAGGCCGATCAGGTCGTAGGCCGTGAAATGCCGCGGTGGCGCGAACAGTTTCGGCTTGCCGTGTGCGGCCAGCGATGCCTCGCGGACGATGGTGTCGAGGTTGGACCCAGGGTCGCCCTCGCGCGCCCAGTCGGCCAGCACGAGAAGCCCGCCGTCGACCATCTGCAGCAGCGCCGCGGTGGTGCAGCCGCCGGTCGCGTTGACCACCAGATAGCAGGGATGCCGCGCCACCACCGGCAGCTCTTCGACGACGTGCTGCGCCTGGAAGCCGTCGTAGATCGGCTGGCCGGGCCGCAGCATGAGCGCGTAGGCGAGCGCGTTCGGCACGTCGATGCGGCCGTTCGGGAAGCTCATGAACTGCGCCACGAGGTCCGGGCAGTTCTTGGCGAGGATGATTTCCTTCGCCTTGAAGAACGGCTGCAGCCCCTTGATGAAGTCGATCTTGCCGCGCGGCGCGCGCATCGGCCGGATCGGCACCGCATAGCCGCGCCGGACCTGCTCCTGGCGCAGCGGCTGCATCAGGAATTCCTCCAGCCCGTCCACCTCCACCCCGGTGACGATCGGCTGGTAGTCGTTGTCGACCCGGAATATCTCGGTGACGATCTCGTCCGGCATGGCGAGCAGCGCGCGTGCCTCCCACACGATCATGCGGCGGTTGATCCAGGACCACACCGCAAGGCCCGTGCTGGCGCTGGTGTCCTTCTTGGTGCGCGCCGGATCGAACATGGCGTAGGTCGGGTGCCACGTCCGCACGGTCGGCTCGACGACGAACATGTTCTTGGTGAAGACCTTCGACTGCGGGTCCTCGGCCTTGCACAGGTACTCCTGCGCGAAGTGGTTGAAATAGCCGTGCCGCTCGTAGCTCTCGCGCTTCTCGTCGATCCACTTGAGCGGATAGCGCGCCGGCCACATCGATCGCCGCTCGCCGGCCGCGTCCACATACTCGATCGGGTAGTCGCGGCGCAGCCACGTCTTGTCCTCGGCGATCTGGCAGATCATCGCGCGCGGGTGCAGCGGGGTGCCGTTGATGCGGATGCGGTGGTTGATGTCGAGCGCCGGGATGACGACGGCGAGCAGCCATTTCATCGTCTTGGCGATCTTGGTCTCGTCGCCGCAGGACTCCTCGTTCTCGATGTCGTCGCCGAAACAGAAGTCCGGCCGGATGTCGTTGTGCTTGCATCCGCGCAGCGCCTGGTCGCGGCCGTAAGCCTGGATCACCACCCCGTTCGAGAGCACGATCTTGGTCTGCTGCCACACCGGGCCGACCATCTTGCCGAACAGCGCCTCCAGCCCTTCGTTGGTCTCGAACTCGTGCTTGACGGCGCGCAGGCGGTCGATCGCGCGGTCCTCGGTGTCGCCGAGGATCAGGCAGTTGCGGAACATGCGGTAGCCGGCCGCGATGACGATGCCCTCCTCGCCGATCGAGGATTTTGCCGCGCCGCGGAACGCCTGCGTCGCGATGCGGGGGTGCGGGCTGTGAAAGTCCGCGATCATGCTCCAGTGGAATTCGGGGGTGTCCTGCGGGTGCCGGTGGGCGAACAGCGTCTGGTGCGCCAGCAACAGGTTGTCGGCGAGCCGGAACAGGACCTGTTCGCGCGCGGTGGTCACGCGAAGTCCTCGCGCGCCGGGTCGTCGAGCATGTCGCGGAAGGCGTCGGGATCGTCGGGGGCCTCGACGTCGTAGTCCTCCCACTCGTCGACCGGCGTCATAGGGTCAGGAACCCCTCTTTGAGCACGTTGTGGAAGAACTTCCCCTTGCTCGGCGCAGCCTCGAACTCGGCCGCGGTGTCGGCCGGCACGTCCTTGAAGCTGAAGATCGACCCGTTCGGGAACTTGACGTGGAGCACGCGCATCTCCGCATCGTAGTCGTAGGCTTCGATCATCGAGGAATTTGCGTTTGTCCACGGCATTTTGCGAGGATAACTTAATATTTCAGATGAAGCAATTTGACTGTTTCACGGGAAACGCTCATATTTGGCGTGTGCCAACACCCACCCTGATCGAGCTTCCGTCCGCCGTCGCGATCGAAGCGGCGCGCGCCAAGTTCTGGCGCAAGGCCATCGCGCGGCTCACCCGCAAGCAGCTCGGCGAGAAGATCGGCTACTCGACCCAGGCCATCTCCCTGTTCGAGCAGGGCTACGACCACCGCGGCCGACCGATCGGCGAGCGGGCTTGGCGGCGCTACCGATGCTGCTGCGCCGGGATCGGAATCGCAGACTTCGCCTGGGGCCAGGGCGAGCAGTCCGCGCAGTTCCGCAAGGACATAGAGGCGGGCCGCAATCTCCTGGAGAAGCACGCATGACCGACGACGCCCTCACAGAGAGCGGCGATCACAGCCGGCGCATCCGACGAAGCAGTGACCTAGCGAGGGCGCGGCTCGACCAGAACGTCCTTGCACCCGCATTCCCCGCAGGCCATCGGCCGGAACCGGCTTCCCCGCATCTCCACGTACAGAATCGCCTGATGGCCGCAGTTCTCACACCGGACGGCCACCCTGACCAAAATGGCGCAGTGCCTGCGCAGGTCGTCGTTCCTTTCCACCTGGGCCATCTGTCCCTCGCATCATCAGCCGGCGAACGTGATCAAGCCGGGCCTGTTCCGACCAGATCGCCGCGCGCTTGCGCCACGACCGCACGACCTCCAGCGGAATCCCGCACGCCCTCGCGATCTCGCCCGGCGTCGCCAGCCCCCGCTTCATCAGGCCGACCGCGCGTTCATGTAACGGATGAGAAGGCCGGCCCATGCGTATGATTTGTACCAGCTTCGTGGACAAATCGGAACCCGGAATTTGCACCAGAAACGTGGACAAACTCGGCCGCGGGTTTCCTCAATGAAATCAACGCTCGCCCTATAAGCCTACGCGCGGCTCAGTATAGAACAGTAGTTGAGGGCCAAAATGATCGAACCGCAGATGGGCCGAAATTCTCAAATCGCGCGCAGTTGCGATGGCAGGGCGTGATATGCTGCAAACCGCAGGGGTCCCCTATGGGGAATATCCACGATCTGATGGAGAAGAAGTTTCCCCCTGCAAAATTCTCAAATCTGGAAAACTTGCGGAGGGGGGTTATATTTTTCAACACCCCCGTCCGTACCCCTGGGGTTTCCCCGAGTTCGGAAAACGAGCTGCCACGACGCGCCAGGCCGCTCGCTCACCATTTGGGGACAATTGTTTGCATCAATGATATCAATGGGTTACAGCATGGCAAACCGCAGATCACGCAGGCCGATCCAGCCGTTCAGCGAAGCTATATTGGTTGCGCGTGCAACTTTCCTCTGTAAGGTCACTTGGTTATGACCGACGAGACGACATCTCGGCTTGCGAAGGCTCTTGAGGGCGTCAGCGAGCTTTCGATTACGAAGATCAGGGAGATATTGGAGCTTCCGGTCGGGACACCGATCGACGAGGATGCTGGCCGGCTGCTGCGGGCTCACATCTCGGCGGCGGCTGTGGCGCTGAACACGCAGCTGCGGGCTGATGCGCTCAAGCTACGGGCGGCGCGTGACGACATGGCGCTTGAGCGGCTGATCGCGACGATCAGGCTGAAAGAAGGTTCGGTTCCATGCCTGTCTGCGGCGCGCGACACATGAGGTCCTACGGGCTGTGCCGGCGGCACGTGGTGCCTGGACGGACTCGCTGCCACTTCCATGGTGGGAGGAGCACTGGCCCGCTCACGATCGAGGGCCGGCAGCGTCAGCGTGAGGGCGCGCGTGCTTGGGCGCTCAAGCGTCGTCGCGACAATCCCGGCAAGGCAACGTTCTGACGCCGCGCACGTCGCGGTAGGTGAGCGCGACGCCGATCGGCACGACGACCGCGATAGAGATCCACAGCACCGGCCCGAAGATCAGCGCTGCGAGGCCGGGCGCGTGGCCGATTGCGAGCACGACGGGCACCATGGCGATCTGCTCCATGTCACGCCTCGACGAGGTCGGCCGGCTCGCGGATCGGCAATCCGGTGTCGCGGTCGAATCCGTTCACATGGCCGTTCCTTGCCCGCCAGGCGGCCATCCATGCGTCGTAATCGGCGCGGGCCTGCTCAGCCTCGGCAAGCGCCATATCGATATCTCGCCTCACCTCTGCGCGATCTGCGGTCCTCATGGCGTCACCGCGCCGTGCTGCGGCGTGAACCGGCCGGACGCTTCGTCGACGAAGAAATGACAGCGGCCGCGCTTGCCGGCGCCTTCCTCGCGGCATTTTGCGCTGATCACCTCGGACGTCGAGGCGTTGAGATCGCGCACGACGATCAGGCCGTTGTCGCACTTGTTGAACCAGTTCATCGAACCTTCGATGTCGGCGAGCCCCGGCACCTTGCCGTCCGAAACGCCGGCTTTCGTAGGGTGGGCAACCACGATCACGCTCACGCTCTCGGAGCGGCAGAATTGCTTGAGGTACATCAGGCACTGCCCGATGTAGTCGCTCAGCAACTGATCCTTCGGCTTGGCGCGTTCGAGCTCGTTCCACGGGTCGATCATCACGACGTCGACGTTGTCGCGCTCAATCGCCACGATCGCCTTGTCAAGCACCCAATCGATCGTTTTTGCAGCGGTGTCGTAGCGCGGCGGCGGCGCCGTTTGCACGTAGCATTGGTGCTCGCAAAACAGCTTGAACCCCGGCTCAGGCCCCCAGATGCGCTCGAGCTTGTCGCGCAAATGCTGCTCGTTCTCGGGCGCATAGAGGAACCAGCGCGTGCCGATCTGCTTGGCCTGGTTGACCATGACGTTGAGCAGAAACGTCGATTTTCCGTGGCCGGCGACGCCCGTCACGACCGTGAATTGGCCGTGGTAGAGTTTCCAAATCTGATCGAGTTCCCACCATCCGGTGGTCTGCGCAATGTGTGCCACCGACGGCCGCTGCGGCAGGTCTTTGAGCGAGTAATAGCCCGGCTGATCGTGCCGGTGCATTCCGACGAGGCGCACCATTTCGAAGTCGACAACCTCGCTCATACGATCCCCCTGCCGTGGTCGGTGACCGCGCCGTTTTGTTGCTGTGATTTGCGAATGCCCACCTCGCGATTGCGCTTTGCGAGCAAGCCCTTGACGGCCATGAACCAGTTCGATTCGTGAGAGGCCCACTCGGCCATTCCGATCAGTTCGGCTGCTACGTCGAGGTGCGTGAAAGAGGCTTTCCAAAGGTCGAGATCGCGCCTATTGAGCTTGATCACCCCGCTTTCGAACGCGAACTTCGACGATCCGCCGTCAGGCGGTTCTTCCTTTCTTTCTGTCTCTGCTTCTGTACTCTGTTCTCTGGGGAGCGTAACCGTTACGGTCCCGTTACGCTTTCGGTTACGGTAGTTACGCATGCGTGTTACGGCATTCGGGTCCGTAACGTCGCTCTTGAATTGCCGTAACGCCCAATTGTGTGGCTCGAACGCATCATCGCGCCGCTCGTATAGCCCGGCTTGCACCAGCGCCGTGATGATCTCGGCCGCCTTGTGCTCGGTGACGCGCAGCTTGAACGCGACCTCGCCGATCGCCGGCAACTTGCCGCCATTCGCTGACGCCAAGCAGTTGAGGTTGAACCAGGCTCGAAACAGCCGATCAGAGAGCAGCCCGAGCTTTGGGCTGTCGACCGCGTCGTCATGGGCGCGCCACCAGTGGCTCATGCCGTCCTCAATGTTGCAAAAAGGCGATGCGGCGCTTGGTCTGCCAGCACAGGCCGCACGTCGAGCAGGACTCGGTTTTCCCGACCTGCTCGGGGCAGATCACGGCGTCAGGAGGCCGCTGGATCGGATGCTCAATCGAGACGGTGGCGCACTCGTCGGCCGGCGCGTTCGAAAAGCGGATCGAGAACCGCTCCCATTGGGCCATAACGAGCCGCACAAGCGCCGCGGCGATCGGGTCCTCGGGCTGCCACCGCGCCGAATAGCCGAACACACGCAGCCCTGGGACCTGCTCTAGAAGCGCTTGCCAGACCTGGACGTAGCGCACCGAGAAGAAATCGCCGAGCACGTGCAGTCTGATCACGAAACCTTGCGGATGTTTACGACCGAGTGAGCACACCTCGCGCACGAGTTGCGTCTCGAAATTCGGATCGAGGTGGTTCATTCGGTGGGCGAGCTGCATTTTGTTGCCGAAGCAGGATCGCCAATGCTGGCACGAGGTCGGGCATGTCGCCCGTTCCTCGAGTGTCAGCGTGTAGATCGGCATTCCCTTCCATTTGCCCTTGAGCACGAGTCCGCCGATCTTCGATGAATTCTGGCCGTGCTTGAGCAGTGGCTCGGCAGCGATCTTCTTGACCACCGTGTGGGGATAGAGCGTGCGCTTCTCGGTGAAGGCGGGCGTATCGATGTCCGGCAGCACCGCGCGGCCATGAACTGGTCGCGCCGCGAAGCGGGATTGGGTCTTTCGGCCCGGCCGCTTGTCCTGCTTGCCGTTGAGGATGTTGCGCACCGTGTTGTAGGCGCAGTGAATTCCCTGCTCGGCCAGCGCGCGCTTGACGTGAGTCATCTTGCCGAACGAGTCGTACAGCGCGAACACGAGATCGCGGTCGATCCGGTATTCGCGCGTCCGGCGCGGGCGCTCGACGGCCAGCACGCTCATATGACGCTCCGCAGGATCAGCCGGGCGCCGTGCGGTGCGTCGCCCCATTCGATCGTCACGCGGCGCATGAACTTCGGGGCATCGTCGAGGATCAGGCCGAGCTTTTTCGCATAATCGATCAAGCACTTGGCGGCATTGTCGAGATCGAGCCGGTTCTGCTGCTCGTCGAGGATGATCGTCGCCTCGAACCGGCCGGGCATCTTGGTGAGGCGACGCAGCCCGCCGGCCACCATCACGGCCATGCCGGCCTGGTGCTTCCACTTCTGCAATTTGCGCTGGCCTGCGCCATTGACGCGGCGCGTGACGTTGACGGATGGCGGCGGCGGAAGGTCGACCACGCACTCAAGCGGTGGTGCGAATGGCCGATCCACCGCGGTCGCGGCAGCTTCGGAAGCCGTGAGCATCTTTTCCCCATTGCGTTCGATTGCGACAGACGCGACGCACGCGACAGGTACAGACAGACGCTCAGCGAGTACGGGTCAGCTCAACGAGGACAGCCGCGAGCACGACGGCGGGCGGCTCGAACTCGCCAGCCATCCATCGTTTCGCGGTGCGTTCGTCTTTGCCGGAGATCGCGGCGAGACATGCCGCAGTCTTTTCGGGCCACAGCACCTTGGCGACGGCGCCGAACCGGCGGGTGACAATTTTGTCCCTGCCTGCCGCCAGCCGTCCCTCGATTTCTGCTCCCGAAAGCACGCCCTCACGTATTGTTCCGTGCATGAAACCCCTCCCTCACTCGACGCAACAGCACAGCCCCGGCCTTGCGACCTGGGAATCTCGATCCGATGATTGGTTGTGGAGTCGATCAGACACAATTCCGCTGTGCAGCAGCGAAACTTGTGGACAAATGCCGGGACCTGTGTGTGAAATACAACTTGGGCGACAGGTTGGGAATGCGTCTCATGTCGGGGCGGGTGATCGAGTTTCCGGGGCGTCATGCGCGGACCTCGACCGGAGCGGGGAGCGGCCGCGGCACTCCATCGGGCCAATCGATGGCCGGCCAGTTGTCCGAGAACCACTGCAGCGTGGATTCGAGCCGGCGGACCTGTATGTCCGCGCCCTGCTCCATCGCGGAAAGCTTCTTGCTGTCGCCGAGCGCACGCCAGCTCACCGCAGAGAGGGCCAAGCCTTCGGACGCGCCATACGCGCGAGCGACGGCCAATAGCTGTTCGATGCCGGTCATGGACGCAATCTCAGTAAATTTACTGCGGAAGTCAACAGCAATCTTACCGCGCGACCTGTTTGTGAATTCCGGTTACTTTACTGGGATGGACCTGAAAGACGTGCTCGCTTGGGTTGACACTAGGTTGAAGGCACTTGGCCTCAGCGATCGGCAGGCTGAGGGCAAGGCCGGCACGCCGTCCCTCATTCAGAACATGCGCAAGACGATCAGGAACGGCCACGGGAGCCTTCCCAAGGTCCCCAGCTTGCGGAAGCTGGGTAAGGTGTTGGGCGACGAACCGCCGGGACTATACGAGCCGCTGGCACCGCTGAACGGCAAGCCAGTTCCGGAATCGACCGACGATGCGATCGCACACTTGGTTGAACAGCAGGCCCACTATCGAGATCAGGAGCGCAAGTTCAAAGCGCTCGCCGACGCAATCGACGTGTCCTTGTCCATATTGCAGCGCAAGCAGGCGAGTTGATGCTTAAGAATCTGCAAAATCTTGCACTCTGGGGCATTATTTTTGGAGCTCTCCCGGCCCTCGTTCTGTTCGTGAACGAATATACGACGGTGCAGCTTGCGGCCGGATGGTCGGTACGCCGGATTACAATCCTTGACGACGTTTTCTATTGGGTAGGCGTCCTTTGCGCTGGCCCAGTCCTGTTTATGGTAGGCGGCGCTATCCACGCCCTTGTCAGCCAAAAACGTCCGGAAAAATATTTTCAGTAAAATTACTGCATTGGTATTGACGCGGTAATATTACTGCGTCTATCTTAGCCCCTGTTCGCAAAGGGGCTGAGCATGACCGATATCACCACCGATCACAGACAGCACCGGCCGTTCCCGCGCGCGGTGAAGCAGCCTCCCGAGCCCTCGCCCACCGTCGAGCACGACCGCGAGCGAACGCCGACGTGGCTTGAGTTCATCGCGGACGGCCTCTCTCGCCTGACCTACGGCGAGATGAAGGAGTTCGCCAAAGGCGTGCTCGGACCCAACGCCACGTCCGAGCAGATCATCGAATTTGCCGACAAGGTGCATTCATGGGCCGACGGAGCGAGGACGCCGCAATGAGCGAAACATATGTCGTCCACTACAGCACGAAGCACTACACCGGCGCGCTGCTCGAAACGGGCCGCTTTGCCAAGCGCCGCGCGCTCGCCGCCGTGCTCGGCGGGCATGCCGCTGGCTCGATCGACAGGGTTGACTGCTACGACCCGGAGGAGAAGTGGGCGCGCGACGTGACCGAGGATTTTGCGCGCGATCTCGCGGCGTCCGTTGTGGACATCGGCGATCTGCCGACCACGCAGGTGCGCAATTTCCTAGAGGAACAGCTTGGCGTCGGAACGGCCATCCCGGCCGCAGCGTGAGGTAGCGTGCATGTACGTTCGTAGGCCAATCAAGGGTTTGCGTCTCAGTCCCGTGCGCAAGCGGTCGATCACCATGGCGGGACGCAAGACGAGCGTGACCCTGGAGGACGCGTTCTGGACCGAGCTTCGCCGAATGGCGCATGCGCGCTGCATCCCGCTCGGATTTCTAGCCCACATCATCAACGTCAGCCGATCGCCCGATGTGCCGCTTTCGTCCGCGCTGCGAACCGCCGCGATGGGCAACCTGCAGAGCCAGATCAAGGAACAGGCAGCATGACCACCGCAGTCGCGCTACGCCCCGCGCAGGAAGTCTCGCGCTACACGCCAGATCAGGTCGATCTGATCAAGCGAACCATCTGCAAGGGCGCGACCGACGACGAATTCAAGCTGTTCATGTACCAGTGTGAGCGCACGGGGCTCGATCCGTTTGCCAAGCAAATCTACGCCATCAAACGATGGGACTCGCAGCAGCGGCGCGAGGTGATGGGCCTGCAAACCTCGATCGATGGGTTCCGGCTGATCGCCGAGCGCACGCGACAATACGAGGGGCAGGTTGGCCCGTTCTGGTGCAGCGAAGATGGCGTGTGGCGCGACGTGTGGACGACATCGGCGGCGCCGGCCGCAGCGCGCGTGGGCGTCCTGCGCGCCGGCTTCCGCGAGCCGACGTGGGGCGTGGCTCGATACGAGGCCTACGTTCAGCGCACCAAGGAAGGCGCGCCTACCAAGTTCTGGAAGGCAATGGGCGACGTGATGCTGGCGAAGTGCGCCGAATCCCTAGCGCTGCGCAAGGCCTTTCCGCAGGAACTATCCGGCCTCTACACCGCTGAGGAAATGTCGCAGGCGAAGCGACACGACGACCGCGATCCAGAGGACATCATCGACGAGTGGAGCGAGAAGCGCGGCGCCGAACTCATCCGAGCGGCGCAAACGCGGCCAGAACCCGAAGTCATCGAATGGACCGACGACACGCCGCCCGAGTGGGACAGCGCGTGGGAAAAGCTCGGCCCGGTCAAGCAGGCGGGCACGCTCTGCGGGGATGAAGGCTTCTGGCGCTATCTGAGCACGAAGGGCGCGCCGATCGGCAACGCCGACCAGGCCGCCGACTACGTGCGGATCGCCTGCAGGGTCGCCAGCCGGCGCGAACTCGCCACCAACGAGGCCGCCGCCAAGCTCTGGCGCGCGCTCGTGGCCGACTACCGCGCATGGCAGCGCGAGCCCGCCATCGTGGACGAGCCTTCACCGCGCCAACCGGACGAACGCGCGGCGGACCAGCCCCCGGCCGGTAGCAGCCCCCCAGTTGACCCGGCCGGGGGTGAGGTTCCGCTGAGCCTGGAGGACGAGGCGCGCAAGGAGGCCCGGCGGGGCGCGGCTATCTTCGACACGTACTGGAAGAACCTGGACGCGGATGAGCGCCGGCAACTGCGGCCGATCGGCGAGGAGCTGCGCGGGCTGATGGACGAGGCCGAGGCATGACGCCCGAACTCAAGGCCATGCTGATCGCCGGATTCCGGCCGCCATGGCAGGATCGCGAAGTGCTCGGCCTGTGCGTCGGCATCGTCGACAACACCATCGATGCGTGGGTCGCGGACGGCACCCTCCCGCCAGCACGTAAGCGCGGTGGAAAGCTCCTGTGGAAGTGGTCCGAGGTCGACGAAAGGCTTACGCTGGGCAAAGAGGCCGGCAAGGCGCCGCCCTCGAAGGCCGAGGAGATTCGCAATGGAACAAGAGCCGCGGCCGCGGCTGCTGCGCGTCACTGACGACAGCTTCGCGGCACTCATCACAGCATTTCGGCAGACATCGAAGTGGACACGCCCTCAAGCTGAGGGCGGCTTTGCCGAAGGCACCAAGTCAAACTGGGCGCGCGAACTCGACTTCATGTCGAGACCAGATTGTCTCGGCGCGCTGACCATCGAGGAGATCGACCCGTCGCTCGTGCAAGCCTACTTCGATGGCATCGACGACCGGCCGGGCAAGCAAGCGATCGGCCTATCCGCTCTCAAACTGCTGGAGAAATGGGCCGTCAAGCGCAAGCTCCTGCCACGCCAGATCACGCTCGGCATCGAGATCAGCGAGAGCGATGGAAGCCATGTCCCGTGGAGTGACGCGCACGTGGCGCTGGCCGAGCGCGAAGCCGACCCCAGCCTTGCTCGAGCCGTGACGCTCGCGGCGAATACCGGCCAGAGAGGGTCCGACCTCATCCGCATGGGGCCGACCGATATAGAGGTCTACAAGGGCATTCGCGGCATCCTCGTGAAGCACACCCAGAAGGTCAAACGCGAGGCGTGGATTCCGATCACGACCGAGCTCTCCCGCGCCATGGCGACGTGGGAGCGCCGGCCAGGCCCCTTCCTGACGCAGCCGGATGGCTCGCCATGGACGCGCAAGCAACTGTCCAGGGCGTGGACCCGCGAGCGGGACACGAACCCAGCACTCGCACCATTGCGCTTGGAGGCCCTTGATCTCGACCCGGTTGTTGCGCCGCGCCGAGACGGCGGGCTCGTCATCCACGGCCTGCGCGGGACGGCATGCGTGCGCCTCAAGCGGGCCGGCGCCACCGAGCTGCAAATCTGCGACATGATCGTGATGTCGCCCGGCATGGTCGCCCGATACTGCCAGCCGTCGAAGCAGAGGGACAATGCGGCGGCCGCCGTCATCCACCTCGACCGAACCTTTGCCGAACGCAGGTCCGGGACCGGCACCGAGAACGACTGACAAGGTGTTGAAAAAACTACATGTGCCCATTTTGGCTAAATTACAAAAGCGCTGAAAATCAAGGGGTTGGAGATGTGAAAACTCTCAACCCGGCACCAAAAGGGCACCAAATTGCGCTCGCCGCGATCGTGCTGGCGAGCGCAATCGGAATCATGCCGCTGCTCGATCTCCACTGCCGTCCCGGCGACGTCACCACCACCAACGGGCGCGAGCTGTGCAAGGCGTCCGTTTCCAACACGTCGGCGCACAACTATCAGGGGGTGAAAAGATGAACGACCTCGCCGCCGGCATGGTGTTCCGGGCGCCCTATCCGTTCGTTCGCGACGAATACGAGGAGGTGGACGCAGACGGCATCCACAAGATCAAGACGTGGAAGCCGGGCACCCGCTTTGAGTGGGTCGGCCCCGAGGACACCGAGTGCATCGCCGACGCCATGGGCGAAATCATTCTGACCGTCGTGTCGGTCCACCAGCCCGGCCGCTTTCCGACGCGTGTGTTTTTCACTCGCCGCTGGCGTGACCCTAATGGCCGCGAGTTCGGCAAGGGCGCATGCCGTTGCGCCATCTCATCAAAGTTTCGGCGTCTCGCGAGAGGCTATGCGCACGAGTTCGTCATGGCGCGCGAGCAAGCGGCGTAGATGCTCACAGATACGGAATTATAGAGAGGAAACAATCACATGGACGACGCCGAGATTGATGCAATCGGAGCAACGAGACGGTGGGCCGAGGAAGGTCTCGGCTTCAATTGCACATTCGTGGACGACGACATGAAGGTAATCGTCGGATTGGCGCAGCGCGCCGTCCTCGCCGGTCTCGCGACCGACTTCTCTCCCGATATGCAGAAGCGGTTCTTGGCGGCGGCCGGTCGGCATCGGGCGTCGCACGAGAAGTCGCTCGGCAGGCGCCTTGGTCCGCAGTCGTGGATTCAGCGCGCATCCGACAAGCTCGGCATCACGGCCGTGCGTTCATAGGGGAACAGCATGAGGAAACGCGCGATCTATGTCCTCGGCAACGTCATGGTAGCTATCGGCACATTGCGACTTCTCGACATCGTGTGGCCGCCTGAATTTATGCCATGGGGATTCTACGCGGCGGAGTTTTCAATCGGCTTGGTACTCGTGTTCGCGACGTCCGAACCCGTGCGCGAATAGTACATTCGAGGACAACAACAATGCGCTTCTATATCGGGCAGAGGGTAGTTTGCGTAGGAGGCCGCGCGACGAGTCGTTCCCCCGCGTTCTGGAAGGCGTGGCGCGAACAGCACAAAATCATCATTCCGCAGCGCGGAATCGTCTACACGATTCGCGATACTCGGATGGCCAAAGACGGAACGCAGCGCGCCCGCCTCATGGAGATCATTAACCCAGCGGTGCCGTTCACCGATGCGCCGGATCAGGAGCCGTGGTTCCAATCTGCCTCGTTCCGTCCCGTAGTCGAGCGCAAAACGGATATCTCGATCTTCACCCGCATGCTCACGCCTGAAAAGGAAAGGGTTTAACGGTGACAGATCATAGCAAGGCTATCGAGGACATCGCGGCAGAACGGCGCCGTCAGATCGAGGTCGAAGGTTGGTCGGCCGAACACGATGACGCGCATATTGGCGGAGAACTCGCCGAGGCTGGCGCCGCCTACGCGATGTGGGCGGCACGCTACGTGCACAACGCCGACAGCTCGCCGGCAGGTGACAACTACCCACGTAAGCCGTTGCCATCGCCGCCCACGTGTTGGCCGTGGTCGTTGGGATGGTGGAAGCCGCGCGATTTTCGCCGTGACCTTGTACGAGCCGGGGCGCTGATCGCAGCCGAGATCGAGCGACATGATCGCGCAACAAAGGTCGCGCGGGAAGAAAAGAACGAACGCGAAATGGCTCAAGGCGAGCGATGCGACGGCCGATGCAAAGATTCTGGCCCGTGCAACTGTTGAACCGAGGGCGCCCCATGAGTGCAGAACACCAAACGGCAATCGCGGAATGGTTCGCGGCGCATTACGCCTACCACAAGGCGTCCGACATCTATAACGCGCGGCTGGCCTTCGTGCGGGCCGAGCGCGAGCGCGACCCTGCCTGCCTCTCAATGACATGTGACCAGGAATACAAGGCGCTTGGCGATGCGGAGCGCGCCGCCACCTGGGCCGACGAGGTGCTTTACAATCGGCTCGTCAAAATCGGCACTGTGGGCGCGTCAGCAACCGGAAAATGAGCATGGACGCGATCACGGATCTCCCGCCCTACACCGTTCTTGAGAACGGCTATATCCACGGCACGTGGTTCTGTGGGCGGCCGACGAAGGCGTATTACGGTGCCTTCCCGCAAGGCTTCTGGAAGCGTGCCAAGCACGTCCTGCGGCCTTGGGGTTCTATGGTCCACTGGTTCAGCGGCACGATGCCGCCCGAGGAAGGCATCACCACGGTTGACGGCAATCCCGAGACGAGGCCCTCCGTGGTGTGCCTTGGCGGAACGCTGCCCTTCGCCGATGACACTTTCTGCGCCTCGTTCGCGGATCCTCCCTACTCTCCAAAGGACTCCGAGCGATACGCCCTCCCCTACATCTCGGCCACGAAGATCCTGGGTGAGTTGGCGCGCGTCACGAAGGTGGGCGGCAAGATCGGCTTGCTGCACGAGTTCATCCCGCCGACCAAGCGCCTGCCGGTCAAGCTGCTCGGCATCATCGGCATCATGAACGGGCCACAGAAGCGGATCCGCCTGTTTGCGATCTACCGCAAGACCGAGCATCAGATGGAATTGATGTCCACGAATGGCCCGACAACGGAGGGGTAAACGTGACTTTTCTTGAACTGGCGAAAGCCGCAATGCCCGGCGCCTCAGACGCGGATGCGGATTACGCACTCTGGAATCACACGCCGTTCCCGTTCGACAAA
>Ga0210400_10001857_pt1 | contig 20515 bp, 17 predicted proteins | sample IncBWH26MmetaG_FD_155456 | JGI IMG/M metagenome (GOLD analysis project Ga0210400, IMG submission 155456) | Forest soil microbial communities from Barre Woods Harvard Forest LTER site, Petersham, Massachusetts, United States - Inc-BW-H-26-M | ecosystem: Environmental > Terrestrial > Soil >...
CCAATATTGTGGAGGGATTTGCCCATGCCTGGGACCGAAACGGTTGTGTCGCATCAGGATTTGATGCGCCTGTACGAGCAGATGCTGCTGATCCGGCGCACCGAAGAACGGCTGCGCGATGAGAACAAGGCCGGGAACCTGCCGGGCGCGGTGCACCTCTATATCGGTGAAGAGGCGATTGCAACGGGCGTGTGCGCGAACCTGCGCGAGTCCGACATGATCACCAGCACCCACCGTGGCCATGGTCATTATCTGGCCAAGGGCGGTGACCTCAATGCCATGCTGGCGGAGATCTGGGCGAAGAGCACCGGCATCTGCAAGGGCATGGGCGGCTCCATGCACGTCGCGGATTTCTCCAAAGGCATACTCGGCGCCAACGGTATTGTGGGCGCGGGCTTCGCCATCGCCACGGGCGCCGCGTATTCGGCGATGCTCGCGCAGGAAGGCCGGATCGTGGTCGATTTCTTCGGTGATGGCGCCGCCAACCAGGGCACGCTGATGGAGTGCCTGAATATCGCCGCCTTATGGCAGCTGCCGCTGGTGTTCGTATGCGAGAACAATACCTTCAGCGAATTCAGCCCGGCCAAGACCGTCACCGCCGGCAACATCGCCGATCGCGCCCGCGCCTTTGCCATCCCCACCGAAGTGATCGATGGCAATGACGTGACGGCGGTCTGGAAGGCCGCGAAGACCGCGGTGGCACGCGCGCGCAGCGGCGGTGGTCCGAGCTTCATCGAGGCCCATACCTACCGCATCCAGGGCCATCTGGAGGCCGAGGATCTGTTCCTGGGCGGCCAGCGCTATCGCGAGCCGGAGGAAATCGAGAGCTGGAAGCAGCGCGGTCCGATCGAGTTCACGCGCAAGCAGCTGGAGGCGGCGGGGCCTGCGGCGCTTGCGCAACTGCAGGAAATCGAGGCGCGGGTGATGGCGCGGGTGGATGCGGCCGTGCGCTTCGCGGTGGAGAGCCCGCCGGCCGATCCGGAGCTGGTGTTCTCACTGATGTTCGATGGTCAGAGACCGTAAGGGGAGTATCCGACATGGCCAAGAAACGCATGATCCAGGCAATCAATGAAGCGCTGTTCGAGGAAATGGAACGCGATCCGAAGCTGATCCTGTTCGGCGAAGACGTGGAACTCGCCATCATGGGGGATTGCCGCGGGCTGACCGAGCGCTTTGGGCGCAATCGCATCCGCAATACGCCCATCAGCGAACAGTCCCTGACCGGCATGGCGGTGGGCGCCGCCGCCGCCGGGCATCGCGTGATCCTGCATCTGATGTTCTCCAACTTCATCTATACCGGCATGGATGCCATCGGCAACCAGATGGCGAAGATGCGCCTGATGTCCGGCGGCCAGGCGAAGCTGCCCATCACGGTCATCGCCAGTTACGGTGGCGGCGGCTCCAATGCCGCGCAGCATTCCGACACGGCCTATCCGCCGCTGATGAACCTGGGCGGCATCAACGTGCTCACCCCGGCAACCCCCGCGGATGCCAAGGGCCTGCTGAAGACCGCCGTTCGCGGCCACAACCCCAGCTTCTTCATGGAGGCCGGCGGCCGCGGTGGCGAGCAGGGCGAAGTGCCCGATGGCGAGCACCTGGTGCCGTTCGGCAAGGCCCACATTGCGCGGTCGGGCAAGGACCTGACGATCGTGGCCATCGGTTCGATGCTCAAGCCCGCATTGCAGGCCGCCAAGGAGCTCGCGGGCGCCGGGGTGGATGCCGAAGTCATCGACCCGCGCACGTTGGTGCCGTTCGATGATGCAGCGGTGCTGGCCTCGCTGCGCAAGACCGGCCACCTGGTCATCTGTGATGAAGCGCGCGAGCGCTGCAGCGCCGCCAGTGAAATCGCCGCCATGGTGGCGGATCGGGGCTTTGGGCTGCTCAAGGCGCCCGTGAAGCGGGTCACGGTGCCCAACGTCTGCATTCCCTACGCGCCGAATGCCGAGGCGCGGGTCATTCCGAACGCCGAGAGCATTGCCCGCACCTGTCGTGAGCTGACCGGCCGTGCCGCGGCCGCGTAATTGATGCGCTAAGGACGAGAGTCAGGCATGAAGATCACTTTGAAGCTCAACCGGGTCGGCATGAACATGCAGGAAGCCACCATTGCGAAGTGGCACAAGCAGGTGGGCGAGACCTTCGCCAAGGACGAGGCCCTGTACGAAATCGAGACCGAAAAGGTCACGCAGGAAGTGCTGGCGCCCGGCGCGGGCACCTTGCTGCAGATCCTGGTGCCCGAGGGGGAGAACTCACCGGTCAACGGTGGGGTCTGCGTGGTGGATCTGACGGCCTAAAGGTCCTGCGCCAGCAGTTTCCAGGTGGCGATGACGGAATCAGGATTCAGCGATATCGACGCAATGCCTTCGTCCGCCAGCCAGGCGGCGAAGTCAGGATGGTCGCTCGGGCCCTGACCGCAGATACCGACGTACTTGTTGGCCGCCCGGCAGGCCTTGATGGCGCGTGAGATCAGGGCCTTCACCGCCGGATCGCGCTCATCAAAATCGGCCACCAGCTGCGGCATGCCCGAATCCCGATCCAGACCCAACGTCAGCTGCGTAAGATCGTTGGAGCCGATCGACATGCCATCGAAGTATTCCAGGAACTCCTCGGCCAGCACGGCATTGCTGGGCACCTCGCACATCATGATGATCTTCAGCTCATCCTGGCCGCGCACCAGGCCGTGATCGGCCAGCATCTGCGTCACCGTCCGGGCCTGGCTGAGGGTGCGCACGAAGGGCACCATGATCTGCACATTGGTCAGACCCATCTCCACGCGCACGCGCTTGAGCGCTTCGCATTCCATACCGAAGGCTTCGCCAAAGTCGCTGCTGATGTAGCGGCTGACGCCGCGGAACCCGAGCATCGGGTTCTCTTCTTCCGGCTCATAGCGGGTGCCCCCGATCAGCTTGCGGTACTCGTTGGACTTGAAGTCCGACAGCCGCACGATCACCGGCTTCGGCCAGAAGCTTGCGGCAATGGTGGCGATGCCTTCCGCCAGCTTGTCCTGGTAGAAGGCGCGCGGACTCGGATAGCCCCGCGCCAGGGAGTCCACGGCCGCCTTGAGGTCCGCGGCGATTCGGGGGTAGTCCAGGATCGCCCGCGGGTGCACGCCGATGTTGTTGTTGATGATGAATTCAAGGCGCGCCAGCCCGACACCGGCATTGGGCATCTGCGCAAAGTCGAAGGCCAGCTGCGGATTGCCGACATTCATCATGATCTTGACGCGGCAGGGCGGCATTTCACCGCGGCGCACTTCGCTCACTTCGGTCGCAAGGCGGCCGGCGTACACATGGCCGGTATCACCTTCCGAACACACGACCGTGACCACGGTGCCATCGGCGATCCGGCTGGTCGCATCCCCGCAACCCACCACCGCCGGAATACCCAGTTCGCGCGCGATGATGGCGGCGTGACAGGTTCGGCCTCCGCGGTTGGTGACGATGGCGCTGGCGCGCTTCATCACCGGCTCCCAGTTCGGATCGGTCATGTCGGTGACCAGCACATCGCCCGGTTTGACGCTGTCCATGTCGGCGATACCGCGCACCAGGCGCGCCGGACCCGTGCCGATTTTCTGACCAATGGCCCGGCCTTCGGCGAGCACCGGCCCGGTGTCCTTGAGCTTGTAGCGCAGCTCGATCTGGCTGCCGGCCTGGCTTTTGACGGTCTCGGGGCGGGCCTGCAGGATGTACAGACGGTCATCACTGCCGTCCTTGCCCCATTCAATGTCCATGGGCCGGCCGTAGTGCTGCTCGATCAGCATGGCGTAGCGCGCCAGCTCCAGCACGTCCGAATCGGTCAGGGAAAACCGGTTCCGGTCGGCCAGCGGTGTATCCGTGGTGGTCACGAGCGCGCCGGTCCGGGCCCGTTCGGCGGGCGCCGAGAAACTCATGCGCTGCAGCTTGGATCCCAGGCTGCGGCGAATGACCGCGAACTTCCCGGCCTTGAGCATGGCCTTGTGGACGTAGAACTCATCCGGATTCACGGCGCCCTGGACCACCAGTTCGCCGAGCCCGTAGCTGGAGGTGATGAAGACGACATCCGGAAAGCCCGATTCGGTGTCAAGGGTGAACATGACCCCCGCGGCGCCCAGATCTGAACGCACCATGTACTGCACGCCGGCGGACAGGGCCACTTCCGCATGCGCGAAGCCCTTGTGGACCCGGTAGCTGATGGCACGGTCGTTGTACAGCGAAGCGAAGACCTCCTTGATCTTGTGCAGCACCTGCTCGATGCCCTGCACATTCAGGAAGGTCTCCTGCTGGCCGGCAAAGGAGGCATCGGGAAGGTCCTCCGCGGTCGCCGATGAGCGCACCGCAAAGCTGGCCTGCGGATTCTCGGCCTCCAGCCCCTCGAAGTGGCTGCGGACGGCCGCCTCGAGGGCGGCCGGAAACGGAGTCTCCACGATCCACTGGCGGATCTGTTCGCCGGCGCTCGCCAGCGCACGCACATCCTCGGTGTTCAACGCAGCCAGTCGCGCTTCAATGCGTCCGGCAAGGCCGTTGTGTGCCAGGAATTGCCGAAACGCATGCGCCGTGGTCGCAAAGCCGCCGGGAACCCGCACCCCCACGCTCGCCAACTGGCTGATCATCTCGCCCAGGGATGCGTTCTTTCCGCCCACTGATTCAACATCCGTCATCCGAAGGTGGCGGAAGGGGACCACAAGCGAGTCCGCGGCGGACGCAGAGGGCATAGATTCGGCTCCAGAACTGTCAAAAAACGGGCCGGCGCGCCCCGTACACATTATTATCGTCCGATGCCGAACAGAACAGTTTTTTTTGTTTCCGATGGCACCGGTATTACCGCCGAGACTTTCGGCAATTCAATTCTGGCGCAATTTCCCGGAAATCCGCGTCACATCCGTCGTCCGTTCGTCGACACCGTGGACAAGGCCTGGGGGGTGGTCAAGGAGATCAATCAGGCGGCCGATCGTGAGGGCAAACGGCCCATCATCTTCGTGACTCTGGTGGATGAGGATGTGCGCGATGTCCTGACTTCCGAGTCCTGCAAGGGCATGGTGCTGGACATGTTCCGCACCTTCGTGGAGCCCCTGGAGGAGGAGCTGGGATGCAAGAGCAATCATCGGGTCGGCCGCTCGCCCGATGTCAGCACCAGCGAGGCCTACACCAATCGGATCGATGCCATCAATTTCACGCTGGCGCACGATGATGGCCAATCGGCGGAGAATCTGAAGGCCGCCGATGTGGTGCTGGTGGGCGTGAGCCGCAGCGGCAAGACGCCCACCTCCCTGTATCTGGCGATGCAGCACGGCATCAAGGCCGCCAATTACCCGCTGATCCCGGATGACTTTGAGCGCGGACAGTTTCCCGGCTGCCTGGGCCCGTACCGCCGCAAGTGCTTCGGTCTGACCATCGACCCGTTACGCCTCTCCCAGGTGCGCAATGAGCGCCTGCCGGGCAGCAAGTACGCGACGCTGGAAAATTGCCGCTACGAAGTCAGTCATGCGGAGTCGATGATGCGCCGGGAGGGCATCGCATGGCTGTCTTCCACCCACAAGTCCATCGAGGAGATCTCCACGACCATCCTGCGGGACATCCGGCCCGATCGGCTCATCTACTAGTGCCGCGGCGGGCCGAACGGTGAGTCCTGCCGAGCAGTACGCGGCACGTCTCGCGGTTCACGAGGCGCGGGTCACCGACCTCACCGGCCAGGATGAGCGCATCGCCAACGCCCGGCTGCTGGTCGGGCTGCTGATCATCGCGCTCGTGGCGGCGCGGCTTCTCCTGCAGGCGCCGGCGATCGGCTGGGCAGTGCCTTTGCTGCTTTTATTTACCGGGCTTGCGATCCGGCATGCGGCGGTACGCCGGGCCGGCGTTCGCGCTGCGCGCGCCGTGGCCTTCTACCGCCGCGGACTGGACCGCCTCAACGATCGCTGGGTCGGCGGGGGCCAGTGGGGCGAGGGCTTCCTCGCAACGCCTCATGTCTATGCCGCCGATCTGGATTTGTTCGGCCGCGGCAGCCTCTTCGAGTTGCTCGCGGCGGTGCGAACCAGAATGGGTGAGCAGACCCTGGCGCAGTGGCTGCTGGCGCCCGCACCCGTAACGCAGATCCGTGAGCGGCAGGCCTGCCTCGGCGAGCTGCGCGGGCGACTTGACCTGCGCGAGGATCTTGAGGTGCTCGGCGATGCCGGAGTAGGGGTGCAGCCCGATGCGTTGCTGGCCTGGGCGCAGTCCCCCAATCAACTGCGGCGGCCGTGGATTCGGGCGGCCGCGTTCCTCCTGCCGGCGCTGCTCATCGTCACGGCAATCGTGTGGGGACAGCTGGGCGTGCGCTGGCCGTTTCTGCTGGTGATACTCACGCAAATCGCGGTCGTCCGCCGCCTGAACCAGCGCCTCGACACGGTCGTCCACGCCGCCGAGCGCGGCTTTGAGAACCTGGGTTTGCTGGCGGTGCTGCTGGTCCGACTGGAGCGCGAACCATTCGACGAGCCGGCCCTGCAGGCGCTGCAGCGCCAGCTCACCTCGCAGGCGCAGCCCGCCTCACGGGTCATCTCGAAACTCCGGACGATCACCGACTTCGCCGGTCAGCGCGACAACATGCTGGTGAAGATCTTTTGCGAGATACCGCTGCTCTACTCGGTCCACGTGGCGCTGACGGCGCAGTCCTGGCGGTCGCGGCATGGCGCCGCGGTGCGCACCTGGCTGTCCTGCACCGGCCGTCTTGAGGCCCTCTCTTCGCTGGCAATGTATGCGTATGAGCATCCGGATGACCCGTTCCCCGAGCTGGCGGAGGGCACGGCGAGCTTCGAGGCGCGCCAGCTCGGCCATCCCCTGTTGTCCGCCGCCGCGTGCGTTCGCAACGACCTGAGCATCGCCGCTCCCCTGCGCACGCTGCTGGTCAGTGGCTCGAACATGTCGGGCAAGAGCACGCTGTTGCGCGCCGTGGGCATGAACACGGTACTGGCGATGGCCGGAGCCCCGGTTCGCGCCCAGGCGCTGCGCCTGACGCCGCTGCAGCTGGGCGCCAGCATCCGCATCAACGATTCGCTGGCCGCGGGACACTCAAGGTTCTACGCGGAGATCACTCGGCTGCGCGAGCTGTACGAGCTCGCGGCCGGCGGCACACCGCTGCTGTTCCTGCTCGATGAGCTGCTGCAGGGGACGAATTCCAAGGACCGGCGCATCGGCGCCGAGGCGGTGTTGCGGGCGTTCATCGAGCGCGGCGCCATCGGGCTGATCAGCACGCATGATCTGGCGCTGACCGATATCACCGACCTGCCGGAAGGCGCCCTGCGCAATGTCCACTTCCAGGACACTCTGGATCACGATCGCATGATTTTTGATTTCAAACTGCACGATGGGATCGTCACCAAGAGCAACGGCATCGAGCTGATGCGCGCCATCGGGCTGAAGGTGTAAGGCGAACCGCGCCGGGGGGGGCTGCTACGGCTTACCCTTTGCCAGGTACTGGGCGATGCTCGCCAGCTGCGCATCGCTGACATCGCCGCGGGTGATCGGCGGCATGTTGAGGATGCCCACGCGCGCGGCCCGCTCGACATAGGCGGCCGACAGATCCGCGCGCATTTCCAGCGGTGCGACTTCCGGTTTCATCCGGCGCGCGAGCAGCCCGGTGCCCATGCCCACCGCGCCATGACACATGGCGCACTTCTGCTGGAACAGCTGCTTGCCGGTCAAGTCCGCGCCCCGGGCGAGCAGTGGCAACAGCAGCACCAGGCAAATCGGCACGACGCGCCTCATGTCCTGGACCCCCGGGGATGGCCGGCGGGCCAGATGCCACTCTTGCCCGGCGCGAGAATGCCCGCAGGATCCAGCGCATTCTTTACCCGCTCGTTCAAGCGGCGCAGGGCGTGATTGTTGTAGTCGTAGGTTTCCGCCACCGTGTCCATGTAGTCAAGGTGGGCGCGATATTCGCCGTAGCCATGCTGGCGCGCATCGGCGATCAGAGTGCGCAGAAAGGGATCAACCCGTTTCATGAAGGCCGGGTCATCCAGGTTCAGCAGCACGGCATTGACGTTGAGCAGATGCCGCTCGCCGAAGGCGAAGCTGGCCTGGTAGTCCATGCCGAATTCCTTGTAGCGCGCATAGGTGCGCTCGAACTGCTCCATGGCAAGTTTCCCGGACTGGGTCAGCACCGGGGAGAAGCCGATGTGGCCGCCGCGACCGCCGAACCAGTTGGCGCTCTGCATGGGGAAGGTCATCGGCACGCCCATCCAGCCACCCTGGGTGGGCGAGAACGGATCCCCGGGCCGCCAGGAGAAGGGTTTCATGCTCATCGGTTTGATGGCATTCAGCGCTTTTTCCAGGATATCCAAATTGGCCTGTACGACGGTCTCGCGACCGTAGAGGCGCAGACTCACGCCCCACCAGCCCAGGCCGAACTGCTTGCGAATGGCGGCAATCACAGCGTCTGACAAGGATCCGGGCTGGTCGGTCCACTGCTTGCGCGTGGTCAGGATATTGGCGGCGCGAAACCAGTTGCCGATGGTCGGGGACTGCTGCAGAACGCCTTCGCGGCGCAGCGGACCAATGACATCGATGAGCGGACCTAAGTCCTCCATGCGATCCATCTCGACATCGAAACCGCGCACCACCTCGGGCTGCGGCATCAGCCACATCCCGGCCTTGGTCACGATGCCGAAGTTCGACTGCACGAACAGTTGATCCCAGGCCGGTCCGAATCCGTATTTGTGCAGTTGCCAGGTCGGGGCATTGGGCATGGCGCCCATGCCGGTACGGACCAGGTCGCCATCCGGCAGCACCACTTCCATGCCGCAGAAGTTACGGGTGTGCTCGCCGTAGGGGGTGTACCCCAAGCCGCGGTCCAGTGCATTGCCGATCACCGAGCCCCAGCTGTTGCCGGGGACTGACAGCCACAGCGGAATGCTGCGGGTCTGCAGATAGTCATAAAGGTCGTAGAAGCCGACGCCGGGCTCCAGCAGCACCGTGGCGTTCTCGACGTCGACGGTGATTTTCTGCATGCGCGAGAGGTCGATGACAATGGAGCCGGCGACAACCGGCGCCGCCGTGCCATATCCCAGGTTCTTGCCGCGGCTCACGGTCCAGATCGGCACGCGGTGGGCGGCGGCAATTCGGACCAGGGCCTGGACCTGCTCGGCCGAAGTCGGGGCGACCGCCGCGAAGGGCCGGTGCCGGTGCGGGTCGACCGGAAAGCGGTCGCTGTAGGCGTCGCGGTCCTCCTCGGAGGCGAAGGTCGCGGCAGCACCCACGACGGCAGCCATGGCCTTGAGCGTCTGGTCCAATGTCGCGGCGGAGGGGGGTGTATGGGGTGAGTCCAATTAAGTGCCCTTCTCGATGGAGTGAACCGCCGGCGCATCATACCGGAGCGCGAGTGCCACCTGCCGGTCCAGTGGCTCGCGGCCGTCGATCGCAACGAAGCGTTCGTCCGTCCCCGGCGGTTCCAGGTCGTGCAGCTGGCTGTCCAGAAGCGCGGCCGGCATGAAGTGGTCGCGGCGCAATCGCAGTCGCGCCTGCAGCTGCTCGCGGGACAGCACCGGATGCACAAAAAGCAGCTGTGGATCCGCACGCCTGAGCACATCGCGGTAAGCGCGCTTGAGGGCGGAGCAGGCAATCACCTGGGGTCCGGACCCGCAGGCGATGCGGCGCGCGACATTGTCCAGGAATGGAATCCGGTCGGCGTCATCCAGCGGCAGGCCGGCGGACATCTTGGCGATGTTGGCGGGCGGATGCAGGGTGTCGCCTTCCACGAACGGCCAGTGCAGGGTCCGCGCCAGCGCCTGACCCAGCGTGGATTTGCCGCTGCCCGTGACGCCCATGACAATGATGGAATGTGCCACGGCCCGGGATCAGCGCGCATCGCGCACCGAGGCGCGCTCGATCACCTTCAGCCCGACATCGATGATCTTTGGCACCTCGGCGGCGCCGCTCGCGAGCAGCTCCTTCAATAGCTGACCGGTGGTCTGACCCAGCCCGCGGAAGTCCACATGGATGGTGGTCAGGGGTGGATTGATTTCTGCGCCGATCGCGAAATCGCCGAAGCCCATGACGGAAAGATCCTCCGGCACGCGTACACCGCGGCGCTGGCATTCCATCACCAGGCCCACTGCCGAGAGGTCCGACACCGCGAATACGGCATCCAGCCGAGGTTCCCGTTCCAGCAGCACCGGAGTCACCCGGGCACCGTGGTCATAGCTGACCGGCGCCCGGCCATGGCGCAGCACCCGGTCAGTGGACCGCCCGGCGAGTCGCAACTCATCCTCGAAGCCGCGCATGCGTTCCTCACCGCGGTGATCGATCACATCGCCGTCCATGGCGCTGGCGACCGCGCCGATGCGTTTGAAGCCGCGCTCAAGCAGGTAGCGGGCGGCGGTACGGCCGGCGTGATAGTTGGAAAAGCCCACCGCGTGCTCGATGGGATGGCGGGGCAGGTCCGCCAGCTCCACCACCGGGATGTTCGCCGCGAGCAGCATGCGGGCTGCGGCACGCCGGTGCACCGCACCGGTGAGGACGATGGCTTCGGGGCGGCGCGCCAGGAGGTTGCGCAGTTGCCGCTCCTCCTCGGCCAGTGAATAGTCGGTGTAGGCGATCAGCAGGTCGTAGTCAGCCTCGCGTAATGCTTCGGTGAGCCCATGCGCAACGGCGGCGAAGTTGGCGTTGGTGAGGGTCGGCAGGATCAGGGCGATGAATCCGGTCCGGTGACTGCCGAGACTGCCGGCCGCCCGGTCCGGCACATAGCCCAGGTCGGCAATGGCGCGGTGGACGCGCTCACGAGTGTCCGGCGACACCACACCCAGTTCGCGCACGACCCGGGACACCGTCATGCGCGACACGCCCGCCAGCCGCGATACGTCCCGTATCGTCGGCCGCTGTCGCGCTGCCCGGACGCTCATGCTGACCCTTGCTGCAGCGCCAGATGCAGCTTGACGAAGCGGGAGCGATCCGGCGCCATTTCCAGTGCAGCGGCGGCCTGCGAGAGCGGATAGGTGCCCGAGAGAATCGGCGTCACATCGATGACACCGGCGACGATGAGGCGCACCGCGAGCCGGAACTCATCGCAGGCGCGAAAAGCCCCGACCAGCTCGATTTCCCGTGATTGCAGGACGTTCACCGGCAGCGGCGCCGTGCCGCCCGGCAGCATGCCGACCTGTACGATGCGGCCGCCGCGGCGCATGACCTTGAAGATGGAGGCCAGCGCCGCGGCGCTTCCGGATGCCTCAAAGGCCACATCGAAGTAGCCGCCGTCCACTTCAAAGCGCGACAGTCCCTGCGGCTCGGACCTGACATTGACGGTGTGCGTGGCGCCCATGTGCCGGCGGGCCACTTCCAGCGGCCGCTCGGCGATATCCGTCGCGACGATTTCGACGGCGCCGGCATGCTGCGCGCAACGGCTGGTCAGCAGTCCGATGGGCCCGGAGCCGGTGACCAGGACCCGTTTGCCGGACAGCGCGCCGGCGCGGGTCACGGCGTGCAGGCCCACCGAGAGCGGTTCGGCCACCGACAGTTTCAGCAGGTCGGTTGCCTCAGGCACCGGAATGACCTGATCCTGGCGCAACACCAGTTGCTGCGCGAAGCCTCCTTGCACATGCGGGAAGCGTCCGGCGCTGCCGAGGAAAAACATATTGCTGCACAGGTTGCTGCGGCCGGCGCGGCAGTAACTGCAGCTCAGGCAGGGCCTGCTGGGATCCAGCGCCACCTTCATACCGGGAGTCAGGTGGGGCACATCCGCGCCCACCTCGACCACCACGCCGGAGATCTCATGTCCCAGGGTCAGCGGTTCGCGCACTTTGAAGTCGCCGACCGCGCCATCGTGGAAGTAGTGAATGTCGGAGCCGCAAATGCCGCCGAACACGACCGCAACCCGCACTTCCCCAGGCCCGAGCCGCCGCTCGGGCACCGGTTCGATCCGCAGATCCTTCTTGCCGTGACACACCGCTGCCAACATTGTGTTCTTCCGCAAGCTACTGGGAATGTGCACGATAACACAGCGTCCCGTTTACGTTGCCACCGGTGCGCCGGGTGTGCTCCAATTTGGCGGCAATGCCTCATGAAATGCTCACGCAGCTGTTCGGACTGGCCGGCAAGCAAGCGCTGGTTACGGGATCCTCGCGGGGCATCGGCTTCGGGATCGCCGAGGCACTGGCGGGCGCCGGCGCCCGCGTCATTCTCAATGGACGCGACCCGGATGCGCTGGCCACGGCGGCGCAGCGCCTGCGCGAGGGTGGCGCCAGCGTGGACACGTCTGCCTTTGACGTGACGGACCCGCCGCAGATCTCCCGGGCCGTTGAGGCTTTGGAGGCGACGCTCGGCGCCATCGACATTCTGGTGAATTGCGCCGGCATCCAGATTCGCGCCCCGCTGCAGGAATTCGCGGCCGCGGACTGGCGCCGGCTGATGGCCACCAATCTGGACAGCGTCTACTACGTCAGCAAGGCGCTCGCCCCCGGCATGATCCGCCGCGGGCGCGGCAAGATCATCAACATCGGCAGCGTGCAATGCGAACTCGCCCGGCCCGGAATCGCCCCGTACACGGCGGCGAAGGGCGCCGTGAAGAATCTGACCAAGGGCATGTGCGCCGACTGGGCCGGCTACGGATTGCAGATCAATGCCATCGGTCCGGGCTACTACGCCACGGAACTGAACAAGGCGCTGTATGAGAATCCGGTATTCGACCAGTGGTTGCGCCAGCGCACGCCGGCGGGGCGCTGGGGCCGGATCCAGGACCTGCACGGGGCGGCGATCTTCCTCGCGTCCGAAGCCTCGAATTTCGTCAACGGCCAGACCCTCTATGTGGATGGCGGTCTGCTGGCCGTCATCTGAACATCCGCCATGACCCAAGCGCGCGCCACCGCCGTGCAACTTTGCCCTTTTTCAAGCTATTTTGAAGCCGGTCTTGCCGCACGCTTCGAGGTCGTTCGCTGGTACACGCTCAATGAACCGGAACGCAGTCACTGGTTGAGCCAGCACGCCGCAACGGTGCGGGCGGTGATCACCGGCGGGCATATCGGTTGCAGCAATGCCTTGATGCAGGCCCTGCCGGCCCTGCGGATCATCGCCGTGAACGGCGTTGGCGTCGACAAGATTGACCTCGGCTATGCGCGCGCCCACGGGATTCAGGTCGCCACCACGCCCGGCGCACTGACCGAGGATGTGGCGGATCTGGCGGTGGGGCTGATCATCGGCCTGCTGCGCGGCATCCCGGCGGCTGATGTCTTCGTTCGCAATGGGGAGTGGCTCAAGGGCGAACGGCCACTCGCCCGGAAGGTCAGCGGGCGCCGCTTCGGTGTGGTGGGTCTGGGCCAAATCGGCACCGCCATTGCCGGCCGCCTCGCGCCGTTTGGACCGGTGGCCTACACGGGGCCCACCCGCAAGGAGGTTCGCTACGATTTTCATCCGGATGCGCTGGCGCTGGCGCGGGCCAGCGACGTGCTGGTCATTGCCTGTCCGGCCAATGCTGCGACCCGGAATCTGGTGAATGCGGCGGTCCTGGATGCGTTGGGACCTCAGGGATACCTGATCAATGTGGCGCGCGGCGCGGTGGTCGACGAGCCGGCACTGATCGCCGCCCTGGCGGCCGGCCGACTGGGCGGGGCTGCCCTGGATGTGTTCGCAGATGAACCGAATGTGCCGCTGTCACTGCGGCACAGTCCGCGGGTGATTCTGACCCCGCATATGGCCAGCGCGACCATCGAGACCCGGGTGCGCATGGCCGACATGTTGTTCGCGGCGCTGGATGCGTGAACGACGGATCTATGGTATCGATATCATTTTCATGGAGTAGCGACATGGGCAAGCGCTCGCTAAGACAGGTGCTCGAGGCCGCCACGACCTGCGTGGTGGCGCCTTGCGTCTACGACTGCGCCTCGGCGCGGGCGGTCGAAATGGTGGGTTTTCCGGCGCTGATGCTCAGCGGCGGGGAGGTGTCCATCGCGATGAACGGGGTGCTGGACTATGGCTTCACCAATCTCACGGACATCGAGTGGATCACCAGTCGCATCAGCCAGACATCCCCGCTGCCCCTGGCCGCCGACATCGAGAACGGTTACGGCGGACCCCTGGCGGTCTACCGGGCCTGCAAGCGCATAGCGCGTGCCGGGGCCACCGCGCTGCAACTGGAGGATTCCAGTGACATGGAGGAGTCGACGCGGCTGCTGCCCCGTGAGCGCTACTACGAGAAGGTCAAGGCGGCGCTCGCCGCGCTGGAGGGCACCGATTGCATTCTGATCGCGCGCACCAATGCCGATCCGAAAACGCAGCTGGATGAAGGCATCGAGCGTTGCCGCGCCGCGGTCGAACTGGGGGCGCAGATGACGACGGTCGTGAAGTTGAGCAATCTGGATGATGCCTGCTACGTCGCCAAGCGGGTGCCGGGCTGGAAGATGTATCCGGATGTCGGCGGCCGCCATGGCGTGCCGGAAGTGACGGTGGAGGACATATACCCGATGGGCTATAACTTTCTGACCATGCACTACACCCTGAAGGCGGCGATGGACGGCATGCTGGAGCACGGCAAGAAGAACTTCGCGCAGCAGGGCAGTCTGTATACCTGCGACAAACAGGATGCGACCGGAATATTCGGCATGAGCGCGACGCCGCTGTTTGATCCCCGCGGCTACATGGCGCTCGAGGAGCGCTTCAGCGGCCGCAAGAAGGAGTTCACCATCGTCGGCAATGAAGTCGAGGACTACCCGGAGGGGTTTGTCCGGACGCCGATTACGGACCGGTTCTGAGCGCGCGGTAGGGGCGCAGGGCCGTCAGCAGCAGCACGAACATGGTCGGGGCCGCGATGCCGACGACGATGGCCAGCGAGTAGCGGATTTGCGCCGGATCGTGGAAGACGTGATCGGTCATCAGGCCCACGACCACCGGGCCGACGACCAGACCAATCAGCGTGGTCAAAGTGACGTAGATGGCCGTGACCTGCGCGCGGGCGCGGTTCGGGACGATGAGCTGAATCGCCGTGCCGGCGCACGGATACGGCATCATGCTCAGGAAGATCGCCGGCACGAGCATCGCCAGCGCCGCGCCGGCGCCGGGCATCAGCGGCGCCAGCGCGCCGAACACCCCACACCCGACGAAGCCGAACGCCGCCACGCGCAGCTGCGCATCGAGCAGGCCGCTGCGGGTCAGTCGGTCACTGAGCCAGCCGGCGAAGAACACGCCCCCCGTGCCACACACCAGGACCACGAGGCCGAAGGCAATACCGGCCTCGGCGATGTTCCAGCCATAGGTGCGTTGGATGAAGGTCGGCGTCCAGATGAAGAAGGTGTAGGACACGAGATTGACCATGGCGAACCCGGCAAACATCGGGCCGAGCGCGCGCGCCCGGACGCGCACCACGGCGATGACTTCCGCCACGGCCAGGGGTCGCAGACCGCCGGGCCCGCGCCGCGCGGGCTCACGCTGCAACAGAAACAGCGGGACCAGCAGCAGGACCGGCGCACCGACAATGATGAAGGCGCTCTGCCAGGGCGCCAGATGGCCCAGCGGCCCCAGGGTCAGCGCTGTCGAGGTCGTCAGCCAACGTAACAGGCCGCCGCCTGCCATGAAGGCCAGTCCCTGTCCGACCGGCGCGCTCATCAGAAAGGCGCTGACCGGCCGGCTGAGCCGGTCGGGCGAATATAGATCGCTGAGCATGGACAGGGCCGCCGGCGTCAGGGTGGCCTCCCCAACGGCGACCCCCACGCGCGTCACGAACAACTGCAGGTAGCTGCGGGCCAGGCCGGACGCCATGGCGAAGAGGCTGAACAGGCCGATGCCCGCGGCGATGATGAGCCGCCGCTGGTAGCGGTCCGCCAACCGGCCGATGGGAATACAGGCCACGATGTAGAAGCTGCCGAACGCAACGCCCTGGAGCATGGCGAAATGCGTGTCATCAAGACTGAAGGTGGCCTTCAGCGGTGCGACCATCAGGTTGACGACAGTGCGGTCGAACTGCGACCCCATCGAGGCCAGGGCCAGCAGGATCGTCGCGATCAGACCCTGCGCAGCGCTCGGCCAGGCGGGCGATGCCGCCGGCGGATTGCGGTCGTCGAGCGTCATGTTACCGGTCACTTTAGCATTCCCGGCAGGCGGCGGTAGGCGAGGCGCTGATCACCGCGCGCCGTGAGGAACAAGGTCCCCGAGACCGCCAGCGCCCCGCAGGCGTAGTTGATCGCGGCAGTGCCGGGTCCGCCGAGCAATTCCTGCACACGCTCGGTGTCGGGGTCGACGCGCGCCACCACCCAGGGCTGGAGGCACTGCGGGCCGCAGGCCTGAATGGCCTCGACCGTGGTGCGCTGTCCGGCCACCAGCACCGTGCCATCCGCCAGTCGATGGATGTTGTCGGGCATGAAGTCGAGTGCGATCTCACGCCGCGTTGCATCCCGCAGCGACATCACGACCAGCCGGCGTGCGCTCCAGGAGCTGGCGTACAGCTGGCTGCCATCGGCACTGGTTTCCAGGCCGTTGCCGCCAGATGTGGCGCTATTGGGCAGCGCCTCAAAGCCGCGTCCCGGTTGCCACCGCAGGATCCGGCCGGTCATCTGACCCCGGGCCATGCGCGCCCACGCCTCAGGGTCGGTTGGATCATAGAAACTGATGACCAGGAAAGCGCCGCCGGGAAGAGTGGCCACCGCGTTGGGGAGGGTCGTCCCGGGCAGAGGCGCGCAATCGAGCCAGCGCAACCGCGGACGCGCGCCGCGCGCATCGAGCGCATAGATCTCGATGGCCATGCGATCCCCGTGGTTCGCGGCATACAGGGTATGGAGGCCGTGCGCCCCCGGCCGCAACGCCAGGCCGTCCAGTGACACGCGATGGGGATCGGGCGGACCGCCGCAGGTCGTGCCGCGCACGGGCCGCGGCCGTGCGACGCTTGAAATGATGATGCTCGCGCGCTTGCGCCGCGAATCGATCAGGTACAGATGGGCCGGGGCACCGACATTCATGCCGCTGGCGATCAGCCAGCGGGAGTCCGGGACACGCACCAGATCCTCGCTGGCGACGGGTCCGCAGACATAACTCAGCCCGTCACTCGGCGTACACGGAAGGGATGCGCTCACTGCCGGGGCCGGGAAAGTCAGCAAGGCATACGCCGCGGCGGCGGAAAGCGCGCCCTGCGCCTGATGGCAACACCTCTCGTAAAGCACCATGAGGTTCACGCCTGCGTACCTTAGAGCTGTTCGAATCGGTAAAAAGAGGAGTGCCTGACGGGCACATGGCCGCGGCCGGTTTGCAGCGCCAATTCAAAGCGGTTCGTGCATAACGGCAATTCTATAGGCAAAGCCGGTGAGCCCGGAGCCTGTTGACTAAGCACCTGTCCCGAACGATCCCGGCCGCGGATCACGCTGGCTGATGGGAACGAAATCGACAATGGCTAGGCTAGGGGTGCTCCATAGCGCTATTCTGATCGGACAGGCGGCCCTGCCGCCGGTGCCTGAACGATGATGCGCCAGCCGTGCGCCGGGGGATCTGAGAATTATGCGAAGCCCGATGATTTCCGTCCTGTTCGCCGCTGTGGTTTTGGCCGCAGGTGTTGCTGCGCCGGCGCTGGCCGCCGGCACGGATCCGGCCGACCTGCCGCAGAATGCGGGCCAGTGGCCCTCCTACGGCCGCGACTACAGCGAACAGCGCTACAGTCCACTCAAGCAGGTCAATGCGACCAACGCCAGCCAGCTGGGCCTTGCCTGGTTCGGGGACCTCAGCGAGCGCGGCGGCAGCTATGAGACGACGCCGGTGGTGGCCGACGGGCGCATTTTCGCGACCTCGCCGTGGAGCAAGGTCTATGCCTACGACGCCAAGACCGGCAAGCGGCTGTGGAAGTACGACCCGCATGTTCCCGGTGAATATGCCGTGAAGCTGTGCTGCGGCATCGTCAATCGCGGTGTCGGGGTCTGGAAGGGCAAGGTCATCTGGGGGACGCTGGATGGACGCCTGCTCGCCGTGGACGCGAGGACCGGCAAGAAGGTCTGGGAAATCCAGGCGACCGATCCGCAGAAGTGGTTGTCGATCACGGGCGCGCCGCGCATCGCCGACGGCCGCATCTTCATCGGTGAGGCCGGTTCCGAGTTCGAGGAGCGCGGCTACCTGGCCTGCTACAGCGCCGACACCGGCAAGGAACTGTGGCGTTTCTGGACCGTGCCCGGAGATCCGGCGAAAGGCTTTGAGCAGCCCGAACTCGCGATGGCGGCCAAGACCTGGGGCGGTGAGTGGTGGAAGACCGGCGGCGGCGGAACTCCCTGGGACGGCATCACCTACGACCCAACCACCGGCTATGTGTACATCGGTACCGGCAATGGCGCGCCCTGGCCGTCGGAGGACCGCTCCCCGGGCAGCGGCGATAACCTGTTCACGGCCTCGATCATCGCGATCAACGCGAAGACGGGCAAGTACGTCTGGCACTACCAGGAAACCCCTGCGGAGAGCTTCGACTTCGACAGCACCGCGCAGATCACGACCGCGGACCTCGTCATCAACGGGGAAAAGCGGCACGTATTGATGCATGCGCCCAAGAACGGCATCTTCTATGTGCTCGACGCCAAGAGCGGCAAATTCATCTCCGGAAAGAACTTCGTACCGTCGGTGAACTGGATGACCGGCTTCGACGCGGATGGCCGGCCAATCGAGAATCCGGAGGCCAATTACGCCAAGACCGGCAAGGGCTTCAACCTGGTGGGCTTCCAGTCGCATGTGTGGAATCCGATGTCCTTTAATCCGGAAACCGGGCTGATGTACCTGCCGACCAACTATGGAACCTATCCCTACGTTGCCGAACTGGGCGCGAAGATGGGTAACCAGCTGCTGGGCATCAATATCCGCAAACGTCCCGAGGCGCCCGCGCCGAAACTCGAGGGCCCGCGGTCCTACCTGCTCGCCTGGGATCCGGTAAACCAGAAGGAAGCCTGGCGGCAGGTCGAAGGCACCAGCCGTGCCGGGACCATGACGACGGCCGGCAATCTGGTGTTCCAAGGCAACGCTCAGCACAACTTCAACGCCTATCGGGCCGACACGGGTGAGAAAGTCTGGTCTGCCGATGTGCAGGCGACCATCACCGGCGGCCCGTCGACCTACTCGATCGATGGTCAGCAATACGTGGCCGTGGTGGCCGCCGGACAGGGCGGATTCGGCGGCGGCTATTGGGCGCCGAACTACGCGCGCCTGCTGGTCTTCAAACTCGGCGGCAACCTCCAGCTACCCGAGAAGGTGGCCTACACGCCGCCGCCGCTGAATCCGCCGGCGGATTTCGGTGATGCCGCCCAACTGGAGCAGGGTGATCACCAGTACACCGCGCATTGCGCCGGCTGCCATGGCAACAACCAGGCCGGCGGCCGCGCCGTGAGCAGTCTGTTCCCGGATCTGCGCTATGCCGGCGCGCTGTGGAGCGCCGATGCCTTCAAGGCCATTGTGCTCGGCGGCGCGCTGCAGGATAACGGCATGGTGTCCTTCAGCAAGGACCTCACGACCAAGGATGCCGAAGCGATCCGTGCCTATGTCGTGAGCACCGCGAATGTGGCGAAGAATGCCCCGCCCGCTCCGGCATTCGGACCCGGTGGGCCGGGCGGCCCGCCGCCGGCGCCTGCGCCGGCCGCCGCTGCTCCGGCTGCCGCACCGCCGCCGGCGCTGCATCAGTAAGCCGGCCGCCGTCGGCCAAGGGCTCATCAGCGCCGGGTCGCAGTCTTGCGAGTGGCGCCGGCCGGCATCTGGCCGGCGCTTGCCAAAGCGCGCACCAGCACCGTTGCGGTGAGCGGCCGCTCCCGCCGCAACTCCCGCAGCAAGGCGCGGCATTGGCGCGCGCCGACGGGTTTGCTGTACAGATACCCTTGGGCGTAATCACAGCCGAATTCGGTCAGTAACACCGCCTGTTCGGGAGTCTCCACGCCTTCAGCAACCGTATTCAGATTCAGTCTCTTGGCCATGTCGATCACCGCGTGGATCAGCGGCGTGCGCGCGTTTGCACTACCCAGATCCCGGACGAAGGCGCGGTCGATCTTCAAGGTGTCCACGGGCAGCCGGTTCAGATAGCTCAAGCTGGAATAGCCCGTGCCGAAATCATCGATCAGCACCTGGGAGCCCAGGGCGCGCAGAGTCTTGAGCGTATCGATGAATTTTTCGGGTTCCTTCATCATCGCCGACTCGGTGATCTCGAAGCGCAGCCACTTCGGATCCACGCCGGCCTTGGCCGCAAGTCGGGAAACGGCCTGTGGAAAGTCGGTGCGCTCGAACTGCAGCGGCGAGACATTGACGGCGATCGGCACGATCGGCACGTCGCGATCCTGCCAGGCACGAATCTGGGCGATCACCTGGGTAAGCGCCTGCAGGCCCAGTTCGAGTATGAGTCCGCTCTTTTCCGCCACGGGAATGAATTGGATGGGTGGAATGAGGCCGCGCTCCGGATGACGCCAGCGCATCAGCGCTTCCAGCGAGGACAGCAGGCCGGTGCGCAGGTCAATGACGGGCTGGTATTCCATGAAGATCTGATTGGTGCCCGCGGCGTGGCGCAGCGCCTGCTCGAGCGCAACGTGTTCACTGACGCGCACGTCCATGTCGGCCGAGAAGAACCGGTGGCAGTTGCGCCCGGCCTCCTTGGC
>Ga0210400_10001858_pt1 | contig 20510 bp, 14 predicted proteins | sample IncBWH26MmetaG_FD_155456 | JGI IMG/M metagenome (GOLD analysis project Ga0210400, IMG submission 155456) | Forest soil microbial communities from Barre Woods Harvard Forest LTER site, Petersham, Massachusetts, United States - Inc-BW-H-26-M | ecosystem: Environmental > Terrestrial > Soil >...
AGGGCGGACGCCGGGCGAAGTCGGCGGACAAGGACAAAGCAGCCGCCGAGTCCAAGCCGGCCGCCCCGCCCGCTGAAGCGCCGCCCCCGGCGACGGCCACGGCCGTCGAGACACCTCCCGTCGAAACAAAAGAGCCGGAGGCTCCTCCTCCGCAGCAGCCCAGCGGGCGGATGTTCGACAACCGGCGCCGCGCCCAAGGCAACCTGGGCAAGAACGGCAACGCGCTCGACCTGGTGGAGCTCAAGGACATGAGCATCCAGAAGCTCAACGAGAAGGCCCAGGATCTGGGCGTCCAGGGCTTCGCGGGATTGCGCAAGCAGGAGCTGATTTTCAAGATCCTGCAGGTGCAAGCCGAAAAGAGCGGCCTGATTTTCTCCGAAGGCGTGCTGGAGTGCCTCCCCGACGGATTCGGGTTCCTGCGCGCGCCGGAGTACAACTACCTGCCTGGACCCGACGACGTCTACGTCTCACCTTCGCAGATCCGGCGCTTCGATCTCCGCACCGGCGACACGGTCAGCGGCCAGATCCGCCCGCCCAAGGAAGGCGAGCGGTACTTTGCGCTGATCAAGGTCGACGCCATCAATTTCGAGCCGCCCGAGGAAGCCCGCAACAAGATCTTCTTCGACAACCTCACGCCTCTCTATCCTCAGGCGCGGTTGAAGATGGAGACCAGCAAGGACAATTTCTCGGGACGCGTGATGGACCTGCTCACGCCCATCGGCAAGGGGCAGCGCGGGCTGATCGTGGCCGCGCCGCGCACCGGCAAAACCATGCTGCTGCAGTCCATCGCCAATTCCATTACCGCCAATCATCCGGAAGTCACTCTGATCGTTCTGCTGATCGATGAACGGCCGGAAGAAGTCACCGACATGCAGCGCTCGGTCAAGGGCGAGGTGATCAGTTCGACCTTCGACGAACCGGCTTCGCGGCACGTGCAGGTGGCCGAAATGGTGATCGAGAAGGCCAAGCGCCTGATCGAGCACAAGAAAGACGTGGTGATCCTGCTCGATTCGATCACCAGGCTCGCCCGCGCCTATAATACCGTGGTGCCGCCCTCCGGCAAGGTGCTCTCGGGCGGCGTCGATTCGAACGCCTTGCAGCGTCCCAAGCGCTTCTTCGGCGCGGCGCGCAACATCGAAGAGGGCGGGTCGCTAACCATCGTCGCGTCGGCGCTGGTCGATACCGGCAGCCGCATGGACGATGTGATCTTCGAAGAGTTCAAAGGCACCGGCAACATGGAAATCCATCTGGACCGCAAGCTGATGGACAAGCGCGTGTTCCCGGCCATCGATATCAGCAAGTCCGGCACCCGCAAGGAAGAACTGCTGCTGCCGCGCGAGGAACTCAATCGCGTGTGGGTCCTGCGCAAGGTGCTCAACCCCCTGTCACCTGTAGAGAGCATGGAGCTGCTGATCGACAAGCTGTCGAAGACCGGTAGCAACGCGCAGTTCCTGTCGGCGATGAGCGGCTAGCCGGTCAGAAAGTAACGAAACTTACGAGTTTGAAATCCGCGGTGCCCTTATCAGCCGCGTACGCCCAGGTACCGTAAAACACCCCCTGCTTTTGCTTGTTGTAGTCGGTCCATCCAGGGTAGTGCCTGATTCGCGGCGTATCGTTTACATACAGGTCGGCGGTCTTCAGGCCCGCGTCGAAGATGAGCTTGAGATCAACGTAGCCGGTCTCGTCTCGCGAAATCTCACATTCGTCAAAAAAATCTACGCCGCCGTCTTTTTTTCCGCCCTCAGCCAGGAATCTTCTGGGGAGACCTACCAGCGTCTTACCGTCGCGTTGATAAAGCCAAATGTCCCAGCGCCGATACGGAGGACCGAACTCAACTCCCACCATTGCTGCGCCCTGCTTCGCTCTCATGTTGCTATGCAGAGTCCACCCATACTCGTTGGCTCTCTTCGTCTCGCCATCGGTGAGGCGGTGGTTATAATGACTCTGGTTGTCAGTCCTGATTTCCCGCGCATCAAAACCGGTATGACCATCATTTGGAATTGGCTCTGCAACGATGGGTTTACCGTCACCCGCCTCGAATAGGGTGCCCTGATCCTTCAGCAACGGGTCTTGCGGATCGCTTCGGATAACGGTTACGGGACCGGGAGCGGCCGACTCGGGCAGGGTAATCAGAGACCGCAGGCCGGAGAGATCGTTCGCCAAAGTCGCCAGCCCGGTCATGATAATGACACCGATGACACTAAATGCAACCCATTTGTTGTCTAGCAACTGGCGTTTGAGCGCTTCGTACTGCGTCTCATACTCAGGCGGTTTAGGCAGGCGCATACCCTCCAAGTCGCAAAAATATAGACTCAGTGTACAACTTTGGACCTTGGGATCGCATCCGACTTGTCGTGGAAAACGACAAGCTGTCGAAGACCGGCAGCAACGCGCAGTTTTTATCTGCCATGAGCGGCTGACGCCGCTCTCAAATTAGAACGTAAAGCGCCCGACGACTACGCCCTGCCGCGGCTGCAGGTTGAAGACGCTGCCGAACGCGCTCGGGGCCGTCCCACTCACTCTGCCGAAGCCGGCGGAGGTATTGCCGAATGTGGCGCCCGGCGTGGTGACCAAGACCTGCTTCAGGCTGGCGTTGTTGGCGGTCGGATCGCCCCAGTAGGAGCGGTTGAACACGTTCGTGAATTCCATACGAATATTGACCGTCATCCCTTCCTTAATCCGCCAGGTACGGCCCAGATTCATGTTCTCGCGGGGACGGCGCTGCGCACGGTAATCGCTGTAATAAGCCGGTGAAGCGCCCCACTGGCCCGCTGGCGGGTCGACCCAAGCAGCCGGATTCAATACAAACGTCTTGTTCGGATCATAGCAGTGGCAGTTCAGGTCTACCGTGTACAGGGGCACCCCTGGTACGCGGTTGGCGAAGCTGCTGCCCTGGAACAGGTAGCTGTTGAGATTGCTCTGGGCGCTGGGCACCGCGATCGGAGAGCCGCTGGCGTATTCCAGGGCCGCGCCATAGGTCCAATCCCGCACCGACCACGACAAGATCTTGTTGAACTTGACGCCGGGTGTGGTATACGTCGCGGAGACGTTGAAGGTGAACGGCCGGTCGTAAACCGAGATGTACTTGTTCTGATTCCGGTTGAACACGTCGTTGACCACCGCGCCACCGGTGGTGCCGGGGTTCGGTTCGCCGACCTCGCTTCCCTGGCTCAATGCCTTGGACCATGCAAAGGTGCTGAAGAAAAACAGGCCATGGGAGAGGCGCTTGGTGGCCTTCATCTGAAGCGAATCGTACCAGCTCTTTCCCAGCGGATCCCAATACACGGGAATGGTGCCGTTGTACTGGGGGAAGGGCCGCAAAGCTTGAGCCACGGTCTGACCGAGCGGGAAGCCCGCGTACGGCGCTACATTGAATCCTCTTTGTGCCGCCGTGGACGAGTTCAGGTTGGCGATCAGCAGCTTCTGGTCGTTCGCGTTATTGATGTCGAGGCCAAAAGCCTGCAAACGAGACGGTGTGATCGCGTTCAGATTGAGCAGTCCCGGAGCTTGCCACCATATGCCGCGGTTCCCCACGTAGGCGGCTTCCACGACCATGTCCTTGGTGAGCTCGCGCTGAAGTCCGACACTCCACTGATATTGCCTGGCTGGACGCCCTGCGTTGGGATCCATAAAGGCGCCCCCAAAGGGTCCTGGAATAGGCGCGGAGGTGGGGTATTGGCCCGGACTTGTATTCGGCCACGCCGTAGGGAGATCCGCAGCAGGATAGCCTGCCGACAAGGTTGTAACCGGAGAACCAAAGGTCGTCTGGAAGTTGCTCGCGGTGGAGGAAGCCAGCCCTCCGGCGGCGTTGTTGTTGGCCTCGGTCCCGGCGTACACAATGCCGAACCCGCCGCGGAACACGGTCTTGGAGTTGATCTGATACGCAACGCCCAGCCGCGGACCAAACGCGAAGGGATAATTGTGCGCGATATTGCAGTTGCAGCCGCCCACTCCGCTGCCATCGTAGATCGCGGCGCCTAATATGCCGCCGACCGCGGGGTTCGGCGTGGTGGGCGAGAACTCCGGCGCGCGGCCGTGCTCTTCCTGCAAGTATGTCGAGTAATCGTATCGCAAACCGTAATCGAGCGTGAGCTTGCGCGTGATCTTCCAGGAGTCCTGGGCATACAGCCCCAGCTGGCTCTTTCCCATGCGTGGGTTGGTGGGGCGGTTAATGCTGATGTTATCGACCAGTCCCAGCAGGAAACTAGCATACCCGAGACCCACGTTGGAGCCGTTCACTGCCGTGTTCTGAAACGGCTGGCCCGTTTCGTTCGCGGCGAAATTGTAAACACCGAGGGTGTTTCCGTCGACGACCGGAGGGTATCCTTCGACTCGGAATTCCCCACCGAATTTATACGTATGGTTGCCCTTGACCCAGGTGGCGCTGGTGTTAAACGAAGGGCTCTGCGTGATGGCATTGGTCCCGGCTTCCGAGCCAATGCCGATCATGCCGCCGGCGCCGCTAGTGGAGAGCAGACCCGTGATGGTCGGGAACCATTTGTATTCGAGGCCGCCCTTCAAACCGAGCTCCGTCAGGGCGTTGTAGTTGGTGATGGCGCCGGTTGTCGTTACCGACGGAACCAGGAAATAATTGCTCCGGTAGCCCGCGCCGAAGTGCAGCAGCAGGGTGGGCGTCAGCGAGTAATCGTAGTTCAGGCGATACAGAGGCGCGGTTTGGAAGGTGCCCAGAGCGCCCGTGAGCGGATCGGGCAAACCATCGGAGCGTCCAAAAATCGTGTTGCCGTTGGGATTCTCGGTCTTGGTCCGCTGCCAAAAAAACGAAAGTCTACCCTTGGGGCCGATGACCTGGTCTGCCTTCACCGACGGAATTCCAGTGATTCTAGTGGTGTTGTAAACGTTCAGATAGTTATTGGTCAGCGCGTTGGGGGTGGGTCCGCTGGGTCCTGGAAACAACGCCAGGATCTTCTTCGACACCGAATCGAAGCTCGTGATGGGAATCGAATTGTTGACGAACTGGGTGCGGACCAGACCGCTCACGCCCGGCACCGATACTCCTGAAGTTGGATCGTAAACCATGCCCTCGAGCATCAGGTTGTGCAGCGGATCAGTGCCGATCACCCTCGCGTTCGGCAGGATCGCCTGGCTCAAGTTGCCGGTTAGATAAGCGGCGATCGGCACGGTTTGAAGCTGGTTATTGACCTTGGTCTGCTCGCGGAACTGCTCCCAGTTGAAGAACCAGAAGGTCTTGTCGTGGCCGTTATACACCTTGGGAATCCACACGGGACCACCCCCGGTGAAACCGTAGTCGTTTCGGCGCGCGCGCGGCCGCGGATTACCCTGCGGACTTCCGGTAACGAACGGGTTGCCGGCGTTAAAGATCTCGTTCACGAAGTAGTCGTAGGCGCTGCCGTGAAACTGATTGGCGCCCGACCGCATGGTGACATTGAACATACCGCCGCCGACCTGGCCATATTCCGCGGCGTAGTTACTGGTTTGAATCGCGGTCTCCTGAATCGCATCGACGCTCGGCTGGGTCTGCTGGGGAACGCCGGGGGTGCCCGTGTTGGACGCATCCTGACCCTCGATCCGGAAGGATTGCGAGTTGGCCGGCGTGCCGTTGATGCGCATCAGGGCGTTAGGTATGTAATTCACGCCCGGGATCACCATCACCATGTTGTTCGGATTCCGAATGCCGGCGCTGCCGGAGAGCGTGCCGCCGATACCCAGAATGGGAAGGTCATCCAGGCGCTTGACATCGACGTTATGGCTCAGCTCGCCGCTTTCCGTCTTCAGGAGCGTGGCGGATTCGTTTACGGTGACGGACTCGCTGGCCGAGCCGACCTCCAGGCTGATATCGATGCGCAGGGTTTGCGCCACTTCAACCGTCAGACCGGAGCGCGAATACTTCTTAAATCCGGGCACCGTGACGTTGACCTGGTATGAGCCGGGAGGCAGTTGCAGGAGTGTGTAATTGCCGGTGGCCGACGTGGCGCTGGAGTACTCGACGCCGGTTCCGGTGTTCTTGGCTGTTATCGGCGCATTGGCGACCACGGCTCCCGCCGGATCGGACACTGTGCCGGTGATGGTACCGCGGTCGCTCTGGGCGAAGCCCACCATGGCCGCGAAGAGAGAGCACACAACGATCGCACGCAAGCGCATACAACCCCCTTAAAGCTGCTGAACTACTAACCCCGAACCGCAAACATCAGGAGGAGTTTACACCCGGCAACGTTGAACGTCAAGGCCGGGTGCCATAATGCCCGTATGGGCCGCATCCGTATCCTTTCCGACAACGTCGCGAACAAGATCGCGGCCGGAGAGGTCGTGGAACGGCCGGCCAGCGTCGTCAAGGAGCTGCTCGAAAACTCGCTGGACGCCGGGGCGAGCGAATTCCGCATTGAAGTGGAAGCCGGCGGGCGGAGACTGATCCGCCTGGCCGATGACGGCTCCGGCATGCTCCGCGACGACGCGCTGCTGGCCTTCGAGCGCCATGCCACCAGCAAGCTGGCCGAGGTGAAGGATCTGCTCTCGATCGCCACGCTGGGGTTTCGCGGCGAAGCGCTGCCCTCCATCGCTTCGGTGTCGCGGTTGCTGCTTGAAACGCGCTCGCCCGAGGAACAATCCGGCACCGCCGTGGAAATCGCCGGCGGAAAACTGCTGCGCTGCGACGAAGCGGCGCTGGCAGCCGGGACGGTCATCACGATCCGAGATCTGTTTTTTAACGTTCCCGCACGCAAGAAATTCCTGAGGTCGGAGCAAACCGAAATTGCCCACATCGCTTCGCTGGTCACGCACTATAGCCTGGCGCATCCCGGCAAGACATTCCTGCTGCGGCATAATAACGCCGAACTGCTGAGCGTCACTCCCGTGGCGACGCTGCGCGAGCGCGTGTTTCAGGTGTTCGGGAGCCAGATTCTGGACGACCTGGTGGACCTGGGCGATCGCAACCGGGATCTGGCAATGCCCCTCGAGTCGTACGCGCCGCCGGACGAACCCGTGCTGACCCGCCGCTTCCGGCTGCGGGGATTCGTCAGCGGCCCGCAGGTGCAGAAGCTCAACCGCAATTCCATTTACCTGTTCGTGAACGGACGGTTGATTCGAGACCGGCTGCTGCTGCATGCGCTTTCGGCCGCTTATCACAACCTGATGCCGCCGGCTTGTTACCCCTTCGCGCTGCTGTTTCTGGATTGCGACGCCGAAGAGGTCGACGTAAACGTGCATCCTTCCAAGACCGAAGTGCGGTTCCGGCACGGATCGGTGATCCATGATTTCGTCCGCGACACCGTTCGTGAGATCCTGATGGCCCAGCGGCCGGCATCGAATATTCCCGCGCCCACGCCTCCGCAGCCCGGAGCGGGGTTGCCGTATTCGGAGTTCAGCCAGCGAATGGAGAGCATGAGTTTTGCATCGGCCGCCGTTCCGGCAATGGCGCCCGATAGCGGAGCGCTTCAGAATGCCGGAGCCCTTCAGAGTAATGATGCCCTGCCGGAATTCATTCTGCGGCGTCCTCCTTCGCCCGCGCCCCGATTCGACTTTGAGCCGGCCGCCGTAAGCCCGAAGCTGACCGTGCCCGACACGCATGGTCCGCTGTTCCCGGACGCACAGCCTCTCGATCCGGAAAGTCTGGACGCGCTCGGCGACCTGCGTCCGCTGGGCCAGATCCACGACAGCTTTATCATCGCGGCGGGGCGCGACGGGTTGTGGATCATCGACCAGCACGTAGCTCACGAGAGGATCCTGTTCGAACAAGTGCTGGCCCAGCGCGCCAACGGAGGAACCGAGAGCCAGCGGCTGCTGGTGCCCCTAGTGATCGGCCTGAGCGCCGCGCAGCAGATCGAATATGCGCGCATCGCCGGGGAGCTGGACGCGCTGGGATTCGAGACCGAGCCGTTCGGCAACCGCACGCTCGCGGTGAAAGCGGCGCCGGCCGGCCTGCCCGCGGCCGAGATCGACAAGGTGCTGTTCGAAATTCTGGAGATCGCCGAGCGGGAGCTTCGCCGCGCTTCGCTGGATGACGTTCGCCGCGCCATGGCGGCCTCGATCGCGTGCCGCGCCGCGATTAAAATCAACATGCGGCTGGAACCGGCCAAGATCGATTGGCTGCTGCGAAGCCTGGCGGCGACCTCCTGCCCCATGAGCTGCCCGCACGGGCGTCCTATCGCGCTGCGCTACTCCACCCGCGACATCCTCAAAAGCTTCCATCGGATCTGATCAATCTGCTAACGTTTACTCCATAGCGCACATGCCGCGGAAAAAGACGCCAGCCGCCCCCAGGCGATCCCGGACCGCGTCCGGCCGGGCGTTCCCGGGTCGAAAAACCTTCCCCATCGTGGGCGTAGGCGCGTCGGCTGGAGGTCTGGAAGCCTTCCGGAGCTTGCTGCAGAAGCTGCCCGTCAACACCGGCATGGCCTTTGTATTCGTTCAGCATCTGGACCCGGAGCACGAGAGCCTGCTCCCCAAGTTGCTCTCCCATGCCACGCGCATGCCCGTGACGGAAGTCACGGAAGGCATGGCCATCAAGCCAGACCACGTTTACGTGATCCCGCCCAACACGGCCATGGGAATCCGCAACGGAATTCTGCATCTGCTGGCGCGCAGGCGGCAGGACGGCATCAAGCACATGCCGGTCGATTATTTTTTCCAGTCACTAGCCGAAAACGAGGGCAGCCGGGCGATCGGCGTGATCCTTTCCGGCGTGGCCAACGACGGAACCGTGGGACTGACCGCCATAAAGGCCGCGGGCGGAATCACGTTCGCCCAGGATGGAGAATCCGCCAAGTACGGGGGCATGCCGCAGAGCGCCGTCGCCGCCGGATGTGTGGACTTTGTCTTTTCTCCGGAGCGCATCGCCCGGGAGCTCCGGCGCATTAGCCTGCATCCCTACCTGGGCATGGCGGAGCGGCCGCCGGCGGGGGAGCGTGATGAGAACCTGCGCAAGATTATCGCGCTCTTGCGCAATGCCTCCGGCATCGACTTCACCCACTACAAGCGCTCGACCATCAACCGGCGAATCGCCCGCCGCATGGTGCTGCACAAGATTTCGAGCCTGCGCCAATACCTCAAGTATCTCCAGGAAAACCGGCCCGAGCTTACGGCGCTTTACGAAGACATCCTGATCCACGTCACCGGGTTCTTTCGCGAGCCGGATACCTTCCGCGCCCTGAAAGAAACCATCCTACCCAAGATCTTTCGCAACAAGGCGACACGGGAGCCGCTTCGCATTTGGGTGGCGGGCTGCTCCACGGGCGAGGAGGTCTACTCGATAGCCATCACGGTGCTCGAATATCTCAAGGAACAAACCCGGTTCCAAACCAGGAATCAGACCAGCTCCGCGCCGATTCAAATCTTCGCAACCGACGTCAGCGATACGGCCCTCGAAAAGGCCCGGACGGGGATCTACGCCGAAAGCGCCATGGCGGGCATCTCGCGGGAACGCCTGCGGCAGTTCTTCGTCCGCGCGGACGCCGGCTATCAGATTATAAAATCGGTTCGTGAGTTGTGTATTTTCGCGCGCCAGGATCTATCGAGGGATCCGCCTTACTCGCGGCTGGACCTCTTAACCTGCCGGAATGTCCTGATCTACATGGAGCCGGTGCTCCAGAAGAAAGTCATGAGCATCTTCCATTACGCACTGAAGCCGGCCGGATTTTTAGTTCTGGGAAAATCCGAATCCATCAGCGGCTTTTCGGAGTTATTTACACCCGTGGGACGCAAACGCAAAATCTATTCGAAAAAACTTTCCAACACCCGCCCCGGGTTAAACTTAGCGGCGGCGCACTCCAAGCACGTACCGCCGGAGACGCCCGAAACGCCGGAGGCGCCGGCGCGGTTTGACGTTCAGAAGGAAGCCGACCGAATCGTCATGGACCACTACGCGCCCGCGGGCCTGGTGGCGAGTGACGATCTCCAGATCCTGCACTTTCGAGGGAATGTCGCGCCGTATCTGGCGCCTTCCCCCGGCCAAGCCAGTCTCAACCTGCTCCGAATGGTCCGGCCCGAGTTTGCGGTGGAGTTGCGAACCGCCATCCACCGCGCCAGAAAGCAGGACGCGCCCATCCGCAAAGATGGCGTGGTCATCAAGCGGAACGGACACCTGAGCGAAGTAAGCCTGGAAGTGGTTCCCCTCAAGGGGACGGCGAACGAGCGTTTCCTGCTGGTGCTGTTTCACGAGACCCGCGTCCCGGATTCAGACGCGCCTGGATCGGCGGCATCATCGTCGGCATCCAGGGCAAAATCCGCCCGCCGAGGCGACCTGGATCTGACCCGGCTCCAGCGGGAGTTGCAGACCACCAAGGGGCATCTGCAATCCATCATCGAGGAACATGAGGCCACCAACGAAGAACTGAAATCCGCTAACGAGGAAGTCCTTTCGAGTAACGAGGAACTCCAGAGTACTAACGAAGAGCTGGAGACCGCGCAGGAGGAGTTGCAGTCCGCCAATGAAGAGCTGGTGACCATTAACGAACAGCTTCAGAATCGCAACCAGGAACTGAGCCTGCTCGGCGATGACTGGGCCAATCTCTTGGACGGACTCAACATTCCGGTGGTCATGCTGGGCAAGGACCGCCGGATCCGGCGCTTTACAACCCCGGCGGAAAAACTTCTGAACCTGCTGCCAACCGACATTGGCCGCCCCATCAGCCATATCCGGCCGAACGTCAAGGTCCCCGATCTGGACGAGCTGTTCACGGAGGTGATCGACCGGGTGAGCCAGAAGGAACTGGAGATTCAGGATCGCGATGGCCGGTGGTACTCGATGCGCTTGCGGCCATACCGCACCGCGGACCACCGGATCGACGGCGTGCTGATGATTTTCATCGACATACACGCTCTCAAGACGACCCAGGAGGCTTTGCGGGAACAGAGCGGTTTCTCCGCGGCGGTCATGGAGTCCTCTGGAGCTTTGGTGATGGTGACGGACGCGGACGGCCGTGTGGCGGCTTTCAACCACGCCTGTCAGATTGCCAGCGGGTACAAGCTGGAGGAAATCGCCGGGAAGGTCATATGGGAGAGCCCGCTGATCCCCAAGGCAGAAGTCGAAGGTGAGCGAAGGGTCTATCGGCGCCTGATGCGAGGCCGCGCTCCGATCCAGCATGAGAGTCACTGGGTCGGCAAAAATGGAACCAGCCGATTGATCTCCTGGAACAGCGCGGGCATACCCCATGCTGCCGGGCACCCGCGCCACTTGGTCCGCATCGGAACGGATATCACCGAACGGCGTGTTATCGAGACCGCGCTCAAGGCCAGCGAAGCCGCGCTTCGTCAAAGCCAGACACATCTGCAAGCGCTGACCACGGGCCTGCTCACCGCGCAGGAGGAGGAACGCGCGCGGGTTGCGCGCGAACTTCATGACGACATCAGCCAAAAGCTGGCGATGCTCAATTTGGAGGCCGAGAGGGTGCTACAAAAGAAGCCCCAGACCGACGGCAAACTTCGCGGCGAAATGACCCGGCTGTCGCATCGTCTGCGCGGGATTCTGCGCGACGTGGAGCAAACCGCCTACCGGCTGCATCCTTCCTCTCTCGATCACCTGGGGTTGTCCGTGGCGCTGAAGTCATACTGCGAGGATTTCGGCAAACAGAATGGCATTGCCACGCGCTGTACGGAGCGGAACCTGCCGCGCACCATTCCACCTCGCTTGGCGTTAACCATTTACCGGGTGGTCCAGGAAGCCTTGCGCAACGTGGTCAAACATTCCGGCGCCCGCAGCGCGCAAGTGTCCCTGACCGGCCAAAAAGGGGCGCTGGTGCTTTCCGTCAAGGACGCGGGCCGCGGGTTTGACCCCACCCGATCCAAGAAGCGCGGGCTCGGACTGATCAGCATGGAGGAACGGGTTCGCCAGGCGGGGGGCGCTTTGACCGTGAGGGCGACGCCCGGGGAGGGCGTTCGCATCGATGTCCGTGTACCCCTCCGGCTGCAGAACCCGAGCGGGAAGGCGCTAGACTAGACAGTACTCCGTCATGCGACCAAGCACTGTGACACGCCGGCCCAGACTGCTACTGGCGGACGATCATCCGCTGTTTCTGGAGGGCGTTCGCCGTTTCCTGGAACCCAAGTATGAGGTGGTGGGAACGGTGGCCGACGGCAAGGCTTTGATCCTCGCCGCGCAACAACTTCGGCCGGACATCGTCGTCGTGGACATCTCCATGCCGGAGATGAACGGTCTGGCGGCGGCGCAAATCCTCCGCAAGACGGTTCCCACCACCAAATTCATCGTTCTGTCCGTCCATGCCGACCAGGCGTACGCGAGCGAGGCGTTCCGGGTGGGAGTCAGAGGCTTCGTGTCGAAGGGCGCCGCCGCGTCGGAACTACTCACCGCGATCAAACTGGTGCTGGAAGGACGGACGTACGTGACTCCGCTGGTTAACCCGGAGACACCCGCGACGTCCAAGGTCGCAAAGCGCCTCACCTTGCGGCAACTGGAAATCCTGCGGCTGGTGGCGGAGGGCTACCAGAACAAGGAAATCGCGCAACTCCTTAAGATTTCAGTGAAAACCGTGGAATTCCACAAAACCCGCATTATGAGCGAGCTGGACATCCACACGCCGGCTGGCTTGACGCGCTACGCCATCGACCACGGGATTGCCGCCGCTTAGAGTCCCCGCAAGCAGCCTAGGGTTCCACCTAGTTTCCATCCATACGCGAAGGCAATCATACTGGCTCCGTGCCCCTTCGTAGCGCTCCATCGCCCCGAAAACGCCTGCTGGTGCATCTGTCGCAGGCAGTCGAAACGCTGAGCCTGCGAGCAGCTCCGGACACCTTCGAAATGCAGTTAAAGAACCTGGAGGGGAACGTCAAGATCCAGTCCTTCGAGGTCACCGACCTCGAGTTCGCGCATTTCGAGAACGTGTCTAACGCCCTCATCCGTCTTGACCAGGGCACCTACGGAAGGTGCATGGTTTGTGGCGGGCGCATCCACGCGGACGTGCTGTCCGGGACGCCTTGGGCTACGCGGTGCCTCGAATGCGGGGAGCGGGAGTCCCGGCCCCAGTCTACTTGAGCAGGTCTGCTTTTACCCGCGCGATTTCCGCCACACTCCAGGCCTGCGCGGGGCATCCGCGCGGTTGACGAGGCTCGTCACTATAGTAGATCTCGGCGTCATAAATTTCAGCGATGGACCCGACGCAGCCGGCTTGAGCTGCTTCCGCCTCCAGATTTGCGATTAAATCCCGGCAATAGGCCAGATTTGCGGCGGTTTTACCGAAGGCCGCAAGATAAGCGTCGAGGAACGGGCCCAGCAGCCAGGGCCATACGGTGCCTTGATGATAGGCGCCATCGCGCTCGACCGCCGAACCCTGGTAGCGCGGCTTGTAATCCGGGTCCGCGCGTTCGAGCGTGCGGAGACCGACTGAGGTCAGCAGCTCGCGCTCGACGATGCGCACCACGGCCTGCTGCTGACCCAGTTCCAGAAGCCCGAAAGGCAGGCTGACGGCGAAAATCTGGTTCGGGCGGAGCTTGGCGTCCGAGCCTTCGGGAGTCAGCACGTCGTATAAGCACTCGCGCTGGGGATTCCAGAAGGCCGCTCGAAAACTGTCGCGGACGCGGTCCGCCGCGGCACGATATTCCGATGCGGCCGGATCGTCCAGCATTTTTCCCCAATCGGCCATGAGACACAGCGCCGCGTGCCAGAGGGCGTTGATTTCCACCGGTTTGCCGTGGCGCGGCGTGAATTTGGTATCCATCCACGTTGTTTGGGGGCCGGTACCGAGAAGCGTGTCGTTAGGATCGAGGGCGATGTCGTACGAGGTGCCGCGCCGGTGCCAGTCAATGATCTCTTTCGCGGCCGGATAGTACACGTCCCGCAGAAACGCGCGATCGCCACCCTTTTCGAGCCAGGCTCGCATGGCCTGGAACATCCACAGAGTGGCGTCCGCAGTGTTGTATTCGGGGGTTTCGCCGGCGTCGGGAAAACGATTCGGAATGATGCCTTGATTTCGAAACTGGAGAAAGCCTTCGAGGATCTCGCGCGCGACATCTAAGAACCCTGGAGCGATTAACAGCCCGGGGAGGCTGATCATGGTGTCGCGGCCCCAATCGGTGAACCAGGGATAACCGGCGATGATGGTGGGCTTTCCGTCGGCGCGGCGGACTACAAACGGGTCACGCTTGCTCGGCGGCGGATTGGCCGCATCCGTGTGATCGATCGAAGCACAGACCGGATTCCATTCCCCTGCTCTGAGATCGATGGTGAGGACGCCGGGCGTGAACTGATCCTCGCGGAAATCGAGGCCGCGTTCAAGCTCGATCAGATATTCGATGTTGTAATACCACTTCGGATCGGGCTTAAGCTTGCCCGCTGACCGAAATTCGAGCTGCGGCAAATGCGCGTAGGGGGACGAATCGGCATGCCTGAGCGAGTGATAGTCGCGGTAGGCCAGAAAGGGCCGGATTCGCAAGGTCAGTGCGTTGTCACTGCGATAGCGCACAACCACGGCCTGACGCCCGGGCACGAGGTATACCTGCCGCTCCAATCTAACGCCTCCGAGATTGTAGCGCCAGGTTGCACATGGTTCGTCGCGAAAGTCTTCCAGCAGATCACTGCCTTGGTTCACAAGCTGGCCGGGATACTGGCAGCAGTAGATTGCAAATGTCCGATCACCAACCAGGACTTCTTCCTCGAAGCGCGAAAGCAGAACGTAGCGCTCGGTGGGAGGCTTCAGCGAAGCGACTAGCAGCGCGTGGTAACGGCGCGTGTTGAGTCCGGCGACGGTACCCATGGCGAACGCGCCGGTGCCGTTGGTTTCCAGCCACTCAAGCTGGGAAGATCGCGCAAAATCCATGGCACGAGTCTACGCTTTGTTCAAATCGCGATGGGTTTCCTTGACGCGATACCCAGCCTGGCTCAGCCGCTTGCGAAGCTCGCCGGCAATCATCACGCTGCGATGGCGCCCGCCGGTGCAGCCGAACGAAATGGTGAGGTAGCTCTTACCTTCCTGGATGTAGTGGGGCAGAAGGTAGACCAGCAGATCGGAGATGCGCTCGATGAACTCCTGGGTCTGCGGGAACGATCGGATATAGCGCGCCACGCTGGGGTTCTTGCCGCTCAGTTTCTTGAACGCCGGAATGTAGTTGGGATTAGGCAGGAAGCGAACATCGAAAACGAGATCGCTGTCAGCCGGAACTCCGTGGCGATACCCGAAACTGGAGACGTGCACCAGGATGCCGGACGAACCGGGGCGCTGGCCGCCAAACGTGGAGTGGATAGTCTCACGCAGCTCGTGCACGTTGAACTTGCTGGTGTTGATAATGGGCTCGGCCAGCGCGCGGATGGGTTTCAGGCTCTCTCGCTCCCGGCGGATGCTGGCTGCGACGCTTTGGCCGGTCCCCAGCGGGTGGGGACGGCGAGTTTCACTGAAACGCCGGATCAGGGTGGCGTCGTCGGAGTCCAGGAAGATCAGCTTGGTGGGCACCTGGCGGCGGATGCGTTTGAATAACGCGGGAAACTTCTCGAGTGCGGTGCCCTCGCGGATGTCCACCACCAGGGCCGCGCGGCGAATGTTGGTCGCGTTTTTGGTCAGCTCGGCGAATTTCGGAATGAGGCCGATGGGCAGGTTGTCGACGGAATAGTAACCCAGATCCTCCAGGGCCTTGAGTACGGTTCCTTTGCCGGACCCGCTCAGTCCAGTGATGATCACCAGTTCGGTCTTGTCCACCTGTTTCGGCTGCCGCAGCTGTCGCGGGGGTCGCGGAGTAGGTACCGGCATCGTGGACGATTCAGTGTTTCAGGATTCGATCAGATCGAAGTGCCCGTCGCGCCGGCGTACCAGCACGGAGAGGCCCTCGCGTTCGGCATCACGATACACCACATAATCGCGATTCTTGTCCATTTCAAGCACGGCCTCGTCGAGTGTCATGGGCTTGCGGCGCCCCAGGCCGTTCACGCGAAAGACGCGCTTCGCGGAGGGCTCGCTCTCAGCCTGACGGGCGGGGCTCACCGAGGGTTCAGCTTCGGCCGAGCGCCTGACGTCCGCGTCGTTACGCCGATGAGTCGCGCGCCACTTGGCCCGCTGCTTCACGGCCTGAGCGTCCAGTTTCTCGAGCGCCGCCGAGAGCGCGGTAAACAGGTCGCTATCAGAGCCATTGCCCACCAGCTGATGATCGTAGAACTGCACGGTGACTTCGGCGCGGCACATACGCCGCTCCTGGGCCACGATCACGTGGGCTTCGCGCTCGCCCCGCCCATCCAGAAGCTTTGCAATCTTGGCGAACTTCCCGTCCAGTTTCTGCTGGATTTTGGCAGGCAATGAATGGGGCATTCCCTTGTACGTGACTTTCATAAACGATGCCAGCTCCCTTCAGGAGCGAACCCGCCGCTGATGAGTGGACGGAATGCGCATGTCCTCGCGGTACTTGGCGACGGTGCGGCGAGTGACTTCGATTCCTTCCCCCTGCAGACGTTCGGTGATCTGCTCGTCGGTCAGCGGATGCATGGGGTCCTCCTCCTCAATCATCTTCTTGACCCTGCGCTTCAGAATCAGCAGCGGCGTGGCGCCGCCGCCGGGGCCCTGGACGGCTTCGGAGAAAAAGTACCGCAGTTCAAAGACGCCCTGGGGCGTGTGCGCGTACTTGTTGGAAACGGCGCGGCTCACGGTGGAAGGATGGACACCGATCTCCTCGGCGATTTCCTTGATCATCATGGGCTTCAGTTGATCGATCCCATCCTCCAGGAAATCCAACTGGCGGCGCACGATCGACTGACAGACCTTGAGAATGGTCTGCTTGCGCTGCTCGATATTCTTCATGAGCTGGATGGCCGAGGCGTAGCGTTCTTTGATATAACTTCGGACTTCCCGGTTAGGCTCCTGCTCGCGATCGAGCATGCGGCGGTATTGCGGATTCAGGCGCAGTTGCGGAACGTCGTCGTCGCTGACCTGGATGAGATAATCCTCGCCGTCCTTGGAAATGTAGACGTCGGGCTCAACCTGGCGCGCTCCCGGGCCGGAATAACGCAGGCCGGGACGCGGATCCAGGTGCTTGATCACATCCATGGCGATCTGGATGTGCTCCAGAGGACGCCGCAGCAGCCGGGCCAGCTCTTTGGGTTGGCGGGTCTCCACGAGTTTCAAGTGGTCATACACGATCTGCCAGGCAACGCCGTCCTTGGCGCCGCGGCTTTCCAACTGCAGCAGCAGGCACTCGCGCAAGTCGGATGCGGCCACGCCCGCCGGATCAAGCGTCTGCACCACGCGAATGGCGTCCTTGACGTCCTCGAGCAAGTTGCCACCCTCCGCCGCCATCTCTTCCGCGCTGGAGAGCAGATAACCGTTTTCGTCCAGGTTGCCGACCACGCCGTCGGCGGCATCCCGCACTTCCTCGCTAAGGGCGACCAGTGCGAGTTGCGAATGAAGATGATCGGAAAGCGTAACCGGCGAGGACAGGAAGGTTTCAAAGGAGGGTTTGTCGACGTTTTCGGAAGCCGGACTTTTGTAACCCGGATCGAGATAGTCGTCGAAGTAGGAGCCGAAGTCGATCTCGTCGAAGGGGTCGGCCTGCGCGGGAGCCTCCGGATTTTCGGGGGCGGTCGCGTTTGTGGCCATTTCGGTGGCGGGGGCCGGCGATGCTTCCACCAGTCCGGCGCCGTCCTTCCCCATAGTGGCGGCGGCCGAGTCGAAACCTTCAGTGGCGTACGCGCCTTCGGCCACATCCACTTCCACCGGACCGGAAGTCACATCCAGGATCGACTGGTCAGCGGGATCGCCCAGGCGTTCGGCTTCGAGCAAGGGCTGCAATTCTTCGGGCGTCAGCTCTTCGCCGCCTTCTCCCGACTCCTCCAGAACCGGGTTCTGGGAGATTTCGGCCTGAATCATGTCTTTGAGCTCCAGACGGTTCAGCTGGAGCAGGCTGACCATCTGAACCAAGCCGGGCGTAAGGATCTGCTTCTGCTGGACCCTCACTTGCAGTCTGGGGGAGAGTGAACTCATGTACTCACTTCGAGTCTATCACCGGGCGTCGGACCCGCGGGAGTGGCAACTTCCCCGGGCCGAAATGACCATTTGACATCTATCACATGCGGATTGGAGAGGGCCGCGGCTGCCGGGCAGCCCCCGACAATCTCCAGCAGGTGGAGTCAACGATGAACCCAATCCAGTATTACTTCCAGGCTGGCCCATATCCTACGATCGCAAGCCGCACTTTAGGCAACGGCGCTACGGAAGCGTCGCACCTGACGCTGGAGGGCGCGATCCAAAATATGCTCGATGGCATACACATGATCCTGCGGAGCCAAGCGGCGCTCGCCGCCTTTGGAGGCCAACTGGACGGCGTGTGGGCGCAGCAGGCCAGTCTCGCTGACACGCTGACTCAAATTACCGCGCTGGCAGGTTTCTGGCCGCGATTCTACCTCAACAGCGTGCCCGCGGAAACCACTGCCACCGCGATCGCGGCGAAATACAAGGCGGAAGCGAGCGCACTGTTCGCGGCCTACGGGGCGAGCTGATGCGGCCGGCGACTCTGCTATTCGCGGTAATAATCGCCGGACGGCCCGCCCTGGCCCAAGTGACCGTCACAGTGAAACCCATCTCCATTTCGGGGGCTCGGGGCGCGCTCGGCGGCAGCAAGGTGGGGCTGTGGACGGTAAGCCTCACGAGCCGGTATGCGGTTCCCGTCGACGTGCCACCCGAGCGCATTACACAAAGTTTCCCCCTGCTCCCTGACATCCCGAATCGCCTGGCCGAGGATTTGCTGACGCGGCAGTCCTCAAACTCGTTCTGGAGCATTGTGGCGCGCTGGGGACCACCGCTGCTGACGGCGGCGGGCGCGGCTTACGGCGCGCATGGGATCGCCGCCGGCAAGAACAGCCAGGCGTGGATCGGACAGGGCATCGCCCTGGCGCCGCTGCTGTTCGGTCGCGCCGCCCAACGCGCGCCCGCGCCGAACCTGTATTTCTCCGACTTCTGCCCCGAGCACATCGCGCTGGCCGCTTATGGCGCGGCGACCTGCTACATCGCATCCGGCATCGTGAAGGGCGCGGCCAGCATGACCGCGCTCATCGATTTGCCAGAAGTGCGGATCCCGGGGATGCAATAGCATGGGCGCAACGAGTGTTCACTTCTCCGATGCCGAACTCCGCTGCCGGGGCACGGATTGCAGCGCTGACGGAAGTCGTGGCTGCGGCGTGAATGGATGCCAGCAGGCGCTGGTGGATGCTCTAGAGGCGTTCCGCGCTCTGGTGGGCCGGCCGGTTCTGGTCGACTCCGCATACCGATGTGAGAAACATAACGCACAGGCCGGCGGCGTCGGCAAGAGCGAGCACGTCGAGGGGCTGGCCGCCGATATCCGCGTGGACGGGATGACGGCGGCACAACTTGAAGCCGTCGCGCGCAGGATTCCGGCAATACGCGGAATCGGCCGCGCGGACTTCCAGCAATATGTTCACATCGACGTACGGTCCACGCGAACCGTCGCCAGCTGGTGCTATTCAACGGGAGGCAGGTGGTGCAGCTATTACCCTCCGTTCGGTCAGAGTGATCGCGAGGCTGCGTAGGCGTCTTTTAGCGGGGTTCGCTTCGCTTGACCTGAACGCGGCGGCGGCCCTGTTCCAGGTTCCCGGCGACTTTCTCCTTTGCAGCGTCGCCGACCTTGATGTTGTTCACCACCTTTTTCGCGCCCGCCGACTTAGCCATCCGCGTGGCCGCGCCCTTGTGCTGGATCACGTCCGTGGTTCCGTCCCAATACGCCACGCCGCCCTGGACGCGCACCTTGAATCCGTCTTCGCCGATGACGGACTTGGCGAGGCGCGTTCGGATTTCGGCTTCGACTTGGGCGTCTTGAGGCGCGGTGGCGCCCTGAGGCGGGGGTGTTTTGGCTTTGGCGGACTTGATCTGCGCGGGAAGGCTCGATGACACGAGCACCAATAGCAACAGAATTCTCAGCACACTGAATTAGTCGCGCTGGCGTGGTAACAATCTCAAAGAATCGTTTGAAGCTGGTTCAAGCTAACCGCGACGCTGCCCATCTGGCCGATCGCGATGCCGGCGGCCTCGGCGGCCAGTTGCATGGCCTGGCTCCAGGACGCGCCCGCGGTAACCGCCATGGCGACCACGGCCAGCACGGTGTCTCCAGCTCCGGTAACATCGAACACCTGGCGGGGCGTAGGGGCGACGTGTTCCGGGGCTTGCGATCCGGCGAAGAGCGTCATGCCTTCCGAGCCCTCGGTGACCAGGATATGCGTCCCCGGCATGTTCGCAGCCAGGCGGCTTCCGGCGGCAACAGTCTCATCATGTGTGGTCGCGGGCGGCAGCCCGTTCAATAAGCCCAGCTCCAGGCGGTTGGGCTTCAAGAGGAAAACTCCCCGGTAACGGGCTGCGTCGGCGCCTTTGGGATCCGCAAACACTCGTTTCCCTGCGCCAATCACTCCATGCAGGAGATCGCGCGTGAGGAATCCCTTGGCGTAGTCAGAGATGACGATGGCATCGGCGCCGGCCAACGCCGACTTGACGGCTTTTAGGACATCGGCAACGATGGCCTCAGAAACTGGTTCGGTGGATTCCTCGTCTACGCGAACCACTTGCTGATGGGCGGCGATCACACGGGTCTTGGTGGTCGTTGGA
>Ga0210400_10001859_pt1 | contig 20509 bp, 17 predicted proteins | sample IncBWH26MmetaG_FD_155456 | JGI IMG/M metagenome (GOLD analysis project Ga0210400, IMG submission 155456) | Forest soil microbial communities from Barre Woods Harvard Forest LTER site, Petersham, Massachusetts, United States - Inc-BW-H-26-M | ecosystem: Environmental > Terrestrial > Soil >...
ACGCGCAGATTCGAGAATCGGAAATTGCGTGCGGCGGGGATGCCCGCAACGCCCGGGACCGGATCCTGATCCTGGATGCCACTGCTGAGTAGATTGATGCGCAGGAATCCCGCCCCAGTGCCGGAAACATCCAGATCATCGGCCACGATGTCTTCAATGAATGCGCCGCGGCCGACGCGCGACTTGATGTAGACAGCGTAGGTTTTTGCTGCGGTGAACTTGCAGTGTTCGATGCGGACGTTGCGCACGCCACCGGAGGATTCACTGCCAATGCCGATGCAGGCAAAAATCGAATCGGCGAGCGTGCAGTGCGAGATGATGATGTCTTCGCACGTCTGCAGCAGCCGGTAGGCTTCACTGCCGCGACCAGACTTGATGGCGATGCAATCATCACCGGTCGCGATGTCGCAATGCTCGATGCGCACGCCCCGGCAGGAATCCAGGTCGATGCCGTCGCCGTTGCCGCCCGTGCTGCGGATGGTGAGATTGCGCAGCGCCACATCCTCGCAGTTCGTCGGATGAATCGACCACATGAGCTGGTAGCTGGTGGAGAAGTCCTCCATGCGGACATTCCGGCAGCCGATCAGCTCGATGAGGGCCGGGTGACGCAGCGGGTTCTGTGCCGTGGGGCGACCGCCGAGCGCCGGATTACCTACGATGCGCCCCGGGCCGAGGATACCGATATTGCTGGCATCGATTGCATAGAGCAGACCCACCCGACCCGCAATCCACTTGCCCTCCCAGCGCACTTGCGTCACTGGATAGTCGGCAAGCTCTGCGGTGCCGCTGATGACGGCATTCTCCTGCAGACGCAGCAGGGTATTGGACCGCAGCGCCAGCGCCCCGGTGAGATAGGTGCCGGCCGGCACCAGCACCTCCCCTCCGCCCAGCACCCGGCAGCGATCCAGCGCCTGTTGGAGCGCCGCCGTGTCGTTGGTTGTGCCATCACCCAGCGCCCCGAATTCCCGGACATTCAGCTGCAGCACGGGGGCGCTGGCGAAGGCGGGGGGCGGCAACGCAAGCATGGCCAGCGAATGGCTGATCAGCTGACGGCGGTTCATTTGCAACATTCCTGACGGCCTCCGCTGCCGAAAAGTATCATATCGAAAACCGCGGCAGTGCCGCTGCACCGAAGCGCAGGGGAGGGCAAGGAAGATGCAATTCCGAGGCGGGCCGCTCGCATTGCTGCTGCTGCTGGCAGGTCCGGTGCTGTCCGAGACTTCCGGCACCTCAGGTCCGGACCCGGCAGAGATTCCCGTCCCGGTCATCCACACGAAGGCGGGCGTGATGCCCGGGGTTGATGCGCTGCCGGTGCGCAAAGACCTGCCGGACGCACTGGTCATGAATGACGGCACGCGGGTGACGACGCCCGGGCAATGGCAGAAGCGCCGCGCGGAAATGCGGCAGATACTGAGTTACTACGCGGTCGGGCAGATGCCGCCGGCGCCGGGCAACGTGAAAGGTATCGAGTCCGCCACAGAACGGGTGCTCGATGGCACGGTGAAATATCGCCGAATCCACTTGACCTTCGGACCCTCGAGAACCCTCGCACTCGACATCGGCATCTTTACGCCTTTGAGCGGGACGCACTTTCCAGCCATCATCCTGCAGTCGGGATCCGTGCCGGGTGCGCCGGTGCTGCCGCGCTTGCCGCAAGGTGCCAACCAGGGGCGGGGCCAGGATGTGTTGCTGCTCGTCGCCCCGGAGGAGCCTGTGCCGGTCATGCCGGGCGGCGCGGGTCCAACCCAGACTGCTGCAAGCATGGCAGCCGAGCGCGCCGAGGTATTTCGCAGAGGCTATGCACTCGTGGTCTACAACCCCAACGATTGTGCAGAAGACACGACGCTGCGCAACCCCGACGGCAGCTGGGCGTTTCGCCATACGCGCTTCTTTCCGGCCTACCCGGGCTACGACTGGGGGATTCTGGCGGGTTGGGCCTGGGGGGCCTCACGCGTTGCGGATTACCTGGAGCAGGATCGCAGCATCGACGGCACCCGGCTGATCATCACCGGTGCCTCGCGCAACGGGAAATCCTCCATGGTGGCGGCGGCCTTTGACGACCGTCTCGCGGGTGCACCGGTTGTGACGGGCGGCGGGGGTGTCGGCGCCTATCGGTTGGCCGGACCGCGCAACAGCGAAACGCTCGATCTCATGCAGAAGAAGTACCCGAACTGGTTCTCCCCGAATCTGCATCAGTTCTGGGGTCAGGTGCAGAAGCTACCGTTTGATGAGCACTGGTTCCTGGCGCTGGCCGCGCCGCGTCCTTTCATTGCGCTGGAAGGCACCACGGATACCATATCGCTACCCGAAGCCGTCAAGGCGTCCATGCTGGCCGCACGCTCGGCGTACGATCTGCTGGGCGTTCCGGACCGGCTCGGCGTGCACTATTCCGACCACGGCCACGCGTTCACCAGCGAGGACTGGACAGCGATGCTTGATTTCTTTGACCAGACGCTGCGCGGCAAGCCGGTGGCGCAAACCTTCGATCATTTCGGCCCCGCAGCGGAATGAGGCCCTCGCCCATCTCTTTCAACCGGTTAGTTCGCGGAGAGATTCATGAGTTCCGCCATCAAGAGCGTCTTGATCATTTCGGTCGCTTCCATAACCTTCGGCGCCGCCGGCTTTGCCATGGCCCAGGCCGATTCGAACATTGGCATCACGGTCAGTGATCCGCCGGGTCCCGTGCCGGATCCCACCCATGTACCCATAGTCCTTCCCAAGGACATCAAATGTAACGGCGCCGTGGGCGCACAGCAAACCTGCACTTTGTTCGGCGATCCCAGCAAGCCCGGTCTCTACGGCGTGATCTACAAATGGTGGCCGGGACATTTCTCCAAACCGCATTTCCACGACCAGGACCGCTACGCCTATGTGATCTCCGGGACTTGGTGGGTTTCCACGAGCAATGTTTACGACGAGCGCACCACCTACCCGGTGCATGCGGGTACGGTCTCAATCGACGTGAAGAACACCGTGCATTGGGATGGCGCGCGCACCGGCGAGAAGGAACCGGCGGTCCTCGAACTGGTTGGCATGGGCCCGGTTAAAACCATCCAGGTGGATGAAAACGGCACACCCAAGTCTCGTCCATAAGAGTAACTATCAGTCCTAACCCATTGATTAATTGGACTCAGGACCATACCCCGGACTGGCATGTCCCACCCACAAGCGCGGAGTCAGCCGGTAGATGACATGTATTTGACCCCAACGCGGGGCCGCCTCGGCTCCCGCGAGCTGCGCGCCAAGCTTTTCCACTGCGCGGCGTGAGCGCAGGTTGCGTTCGGCGACGGTGAACAGCACTTCGGGCACCGCCGTGAAGGCGTGCCGGAGCATCAGTCGCTTCATCTCGCCATTCGCCGCGCCGCCCCAATGGCTGCGGGCGAGGAAGGTATACCCGATCGAGACGCTCTCGCCGGGTGTGTAGTTGCTGTATCGAGACCAGCCAATCACGGACTCCCTCACGGTGTCGATCGCGACCAGGCAGCCTTTCGATCTCAGAGCTCCCTCGAAGAACAGCCGAAAGCCCGCCGGTGTGCCGCGTGCGGGATCCGGGTGCTGGGCCCAAATCAACGGGTCCGATGCAGCATCGAACAGTTCTTGGAAGTCCTGTGCCGCCAGCGGGCGCAGCGTGAGGTGCGGGCCGGTGAGGGTGGGTTGTAGATCGAGCATGGTGACGGCTTCCTTGATGGTCCCCAGAACAGAGCGCGAGACGCGCAGTATCCAAGCACCGAGGAAACTCGTCACCTGGTCTTGAGCACAGCGGCCACCGCGCCCGCCCTCGCGCAGACGCCAATCGCGGAAAGCGTTAAGATCATCCGGGGTCACTCACCGTCAGGGCGTTGGCATGCACGGGCGTGGATTCGCGTTGCTTTGCATCGCCTGGTTTTCCAAGGAAGCCAATGCTACAGATCAATCATGATAGCGGCGCGCAGCAACTTTCGGCGGAAGTCGAGGGGCAGACGGGGCGACTCGACTATGAACTTGACGGCAAGGTCATGAGCATCACCCACGTTCGCGTTCCCCGCCCGATCGGTGGGCGTGGGGTCGCGGCAGAATTGGTGCGAAGCGCCCTCGGTGTAGCGGCTGCCAACGGGTGGACGGTGAAACCGGTTTGCGCGTATGCCGTCGCCTACATGAAGCGGCATCCCGCGGAGGGAACCCACCAGCATCTTGAGGAGATGCTCGACGAAGCCCTGGATGAGTCGTTTCCAGCGAGCGATTCGCCCGCCGTGGGGGGCGTGAACTAGGCTGCGTCGCATGATGAGCCAAGAAAATGGCGGAGCCCTCGCGGACCCCGCCATTTCTGCTTGAGCGCCATTACCTGCAGACCTCGGGCGTCTGCACGGCAACTGCATCGAAGCGTCCTACCGTTGGATCCGCTCGCGCGCGTGGCGAGAGCCTGCGCGCATCCTCAACGGCCGCCAGGCTGGTACGAGGTTCCGACTAACGAAGCACCCCGCGACCAACCAGTACGCCTAGAGTTGCGATCGAACCAACGTTTATATGTACCATTTGGATCACCTCCTTCAGTTGCCGTGGGCTCATCATCGGCGCGTGCCGCCCACCAAAGCCGCGCCCCTGAATTCCTTATACCAAAATTCGCCCGATTGCGCCGAGAGCGACGCTAGACTTGAGGCATTCAAAGCGGTTCGTAACTCAGCCCTGGCACGCCGGCCGGGAATAGATTCCCGGCAATCCCGCGGCGCGCGAGGGCTTTGAGGAGCAGTGCGGGCGGCTCGTCCCGGTGCTCGTCGGTCAAGCGGAAGACGCCCCAGTGAATGCCGATGGCGCGGAGGGCTTCGAGGTCCTCCAGGATCTGCACGGCTTCGGCGGGATCGGTGTGCTGTGCGCACATGAACCAGCGCGGCGCATAGGCGCCGATGGGAATCAGCGCCAGATCGGGCCGACCGATGCGCTGCCGCACGTCGCGGAAGATGCGGCCGTTGCCATAGCCGGTATCGCCCGAAAAATAAACTTGCCCGGCGCCGCTACTGAGCATGAAGCCAGACCAGAGCGCCATGCGGCGGTCGCGTCCGGTACGTGACGACCAGTGATAGGCCGGGACGATCGTCACCACGCCACCCTTGCCGATGTCTAGCCGGTCCCACCAGTCGCCGGCCACCACGCGAACGCCGGGAATGGCACGTCGCAGGATGGCATCGTTGCCCAGCGACGTCACCATCACCGGACCGTGGAGGAGGTGCAGCCGGCGCAGCGTCGCCAGGTCCAGATGATCGTAGTGATTGTGACTGAGCAGTACGGCATCGATCTGCGGCAAGGCCTCAAAGGCAATCCCGGGTGCCCACACGCGGCGTGGACCGGCGAAGGAGAGGGGGCTCGCCCGTTCCGACCAGACCGGGTCGGTCAGAACGTTGAGACCCCCTGCCTGGATCAGCACGCTCGCATGGCCGACGATCGTCGCGCGCAGTCCGGCGATGCGGGCATCCGGAAGGCTCTGCTGCACCGGAACCGATCTCGGCCAGGGCGCGGCCGTTCCCGTCAGCTTCCAGCGCAGCAGGTCACGAAGACCCCGATCGGTGTCGGGGTGATCCGGGTTGAAGAAGCGCAGACCGTCGAAATGATCGCTCGGCGGCCCGGAATAGTAAGGATTCACGGATCCTCAGCCTGCAGCTTTTGGCATTCGTGCGCGACGTTCTGCATAGGCGAAGCGCGCTTCATCCATGCGGGCGGAGTTCGCGACGACCCAATTGGCGAGCGTCTGAACGGGCTTCAGAAATTCCCGACCCAGGTCGGTGAGGTCATATTCGACCCGCGGGGGCGTCAGCGGGGTGACGGTGCGTGAGACGAAGCCGTTTTCCTCGAGATCCCGGAGCGTCGACGCCAGCATCTTCTGACTGATCTCGCCGACTTCGCGGCGCAGTGCGTTAAACCGACAGGGGCCACGGCCCAGCACGCGCACGACCAGCAAGGTCCATTTGTCGCTGATGCGCGCCAGCATGCGACTGATATGTTCACACCGCGCGGTATCTTCGTGGTCACCTGGTTTCACCAAAGTGCCTCCTTGCGGGAGAAAGGTGCTTTTCGTAATCTGGTTACTCTAATATACCAGCACGCACGAGGTTATCATGAGTTCCAAGCCGAAAATCGCCGTCATCATCGGATCCACCCGCCCCACTCGGTTCGCCGATGTGCCGGCGCAATGGATCCTCAAGCAGGCCCAGGCCAGAGGAGACTTGGAGGTGACGCTGGTCGATCTGCGCGACCATCCTTTGCCCTTCTTCGATGAGATGGCGTCGAACATGTGGATGCCCAGCCAGAATCCCGAGGCGATTCGTTGGCAGCAGACCATCGGGGGTTTCGACGGCTACATTTTCGTGGTCGCGGAATACAACCATTCGCTCCCCGGCGTTCTCAAGAACGCGCTGGATCAGGCATACAAGGAGTGGAACCGCAAACCATTCACCGCGATCGGCTACGGCAGCACCGGCGCGGCGCGCGCCATTGAACATCTGCGGTGCATCGCCGTGGAGTTGCAAATGGTGTCGACGCATGCCGCCGTGCACATCGGCGGTGGCGATTTCATGGCGGTGCACCCGATGTTCGGCAAGCAGCCGATCACGCAGATCGAGGCGAATCTACTGCCGTCTGCGAAAACGGCCCTTGATGAGCTGCTGTGGTGGGCGAAGGCGACGATCGCGGCGAAGGCAGCCGCAGCGGTCTGACATTGAGTGGGAATATGGATAAGCCGACCCTATACCGTGAATTGAACACTCAGCTCGCCGGGCTCTTTGCCGGTGAGACTAATGGTGTGGCGAACGCGGCGAATATGTGCGCGGTTCTGTATCACGGACTGCCGACACTGAATTGGACCGGCTTTTATTTCCTCCACGGCCAGGAGCTGGTGTTGGGGCCCTTTCAGGGCCAACCAGCCTGCGTGCGGATTGCGCTCGGCCGCGGTGTCTGCGGCACTGCCGCGCAGCGCCGCCAGACCCTCGTGGTGCCCGATGTGCATGCATTTCCGGGGCACATCGCCTGTGATGCGGCGTCCCGTTCCGAGATTGTGGTGCCCTTGCTGCAAGATGGACGGCTGCTTGGCGTCCTTGATCTTGATAGCCCTGAATTGGCAAGATTCGACTCCGAGGACCGTGATGGCCTTAATGCAAGCTGCAAACTCTTGCTCGAACATTTTGCGCTCTATGAGCACGGACCCGCACGTCCCTAGGCTCGGATCCTCACTATAACTATTCGACTCGAGTGGAGACTTCATGAGAAAGCTCTTTCTGATTGGACTTGCGGCCGTAGCAGGGATCGCCAGTGCAAAGCCGATTACCTATGTCATCGACCCAACTCACACTTACCCTGCCTTTGAGGCCGACCACATGGGCGGGCAGTCAATATGGCGCGGCAAGTTCAACAAGACCACCGGCAAGGTGATTCTGAATGTCGCCGCGAAGAGCGGCGAAGTGGATGTCACGGTGGACACAGCGTCGATCAACTTTGGCATGGGTGCGCTGGACGAGCACGCCAAGAGCGCCGATATGTTCGACGTGGCGAAATTCCCGACCGCGACCTACAAAGGAAGCATCACCAAGTGGAAGGGCGATGCGCCGGCGGAGGTCAATGGCCTATTCACCCTGAAAGGGGTCACGAAGCCTCTGAAACTCACCATCAACAGCTTCCTGTGCAAGCCCAGCCCGATGACTCACAAAGAGGTCTGCGGGGCGGATGCCTCAGCCAGCTTTAACCGCGACGAGTGGAACCTGGACTACGGCAAGAGCATTGGCTTCAAGATGCAAACCAAGCTCCTGATTTCGATCGAAGCAGCCCCGGCGGATTGAGAGCCCTCTCACCAGGCTGTCATGATTTTCCGCTAACTTTCTGAGCTTTCCGGTGGGGCCGCTCGTGAAAAGGCGAATTCTCTTGGGCGCACTGGCGCTCGGAGCGTTCATCGTGACGCTCGTGTTCTCGTCCTGGCACGCGGGCCTGTGGCACACCGCCGCAGAGCCGCCTGCCGGCGCTGCACCGCAGCCCAATCAGGGTGGCGTGGTGCCGGCGGGGTCCGTGGCTGCGTCTGCCTCTGATTCGCAAACGCAGGCCCTGACCTCGACGCCGCCTGCCGTCGCTGCAGCGCCGGCCGCTGCGATGAATCCGCCTCCCGCTGCCGCACCTGCTGAGGCATCACCGGGCGACTCACAGTATGAGCAGATCGCCAATCCCGGCGTCGATGCCGAGGCGATGCGCAGAGACCGCGGGGTCCAGCACAGTTCAGGACCCCATTAGCGCGGCGGCGATTGCGCCGGCAGGACGCGCAGCACTGCCATCATGCCATTGTCCTCGTGGTCTGCGAGGTGGCAGTGAAAGGGGATGTCGCCGGCCAGCGTGGCGGGAAAGTTCACCTTGATGCGCACCCGTCCCGGACGCACCGGGCCTTCCCGGCTGTGATACCCGGTCGCGGTCGCGTAAGGCACGCTCACCACGTCGAGCAGCGACGGGTGCTCCAGGCGTCGGCCGTCGATTTCGAGCACCCGGAAATGGACCTGGTGAATGTGAAACGCATGCAGCTCGTTGGTCCAGTTCTCGATGGTCCACTCCTCGGTCGTGCCCGCCTTCACCGTGATCGCCGGCGCGGTGCCCATGTGGTAGGGCTTCAGGACCGCCCCGGGCTTTCTCTCGACTATGTAGAAATCGGTCTGATCGTCCTGCCCGGGACGCGGGTATTCCGCGAACGCGATCACCCGCGAGCCGTCGGTCCGGCGTGCCAGGAGCCCGTTGAAAAGGCTCGCGCGGCTCGCCTGTACGGTGGCGGGAACGGGCGCGCCGCTCGCAGGCGAGGGCGCTGACGCCTCGATTAGTGCAAGACGCCGCTCCGGGACCCGGTCGCCGGCGCAGCCGGTATCCACTGCGTGCGTGACCAGATACGCCCGCTGGCCGGCGGGCGGCGGCCGCACCAGCACCTCGATCCGGCCCGACGGGGGCACGAACTGCGATTCGAGGGTCGCATGGGCGGGAAGGCGCGCGCCCGCATCGTCGGCAAGGGGGCCGCCGTCGCGCGCCACGACCGTCATCGGTAGCTGCCCGCCGTCCGCACCGACGATCGCGAGATCCAGGAACGCGTCAGTGGCGCCGTTGAGAATTCGCCAGAATTCCACTCCGCCAGCCGGGATCGCGAAATGCGGCAGCGTCGCATCGGGGGCATCCCCGACCTGCACCGGGGTGCCGTTGAGGCTGATGGCATCGATGCCCGATGTTGTCGCGCAAAGCAGCTCGTGATTGGTGTCGATGGCGCTCGGCGGCCGCTTCGGTCCCGGGTGCGGCACAGCCCCCGCGCGCTCGGGCGGCGCGGCCGTCATGGCGGCTGCCGGCGTTTTACCGGCGTCGAGATCCTGCGTCTGGCGCACGATCAGTACCCGCTCGGGGATCCCCTGTACACGGCGCGCATCCGCCTCGGGCCCCTCGACCACGATCGCGCCGGTCAGGCCCATCAGCATCTGGGCCTGCACCTCGCCATGCACATGGGGGTGGTACCAGTAGAGTCCTTCGGGCATGTCGGCTGGGATGCGATAGTGATAGGTGAACTGCCGCTGCCCGCACCCGGCGGGCGCGGAGGCCGGATCGGTGCAGACCGTGAGCACGTCATCCTGGGGCGGCACCGGCGGCACCGCAAAGCCATGCACATGAAGATTGGTGGCCCCGGTGGCGGGGTGGCGCATTCCGGGAATCACCGGATAGTAGCCCGGCGTCTCGGGTACGGATTGATTGGCGCTCGTGAGCTTTGCCGGGCCGCTCACCGCATCAATCGCGGCGGGGTTGGTGATCTCGTTCCGGAGTGTGACCGACAGCTCGGCGCCCTGGCGCACGCGGATTACGGGTGCATCGGCGCTGCCATTTGCGACATAGCAGAGGGTGCTGCCGTCCTGGCGCACGGTGAGGGTCAGTCCCGCGGGGCCGGGGTGGATTTCGGGACTCGCATGACCCGGCGGGGGCACGCCGATGCCGCAAGGGGCCGCGGCGGTGCTGCTCGGGTCGAATGGGTGAGCCTCGGCCGCAGCCGCGCCCGAGAGCACCAGCAGGGGGCAGGCAATGAGCCCCACCCCTGCAGCAGAGCCGGTCAGCATCAAAGGTCGCATGGAGGGAGGATAACCTCCCTCCATGAACCGCACACAGCGGGCCGTCGAAGCACTATTCGCGGAACAGATCCGAGATGGCCTGCACGTCCGGGTCGCAGGCGTGGTTCAGGCACCGCAGCCCGAACGCTCCGTCGAGCGTCTTGGTGAGCGAGTAGTGGTCGTAGAACTTGCCACTCTTCAGCCCGTGCGGGCCGTAGTTGGTGTCGACAATCAGCACCACCTGATTGCTGGTGTGCGTGCTGTAGTCGTTCTCGTCCCACACGACGACGATCGCGCTGCGGCTGTCGGACCAGACCGGGGATGCCTTGATCGCGGTCACAATCCGTTGCAGCGCCAGGTCACCTTGCAGGATCAGCGAAGGATTGAGGCCCTGTTGCGTGCCGTTGTCGTCGGCGTCGAAGTTGCAGAACGCCGTACCGTTGCCGCGCCCGTGCATGTCATCGCACTGGTTCGGCGCTATGAAGGCCAAATCCGGCACGCGGCCCGCCTTGAGGTCGGCATACAGGCCCTGCTGGCCGTCGAATGATACGACCTGATGCAGGCTCAGCTCGCGACTGGCGCCTTCCTGCACGGAGGCAAAGTATGCGAACGGATTGTGCTTCACCGCGTACAGGAAGACCACGTTGCCCGAGCCCACCGGATTCCCGGCGGTCGAGAGCGCAGCGAAGTCGGATGTCACGTTGGTACCTTCGGAGTTGGGACCGCCGATGGTGTAGTAGCCGTCGCTCACATTGACGCCATCGGCGCCGATGCTGGGCAGACCTTCCTGGTAGGACTTCCAGGATTTATGCGCCTCGACCAGCTGGTCGGCGATCGAGATGCCGTCGATATCCTTGCTTGCGGGGATCGCGAGTGTGCCGTTGATGTTCGTCAGCGGCGGACTCGAGGTTTCGTTCATGCTCGTGTCGATCAGCGGGATCGCCGCATCGGTGCCGTGCTTGCCGGTGATCGGGCAGACGGTACCGGTGCTCGGCTCGTCGGTGTTGGTCGGCTGTCCAGGCACCAGATTGGGGATGCACGTGCCGTCATGCCAATTCGGATACTGGTCGGAAAGGTCGTTGAAATTCGAACCGCCGACCACCTCGAGGTAGTTGGTGCTGCTCGGGTGGGCAATGGCGAAGTAGTTGGTGGCGAAATTGGCCTTGGCCATGAGGGCATTCGTGAACGGCGCCTGGGCATTGCCGGCGATCTGCCCGTAGGCGTGATTCTCCATCATGATCACGAACACATGGTCGAGCCGGGGTACGCCGTTCGGCACCGGACCCTGGGCGGCGCTGGCGCTGCCGGCGGCAATCAGCGCCACGACCGACGCCGCAGTCACCTTTTTGAGGGTGCTCTGCACTGCCGATGACGTGAGCGCTGTGAACATCTTTTTCATCGCGATCTCCCTTTTTTTGATGATTAAAGAGCGGACGGCTATTGCAGCCACGCCGGGTGACAGTCGCGTGATTCGCGCATGACAGAAATGTGTCGGGAGGCTTGTGTACGCAGCCGCACAGACCCGTCTTTGAGGCTGCGCTTAAATAGAGGAGGAATATTTGCCTGCCTGGGCAGACAATCGTATGCCCGGCAATCGGCCGTCACCAAGAGAATCAATGTCAAAGCAGGACGCGGAAAGGTCGAAAACCGGAATTCCCGGACTGGATTCGGTCTTGGGTGGCGGCCTTATTGCCACCCGGTTGTATCTCGTCGACGGCACCCCGGGCGCGGGCAAAACCACCTTTGCGATTCAATACCTGCTCGAAGGGGTGCGGTCCGGGGAACGCTGTCTTTATGTGACCTTATCCGAGACGCACGAGGAGCTGGTCTCGGGCGCGGCAACCCATGGCTGGTCCTTGGACGGAATCGACATCTTCGAGTTAATCGCCGAAGCCCATCAGCTGGATGGTGAGAGCGACCTGACGATGCTCAACCCCTCGGACGTCGAACTGACCGCGACGACGCGCAAAGTGATCGAGGCGGTTGAGCGCTTCAAACCCCATCGCATGGTCTTTGATTCGCTGTCAGAGATGCGTCTGCTGGCCGGAAATTCGTTGCGGTACCGACGCCAGCTTCTGGCGCTGAAGCAATTCTTTGTCGGACGCGCATGTACGGTCGTCATGCTGGACGATCGCACGGCAGACGGCCCGGATCTACAGCTGCACAGTATTGCCCACGGGGTGATTGCCCTCGACTTCAAGCCGCCGCCCTATGGCCAGGTCCGGCGGGAACTGCAGGTACTGAAGCTACGGGGCAGCGATTTCGCCAGCGGCTTCCACGATTTCGTCATTCGCAAGGGCGGGATTTCGGTTTTTCCGCGGCTGGTGGCCTCCGATCACGGCGCGTCGTTCGAGCGCGCCCTGATTGCCAGCGGCGTCACGGCGCTCGATACGCTGCTGGGGGGAGGCATTGAGCGAGGGACCAGCACCCTGCTGATCGGGCCGCCCGGCTGCGGTAAGTCGACGATCGCAGTGCAGTATGCAGCGGCAGCCGCGGCCCGAGGCGACCACTCCGTGGCGTTTATCTTCGATGAAACCAAGGCCGCTCTGCTGACGCGCTCAACGGGGTTGGGCATTAAGCTCGAGGAGGGAACCGGTCCGGGCAAGGTCATGGTGCGCCAGATCGATCCGGTGGAAATCTCGCCGGGAGAATTCGCCCATGTGGTTCGTGAGTCGGTGGAGCGTGACAAGGCGCGGGTCGTCATCATCGACAGCCTGAATGGCTATCTGAACGCGATGCCCCAGAACAATTACCTGACCTCGCAGCTGCACGAACTGCTTTCCTACCTGAACAATCACGGGGTGGCAACATTCCTGGTCGTGGCGCAGAGCGGGATGATGGGGAGCAACCTGGTCTCCCCGGTGGATGCGAGCTATCTTGCTGATTCGGTTGTCATGTTGCGGTACTTCGAGCATGCCGGCAAAGTCAAAAAAGCCATCTCGGTCCTCAAGAAGCGCACCGGCGCCCACGAGGAAACCATCCGTGAGATGTGGTTTGATGCACGCGGTATCCACCTGACGGAACCCTTGCTGCTGCTGCGCGGGGTTTTCACCGGCGTGCCAATCGAACTCGAGGCGAGGGGCGCCGCAGGGGAGCGCGCTGGACCGCGGGACCGTGACTACCGAGGTTAGCCGCGCCAACGACTATCTCGTTCTCATTCTCCCGCCCACGCGGCGCGACGGTGAGGTCACACGAGCAGTTCTTGAACGCGCTGGACTTACCTGTGCGGTATGCGCAGGGTCCCTCGCACTGGCCGAACAGATCGACGCCGGGACGGGTGCGATCGTGCTCACCGATGCGCTGGCAGGCGACCCGGGGGCGGCCCAAGTGGTGGCCGCGCTGCGGCGCCAGCCCCCATGGTCCGAATTGCCACTCATATTGCTGAGTCGGGCCGAGGGCCAGACCACTGCGGCCACGCGTCTGATCGCATCCCTGACGAACGTGACGGTGCTGGATCGCCCGACTTCGCCCCGGACCCTCGCCAGCTCGGTGCAGGCGGCCATTCGGGGCCGCGCCAGGCAATACCAGATTCGCGACCAATTGAATGCGGTGCGCAAGGCTGAGGACGCACTTAAGAATGCCGATCGGCGCAAGGACGAGTTCCTGGCCATGCTTGCCCACGAGTTGCGCAACCCGCTGGCTCCCATTCGAATCGCGAGCGAACTTCTCAGCCGCTTGCTGCCGGCTGATCACAAGACACAGGGGATCGTGGGTATCATCAAGCGCCAGGGAATCCACCTCACCCGACTGGTCGATGACCTGCTGGATGTCTCGCGCATCACGCAGGGACGCATTCAGCTGCAGCGAGAGCCGCTCGAACTGGTTCCGATCGTCGCTCAGGCGATGGAAAGCGTCGAGCAGATGATGCGTGACAAGCGGCATAAGGTGACGGTCAGCTCGTGCCCCGAGCCGCTTTATGTTGACGCGGATGGAGCACGCCTGGTGCAGTGTGTCGCCAATCTGCTGACGAATGCGGCCAAGTACACCGATCCATGCGGAGAGATCAGCGTGCAGCTGCGCAGCGATCCGTCAGGCGCCGTCATCGTGGTGACGGACAATGGAGTCGGCATCCCAACGGAGCTGCTCCCGCGCATTTTCGAGCTTTTCGTTCAAAGTGAACGTTCCCTGGATCGTTCCGAGGGCGGCCTGGGGATTGGGTTGTCGGTCGTACAGCGACTCATCGACATGCATGGCGGCCGGGTGACGGCCGCGAGTGCCGGACCCGGGCGGGGCTCAACCTTTGCGATTTCCTTGCCGACGGTCGGTGCGCCCACGGTAGGCAGGACCGAGCCCAGCCGCCTCGCGGTGGAGCCCCGGCGGGTACTCGTCGTGGACGACAACGTCGACGCGGCGACTTCGCTGGCGGAGTTTCTGCGGCTGGAAGGTCACCAAACGGAGGCGGTGTATAGCGCGCAGGGAGCATTGGAGGCCGTCACGAACTTCAGCCCCGACGTCGTGCTCCTTGATATCGGCCTGCCCGATATGGATGGGTATGAGGTGGCAAAGCGGATCCGGGCGGGCGGAAGCGCCGCGCGTCTCGTCGCCCTGACGGGCTATGGCCAGGCGGAGGATATTCAGCGCACGCATTCTGCGGGGTTCGATGCGCATCTGGTGAAGCCCGTCGATTTTGGCGCCCTGGAACGAACCGTCGCCGGTACGGCCTAACCAGGTTCGTAAGCCCAGGGCCGCCTGTCACAGCGGCACTTCAAGCGTCACATCGAAGCTGCGTTCCGGCAGCGTCCAGTACAGCGGCGTACCGAGCCACGCCGTGTAACCGGCCAATGCAATGACTGGCATCTTGTTCAACAGGTTGTCGAAGTGCAGCCTGACGGAGGCGCCTTTGAGCCAGCCGATGTTGTCGCTGAAGGTGTAGCCCAGGGCGCCGTTCAGCACACTGTAAGAGCTGATGGGCTGGGTCTCGCCCACATCACCGTAGGTGTGGCCCACACGCTTGTCGAGCAGCGATGCGTAGATCCCGTACTGGTTGTAAATCACGCCGTAGGCCAGCGTCGCGTTCGGTGCGTTCGGCACCCAAAGACCGCCGGTGCAGTTGCCCGTGGCGCAGCTGGTCTCGGCGTTCTCGATGACCTTGGCGCGGTTGACCGAGCCATTTGCGTACAAGCTCAGGCCCATGCCCACGTAGTAGGTGCCATTCGCCTCCACACCCTTGTAGTTCGTGCCGCCGGCGTTGAAGAAGACGGTGTCGGGGCCGAACTTCTCGGATAGGATTTCATTGCCGAAGTGGATGTAGTAGACATCGCCGGAGGCGGAGAAACGCTGGTCCTGCCACGTCGTGCCCGCCTGGTAGCTCCAGGTCTCCTGCGGCTCGAGGTTGGTCGAGCCCGGCGTGCGGGTCGTGCCACGGTTGAAGTAGTTTTCGTTGGGCGCCATGAAGCCCTTCGCCGCCTGGGCGTACGCCGCCCAGTTGTTGGTGATCGCGGAGTGCACCAGCAAGGACGGCAGGATTGCCGAATAGGTGTTGTCGTAGCTCTCTGGGGACGCGTCCTTCACGTCCACGATGGCGTTCACTTCGCGCTCGAAGTGGTCATAGCGCACACCGGGTGAAACTGTGAGCCCCGGCAGGACATTCCAGTCCATCATGAAGTAGGGCTGCACGGTAATGAGCTTCTGACTGAGCAGACGCCCACCATTGCAGCTGTAGGCGCCTAGCAGCTCCGCGGCGGTGGGCTGGGCGATGGTCGAGCCCGCGGTTGCAGGCTCGGCGCTGGCCGGGCAGGGGGGGTTGATGCCCCCGTCAGTCAGGTAGTTCGATGCGCCGCCATTCGTGATCCAATTGGCACCGTTCGGGTTCAGCGATTCGCCCAGGGTCTCGTCCACCTCCGGCAGCGCACGCTCGTTGGACTGACGGTCGGCCCAGATTCCGGCCTTGAGGTCGCCAAAGAACAGGCTGTACTTGGCATTGAAGGTATCGCCCCAGGAGCGGTAGTTGTTGGTCAGCAGCTGGCCGGGGACGTCATTGGCGCCCCAGTAGGTGCCGTTCGGGGTCTCGCCATTCGGGTCCTCGCCATTGTGGCCGGTGTGATAGTAGGCATAGGTGTAAACCTTATTGTCGAGTGTCCAATCGCCCAGCTTCGACTGCAGACCGATATATTCGAAGTCGGTGTGGATGTCGTCGAAGTTGTAGCGGTAGTAGTCCTGGCTGGTCGGATCTGATGACAGACCCCAGGTGGGACCAAATTGGGCGATCTGCGCGGCCGTCGCACCCAGGCCCACATACTGGTGAATCTGGTTATACATGGCCACGAAAGTGAGCACCGTCGTGGGGGCCACGGTGGCGGCGAACTTGGCGAAGACATTTTTTCGTTGCTGGCCCATATTGGTCAGCTCGCCGTGGGTCGAGGCACTCTGCGCGTCGATATATCCTGCCGCGCCGTCGAATTTATCCAGCTTGCCGGTATCGAACTCAGCGCCGTACAGCTGCGTGTGCCAGCTGCCGAAGCTCGCGTAGGGCGTGAGCGTTGGGTCGCCCAGTGGAGCCTTCGACAGGTTCTCGACACTACAGCAGAAAGTGGCATTCCCGATGGTGGCGGCCGTGCCCGGACCGTAGTTGACCGTCACCCCGCCCAGGTCGTGGGCCATGAAGTAGGAGGTGGAATGGTGCGTGAAATCGTTCGAGTCCTGGAAGGGGATGCCGTCGAAAGTGACGTTGTAGAAGCCGTCAATGAAACCGCGGATGCTCAGGACCTGGTTCTCCAGAAGGCCCGGGCCGTTGGGCGAGACCGCCTGGACGCTGGGTGAGATCCCGATGATTTCCGAGTAGTTGCTCGTCGGCGCCATGTTGTTTTCGATGAAGTACTGGCTGATGTCCACTGTCGGTTCGGTCACATCGAGTGGAGTCTGGGTCGGAGCTTGGGCGATGGCCGAGTCGACGATGGGGTGCGCCTGCACAATGACCGTGGGTACCGGGTCATCGGCATGCGCCAGAGCGGCGGCCAGTGCCAGCAGCAGGGCCAGCGGTGCAAGATGCGGCAGGGGGGCCTTGCGAGTCGACATGAACGTAGCTTCGAATGTCTGAAAAAGGACACTGCGCCGTGATGACCGCCGACGCCCGGGCTACGCTAGGGGGCGAATATGAAGATTTGGTTGCAGCTCACCTAGCTGGGCATTAGCTGGGCGTTAGGATTAATTAATTTAGCAACCCTTTGTTTCAATGAGATCTGATCTGCCAATGTTCATCGATGAGCGTAAGCGCTATCAGCCGGCACATGCCCCCGCGTCTTCACTCGCCGCAGGATCATCGGCGTGCAACATCCGCCGTTGCGTACAGGCAAACTCGGGGTCGTCTAGCTGGCGCGGTGGTGCTGAAAGCCCCCCCGACATTCATTCTTATTTGCGCCGAGTCTGTGGTCGACTGCAGTTTCGGGGTGCCTCAGGCGGTCGCATCAATTTGCGAGTAGAAAAAGTTGGCGCTCACTGCATACGCGAGCGTTGCGACGCAGCCCACCTCGTGCGATTGGGTATAGTGTGGCCGCACGCTCACCCTGCCGGCCGGCAGGGTGGGGGCGCACCCGACGCCCGCAAGGACTTCCGCTCTGTCTCGATTGACCCTGGCAAGGGCTCCACCCGGCCGCGAACACCATCGCGGGCGAGGGCTATCTCGCCACTACGCGTCCTGGCCCCAGACCTTGATGGCCTCCGTAACATCCGCCTTTGGACCCAGCGTTTGCGATGCCGCGCTCATCTGCGCGGCGCTGAGTTCGAGCATGGGCGCCTGAATCTGCAAGGCTCTCGCAAGCCCGGCGGCAATCCTCACGTCCTTTGCGGCCAAGGCCAACAGAAAGCCGGCCGCATGGCGGCCGGCGATGACATGATCCTTCATCGACAATTCGCTGTGAAAGGTCCTGCCGGTGGACACATTCAGGATATCGATCAGCTGCGTCGGGTCGATCCCGAAGCGCTTGCCGATCAGCAGCGCCTCGGAAGTGGCCTCGAAGGCCGCAGCCGACACGTAGTTGTTGAGCGCTTTCATCGCATGACCTGAGCCCAGGGCGCCGATTTCGAACAGGCGCTTGCCCAGCAGCTCCAGTACGGGTCGTGCGCGCCGGATGGCGGCTGCTTCACCCCCGATCATGATCGTCAGCGTCGCATCCGTCGCGCGCGGCACGCCGCCCGACACGGGGGCGTCCACGAGGCAGAGACCCATGCCGGCCAGCGTGGCGCCGAGCTCCCGCGTGCCCTCGGGTTCGGAGGAACTCATGTCGATGACGAGAGCACCTGTCGGCAGTTCGGCGGCGATTCCCCCGGGTCCCATCAGGACCTCGCGGACGATGGCGCCGGTGGGGAGCATCGTCACGAGGATCTCGGTCGCGCGAAAATCGCGAGCGCCCTGCGCGATATGCACCGTGGCCTCGGCGGCCAGGCGCTGTGCCGCGGCGCCATCGACATCCAACACGCTGAGCGCATGCCCGGCGCGGGCGATATGACTCGCCATCGGGCGCCCCATCGCGCCCAGGCCGATAAATCCGATGTTGATGTTGCCCCCGTTGAGCCTGCAGGCTTTGATTTGCCGACGCGCAATTGTCGCAGTATTGGATGTCTGGTAGAAGGGGTGACCTAACGATAAGAATCGGAAGTACCCATGAAACTCACCGCATCAGGGCTGCTGGCTCTGGGGGCAATGGCCGTAATCGGCCAACCCGTCCGCGCCGCCGACTGCGACAAGGCCTGCCTTGAAGGCATCGCGGCCGCCTATGTCGCGGCATACCTCAAGCATGACGTGACCCTCGCACCGTTCGCCCCGCACGTCCGGTATTCCGAGAACAGCGCCGAGATGCGCTTCCCGGATGGCACTTGGGACACCGTCACGAAGCAAGTCGATACGCCTCTGGTGCTGTCGGACCCGGCCACCGGCCAGATCGGCATCTATACCAGTGTCCTACAGCGCCAGACCCAGGGCTTCCTGGCAGTCCGGCTACGCGTGCGCAACCGGCACATCACCGAAGTCGAGCAGGTCATCGCCACCCGGCGCAACGTCAGCGCGCCGCCCGTCCCGATGGGCGACGCCCTGCAATACCATCGCGATCCGGCACTGCGCGCCGCCGTTCCCGACGCCCAGCGGCTGTCACGGGCTCAGATCCGCCAGCTCGCCAATGGCTACTTCTCAACCCTGCAGTACAACACCGGGGAGATCCGCGGCACCCGATTCGCGCCCGGCGCCGTGCGGCATGAGAACGGGATTCCCTATAGTGACCTTGAGAAGGGCTTCAAGTCAGGCCGCTACCGCTACAACAACCGGGTGCGCGATCGCGACTGTTTTCTGGTGGACGAGGAACGCGGCTTTACGATGTGTCGCGGCTTCATCGACCACAAGGGCGTGCTCGACGACTACACCATGACCGACGGCACGGCGGCCAAGTCCAACTACCAGGAGCCGCAAACCTGGGGATTCCTCGAGTCATTCAAGGTCACCCAGGACGGCATCGTCGCGGTGGAGGCGACCTTCAGCGCCGTGCCGTACTATCTGCGCTCGCCCTGGACCAAGAAACCCGATCCCCCCTACGACGCCTCGAAGCCATCCGCTACGCGGGCCGTCGCGCCCGCGACAGCGCCAGCATCGAAATAAGGCAGACCACCGCGGGGACGGCGAGTCCCGCGATGACCCGGGTTGGGGCGACGCCGGCCGCAATCAGCAGGCCGCCGACCAGCGGACTGGCGAAGGCGCCGATTCGGGCCACGGCGGATGCCCAGCCGCTGCCGGTCGCCAAAATGCTCGATGGATAAAGCGATGCGGCCAGCGATACGATCGCGAACTGCGACCCGCCGGTGCAGGCGCCGATCAGCAGCAGCAGAGCGCCCCAGGAAAGAAAGCCCGACGGCACCACCAGAAACAACAGCAGCGCCGTGGCGTTGACCGCGAAACCAATCGCCAGCGTCCGCTCGGCACCGCAGCGGTCCATGAGCCAGCCGAGCGACAGGCCGCCCAGGATGCCACCCATCTGGTTGAAGGACATTGCCCGACTTGCCTGAGCCGGCAGCCAGCCGGCCCCGGTCAGCAGCGTCGGCAGCCAGCTCACGAGCAGATACAGGTTGAAGGAATTCATGGCAAAGCCCAGCCACAACAGCAGCGTCGGTGCCCGGTAGGGGGGCTTGAAGAGATCGCGCACGGAGCCCGCCAGAACTTGGATGGCCGGCCTGAGGTAGACGGTGTCGGCGGCCACGCCGGGAGCAATCTTGTCCAGAATCCGCGCAACAGCGTGGCTCCCGGGCCGGCGATGGAGCAGGAACTTGATCGATTCGGGGCCCGTCAGGAGCAGCGCCACGCTCAGGGTCAGGGGCAGTACCCCCCCAACGACGAAGGTTCCGGGCCAGCCGTACCGGCCGATCAGGGTCGGCGCCACCAACCCTGCCACCAATGCGCCCGTCGCCGTGTTGCAGTAGGACAGGGTGATGAGGCTCGAGCGCCGTCGCCGCGGCATGAAGTC
>Ga0210400_10001862_pt1 | contig 20493 bp, 17 predicted proteins | sample IncBWH26MmetaG_FD_155456 | JGI IMG/M metagenome (GOLD analysis project Ga0210400, IMG submission 155456) | Forest soil microbial communities from Barre Woods Harvard Forest LTER site, Petersham, Massachusetts, United States - Inc-BW-H-26-M | ecosystem: Environmental > Terrestrial > Soil >...
TTGCGCACCTCCCCGGCTGTCTTTTATATGCACGTCGGCGGCCAGGGCGATCCAGTGAAACTGGCGCAAACGCTGCACGCAGGGCTCGGGCTGAGCCAAACGCCCTTCGCCGCGCCGGCACCCGCCGCCGCACCGCCGACGATTGATTTGGACACGGCCGCCATCGATGCGGCGCTTGGCGCGAAGGGCACGATCAACGGCGGGGTGTATCAATTCAGTATTCCTCGCGCGGAAGCGATTTCTGAAGCGGGCATGAACATCCCGCCCTCCCTCGGCACGGCCATCGCTATTAATTTTCAGCCCACGGGCAGCGGCAAAGCCGCGACAACCGGGGATTTCGTATTGCTGGGTAAGGAGGTCAACCCGGTACTGAAGGCACTGCGAGCCAACGGCATCGAAGTCACCGCGCTGCATAGTCACATGATCGATGATTCGCCGCATCTGTTCTTCATGCACTTTTGGGCCAATGACGATGTCGCCAAACTCACGCACGGCCTGCGGGCTGCGCTAAATTTGGCGAACATCCAGCGCGGCTCGTGACCGAACCTCGCCCCATCAGGGAACTTGCGCAGTATTTTCTGCGCCTGGGTGCTTTGGGCTTCGGTGGTCCCGTTGCGCTGGTCGGTCAAATGGAACGCGAGTTGGTTGCCGGGCGCGGCTGGCTCAGCAAGGATGAGATGCGTGAGGTGATCGCGGTGTGCCAATCGCTCCCAGGGCCCCTCGCCATTCAAGTCGGCATTTTCATCTCCTACCTGCGCGGCGGTTTCTGGGGAGCTTGGGCCGGCGGTTGGAGCTTCATTCTGCCGAACTTCCTGATCGTCGCGGCCCTGGGCGCGCTCTATGTGCACTTCGGAGCGCTGCAACCAGTCACGGCGATTTTCTACGGCGTGAGTCCGGTTGTGATCGCGCTCATCCTGCATTCCTGTTACCGGCTCGCCAAGCTCGGCATGGAAGACTGGCTGCAATGGTGCATCGCCGCCGCGTGTTTCTTGGTCACCGTCGTGTTGCAGGCGGAAGTTGCGTTGCTTTTCATAGCGGCCGGCACGTTGGGAATCCTCTATTACGGTACGCCCTGGCGTCGGCCGCCGAAAACCACTGCCTGTCTTGTCGCGGTTCCCATGGTGCCGGCCGCAAACAGCGCCATCTTAGGCAAGCTCTTGTTGTTCTTCCTCAAAGCGGGCGCGCTGACATTTGGCAGCGGCTTAGTGATCGTACCGTTCTTGCAGCAAGGCGTGGTGCAAGAGCACGGATGGCTGGGAGAGCGCGAATTCTTGATCGCGGTCGCCATCGGCATGATCAGCCCTGGTCCCGTGGTCATCACCGCGACCTTCGTAGGGTACTTGGTAGCGGGGTTCTGGGGCGCTGTCGCCGCTACGGTCGGCATCTTTCTGCCGTCCTTCCTGCTCGTTCTCATTGCCGCGCCCATTCTGAAACGTCACCGCAGCAACAAGAATGTTCAAGGATTCGTCAAAGGTGCCTATGCCGCCGCGATCGGCACGATCTTGGGTGCCAGTATTCTTTTGGGCCGTATTGCGATCGGGGATTGGCTGACGATTCTCATCGGCGTGGCGTCTCTGGTGGCGCTGTTTCGCTGGAAGATCAGTAATCCACTGTTGATGGGCGCATCGGGCGTAATCGGATTGATCGCCTTCCCGCTCCTTCACCCCGCCTGGGTGATGGTGCGATGAGAGGCATCGCCGGTCGCCGGATTCCGCGGTGGTTCTTTGCCGCGTGTTTCGGCCTCTGTATCATGGTTTCGCGGCCCCTTTTTGCGCAAGCATCGCCGGAGCTCTCCATGCGGGACTTTGCGTCCGGTCAAGTGAAGAAGGGCGTTCGCTCGATCGGCTTCGGCGGCGACGGCGCGACCTGGGGCAACTACGCGTTGGTGTGGAAGGATGCGGGCACTGCGCTGGTCGATTATTCGACCACCAGCTTCACGAACGGCAACGATTTCCACTTCTCCGCCGTCGGCGTCACTTCACCGTCCCTCTGGCACGACCTGGCCATTTACCTGATCGCGTTGGATCAGGGCACCAACGACGTGCACTTCACGACCAAGTCTCCGGGGCTTGGCCCCGGCCCTGTTCCGCTGACTGGCACGGGCTCCGACCACGCCCTGTTCGCCAAGGTCGCCATGCCTCTGGGACAAGGTTTTTCGGTTGGCGCGTTATTGAGCTATGAGAAGTCGAAATTCGACGCCGGCGCCGACAACAATCCGGCCGATGCAATTCACTACGAAACCGAATGGCGTCCGTCCGGCGGGTTCGGTGTTACGTGGCAACCCATTCCGCGGGTGCTCGTCGGCGCCCGTGCGCTCTTGAACAGCGACGAAGAGCGCCGTACTGACTCCGCGGGCACGCGAGAAGGCATCGCGCGCTCACAGGAGTACCGCCTCGGAGCATCCGTGTCGCCTTGGGCGGGCGCGCTGATCGATGTCGGTACCACGCGGCTGGAGAAACGAAATGCCCTGTCGGCGACGCACTCGATCGATTGGGAACCCAATCTCGGCTTCGAGCAATGGTTCCTCGATCATCGCCTGGCGCTGCGGTTCGGCAAGGACGAGGCGTCGCAGACGGCGGGCCTCTCCTGGAAATTGGCGCCATTCGATGTGGGCTTGGCGTATGTCAACAATATGGCTCACAACCGCGTGGGCGATCTGTTCGGCAAGCACAGCAACAGCCTGTTCGCAACGGTCACGCTTGACTACGGGTCCTGGTTACACAAACGCTAGCGAGATTTATGCACAAAATGATATCGAAACCGGGAAAGCGGCGGCTTTCCCTATGTCTGGCGCTCTTGTTCATGGCCGCGGCCGCGACCGCGGCCGCGCCCTCCTCGCCTCCTACTCCGCCGCCGCTTCATCTCAAAACCTTGATGGATGTCCCGCTCGGCGGGCGCGCGACCCGTCTTGACTATGCGAGCGTCGATGCGGAACGCAAATTACTGTTCATCGCGCACCTGGGCGATAGTGAAGTGATCGCCGTCGATACCGACAGCCATCGACTCCTCAAGCGGATCGCGAACGTCGCCCAAGTCCATGGTGTCCTCGCCATCCCCGAATTAGGGCGCGTCTATGCCTCGGCCACCGGTACGAACGAAGTGGTAGCCATCGATGAGAAATCACTCGCCATCATCGCCCGAATGCCCGGCGGAACGTATCCGGACGGATTGGCGTATAGCCCGGAAACCCACAAAGTGTACGTTTCCGATGAACACGGCGGGACCGACACCGTGATCGATGTGGTCGCGAACGCGCGGGTGGCCACGGTGCAAATCGGCGGCGTCATCGGCAATACTCAATACGATGCCGCCAGCCATCATATGTTCGTGAATGCACAAAGCACCGGCGAACTCGTCGAGGTGGATCCGGACACGGACAAAATCGTGCGGCGAATCAAAGTGCCGGGAGCGGACGGCAATCATGGCTTGCTGATCGATTCGGACTCGCATCGGGCCTTCATTGCGTGCGAGGGCAACGATCGTCTCATCGTCATCGATCTACGCAGCGGCGCGGCCCTCGCCCAGTTCCCGGTCGCCAAGGATCCCGATGTCCTGGCCTTCGATGCACAACGACAGAAATTGTATGTGGCCGGCGAATCCGGCGAAGTCAGCGAGTTTGGCGTCGCGAACGGCGGCATCACCAAGACCGGCGAATCTTATTTGGCGCCGAATGCCCATGTGGTCGCAATTCAGCCTGCGACCCATGAAATCTATTTTCCGCTGAAGAATGTCGGGAACAAAACCTTGCTTCGAGTCATGCGGGCGGAAAACGAATGAGGCTGTTCTTAGGCGAACTATTTTTTTTGCAAACAGGAGCATGACCATGCGCAACAAAGTGCTATTGATCGGACTTATCGCCGGCGCGACGCTATTCGGAGCGGCCGTCGCGGACGAGGCCAAAGAGCAGGCGGCAGTAGCAAAACAACTGCCAAACGCCAAGGTCACCTTGAGCCAGGGGTTGGGGGCGAGTGAAGCGCAGGGCCGGCCGATATCGGCTAAATTCGAGATCGATGAGGAACAGTTTCAGCTCACGGTTTACATCGCCCAAGGCTCTGCCTTCCAAGAGGTCCTCTTCGACTACACGACCGGCAAAATCGCCAAAACGGAACCTTTGGATGAGGCGGAAGAAGTCGCGGCCGCCAAAAAGCAAATAGCGGCAATGGCCAAGGCAAAAACCACGTTAAAGGCGGCGACCGACAAGGCGCTGCAAGAGAATCCAGGCTATCGTGCCCTGAGTGTCACGCCCATGCTCACCGCCAATCACGCCGCCGCGAAGGTCACTCTGGTCAAGGGAGCGCAATTCAAATCCGTGTCCGAATCGTTGGAGTAACCCGATGCGCTCGGCCCCGCGGCGAAAGCAAATGAAGCCGCTGGCGCTCCTGTGCTGCGTCGCTCTTACCGCTCTGGTCCGCGTTCATGCCGAGGACCGGCCGGCCTTGCGGCTGGTGCAAACGATTGCGCTTCCCGGTGTCGGCGGACGCTTGGACCACATGGCCGTGGACATAGAGAAAAGGCGTTTGTTCGTGGCGGCCGTTGCCAACGGAACTCTCGAAATACTCGACCTGGACGCGGGCAGAGTCATCAACACGATTCCCGGCATCAAAGACGCTCAAGACGCGCTCTTTCTGGGCGGCAATTTCAACAAGTTGTATGTCTCGAGTCTCGACGGCACCTTGCGGATATTTCAGGGTGAGACCTTTCGTCTAATTCAGGCGATCAAGCTCGAACCCGATCCGAACCGGCTGCTTTACGACCCCGCCACGGATCTGATCTATTTCGGATACGGCGGCCAAAATGCGGGGTTCGACGCCTATGAGAGAGTCGGCGTGCTGCAGGCCACTCGCGGTGCGCTATCCGATCAATTCGTCGCCGATATGATTGCCCCGACTTATCGACCCGGGCATCTCGCGGAAATGGCCATGGATGACAACGGCAGGCTGTTGGTGTGCGACTCGCGGGCCGATTTGATCTTTCAGTTTGATACCCGCAAGCGGCAACTTCTCAGAAGCTGGGCAGCGCATGGTGATGGCGCCGCCGACTTGAGCCTCGATCGGACGCGCCATCGGTTGTTCGTGGGCACGAGAATTCCAGCCGAGCTGACCGTCTATGACAGTGAGTCGGGCAAAGAAATCGCAAGCCTCGCCGGGCCCGAGACCATGGACGGCGTGCACTACGATGGCGAGTTGAAAAGGATTTACGTGTCGGGCGGCCGCTGGTACGGAACACCGGAGGCCTCCCCGGGTTGGGTCTATGTCTACCGGCAAAAGGACGCCGATCACTACGAGCTGGTCTCCAAACTCAAAACGAGACCGGGCTCTGGCACGTCCTTATTCGTTCCTCAGTTGAAACGCCTTTTCGTGGCGTCTCAGGCGATCGCCGACCAGGAGGCCGCCGTGCTGGTGTTCGAACCCCTACCCTAGGTCACTTCAGGAGCTTCGATCCGCGGCACGCCGATGAGTTGCCATATAGGGTAGGTAGGTATACTATATCCGCTTATGAGCCACACCATCCGCGATCAAAAGAAGCTATTGGCCCGCGTGCACCGAATCCGCGGTCAGGTCGAGGGCATCGAACGTGCGCTCGCCAATGAGGCCGGGTGCGAACAAGTCATGCATCTCATCGCCGGTGTTCGCGGAGCCATGGCGGGCCTGATGGCCGAGATCGTCGAGGATCATGTGCGCTCGCACCTGGTGGATGAAGAGAAACATCCAGGCGCCCTCAAAAAGGACGCGGCGGAACAGTTGCTAGACGTCGTCCGTACGTATCTGAAGTGAGCATCCCCGTGACAACCGAAGCCGCAGATCCGAAGGCCCACGCGCACATTTTTTTGGGCGAGAAGCACGTACAGAGCGAGCGAAAAACATGGGCCGTGATCTGGCTTTGCGGCGCAATGATGTGCGCCGAGATCATCGGCGGCCTGCTGTTTGGATCGATTGCGCTGGTGGCGGACGGTTTGCACATGAGTACTCATGCCGGCGCACTTCTGCTGGCGGCGCTCGCCTATACATACGCGCGCAAGCATTCGGAAAATACCAACTTTACGTTCGGAACCGGCAAATTCGGCGATCTCGCGGGTTTCACCAGCGCCATTGTCCTCGCGATGATCGCGGTCTTGATCGGATTCGAATCGGTGACCCGCATTTTGTCCCCGATCCCGATTCATTTTGCCGAGGCGATTCCGATCGCCTGCCTGGGTTTGGCGGTCAACATCGCGAGCGCCTGGCTTTTGAGCGGTGGCGGCCATCACCATGGCCACAGTCATGGTGGACATGGCGAGCACGACGCAGCTCACCTGATCGCAACGCCTTCGGGCGATCTTATCCTGGAAGTGTACGAAGACGGGGTGCCGCCGCGCTTTCGCCTGCGGGCCGCGGCCGGACCCGCGCCTTCCGCGGAAACCTCCCTCATCACCACCGTGCGCGCCGATGGCGCCCAACAGGAGTTTGCCCTGCGCGCGCGCGGAGAGTTTCTGGAGTCCATCGCTGAGATTCCGGAGCCGCACGCTTTCAGCGCCATGATCAAGATTGGCACAAACACTTACACGACCGTGTTCGAGGAACATGATCACGGACACGGAGCGGCTGGGCGTGACAACAATATGCGGGCGGCGATTGTCCACGTGATGGCGGATGCGGCTGTATCGGTCCTGGTGATCATCGGACTGCTGCTCGCCCGGGCCTTCGGGTGGCTGTGGATGGATCCCTTGGCCGGTATTGTCGGGGCGTGCGTGATAGCCAGTTGGTCCTATGGACTCATTCGCGACACCGGTTCCATCCTGCTCGACAAAATACCTGACAGCCGGTTGGCCAACGATGTTCGCAAGACGATTGAAAGCGACGGCAGTAGGGTGGCCGACTTGCATCTGTGGCGCCTTGGGCCCGGCCATTTGGGCGCCATCGTATCGGTCTGTCCAAGAGAAGACCGCGGCGCAGATTATTACCGGGCCAAATTGGCGCGATACCCCTCTCTCTCACACGTCACCATCGAAATTCATCGATAAGAGCGCGCCGACCGCGCGACAACGCTTAGCCGCGCCGCTCGCGCTCGGCACCACCCGCTGCGGAGGGGCGGATGAGCCAGGGCGTGTTGAAAACAATGTGCCACGCAGCACCTTCGCCGGCTTTTTTGATCTTCGAGGTCAATTCTTGGAAATCCTGAACGGTGGCGGCCTGCCCCGCGATCACCATGCCGATGGAATTGTACTTGGGCTCGGCACCGGTCCCGTTGATGAATGGAAACAGCAAATGGATTTTGCCGGCGTGCACGACGACGCGCGTCAGTGTTTCATCGATATCAGCTGGATCGAAGGTTTTCATATCGTTCATGTCCACTCAAGTCCCCGCGAAACGCCGCTTCTGCCTTCCGCCCGCCAAGGGCAACCGGCTTTCATCAATGATCTGACCGCCTTTCATGACGAAGACAATGGACTTGGCGTTGTTGATATCCGCCGCGGGGTCTTGGCTCAACAAGACGAGATCGGCGAGTTTGCCCTTATCCACGGAGCCGAGCTGGTCCGCCTTGCCGAGAAATACGGCGCTGTTGTAGGTGGCGATGCGCAGGGTGTCCAGCGGCGATATACCGGCCGCAACCAACAGTTCCATTTCGCGCTGCGTGGCCGGTCCGCTGCTTTGATCCGTACCACAAGCCACGACTCCGCCGGCCGCATGAATCTTGCGGACGTTCTCCTCGGCGATCGGCGTCATGATTTTCATCCACCAAGTCCAGGGCCGCGCCTGCCATTCGGCCCTGGTTTTGGTCTTGAGTTGTTCGCGCTCCTCAGCGGTCAATGAAGCCGCATAGAGCGGCTGGTCCAGGTATTCCGGATGCTCAGCCAGGCGGCTGTAGTTCTCGCCGATGGTGAGCGTGCTGGCGAAGGGTGTCTTCTTGGCGCCCATCAACTTTACAAAGGAGTCGCTGACCGGTCCCTGGATCACCGGGTGGGCAAGCGTATCGGCGCCCGCGTAGATGGCCTCGAGAGAGCGCAATTCGCTGGAAACATGCACCGTCGTGCGAATGCCATGTTCATTGTAGTACCGGGTTATCTTTGCCAAGAGATCCACGGGCAGCAACGGGATCATCGGCCGCGAGCCCCAGCCCTCCTCCTCCAGCGTGAGTTTGAGAATGTCCGGCTGCTGTTCGGCAATGTGCTTATCCAGCAACGTTTTGTCTTTCTCGAAATCACTGATCCGCACCGCGATCTTGTCGCCGTGACTGCCGGGGTAGGTGATGAGGTTTCCGGTGGCGAAGATGCGGGGCGAGAGAATCTTGCCGGCGCGCTCGTCCGCCCGCAGCGGCAGGATGTGTTCGGCGCGATTGCCGGCATCGAACACCGTCGTGACGCCGGAATAAAGGTAACTGGCCAGTGCCGCCAGCCCCTCTTCGCGATTCGGCGGCCCCAGCGGCGCATCGACTTTGCCGCCGACATCGAAACCGCCTCGAAGGTGAATGTGAACGTCGATGAGGCCAGGGATCAGGAATTTGCCGTTGCCGGCGATCCGCCGGCCCTTGAGGGAGCGCGCGATCGCGCTCGGCGTGACGGCAACAATCCGCTCGCCCTCGACGGCCACCGTCATATCGGACTGCGGCGGGTGAATGCCGTCGATCAGCGTGACGTGTTCAATGACCCAGTCGTCGGCCTGGGCTGTCAATGTGGCGAGCTGCGCGAGCGCGCACGCGAACAGAACGATACTCAGCTTCATTCAGGATTCCCTTTTTTCTCGATGCTCATGCCGATGGTCACACCGGGACTGACCCTCATGCGATACCGCGGTTGCCCCAATCATCCATTCACGGGTTGTCGGACTACGCATCGCTCCGCCGAAACAGACTTTGGCGGGAAGGATACCGCAGTCCGGGAAAATCGCGCCCGATTGCCGTTGATTTGGCCGGATAATGCCCGCAGCATAGGCGTTTGCCTCCGTCCAGGATTTGCGCGATGAGAACGACCGTTAGCGTAGACCAACTCCAGATCGACAAAGCCTTGTACGATTTCGTCAATGACGAAGCCATCCCGGGCAGCGGCGTGCAATCCGGGGTGTTTTGGCAGGGTTTTGCGGCGCTGGTTCTTGCCCTGGCGCCGCGCAACGCCGCGCTCTTGCGCCGGCGGGACGAATTGCAGGCCAAAATCGACACATGGCATCGCCGGAATCCCGGCCCTGGATTCGACCGGGCAAAATACCAGGCCTTCTTGCGCGAGATCGGCTACCTGGTGGCAGAGAAGGAACCCTTCGCCGTCAGCACCGCAAACGTCGACGCGGAGATCGCCCGGATTGCCGGCCCGCAATTGGTCGTGCCGGTCAGCAATGCTCGCTATGCGCTCAATGCCGCCAATGCCCGGTGGGGCAGCTTGTACGATGCGCTCTACGGCACGGACGTGATCGCGGAGGAAGGCGCGCCTCGCGGTGGCCATTACAACCCGCAACGTGGCGCGAAGGTCATCGCCTTCGTCCGCGACTTCCTGGACCAGTATTTTGCCCTTGCGGACGGTTCACATCGGGACGCCGTGCACTACGGGGTGGGAGAGGGCACCCTCGACGTCAAGTTGAAGAGCGGCCAGACCACCCGCCTCAAGGATCCCGCGGCGTTCAGCGGCTTTCAGGGCGAGCGTGGCTCACCGTCGGTGCTATTGCTTCAGCACCACGGATTGCACGTGGAACTTCACTTCGATCGCACACACTATATTGGCCGCGATGACCCGGCCGGCATCAGCGATGTCGTGCTGGAATCCGCGATCACCACGATTCAGGATTGCGAGGACTCGGTCGCAGCCGTCGATGCCGAGGACAAAATCCACGTTTATCGCAATTGGCTGGGATTGATGAAGGGAGGTCTGGAGGCCCGCGTCGAGAAAGGACCCAACCCGATCATTCGCCGATTGAATGCGGATCGTCAATACCAAACGCCGGACGGCAAAGCGCTCGTCCTGTCCGGACGAAGCCTCATGCTGGTCCGCAATGTGGGCCACCACATGCTGAGCAACATGGCGACGGTGCACGGAGCGCCCATCCCGGAGACCTTTGTCGATGCCGCCGTCACGGTGCTCATCGCGTTGCATGATTTGCGGGGAGCCGGCGCACGCCGCAATTCGCGTTCCGGCTCCGTGTACGTGGTCAAACCCAAAATGCACGGGCCTGAGGAGGTGCGCTTTGCGGACGAGCTCTTCGGCGCCGTCGAAGATCTTCTGGGGATCCCGAGAAACACCGTGAAGATCGGGATCATGGATGAAGAGCGGCGCACGAGCGTCAATCTGATGGAATGCATCCGTGCGGCTCGTCAGCGCGTGGCCTTCATCAATACGGGCTTTCTGGATCGCACCGGCGACGAAATTCACACCTCGATGGAGGCGGGGGTCGTACCTCGCAAGAGCGAACTCAAAAAGGCCATCTGGCTCGATGCCTATGAAAGGCAAAACGTTGATATCGGCTTGGCCTGCGGCCTAAGAGGCCATGCGCAGATTGGCAAAGGCATGTGGGCCATGCCGGATCTCATGGCCGACATGCTCAAAGCGAAGATTGCCCACCCTCAGGCCGGCGCGAACACGGCGTGGGTTCCCTCCCCCACCGCGGCGACCCTGCACGCGTTGCACTACCACGCGGTGAACGTTGCGGAAGTCCAAGCGCGACTTGCCAAGCGGCCGCGTGCCTCTCTGGATGAAATTCTGACCCCGCCCCTCGTGGCCGCGCCGCATTGGAACCCGTCGGATATCGAGGAAGAACTGAACAACAATGCCCAAAGCATCCTAGGTTACGTGGTGCGTTGGATTGATTCGGGAGTCGGGTGCTCCAAAGTACCGGATTATTACGATGTGGCGCTGATGGAGGACCGCGCGACGCTGCGCATCTCGAGCCAGCATGTGGCGAATTGGTTGTTGCACGGGGTTTGTTCCACCGAGCAGGTGATGACGGCGCTCAAAGGCATGGCGCGCGTTGTGGACCAGCAAAATGCGAGCGACCCTGGTTACCAGCGCCTCGAGGTCGATCCCGATCACAACATCGCGTTCAGGGCCGCCTGCGATTTGATATTCAAAGGACGCCAGCAGCCCAACGGCTACACCGAGGGCATACTGACCGCCCGGAGGATCGAGAGAAAGGCTGAAGTCCCCACGCGTCGCTAATTGTCCCAGTCGCTAATTGTCCAATTAGTCGGCTGGATCCCGGATCGTCGCGGCGCGGATTGGCACCTATCTGGCGGCCGCCGGCGTTCGCATCACAACGCCGCCTTTCATGACGAAGGCAACGTGCTCGACCGCCGTGATGTCCTCGAGCGGCGAGCCAGGCACCGCCACAATGTCGGCAAAAAACCCAGGCTTGAGTTCGCCGATCTGCCCGCCCCAGCCGAGCAATCTTGCGCCGTTGATCAGGTCCGCTTGCAGTACGGCCAGGGGTTTCATCCCGTACTTCACCATCAATTCCAGTTCGCGAGCTTGCGTTCCATGGGGAAATGGCCCGACATCCGAGCCGACCGCAAAGGGAATTCCCGCGGCAATCTGTTTTTTGAATTCCTTTATTTTGTACTCGAGCATCGGGCGCTCCCGCTTCGCTCCAGCCTCCGACTCGTTCATGAAGTACTCGAAGATTGTAAAAGTAGGCACCGCGGGTATGTTCTTGGCCTTCATGATTCGCATGGTTTCGTCGCTCAGTTGCGTCGCATGATCGATGGACGCGACGCCGGCCTGGGCGGCGTAGAGCGTGCCCGGTTCGCCCATGGCATGGACCGCCACAGTGCCGCCGAAGCGTGCCGTCTCCTCAACCGCCGCCTTCAATTGCGCAAGCGTGTACTGATACGGTGTGTGCAGCACCCCGTCGCGCATCGAATCCGCACCGGTTTCATACATTTTGACGAAGTCGGATCCCTCTTTGTGCTGCTGCCTGATTGCGGCGACAACCTCCTCGGCGCTGTTCGCGTACGTTGCATTGGACAGCACCTGCTGCGCGGGATTGAAATGATTGGCATCCTCATGGCCGCCGAGAATATCGACCGCGTTGCCCGAAATGCGCAGGCGCGGGCCGGGAATCAGGCCCTTGTTGATCGCATCGCGCACCGCCGTGTCGGCGGACCCCGCACCCTCGGTGCCCATGTCCCGTTCGGCGGTAAAACCCGCCATCACGTCATCCTTTGCCGCAAGAACTGCCAGAATGGTCCGCTGCGGCACCGACTCTTCGACCGTCTGCAGATCCTCCGCACCCGGATGTAGAAAGAGATGCACATGCGCGTCGATCAAGCCCGGCAACAGCGTGGTGTCGCCCAGGTCGATGACTTGAGCGCCTGCTGGATGCGATACCGCCGAACCTGCCGCGGTAATGCGCTCGCCTTCGACCAGGATCTCTCCCGGCGTAATCATGCGTCCCGTATCGATCTCGAGCAGACGCGCGGCGTGCAGAACGATGGGACGGGATGCGCCTTGCTGCGCCATCGCCGGTGAATGCGCCGACAGCGCGAACGCGATTCCCAGTGAAAGGGACACCCATCCCGGCGCATGTCTTGAGCTCCAGCCGAAATTCGAGTTTTGTTGCTTAAGCATGCATTCTCCAGGATGGCGATAGGATGGCAACGCAGAAAAAATACGGTATCGCGGCGCGCATAAGACGCTAATTTAACGGCGGAAACTTCGGCGGCGCGTGTCGATGCTTCGTCGCCTGTTCGTATGCGTACGCGAATTTGATCAGTGTACCTTCATCGAAGCCGTCGCCTAGAAATGTCAAACCCGCGGGCAGATCTGCGTGCGTGTAGCCCATCGGCACGGTGATCGCCGGGAACCCGGTCTGCGGCGACAGCACCTGGCTGTTGTCCCCCGCGGGGCTCTTGTCGTCGCCGACTTTGCGGGGCGCATTGCTCCATGTTGGGTAAATTATCGCCTGCACCCTGTTGTGGCTCATTGCCGCGCGGATCGCCGCGCGAAACGCGATTTTCTTGTCGTCGTGATACACATCCGGACAGACCGTGCGGTCAGATTCGCTGCCGGGTTTGGCAGCCGCGGTAGTCTTCAGCCGGCCCTCGATGTACGGAAGGTACAGGCCCGATTCGATGATCTGCGCGAGCGTCTGGTATGTCGCCCCCTGCCCATGTTTCGCAAGATAGCTGTTGAGGTCGGATTGAAAGTCGCCGCAAAAAATATTTTTGGTCAGCGCCTCAAAATTCGGTATCTCGAAAGGATCCACGATCTTGGCGCCTTGCGCTTTCAAGTCTTGAATCGCCTTTTCAGTCAGTGCTTTGATTTCCGGATCGCCGGTCGGGGAGTCCAGGTAGGCGCGAAACACACCGATGCGCGCGCCGCGCAGCCCGCGCCGGTCGAGAAACGCTTTGTAGGTTTTTGGTATGTGTCCCGCGGAGTTCTCGGTGATCGGATCCTGCGGATCGTATCCTGCGACGACGTCGAGTAGCGCAGCAGCGTCCTCGACGGTCCGCACAATCGGGCCGCCAACATCGGCACCGAGGAACAGTGGAATGATCCCATCGCGGCTGGTCAGCCCGATGCTCGGCCGGATTCCCACCAATGCATTGTGCGATGAGGGCCCGCGGATCGAATTGCCCGTATCGGTCCCCAAACCCACGGCGCCGAAATTAGCCGCGATCGCGGCTGCCGTTCCCCCGCTCGATCCGGCGGGAACGTAGTCCAGATTGTACGGATTGCGGGTGATCCCGGCGATCGAACTGACGGTTTCATAGGGACTGAACGCCCATTCCGCCATATTCGACTTTGCCAGAATGATGGCGCCGGCCTCCCGGATCCGTTTCACCATGAATGCATCCGTGGCCGGCACGAACCACTTCATCGCAAGCGAGCCGCCGCTGGTCTGCAGGTCCCGGGTGTCGTAATTGTCCTTGACGATCACGCCGATGCATTGCAGCCCGTGGATGGTTTGCGTGAGTTTGAACTCGGCATCGAACTGATCAGCCTCGGCCAATGCATGGGAATTGACGACGACCAGCGAGTTCAGACGCGTCCCCTGATCGTAGGCCGCAATGCGCTCCAGGTACTGGCCGATGACCTCGTGACAGCTGGTTCGATGTTCGGCAATGGCGCGCTGCGTTTCGGCGATGGTCGCTTCACTGATATCGAAGCGCGTGGCGGCATGGGCAGGCACGAACATCGTCGCGGCGCAGGCCATGAGCACAGCGCGGGCCATGAGCACGGCGCCACGGTACCCTGTCGAGTAGGCGTATTTCATCATCGGCCGCATGATTGGCAGCTCTTATTGCGGGTTCTCAGTATAGCCTTGGGGCCTTGCTCAGATAATGGGTCATTCTTGTCATCGGGAACTGTGGTGAAACGTTGAACTACCACACGGTATGGCCGGTCTTAAGTTGAAAGAATACGCCCGCGGAATGCGGCATCGAGGTCTTCATTCGTCGATAGAAATGCATGCTTTTTTAGGTTTAAAAGGGGTGAAAAATCAGCATGTTACACAAATATATTCGTGTTGCTTCCCTTGGATTGCCGCTCGCTGCTTTATGTGCCGCGCTGACGAGTTGCAATGACGATAACATCCGCTGCTACGGCTGCGGGAATATTACCCCGACGGAATTCTCGAACGGCGTCGTCAGCGGCGATTTCAATGGCGATGGCTTCGCCGACGTGGTCGCGCTGAGCACGGTGCAGCCACAGGTGTCTGCGTATCCATCCAACATCAAGGCGTACTTGACGACCGGCGCGGGCGTATTTGCGGCCCCGGTCTCGACCGCGGATGGATTCAATCCCTTGTTCATTGCCGGCGCGGACCTCAATGGCGACGGAGTAATGGATGTCGTGACGGCCAGCTTCGATGATGGCGTCTTGGCCGTGTTCTTCAACAACAAGAGCACTCCCGGCACTTTCAACCCGGCGCTCGTCTTGAACTCTCCCGGGGCCTCGCAGATCGCGATCGCGGATATGAACGGCGACGGCCTGCCCGACCTGGTGTCCGCCGACTTCAATGTGTCGCTGTTCGTGCAGAGTTCGCCTGGGACTTTTGCGGCCCCCATCAGTCTTTATTCCGGGGGCGCCAACTGGGTCGCCTTGGGAGATCTGAATGGCGATGGTGCCGCGGATGTGGCACTCACCGACGCTGTGAGCGTGAAAGTTCTGATGCACACCGGCGCCGCCTCCAGCACCACGTTCGCCGCGCCGGTGACGGTGTTCACGCCGACTCCCAATGCCAACGTGATCGGCGGCAGCGTCATTGCCATTGCCGACGTCAACGGCGACGGCCTCAATGACCTTGTCATCACCGATCCGGGCGCAACGGGCGGCATGTCGACCGCGGTGTTCGTGTTGCTCCAGAATCCTGCCAATCACGGCACATTCTTAGCGCCGGTAAGCTATGCCATCGCCACGCAAGACCGGCCGCAGTCCATTCTGCTGCGCGATCTCGAGGGAACGGGCAAACTCGACATCGTCATCGGCGGTCAGAACTTCGTCACGGTGCTGCTGCACGATCCGGCGAATCCCGGCAAATTCCTGCCGGCGAGCATTTATGCCGCGCCGGGCGCCAACGAAATTGCCATCGCCGACATCAACGGCGACGGCAAACTCGACATCGTGGTGAGCAACGGCGTGACCTTTCCGATGCAAGGCGGGGTGGCAACGACGCATCCGGGGGTGCTGCTGCAAAGTGCGGCCACGCCGGGGACGTTTGGAGCCTTGCAGGATCTGCCCTAAAGGATCGCGCAAACCGGCGATTCGACGCCGGCGGCAGAAGCATGTATAGTGCGCCCAGCTTTATGGGGCTGGTACTCGGTCAATACCGCCCTTAGCTCGCTGTTCGTCCACGACGCACTTCGTTTTTTCACCCTCCTCGCTGCTGACCGCTGCGGACGCTTAATGCGCCGTCGTGCGAGTCCAATTTTCACAAAGGTTTAATAATGTCATTTTCCGATCTCGGGCTATTGCCCGAATTGATGCGTGCTGTCGCCGACAAGGGTTACGACACGCCCTCTCCCATTCAAATACAGGCGATCCCTGCGGTGCTCGCGGGCCGCGATGTTCTTGCCGGCGCGCAAACCGGCACCGGTAAGACGGCCGGCTTTGTGCTGCCCATTTTGCAGCGTCTTACGGCCGATGCGGCGAATGCGGCCAGCCGCGCGCCGCGTGCGCTGGTACTGACGCCAACCCGTGAGCTGGCCGCGCAGGTTGCGCAAAGTGCGCGCGACTACGGCAAATACCTGCCGCTGCGCACCTATCAGGTGTTCGGCGGCGTCAGCATCAATCCGCAGATCAGCGCCTTGCGCAGCGGCTGCGACATCTTGGTCGCGACCCCCGGCCGCTTGCTCGACCTTGCGCAACAGCGGGCGGCGGATCTGTCCAAGATCCAGGTGCTGGTTCTCGATGAGGCCGACCGGATGCTCGACATGGGTTTCATCCACGACATCCGCCGCATCATCAAACTATTGCCGCAGAAACGCCAAAATCTGTTGTTCTCCGCCACGTATTCGGACGATATCCGCGGACTGGCCGAGCGGCTGCTGCACAACCCGCTATCGGTGCAAGTCGCCGCGCGCAACGCCCCGATCGAACTTGTCGAACAGCGCGCCTATCGGGTTCAGAAGGAACAGAAACGGCATCTGTTGGTGCACCTGATCCAGGAAGGCCAGTGGCGCCAGGTTCTGATCTTCACGCGCACCAAGCACGGCGCCAACCGTCTTACACAACAACTGGAAGGGGCCGGCATTCAGGCCGCCGCGATCCATGGAAACAAGAGTCAGGCCGCGCGGGTGAAAGCGCTCGACATGTTCAAGCGCGGTCAAGTCACCTGCTTGGTCGCCACCGAAGTGGCGGCGCGCGGACTCGACATCAAGGAACTGCCGCAAGTCGTCAACTACGAATTGCCCAACGTGCCCGAAGATTACGTGCATCGCATCGGCCGTACCGGCCGCGCCGGCTCCGCGGGAGAAGCGATTTCGCTGGTATCCTCCGATGAATCCGGATTGTTGCGCGATATCGAGCGGGTCCTGCGCCGCAGTATCCCGACGCTGCCGACTCCCGTATTCAAAATCGTCGAATCCGCATCGCCTCCGCCATCGCGTGAAGGCCGCCCTCCGCACTCGCAACAGCGACATGGTGGTCAAAACCACCACGGCGGTCGCCGGGACGGAAATTCTGAGCGCCGCGATTCGCGCCGCCCCCAAGCTTCAGGCGCACGGTCGAATACAGGCACAGGATCGGGTGGCGGAACGAGAAGCTTCGGCCAGCCGCAGCGGGGCCGCTTCCGCTAGGAGTCAGTCCTAGGACAGTTTCGGAACCAGGGCCCGCAAATAATTTGCGAACTCGGGACCCAAGCTCGAATGCTTCAGGCCGTACTCCACGGTCGCCTGCAGGTATCCGAGCTTGCTGCCGCAATCGTAGCGCTTGCCTTCGAATTCGAAGGAATACACCGGTTCGCGCTGCATGAGGCGCGCGATGCCGTCGGTGAGCTGAATCTCGCCGCCGGCACCTTTGCCGATCTTCGCGAGATCATCGAAGATCGCCCCCGACAACAGGTAGCGGCCCACCACGGCCAAAGTCGACGCGGCTTTGTCCGGCTTCGGCTTCTCGACGATGTGCGACATCTTGCCGATGCGCGGCGCAATGGCTTTCTCCAGCGTCACGATTCCGTATTTATCCGTGTCTTGCTTGGGAACGTTCTGCACTCCCAGCACGCTGACCTGATGTTTCTCGAAGACCTCGGCCATTTGCTTGAGGCAAGGAGTTTTCGCATCGATCAAGTCGTCCGCGAGATGTACCATGAACGGCGCGTTGCCGACCACGGGGCGTGCGCACAACACGGCGTGTCCCAACCCCAATGGCGCCGGCTGGCGGATGTACACGCACGATGCCCAGCTGGGCAGGATTCCGCGCAGCGTGTCGAGAAGATCTTGCTTGCCTTGCGCCTGCAATACGGCCTCGAGTTCCGGGTTCGAATCGAAATGATCCTCGATCGCACGCTTCGAACTGCCGGTGATGAATATCAGCGTGTCGGCGCCCGCGGAAAGCGCTTCATCCACGGCATATTGAATCAGCGGCTTGTCCACGATGGGAAGCATTTCCTTCGGGCTCGCCTTGGTAACGGGTAGAAATCGCGTGCCGCGTCCGGCGACCGGAAAAACCACTGCTTTCACTGGGTGTGTCATGCACAAAGCATAACGGATTTCCCGCAGCAGTGCCGTCGGACATTTCTCACACTTGCTTCCAAGTCGAGCCCGAAGGAAAAGCCGGGCGCAGCTTCCAAGCCTAGCGCAGCTTGACGATTGCGTAGGCCTCGAACGTGTCCCAGGAATGACACGCCGGACAGTGCCAATAAAAATTGCGCCCGGAAAAGCCGCATTCATTGCAGCGATATTTCTCCGCTTGCGCCAGCAGTGCGCCAATTTCCTGCGCGATACGCGCGGACTGCTGCGGACCTTCCTTCCAGACCGCCTGCAGCGTCGCATCCTGCGAGAAAACTTTTTCAATCGACGTGCGCAGGGGTGCGGCATCGCCCAGGTCGGCCGCAATCGCCGCGAAGACCAAGCGCTTGAGCTCGCCAAAGTCGCGCAACTCCGTTTGCGCCACCAGTTCCGCCAGTATTGCATCCCGTTCCGCCGCGCCTACGAGCTTGAGCAGGTGCGGCAGCTCTTCCTGCAGCAATGCGGGGGAATCGGCTAGAGCCTGTCTGATCAGCTTCACGGCAACATCCGGTTGCTGTTGTTGCTCCGCGATTTGCGCGCTCAGCAGCGCCGCGCGGGGAAAAGGCGACGCTTCGGATTGCGCATCGCGCAGCCAATGGCGCGCGCTTTCGAAGTCGCCGCGCTCGATCGCAAGGCTCGCCATTTCGCACAGGTAGTGCGCGGCCACAGTGCGCGCCGGTGCGGCCTTGATGCGCGCGAGCTGCCGATAGATGCCCAGCGCCTGTTGCCAGTCATGCTGGCGCTCGTAGACGCCGCGCAGGGCATCGAGCGCGCTCGCACGCAGCCGCGGCACTTCGCTCACCTGCTGAAACAGCCCCTCGGCTCGATCAAGAACGCCGGCGCGCAGATAATCCTGGGCCAGCGCCAGCAGCGCCTGCTCGCGGTGTTCCGGCGCCAACTCCTTGCGCGCCAGAAGGTTCTGATGAATGCGGATCGCGCGCTCGACTTCGCCGCGCCGGCGATACAGCGAGCCCAGCGCGAAATGGGTCTCTATCGTCTCCGCGTTGGCATCCATCAGTTTCAGGAACATGTCGAGCGCCCGGTCGGGCTGCTCGGTCACCAGATAGTCGAGTCCCGTCAGGTAGTCGGGATGGAGCTTGCTCAAAGATGGTGGCCAGCGTTTGCCCCAGCCGAAGTGACCGGCAAGAATGCCGATCACCAGCGCCGCCAGTACCAACGCCCAACTCAGCAGCGGTAAATCGGACACGTGCCCGCGGCCGCTCTAGAACGAGCTAGTCGCGGATCGGTTGATCCGCACCGTCGTTGACGCGTTCGCGCAGGTCTTTGCCCGGCTTGAAATGCGGCACATGTTTGCCGGCCAGCGCAACGGCCTCGCCCGTTTTGGGATTACGGCCCTGACGAGGGGGGCGAAAATGCAGAGAAAAACTCCCGAAACCGCGTATCTCGATGCGCTCGCCGGTCGCCAACGCGTCGCTCATGATTTCCAGGAGCTGCTTGACGGCCAGCTCGACATCCTTCGCCGGCAAATGCTTCTGCTTCGCCGATATGATCTCGATGAGTTCCGATTTCGTCATTATCGATCCGTGGGCATCACTAGACATACTTAAAGAGGGCGGCCGCTGCGAATCCGCGGCGGCCGCCCGTCGGTCCCTCAATCCTGGCCGGAGATTTGTTCTTTCAGAAGGTCTCCAAGACTCGTTCCGGTGGGCGAATCGGTCCGATAGTTCTGCATGGCCTCCTGCTCCTCATGGATGTCCTTGGCCTTGATCGACAGCGATATGCTGCGGCCCTTGCGATCCACGCCGGTAAATCTCGCCTCGACTTCCTCGCCGACCTTCAGCAGCAGGCGCGCATCTTCGACCCGGTCGCGCGACAGCTCGGAGGCGCGCAACTGACCGTCGACTCCATTGCCAAGATCGATGATCGCGCCCTTGGCGTCGACTTCGCGCACCACGCCTTTGACGACGCTGCCCTTCGGATGCTCGGCGATATACGCCGAGAACGGATCCTTGGCGAGCTGCTTGATCCCCAGACTGATGCGCTCGCGCTCAGGGTCGATCGACAGCACCATGGCATCGACCTGCTGCGCCTTTTGATAGCTGCGCACCGCTTCCTCGCCCGGCATATCCCATGAGATGTCGGAGAGGTGCACCAGACCATCGATGCCACCGGCCAATCCGATGAAAATACCGAAATCCGTGATTGATTTGATCTGGCCGCTGACCTTGTCACCGCGGTTGTAGTTGTCCGCGAATTCCTTCCAGGGATTGGCCTTGCACTGCTTCACGCCCAAGCTGATGCGTCGACGCTCCTCGTCGATGTCGAGAACCATGACCTCGACTTCCTGCCCGACGTGCACCACCTTGGCCGGGTTGACGTTCTTATTGGTCCAATCCATCTCAGAGACGTGCA
>Ga0210400_10001863_pt1 | contig 20489 bp, 16 predicted proteins | sample IncBWH26MmetaG_FD_155456 | JGI IMG/M metagenome (GOLD analysis project Ga0210400, IMG submission 155456) | Forest soil microbial communities from Barre Woods Harvard Forest LTER site, Petersham, Massachusetts, United States - Inc-BW-H-26-M | ecosystem: Environmental > Terrestrial > Soil >...
AATTCGGCTGTTGGGCACTAGCTCGTGTACGGTGCTCTCGATGTGTACGCCGAACGTGTCCCAGGAGAACTTCGTCCCTTCGTGCAATTTGTTGTCCGGGCTGTCATGAACGACGACATTGTGAGAGTTGGGATACCAGCTCGGCCACGATTGCGCATCGACGATATTCGCAAACACGATTTCGCAACTCGCATTCACCATAATCTCGTTGTGGGCATAGAGGTCAGCGTCTTCTGGATGCTGTCCTTTGGGCCAATGGATATCTGGATTGCGCTGAGCGCCGTCTCCGTTGATGGTAAGTGCTTCATTCATCTTCTTCTCCTTTGCTTGTGCGTTCGACGAACTGCAGAAGAAGGTGAGACCCACAGCGATCACTCCTCCAAGAATGTACTTCGTCATTTGCTCTATCTTCACTGTTCTTCTCCTTCCCTCTCCTTGCTTCCAACTATCTGACTCACGGGGACTGATTCGGAACCAATCTTCTCGGCATTTTACTTATAACGGATTAGCATAAGTGCATGAGTTTCGATGACCGTCTTCTGAATGGCGTGAGCGCCCTTGCAGCCGTGGTGAGATCGGGCGGCTTCGCTGCCGCGGCGAGATCCTTGAACGTCTCCCAACCTGGCATTAGCCGGGCTGTAGCTCGGCTCGAGGCGCAGGTTGGAATCCGACTCCTGGAGCGGACGACACGCTCCGTCTCCCTCACAGATGAAGGCAGGCGGTTTTACGAGACTATTGGTCCGATTGTGTCGGCGCTCGAAGACGCCACCTCCGCTCTGGCCGAAGGTAAAGTGACCGTCCGGGGGAGACTCCGCGTCAATACGGACCCATATTTCTCGCAGCTCATTCTCGGACCGCAACTCGGTGGATTTCTCAAAGCATATCCGGAGCTTAAGGTGGACCTGATCACGCGGGAGAGCCTCGGCGATCTGATCTCGGATGGATACGATCTGGGAATTCGCTTCGGCGAGCCGCGCCCATCAACTCTTGTCGCCCGAAGATTGTTGGACACGAGAGTTCTTACCGTAGCCTCGCCCGGCTACTTGAAGAAGCACGGCAACCCTACCGACCCGCAGCAACTGGTAGCGGAACGACATCGGATGATCGATTTTCGAGACCCGGAAACGGGCCGTCCCTTCGAGTGGATATTCCGCAAGGGCCGAAAGGAGATCAAGGTTGAGACGCCAACCCAGCTCATGCTGACCGACGTCGCAACGAAGCACGCGGTGTGCCTGGCCGGTTATGGGATCGCTCAAGTCCTCGAACTCGGCGTCGACGCCCATCTCTCGAGTGGACGATTGGTGGCCCTTTTCCCGGATTGGGACGAGGAACGTTTCCCCCTGTATGCCTACTATCCCTCACGCCAATACCTCGCACCGAAGACGCGTGCTTTTCTTGAGTTCCTATCTACGACGGTTCAGGCCTCGCACTCGCGCAAAACAATCTCAGACTGATTTCCGAAGTCCCTTATGCTCGGTGAGACATTTCCGGAGAAGTGACTTCGACGGAGTTGGTTCGACCTCCACCAGTTTACGAACGAGAACCCGCATACCGCCAGGAGTGAGGGTCGATTAAGCGAAATCGCTCATCGAGGTTCGGATTAGTACCGGAATGTCTGCACGGCGCCAGGAATCTGGAAGCCGGTGTCTGCTGAGGATCTGTCGATGCTTGCGCGTTTGTCGGAATTAATCCGACGGACGACGAATAAGCTTCTGATTGCCCGTCACTCGCCCGGTAATTGAGGGGGTGACTTATAGCAAACCAAGATGGTCAGGATACTTGACCTGCAACGAGCTCACCAAGGTGTCAAATTCAGGGAGGCCACGAAGGTTCTGGAGGCAGATGTCTTTCAGAAAAAATGGCCAGCACGCAAATCCCGTGTTAACGCTTCGTTCCAGCCATTCAAAAGCCACCTCACGACGGTCCAACAACGAAAAGATGCAAGCGATCTGATAGAAAATGTGATGGGCGTGCCCGAAGGATTTGGCGCTACTGCAGGCGCGAGTCACGCATTCTAGTGCCTGCCCCGTATTCCCAATCAGTGCCCAATAAACACCCGAGAGGATGACAATGAGCGGATCTTCTGGTGTCAACTCGATGGCCTCATCAAGTAGAGCTTTCGCCTGAGTCCATTCCCCACTCATCAGGGCATGCTGCGCCGCAAAGTAGATGACATATTTGTTGCTCAGGCCCTCACTTTGCCAGGCCTGGATTTCTCTTGCGGCGAGATCAAGTTCGTGCTTCCAGAGATAAACCTGAACGACGCTGTGATTGACCGCCTTCTTGGGCTGGAACGGTCGCCCTTTTTCGTACATTTCGCGAGCCCGGTCTAGCAGTCCGATGTGCGCCAGGATGGTGCCCAGGCGGTTGTAAGCGCGCGGCAGATTCTTCTGCAGGGCAATCGCCTTCCGCAGTTCGATGATCGCCTCTAGGTGCTGAAAGTTCTTTAATGGGCTCCAAAGCAGAAAGGCCTTCGCTACATGGGCTTCGGGCAAATCACGGCTAAGCTCAAGCGCTCGGGCGCAATGAAACTCAGCTTTCTCCGACCATTTGCTAGCGGGATCCACTTCCAGATAACGAGTGGCGCAGGCAAGCGAGAGGGTGGCATGGGCGAGAGCAAAGGATGGGTCGCGCGTCACGGCATTGCTCAGTCGCTCGACGGCTTCCTCCAGCAGCGCATGATCTCCAGAAGAGCTAAGGCGGTATCCGCGCATGAATTCCGCATAAGCCAAATGGTCTTTGCTATACCGCTGCCCCGGCGTCGTCTGAGGACGCAGCGGTCTATTCAATGCAGCCGCGATTTGTTTAGCAATTTCATTTTCCGCTTCCGCAAGATGATCGACATCGAGATCGCGCTTCCAAGTGAAGCCTGCTCCCTGCAAATGTGTGTCGAACATCTGCAAGGCAACGCGCCACTGTCCCTTGGATTCGCGAAGGGCACCGTGAACTACAAAGCGAACACCGAGGCGTGACCCGATATCCGATGCGCTCATATTCTCGGGCACGCTCAGCATTGCCGAGGTCGGCAAAACATCCACATCCTTGAGGTTTCCGAGGCGCGATACCAGCGCGTCTGCAAAACCGAGACACACACCTTTGTCGTCGGGAATATTTCCGAGGAGGCACAACGGCAGCACAGCCATGGTCGCGCGGTCTTCTAGGAGTGCAGCGCTCCTGGGTTCGGCAGCGGATGTGAGATCTTCCCGAATGTCAGAACGTGAGAAGCGAGCATCAATCACGCGCACGGGTCCGACGAACCGGTACCCTTTGCCGACCACCGTCTCCAGAAAACGAGGCTTCTCTGAGTTATCGCCTAACGCTGTCCTGATTTTTCGGATGAGGTTGTTGAGGTTGGCCTCGGCATCCACAAAGAGGTCCGAGCGCCAAAGTTTGGTGACAATGTCTCTCCGTGTAACCAGTTGCTCGCGGCGGGCGACGAGAAAGATCAACAGCTCCATTGGCTTCTTCTCCAGCTTGACCGGCCGCCCGCGGCGCCGGAGTTCATAGCGTCCGAGGTCCAGCTCAAAATCGCCGAGTTCTGGTTTGGTGCTGCGCATGGTGTTCCGCTGCAGCATTATCCTCTAAGACTGAACAATTTACGACGATAGAGGAAAGATATAGAAATGTTACTCCAGGTAGATTGCATCCCGGCTTGGGTTGCAGCATTATCGTGAGCGATCGTTAGCGATTTCAACTACGGAGGTGGGTTTATGAAGGTGAGCGGATATTTGAGGGTGACGGTAGTCGTACTGCTGTCCGGGATGGCCTTGGTCTTCGCCATGGCTGGGCAAACCGATTCTGCAAAACACGCGTTCACTCCCGATGCGATTCCATATGGTCCGGTGCCGGCATTCGTGCCCGCAGGGGCACAACTGGCAGTCCTTGAGGGGAATCCGGGCGCTATGACGGGAGACTATACGGTGCGTTTGAAGATGCCAGACGGATATCGCCTGGCGCCGCATTGGCACCCGAAGCGGGAAAACGTCACGGTCATTTCGGGGACTTTCAAAGTTGGAATGGGGGACCACTTTGACGAAAGCAAGATGGGAGATTTCCCAGCCGGTAGTTTCGCCTATCTCGATCCGGATATGCACCATTACGCGATGGCAAACGGAGAAGTCGTTGTGCAGGTTCATGGGCAGGCTCCGCTGCAATTCAACTATGTCAATCCCGACGAGGACCCAAGCCGGAAAAAATAATTCGAAAAAGGGGCTCCACAACACTCGTTGAGGCCGTTGGTGGATGGTCGGCGGTGCGGAAGTTAATCACACATTGGAGATATGCGGATTCGTTAGGTATCGATAAGTCGGCATCTGGGAAGTCATCTCAGAAGTCTGCCCGCCACCGACAGATCGACGGTCAGTTCGTTAAGGTTGCGCAACTCACGATTTCGGGTTCAGTAGTTAAACAGAGAGTAGACAATTCTTCGGTAAGATATTGAATTGGCGTCCCCGACGGGATTTGAACCCGTGTTACCGCCGTGAAAGGGCGATGTCCTAGGCCAGGCTAGACGACGGGGACGGCTGTGAGGTGATTGCGCGAGTTACCATTGATCGTAACAACCCTTCAACGTACCTGTCAAAACTCGCACGCAGGAGGTCTCTTCGTGCGGCTTTTTTTCTGCCTCGTATTTCCTGCTTCGTACCCGGTTAACCGCAATCCGCCTCTCCGTTTTGCAACCACGGTCACACGATTTAGAATTGTGAAGCCGCCCATTGGAGGCGGCGAAAAGGTTGAGCAAACCGTGTCCGATTCACTTTATCTAAGTTTATGGTTCTCTGATTTCTCCGGTCCGGAGATGCTGCCGCATGCCTTTGCCGTCTTGCAACAGTTCCCTTTCTCGGCGCAGCGTCCTGGCGTCACGTACCTTGCCTTGCATCCCGTTTCATGGAACGAAGCCACGGTTCTGGAGCGCCGACTTCCTGGTGGGATGGATGCCGGTCAGGCGACGTTGATCGCCGCCGAGCAGGTGCACGACGACTACGCTTATGTCTTCGAAGCGTACTGGGATTTGTGGACGCCTGACCTGACTCTCGAGAAGTGGCTTCTGGAACCTGCGCTGGTGAAATTCATCGTGCAGGGAGAAGAGTTCGACGAAGCAGGCTACCAGCAAACCGGACACATCCAAGTCGACTTTGGCCCCGATTCATACTTCCTACAACCCGAGACCGAGTTGAGCGAGCAGACGCGAGCTAAGATTCGCGACAATGTGGCCAAGTTGGTGGAATTCTCAACCAATGTCGGGAAAAACAGCGGCGCAAGTTCACGAGTGCTTTGGTCAGAATCAGAAGAGAGCTTGGCGCAAAAGCTCATTGCACGACTGCAAAATGTTCAGTAACGCCGTTGCCCACAGGGCTGCGAAGTAAACAACAAACGCGCCAAGCATGTCCGCGGACTTGCGATGTTTCTTTCGGTCACCCGTCTTCGAGTTCGATCTCTACATTACCTTCCCGCTTTTCTGTGGATGACCCTCCGGGCGCAACGGCAGAGTGTGGGGGCGCCCGGCTTCGGAGGCGGGCGATTGCTGGTTGATCGTCGAAGTACTTACTGGACATTAACCGCGTGGGAAGACGAAAAGGCGATGAAGGCGTTTCGAGGATCTGGCGCTCATGTTCGGGTTATGCCTAAGCTCATCGAGTGGTGCGACGAAGCGGCCTACGCCCACTGGACTACGGCTGATCATTCCATTCCAGAGTGGACCGAGGCCTGGGAGCACCTTGTGAGCGAGGGACGGATGTCCCAGGTTTCGCATCCTTCGCCGGATCATGAATCTCGGCGATTTTCAAAACCTCGACTGCAACCTCTGATCGAAAGGAAACTCAGGCCGGCTGCAAGATCCGGAACGTCTGCATTATGACGCCGAGTGGCCAGAATCTGAAGAAAGTCTGGCATAGACGTTGCGCACACTGCGGCCAAGATCATTTCGTCCTTCCGCCCTCGACCTTCAGCTTCTCTGCCGCCGCAGCCTGCGCTCCGGCGAGGCGCGCCGTGAGTACACGGAACGGAGAACACGACACATAGTCCATTCCCACCTGATGGCAGAACTCGACTGAGGACGGATCGCCACCATGCTCGCCGCAGATTCCGACTTCCAGCTTGGGACGAGTCTTGCGACCGCGCTCAATTCCAATCCGCACCAGCTCGCCGACTCCGTCGCGATCGATAGCCGCGAAGGGATCCTGCTTCAGAATTCCTTCCGCCAAGTATGTTGGCAAAACTTTGTTCACGTCATCGCGCGAGAAACCAAATGTGGTTTGGGTAAGATCGTTCGTACCGAAGGAAAAAAATTCCGCTTCCTTTGCGATCTCGTCGGCAACCAGGCAGGCGCGAGGCAACTCGATCATGGTGCCCACGAGGTAATGAACCTTTCTTCCCTTCTCCTTGAAAACTTCATCCGCAACCCGGCGGACAATTGCGCTTTGATTTGCCATTTCTTTCACGGTGGCGATCAGTGGAATCATCACTTCAGCGTGAGTCTTGATTCCAGCCTTCTCGACCTCAACTGCGGCTTCGAAAATTGCTCGCGCCTGCATCTCGGTGATTTCCGGATAGGTGATGCCTAAGCGACATCCTCTATGTCCCAGCATTGGATTGAACTCGTGCAACTCCTCGACCCGCGCCAGCAATGTTCGCAGGCCTTTCAATTTCGGCGAGCGGGGCTTGGTGGCTTCGAGCACGGCGATCTCCACCATCAATTCTTCGCGCTTCGGCAGGAACTCATGTAGCGGCGGATCCAGCAATCTTATGGTCACCGGCAGACCATCCATGGCCTTGAAGAGGCCGATGAAATCCTTGCGCTGTAACGGCAGCAAAGCCTTCAGCGCAATCCGCCGGTCCTTTTCATTATCGGCGAGGATCATCGCGCGCACATGCTCGATCTTCCCTTCGCCGAAAAACATGTGCTCGGTGCGGCACAACCCGATACCCTCGGCGCCAAATGCTCGCGCCTGAACCGCATCCCTTGGGATGTCGGCATTTGCGCGTACGCCGATCTTGCGGAAAGGCTCGGCCCATCCCAACAATTTCAGGAGCTCTGGATCATCTGCGGTAGGAGGAATCGTGCCTAGTTGCCCCTTGATCACGCGGCCGGTGGTTCCGTCGAGCGAAATCCAGTCTCCCTCCTTGAACGTCTGCCCTTTCACGCGCATTTCGCGCCTGTGCTCATCGACTCCGATATCCCCAGCGCCGGCGACGCAGCATTTGCCCATACCGCGCGTGACCACCGCCGCGTGGCTGGTCATGCCGCCGCGGGAAGTCAAAATGCCCGCCGCCACTTCCATTCCCTGAATATCTTCCGGCGTAGTTTCCGCGCGCACGAGGATCACAGGATTCTTCTTGGATCCATGACCCGCCTTCTTCACAGCCTCCTCGGCCGTAAACACAATCTGTCCTACCGCAGCGCCAGGCGAGGCCGGCAGTCCCGTTGCCAGCACTTCGACCTTCTTGCTCTTTTCATCCAGGCGCGGCACGAGGAAATCGTAAAGCTGATTCGGTTCCACGCGGAAAATCGCCTCTTCCCTCGTGATGAGGCCCTCTTCCACCATCTGAATTGCGACGCGAACCGCGGCCAATCCCGTACGCTTGCCATTTCGCGTTTGCAGCATGTAGAGCTTGCCATCCTGGATCGTGAACTCGAAATCCTGCATGTCCCTGTAATGTTGCTCGAGCCGCGTAGTGATCTCGCGAAGCTGATCGTAGACATGCGGCATGATCTTGCGCAGTTCGGAAATGTGTACTGGAGTTCGCACACCGGAAACCACATCTTCTCCTTGCGCATTCATCAGGAATTCGCCGTAAAACTCCTTTTCACCAGTCGCGGGATTGCGCGTGAAGCCGACGCCCGTACCGCTAGTGTCACCTAGGTTCCCGTAGACCATGGCTTGAACATTCACCGCGGTGCCGAGCATATCGTCGATATTGTTGATGCGGCGATAGTGCTTAGCGCGATCGTTCTGCCAGGAGCGAAATACCGCATCCCGCGCCATGACCAGCTGCTCGTGCGGGTCCTGCGGAAAGTCACGCTTGGCGTGCTTTTTAACGACTTTCTTATACTCGTCGATCACTTCTTTCAGGGCTTTCGCGTCAAGGTCGGTATCGAGCCTGGCCTTCCTCTGCTTCTTCTTGGCGTCAAAGACTTCGTCAAACGCGGACTTCGGAATCTCGAGCACGACATTGCCGAACATCTGAATCAGCCGCCGATAGGAATCAGCCGCGAAGCGCGGATTGTTGCTGCGCCGGGCCAGCGACTCGACACTCTTATCGTTCAAACCGAGGTTGAGAATCGTATCCATCATGCCGGGCATGGAAAATTTCGCGCCCGAGCGAACGCTAACCAGCAACGGGTTCTCGCCGCTTCCCAGCTTCTGTCCCTGCAGCTCTTCCAGCCGAGCCAGCGCGTCGTCCATTTGGCGGTCAACATCTTTGGCGACGGCGCCATGCCGCATGTACTCGCGGCATGCCTCCGTCTGGATCGTGAATCCAGGAGGGACAGGAAGGCCAGCATTGGTCATCTCGGCGAGGCCAGCACCCTTGCCGCCGAGATCGTCCTTCATCTTGCCGTTGCCGTCGGCCTTGCCTCCGCCGAAAAAGTAAACATATTTGGTTGTAGTTTTCTTGCTGTCCTGAACTTCGGTCGCGGGGAGGGTAGTTGTTGCCATGAATAAGTCCTCTTTCGAAATTATCGTTCACTGCACGTGCTGAGATCCTTCTGTCACGATCTCGGAGAAATCTGCGATCGTGGAAAACTCCTTCAGCAGCGTTCGCAAGAGCGCCAACCGGTTCGCCCTTAATTTTTCGTTTTCTACCATGACCATCACTTTGTCGAAGAAAGCATCCACACGTTCACGGACGGTAGACAGCAGCAGGAGTGCGTCGACGTATTCTCTTTCTTTGCGGCGCGCTTCAATCTTCGGCTTGTATTCCTCGACAAGGGCTGATAGGTTTTTCTCTTCGGGAGAAGATTCAGGCAGATGTTCGAATGCCGCCGCTCCCTGAATTCCCTTCTCTTCGGCCTGTTTCAAAATATTTCGCATACGCTTACAGGCAGCGCCAATCGCGAGAAACTCTGGCATGTGCAACACTTCTTTGACTGCTTTCGCGCGCGCCAGCACGTCGACAACATCCTCGGCGTCGGCAGCCAGAACCGCGTTCACTACATCGTAGGAATAGCCCAACACATCCTTCAAATAGAACTCGAGGCGTTCTCGGAAAAATGATTTGACTGAGCTGGTAAACTTCGCGCCGTCTACAAATTTCTTTTCCGCTTCCGATTCCTGATAGCCAGCCTTCGCATCCCGAATCAAGTCGCTCAAGCGGAATGGCAATTTCTTTTCCGCAATTACCTTTACGATTGCATTCGCCTGCCGCCTGAGCCCAACCGGATCTTTCGACCCGCTCGGCACCAGTCCCAAGGCAAACATGCCGGCAATGGTATCCGCCTTATCGCCAACTGAAAGTACTGCGCCTTCCATCGAGCGCGGCACATCGTCCTCGGTGGACTCCGGTTTGTAGTGATCGTAAATCGCATCCGCAATGGCGAACCGTGTGGCTTCCGGCACGCTGGAGTCGAGTTCCTGAGCACGCGCATACAACCCGCCGACGATACCCTGCAGTTCGGTAAATTCCTTTACGAGTTCGGTGGTTAAGTCGGCCTTGGCGAGACACGCAGCCTTGTGAATCACTCCGGGGCGGATGGGCATTCCGCTCTGCCTGATAATCTCACTGAGCCAACTGCACAAGCGCTGAACGCGCCGAGTCTTCTCGTAATAGCTGCCTAGATCTTTCTGGAAGGTAACGCTGCGGAGCAGGTCAACACGCTCCAGCAAAGATCGCTTCTGATCGGTCTCCCAAAAAAATCGCGCATCGTTGAAGCGGGCCCGCAACACGCGCTCGTTGCCATGCCGGATGAGCCCGTGCGCGTCACTATCGGTGTTCAGGACCGCAAGGAAATGCGGGAGCAATTTGCCATCCGCATCTTCAAGCGCAAAATACTTCTGATGGTCGCGCATCACCGTGACCAGAACCTCTTCTGGCAGCGCCAAAAACTGAGGATCGAAACCACCTAGAATCGCCGATGGAAATTCCGTCAGGTTCACCACAGTATCCAGGAGCGACTTGTCCTCCCGGCAATGCGCGCCGGGAATGGTTCGAGTGGCGGCATCGAGCGTCTTACGGATTTGGTCTTCTCGTTCAGGTCGACGCAGGACCTTGGCCGCTCGCAAGGCATCCACGTAGGATTGGCCGGCGTGCGGAATGCTTACCTCACCATGCGACAACATCCGATGACCGCGCGACTTGTTAGTAGCGCAGACTCCATCGAACTCAAGCGGGATCGTTTCCCCATCGAGCATCGCAACCAGCCAGCGCACCGGGCGTACGAACCTTTCGTTCGACTTCCGCCAATACATATTCTTGGGCCAATAGATCGAAGCGATCTCTTTCGGAAGGCTCTCTACGAGAATGTCGGCCGCGTTGCGTCCCTTCTTTGTAATTGTGGCCGAAAGATAGTCGCCTTTGGAGGTCGAGATTTTCTCGAGTTGCGAGATATCGACTCCGGCTTTTTTGGCGAACGCCTGCGCCGCAGGCGTAGGCTCACCGTCTTTGTAAGCGATCTGAAGCGAAGGGCCAATGATCTGTTCGCTGATATCCGGCTGAGTCGCGAGGATCCCGTTTGCCCAGACAGTTAAACGGCGAGGAGTAGACATAGTCGGCACCGTTGCCGTTGTTAGAAGCCGTTGATCTAGAAGCAATTTGGCGACGCGCACGCCGAGGCCTGTCTCTGCGTCGTCAATCATCCGCGCCGGAATTTCTTCGCAGCCGATTTCGAGTAAAAAGTCTGGCATGTCTTACGTTGTCATTGCTTGCAGTTTTTCTTTCTTTTGCTTCTTCCCAGAAGAAGATTCGATCGATTTCTCTACGCCAGACGCTTCTTCTGATAGCTGATCCACCCACGCTTTCGCGACCCCGACGGCCAGCGCCCGTACGCGGGCAATAACCCCGACACGTTCGGTCACGGAGATGGCACCTCGCGCATCGAGAATATTAAAGAGATGGGAGCATTTCAGACAGAGATCATAGGCGGCGAGAATGGGAAAACGCGAAATCTCGCGCGAATGTCCAGGCTCCGCATCCTGGTCAGTATTGTTACCCTTGGTGAGCATCAGATTTTTTCTGGAAACTCCCAGCTGCCCAATGAGTGCGCTGCACTCGGCCTCGTACAACTCAAAGTGCCTCCACGCTTTTTCCACATCCGCGGCTTCAAAGTTGTAAACCGAAAACTGCTGCTCATCCGCGAGGCGCACGTCGCCATACTTCACTTCCTGCCCGGTTTCCGGATCGCGCGCCCAGACGATGTCATAGATAGAATCCACATCCTGGAGAAACGCTCCGATCCGTTCGAGACCATAAGTGAGTTCGGCAGAAATTGGAAACAGATCAATGCCACCGCACTGTTGAAAATAAGTGAACTGCGTGATCTCCAGTCCGTCGAGCATCACCTGCCAGCCAACCCCCCACGCGCTGAGAGTGGGAGCTTCCCAGTTATCTTCTTCGAACTTGATGTCGTGCTCCCGAAGGTCAATTCCAATTACACCCAGCGACTCCAAATACAACTCCTGCACATTCTCCGGCGGAGGTTTCAGGATCACCTGCAACTGCATATGCTTGAACAGACGGTTGGGATTCTCGCCGTAACGCCCGTCCGCCGGCCTGCGCGACGGCTGCACGTATGCGACCTTATAAGGCTTCGAGCCCAGCACGCGCAAAAATGTCTCTGGCGCCATCGTTCCCGCGCCCACTTCCACGTCATAAGGCTGCTGCAACACGCACCCCCGCTCTGCCCAAAACGTCTGCAGGCGCAGGATTAGTTCCTGAAACGTCAACGGATTCGAGCGACAAGAAGGCATGGATGAAGGTGGTTCTGAAATCCCAACGCCGGGAGCTACATCGTGCAATGCGGAAAGCCGCCGTGGTTTAACCATCGATTGTACTGGAAGGGGATGGTGCTCGTCAGCCCCACGCAAAAGGAAACTAACCGAAGAGTGAACCGGCGGAGTATACTTCCGCGCATCCTAGAGTGCGGGCTTTTTGTTTCTTTCAAACCTACTGATTGAGGCGTCCACATGAGAACATCGAAGTCGATCCCTCCGGGGATCGCCGCCGGGGCTGTTGCGTTTTTTTTCCTGGTATGTTTCGGGACTGGCTGTCAGAAGGCGCGAACCGTTGCGGCGGCACCGCCGCCATCGATTCTGGAAATGGACACGATTCCGCGCACACCGGCACGACTGGCCCGTGGCCAGTATCTGGTAGAAGGACTGCTGCAGTGCCCCTTTTGTCACTCCGATAATGATTTCGCGCAGCGTCCTGCGCGCCCGATCCAAGGGAAGAAGGACGGCGGCCAGGACTTCGGAGATTTTGGGCTGCCCAAAGGAAATCGGATTATTTCACCCAACATCTCTTCTGACTCCGACTATGGCGCTGGCAAATGGAAGGATACCGTTTTCGTGCGCGCACTTCGCGAGGGCATCGGCCACGACGGACGTGCGCTGTTTCCTCTGATGCCGTACCAGTATTTCCGCAGCCTCTCCGATGAAGACTTGGCATCGGTCATTGTCTATGAACGCTCGATGGCTCCCGTACACATCGAGCAGCCGAAAACCGCATTAACCGATGACGTCAGGAAAACCTTTCAGCCGCTTGAGCCGCTGGCGCATGTTCCCGAACCCGATCACTCCAATCGTCTTGCGTACGGCAAGTATTTGGTGACGGTCGGCCATTGTGATGGCTGCCATACGCCACAGGACGAGCGTGGCAATCCGATTCCGGGGATGGACTTCGCGGGCGGAGTCGACCTATCGGGACCCTGGGGACCCGACCCGAAGAAGATCATCTCGGTAGCTTCTCTGAACCTGACGCCCGATCCATCCGGCATCTCGTATTTCGACGAACAAATGTTCATCAACGTGATTCGCACCGGGCTGGTCAACGCGCGTCCATTGGCCAGCATCATGCCATGGGGCTTCTTCCGGAATCTGAGCGACGAGGACTTGAAAGCGATCTTCTCTTATTTGCGGACTCTCAAGCCTGTGCAGCACCGCGTCGACAATACTGAAGCAGCCCGTTATTGCAAGCGGTGCCGTAGCAAACACGGGTTTGGCGAACGCAACTAGAAGTCGAATAAAGGGGCGGCGGTGGTGGATTTGGGCGCTCAAACACCTCCCTTTTCCAGCATCGCTGCCGTCACCAGCTTCTTCTCAATATGCCGCTGAAGAATCTGCATTAGAAACTTCCGCAGATCCGCTCCCTGCGCCTTGGGCCATAGCATCCCGGAAAAGCTCTCCACCGGAGCGCGGAACATCAATGCTGCCAACTCCCGCGATTCGCCTGAAATCTCGGAGGACGCCAGCCGCTTATCCTCGGGACACATCAACCCATCCGCCAGCGCGTGAAAATAAGCGCGACTCCCGTTCAAGCTGCGCCCGCACACGATGCACTCTGTCAACTCCGGAAGAAATCCGACCAGCCGCGTCAGCCACAAATCAAAGTAAGTAACCTGCATCCAAATATCTGAGCCAGTCAAGACATGCAGTACCGAAAGCGTGAGCCGGAAGATGGCGTCATTGGCCTCGCGGTCCGGCAGCATTTCGTCCAACAACTCGGCCAAGTGCGCCAATGCCGTCGCTCGCGCATAACTGACTTCTGTAGCCAGCGGCGACTCCAACACCTCACATGCATCCAGCCGTGCCAATTCCTGCCGCTCGCGCACGTCGTAAAACGCACGCACATAGGTCATCGGCTCCAGCGCACCGCCGAAGCGGCGCTTGGATTTCTTTGCCGACCGCGCCACACCGCGAACTTTGCCCTCGGCGCGCGTGAACAGCGTAACCAGCAGATCGGCCTCGCGCAACGGATATGTGCGCAGGACGATTGCCTCCGACTCGAATATTGGCATGGATTGCCACAACCTCTGGTAACTGCAGATTGTAATGGACAGGAGAGCGGAACGAGGATGAACGGGATTCGCGAAGGAGACAGAAAAAAATTTGGGCGATCGTGAGGGTCCAAATATCGCATGTGCTGCGACGCTAACCCATGATCGCCCTAGTGAGCTTTCTGTACGAAAAGGTTACAGCTTCACTTTAGACAACGAGGAGTTTTCGGACAATACAGCGAATTCCGTAGTCAACGCAAATGGCCCTTTGATTCATGCAACTCCAATCTCCCGTTGGTGTTCTCTCCTGTGGCACGTATTCGAGAGCGGAAAGATTCAACCCCAGGAGGGCGATGTGCGCAAACAAACTATTGCGACAATAGCATTTGCAATGCTCGGGCTATTTATGGCGGGCTGCAGCAGCAGCAACTCAAACTCCGGCAACATTAACGGGAACTGGTCAGCGAGCTTGACCAATGCGGACGGTTCGCCCTCCTACGCTTTCACCACGACCTTTACCGACGCAGGGAGCGGCGGCGTTGCGGTCACTAATTTCTCATTCACCTCGAACGACCACTGTTTCGCCGGGGACACCACCTCAGAGACCGGAAGCTTCGGTTTTAGCGGGAATCTCAATGGAAATGTCACCGGCACATTTGGAATGAACATAACCACCGAATTTCCAAATGGCGCCACCCAGAACGTACTTGCTCTGCAAGGTACAGTGAGTGGGAGCACAATCAGTGGAACCTGGACTCTGACGGGCGGATGCACTGGCGCAGGCACGTTCAAGATCACAAAACCGTAACTCAGTACGAAAGAAGGGCACGCATCTTGGAAGACGCGTGCCCTTTTGAACGCGGAAAGTTTCCCCAACCTGTAGCTACTTTCTACCGGCCGAAGTACGCTGCATTTTTCGCGGTGAACTCGTTCCACTTCTCCGGCAAGTCGTCGAGCGCGAAGATCGCCGACACCGGACACACCGGTACGCACGCGCCGCAATCGATGCACTCTACCGGATCGATATAGAGCAACGGCTCGGTCGCATGCTTGGGATCGTCCTTCTTGGGATGAATGCAATCCACCGGACACGCGTCCACACACGCGGTGTCTTTGGTGTTGATACAAGGCTCTGCAATCACGTAGGTCATAAAGGTGTGTGTCTCCTGATATCTATGCAGGTATTTTACTACTACAGCGTGTCCGCGAACCGCACATTCTAGCAAGAAACGCGGCCCACGGTACAAAATTCTTCCGGATTTCATTCGGACTCGCGGCAACCCGAATCAATGACAATCACCGGCGAGCTCTCTTCGCCCCGATGACCACGTGCTATCGCAAGCGATCAATTGTTGGGCAGAGCCCTCCTCATCTCTCGTCCGGAAAAACAAAGCGGCCGGCAGTATAAGCTGCCGACCGTTCACTGTTACTTTTGGTTGTCACCGCCGAACCTAAGGGACCCTTTAAACTGGCGATTACCGGTGTCCGCCACCGCCGCCGTGGAAGCCACCACCACCACCGTGGAAACCTCCGCCACCGCCGTGGAAGCCACCACCACCGTGGAAACCTCCGCCGCCATGAAAGCCGCCGCTACCGTGGAAGCCGCCCACCGGACCGTGCGCAAATCCGCGTCCACCAGCGAAGCCCCGACCACCCCAACCGCCGCGGTTCCAACCCCCGCGGTTCCAGCCCCAACCACCGTGGCCCCAGCCCCAGCCTCCGCGGCCCCAACCCCAACCGCCGCGCCAACCCCAGCCGCCCCATCCCCAAGGCCGGCCCCAACCGTACCACGGGCCAGCACCGATGAACACGCCTCCTGCGAACCAATCAGGTCCGTAATAACCGTACGGCGCGCACGCATAGGGTGCGTAGCCGTAATATCCGTACTCGCAAACCGGCGGTTCGCCAACGTAGCCCGTCCCAACTCCTACGCCCACGCTGACTTGCGCTTGCGAATACTCCAGAGGCAACGCCAACAGTGTTACCAAAGCCAAATATTTAAAGTAACGCATCTGAATCCCCCTTGTCCCAGATCCGCCCTGACCACTAAACCTGCCGGATCCGCAGGCAGTCCAGATCTTGTTTTATCTGAACCGCCTATTTATTTGAACTCTGCCGTAGCAAAATAGTTGCAGGTATCTCTGTGGCTCATTTCAGCCACCCCGACTGATTTCAGCCACTTGCGAGGACACTCTATTGACGGATCTAGGGACGATAAATCCATGCCTGAGGCGTAGCTTGGTCGTTGTTCGGATAACCGCCGGCGAGCAGGACACTGCCGTCGCGGAGCTTCGTCTCGCTCATGTAGTGCCATTTGTCATTCATCTGGCCGGGAACTACCAGAAACTTCCCGCTTGCCGGATCGAAAACTTCCAGCTCCCGGCTTCCCCCTGCAATCAACAATCTTCCGGACGTTAACTGCACGGCCTCGTCCGGCAGTTTGAATCGACTGTCGTTCATCGATGACGTGGTTGAGAACTTTCCTGTGCGCGGATCATAGATCTCCGCGCTGCTCAAGTCTCCATTCCATCCTCGGGAACCGGAGCCGCCCGCGATCAGCACTCTTCCATCCGGCAACAGCCCTGCCGTGTGCTTGCAGCGCGCGCTACTCAAACCGCCAGTCTCCGCAAAAGTTCCGCTCTTGGGATCATAAAGCTCTGAGCTTGGTGTTACGCTGCCCGCGTAACCACCGACTATGAGGACACGCCCGTCATTGAGCAGCGTCGCGGTGTGGGATATGCGCGCATGGTGCATGGAAGCAGTCGGCTGGAACGAAAGCGTTTTGACATGGAAAATCTCGGCCGACGCCAGGGATTCGTTGTCACGTTCTTCTCCTCCCGCGATGAGCACGTCGCCGTTGGAGAGCAGGGTGGCGCTGGGCCTTCCACGCCGCGCCGTCATGCCGGCGATCACGGTGAACTTGCCGGCGACCGGGTCGTACAGCTCCGCGGAGTCCGTACCGCCCATTCCCACCCAGCCTCCGGCGATCAGCACTTTCCCCGTATTTAACAGCACTGCGATCTGCCCTACACGGCGCTCGTGCATATCTCCCGTGGGCTGAAACTTGCCGGTCGCGGGATCGTAAAGTTCGGCAGACTTATAAAAATCCTGATTGCGGCGCATGCCGCCGGCAATGAGAACTTTTCCATCGGGCAAGAGAGTGGCGGTCTGCCCGGAGCGCGCTTCCAGCATCGGACTAGACGGCACGATAGAACCAACTCGTGAAACGTCGGAAGAAGTGGCGTGAAAGGCTGAGGCCGAGACGATGAGTGTGACGGTCAGGAAAGCAGCGAAAAACAGGCGTGCAGGACTCATGACATCCTCCTGTCAAAGTCAGACGTTCCGGGGAGGCGACCGTAAGCGAAAGATTCTCGCATCGCAGCGGGAGAATCAGCGGTAGGCTAAGAACTTAGGTTAACGACTCTCGCACCTACGCTCCCACCAACTCCCGCTTCTCGCTCGGTTCATACTCCACGATGTATCCCGCGACAGCACTCGCCGCTACTGTGTAAGGCGAGGCCAAATACATCTGCCCCGGGCCACTGCGGCCGGGAAAGTTTCGATTCTGCGCGCTGATGACAACCTGATCGGGACGCGTGGAAACTCCCGGACCAGCGTTGATGCAGGCGCCGCAACTTGGTTCGATCACAATCGCGCCGGCTTTCTGAAACACATCCAGATAGCCTTTGCGCACGCAATACTCGCGCGTTTCCTGTGATCCAAATTGAATGTAGAACTTCACTGAATCGGCGACTCTCTTGCCTTGCTTCAGCGCATCAGCAAGCACGGCGGCATACATGTCCATGTCTTCATTTTTTCCCGCCGTGCAGGTGCCGCCGTATGCGATCTCGACCGGGACAGGGGTGTTCAACTCGCGCACGTATTTTCCGTTCCCCGGGTCGCCAGGAGTCGCAACCATCGGCGTAATCTCTGCCGCATCCAGTTCAATGACATGCGCGTATTGCGCATCGGGATCGCTGTACAGGCCATCGATCATCGCCTCGGCTTTGCTGCGATCCATGCCGCGACGCTCCACCAGGAAATCGACGGCTTTCTTATCCGGCGCAACAATGCCGGTGAATCCGCCGATTTCGGCGGCCATGTTGGTCATGGTAGCGCGCTCGTCGACGCTGAGTTCTTCAATAGCCTCGCCGGCATACTCCATCACTTTCGCGAGCGCCTTGCCGCTGCGCACATAATCGAGGCTCAGAATTTTCAGAATGAAATCTTTCGCGGTAACGTTGTCGTGCTTCTTGCCCCGAATCACGATCCGCACTGACTCGGGAACCTTCACCCGCACATCTTTCGTAATCCAGCCGTTGAATACGTCAGTCGTGCCGATGCCGAAAGCGACGCAGCCAATCGCCCCCACGTGGGGAGTGTGCGAATCGGAGCCGATGTTCAACTGCCCCGGAAGCGCGTAACTCTCCAGCACGATCGAATGGCAAATGCCTTCCGATCCCTTGCGATCTTTCAATTCGCCATGCAGTTTGATCCCCTGTCTGGCGGCGAAGTCTTGTTGTTTGAGTTTAAGTTGGGTCGCCAGGTCGAGCAGGCCAAGCTTCTTTTTCTCTTCTGAAATCACTTCATCAAGAAAGGTCAAGTGGTCGCGGAAGAAAATAACGCTCGATGCGTCGTTGACCTTGGCATCCTTGCCGACATAGCGCTCGAAAAAGATGGCGGCCATTGGAGTAACGTACTCATGGCTGAAGCGCAGATCCGCTTGCGCAAAGCCGGTGTCGCCGGGCTTCACGGCAGGCACGCCGACTTCGCCCGTGGGAGTCTTCATGTGGCGAGCGAAGATTTTCTCGGCCAGCGTCATCGGGCGCTTGGCCGTCTGAACCGGGGGCAAGAATACCTTTTTCTGCATGCGCGCCACATTGAAGGGAAACAATCCACCGTACTCGATCACCTGCCGCGTGATCTCATCTTCACCTGCGGTAAACTCTGATAGCGCAATCTCCTGTCCGCCGCGAATCTTGTCGATCAGCGAAAAGTCGGTCGAAGTGAGCACGCCCAGGTTCTGGCAATTCTGCTTGTAGATGCGTTCAATATTTTCGGCGATCACCACCTGAATGCCGGCGCACATTTCGGCATAAGGCGACTGTTCGCGGCTTGAACCCTTGCCGCGCCGCTTGCCGCTCACCGCGCACACGAACCCGCCGCGTTTCACTTCCCCGCGCCCAATTGGAGTCACGCCTCCACACTTAAGCCCAAGATAAGGAATCTCGCCCAGCGTCTCGTCGAAGTAGAAGCAATAGTGCGCTGGAGTGATTTCATCGGTGGAGATATCGTCACGCAGCTTGGGATTATTCGCCGGATTCTTCGTGTCCCAAGCCAGGTCTTCGCCCGCGAGTTGGCGCTTAATCAGTTCCGGATCTTCGGTGAGAAAAAGAATACGACCTTGCAACCGCACTTGCACGGGCCGTTTTTCGATTTTTTGTTCTAGAAGTGAGTTAATCACATTGAACCTGTAAGAATTCAGATGACGGCAAAGCCATAAGCAGCTCGTCTTGAATTATTGTAACGCGCCCTTATACGCTCCGTGACCTTCTATCGCGGAAGACAAGTCTTTACCACAGGGCCATTGAGGAACGCAGGATTATCTTTCGTAAGTTCGCGGGTCGGGCAGCCTCTCCAGGCCTCGGCCGGCAAAGATTTCCCTAAATTCCCGCAGCAACTCCTCGTGAATCAGTCCGTTGGAGGCCACGGTTTCGCGGCTATCGAGCTCAAACGGTGACCCGTCGAATCGCGTAACTTTTCCACCGGCTTCCCCGACAATCAACACGCCTGCCGCCGTGTCCCACGGATTCAGATTGAACTCCCAGAAGCCATCGAAGCGGCCCGAGGCCACGTTGCACAAATCGAGCGCAGCAGATCCGGCGCGACGCACGCCGTGGGAGCGCAGCGTGATCTGGTGGTAGAAGTAAATATTCGGATTCTTATGCCGTTTGTGGCTGGGAAACCCCGTTCCCAGAATGCTTTCCTTTAACGCAGGCGTCTTCGAAACGCGGATGGTCTCACCGTTAAGATGAGCCCCTTTCCCCTGTTCGGCGGAAAACAATTCATCGCGGGTGGGATCGTAAATGACTGCGGCGATGCGGCGCGCGGGCTCTCCTGCCAAACGGCGCTCCAACGCCATCGACACGCAGAAGACCGGAAACCCGTGCGCGAAGTTCGTAGTGCCATCGAGGGGATCGACATACCAGCGGTAGTCGCTGCCCTGATCGTTCAATCCCTGTTCTTCTCCGAGAACATCGTGGCGGGGCCATTTCTGCGTGATGCGCTCGCGAATCATTTTTTCCGCTGCACGATCGGCAGCCGTTACCAGGTCAGCGTCGCCCTTGTATTCAATTTTCAACTGCTGGTGGAAGTAGTGCATTAGCAATGCGCCCGCTTCGCGCGCAATGGCAGACATGTCTGGGAGAAAGCTGTTGTTCGAAGGGTCGGACACTCGTGTCAATCTCAGGTCTTGGTTTCAGTTCGCAGACTTAAAAAGTTTTAGAAAAATCGAAAAATATCGCTGGCAGCGGAGCTCCTGTCCTAAGGCCTCACGCCCATA
>Ga0210400_10001865_pt1 | contig 20441 bp, 18 predicted proteins | sample IncBWH26MmetaG_FD_155456 | JGI IMG/M metagenome (GOLD analysis project Ga0210400, IMG submission 155456) | Forest soil microbial communities from Barre Woods Harvard Forest LTER site, Petersham, Massachusetts, United States - Inc-BW-H-26-M | ecosystem: Environmental > Terrestrial > Soil >...
CGTCCCCGAGAGCGACATGACGAACAACACGTTCAAAGTGGGCACACCGCAGAGCTAGGGCGCCACCGACCCGCCACCCTAAGTCCTTGTCATTCCGAGGGAGGAATCTGCTGTCTGCCGGCAGACAGCAGATTTCTCGCTTCGCTCGAAATGACAAGTACTTTCTTTCGCCATTGAATCCAATCGCGTCTGTCCGAGCGCCTCCGTGGTACCTTATTCGCTCGCGGGAGGGCGCACTTGGCCTACATCCAATTTCTCGGCGCTGCCGGTACCGTCACCGGCTCGAAACATCTCATCAACACCGGCGATCCGTCCGGTAAAAGTGGATTCCAGGTCCTGATCGATTGCGGACTCTTCCAGGGGCCAAAAGAGTGGCGCGAACGCAACTGGCGCGACACCCCGATTCCGGCCAAAGAAATCGATGCCGTCATCCTCACGCATGCGCATCTCGATCACTGCGGCTGGATTCCCCGCCTAGTCAAAGAGGGCTTCCGCGGCCCGATATGTGCCACGCCGCCGACCATTGATCTATGCGGCATCATCCTTCCCGACTCCGGCCACCTGCAGGAAGAAGACGCGCGCTTCTACAACAAAACCAAAAAGTCCAAGCACGATCCCGCCCTGCCGCTCTACACCTTTGAGGAAGCCGAAAACGCCTTGCAGTACTTCAAGCCCGTCCAGGTGGGTGAAACTGTAAAACTGTCCTCTGAGCTTTCCTTCCGGTTCGTCCGCGCCGCGCACATCCTTGGATCGTGCATGGCCGAAATCTCACTCACCACCAACGGCGCCACGCGACGCCTCCTCTTCACGGGAGACATCGGCCGCGTGCGCGACCACAAAGTTGCGCCGGGAAAAGTGGTACATTCCGGTCCGCAGGAAGGTGAAGCCGCAGATCTCGTGGTGATGGAATCTACCTACGGCAACCGCACGCATCCCAAAGAGGATCCGCTTCCGGAGCTTGCGGTGCTGATTACCGAGACGGCGAAGCGAGGCGGCAGCGTGATCGTCCCAGCATTCGCCATCGAGCGCACGCAAAAATTCGTCTTCATCCTTAAGCACCTGATCGAGTCAGGACAGATCCCGCGCCTTCCGGTCTTCTGCGACAGCCCTATGGCGATCAATGCTGTCAAAATTTTCCTGAAGCATGACGAGGAATACAGTGATGAAACCCGCGAGATGATCCGCAAGTATGGATCGCCGCTGACGTGGCCGGGATTCACATTCGCCTCTACCACCGAAGAATCCAAGAAGATCAACGAAGCCAGAATGCCATCGGTCATCATATCCTCTAGCGGCATGGTCACCGGAGGCCGCATCCTGCATCACCTGGCGCAGCGCCTTCCCGACCCGCGAAACCTCGTACTCTTCATCGGATTCCAAGCTCCCGGCACCCGCGGTTTCACCATCAAGAGCAAGGCCGACGAAGTGAAAATTTTCGGTGACTACGTTCCCATCCGTGCCCAGGTCGCTGCGCTCGAGCAGTTCAGCGACCACGCCGATCCTCCGGAGTTGTTGCAATGGCTGCGAACATTTAAGAATCAGCCAGCAACCACGTATCTGGTGCACGGCGAACCGGATGCGTCAGGCCAGTTGCGGGATCTCATGAAAAAAGAGTTGGCGTGGAACGTTCAGATCGCGCAGTATCTCGAAAAGGTCCGCATAGACTGATTTTCCTTCGTGAACCTTCGTGCCCTTAGAGGTTGATGGGTTTCCTGGCGCTCACTGAGACGAACTGAAGCGGACCAGCGCGTCCAGCTTAGCTGCCGCAGCCCCCGAGTCAATCGATCGAGCAGCGAGCGGGACTGCGCCCGCAATATGATCGGCCCTCCCCGCCGCGACGACCGCGGCCGCGGAGTTGAGCAACACCACAGCCCGACGTGCAGACTTCTCGCCACCCAACACCGCGCGAATGATGCCAGCATTCTCGGTTGCATCTCCGCCTGAGATTTCCTGGAGTGTCGCGCGTTTCATCCCAAACTCTTCTGGTTCCACTTCGTAAGATCGCACCGATCCCTCGCGTGCCTCGGCAATCCGCGTCACGCCGGTGATCGTGATCTCGTCCAGCCCATCCAGTCCATGTACCACGAGGGCGCGCCGGAGTCCCAACATGCTCAGAGCTTCGGCCAATTTCTCCACGAGTTCCAATGAATACACGCCCACGACCTGCCCGTCCGCCCGCGCTGGATTTGTGAGGGGCCCAAGCAGATTGAACATCGTGCGCATCCGCAATTCCCGGCGCACCCCCTGCACCTGCTTCATCGCGGGATGCAAATTCGGCGCGTACAGAAAGCAGATGCCAACTTCGCGCAAGCACTGCGCCGCCCGCTCGGGGGAAAGCTGGATATTGACGCCCAGAGCCTCCACCACATCCGCCGACCCACATTTCGAACTGATGCTTCGATTCCCATGCTTCGCGACGCGCACGCCCGCACCCGCCGTCACGAGAGCGGTCGCCGTCGAAATGTTGAAAGTCCCACTGGCATCACCACCAGTTCCGCTGGTATCCACCAACGACGATCGATCGAAAGGCTCGTCGAGCAGGGCATCGCGTCCAGTCCCGCTCACCGCGATCGCGTCGGCGGATGAACGTTCAATCGGTAACGGCGCCGCTGCCGCGCGAATGGCCTCAGCGAATCCCACAATCTCCTCGACGGTTTCACCCTTCATGCGCAGCGCGATGAGCAGGGCAGCGATCTGCGCGTCGGTACAGCTTCCGGTCAATACTTCGGCCATCACCTCACGCGCCTCGCCACGAGTGAGCGATTCGCTGTGATTAGCCAGGCGATGGAGGGCGTCGAGGATCATGCTTAAGGCCGCATTGTACGGCATAACGCCACAGGAGAACGTCAGGCAGCGCTGGGATTCGGAGAAACGTCGGAGGTTGGCTATCAGGATGTCACAGGGATGCCGCGAAGGCTTTTCTCAAAATGGTCGCGCCAATCCTCTGGCAGCGCCGGAGTCGCGATGGCCTTGTTCAGCAGTTCGCGATTGTAACGATCATCGGCGAAGATATGGTTCATCTCCGCGATCGTGATGGCTATCGGTTCTTGACTGAGAATTTCGAAGGAGTCTCCAGCGGTAACGACTCCCTCCCGTTCCACCGAGAAATAGAGGCCGCTGCGGCCGCTCCGCAGAAAGCGCGCCAGAATATCTTTGCGCTGAAACTTGGCGGCGAGCTTGTGGCAGGGGATGCGCGGTTGCCGCACTACAATGATGGCGGACCCAATCTGCAGACGATCCCCGATGTGAAGGTCGCGTTCGAACAGCCCTTCGGTCGTGAAGTTCTCCCCGAACATGCCCCAACGAAAGTTCGTCCCCGGCAGTTCCTCGCGCCAAAACCCGTAGTGCTCCGAAGGATAGGCGTAGACCGCCTTGTTCGGTCCGCCGTGCACGGCCAGATCAGCCTGCTGATCGCCATCCAGATTCAGCGTCCGCAACACAACTGGCCCCGACACGGGCTCTTTGAAAATGCCAGTGTTGATCGTATGGCCGTTGTACACAGTCAATCGAGGCCGCGCGACATTGGTGGAAATGAGCTTCATAGTGATTTTCCCGAGCTAACCTACTGAAGGCTGCTCTAGTCGACCTTAGATGCAGTGTCCGCCAGGAAGGCGCGCCACTTTAAAGTTCCTCCGTGCTCCTCTGTGCCCTCTGTGATGAGGATCTTGCCTTTCCAGTCAGAGCCGCCGTTTGCCCTACAGTCCGCCATTCTATAAAATTAGAAGTTTGCTGCCCGCACCGCGACGCCGCAAGCAGGGTCCCTCCGAGTCTTTACTGAAGAGTCATCATTATGAAAATTCATGAGTATCAGGGAAAAGCAATCTTAAAGAAGTATGGTGTTACCGTACCCCGCGGATCGATGGCCACTTCGCGCGAAGAGGCTGAGTCGGTCGCAAAAGAATTGCTGGACTCCGGTTCCACCGGAGTCGTGGTTAAAGCTCAAATCCACGCTGGAGGCCGCGGCAAAGGCGGCGGCGTCAAGATAGCGAAGTCTGCCGGCGAAGCCGGCGATCTTGCCGGCAAGATGCTTGGCATGAAACTCATCACGCATCAGACCGGCCCCGAAGGCCGGATCGTCCGCCGTCTGCTGATTGAAGAAACGCTGCCCATCGAGAAGGAACTCTATCTCGGAATCCTGGTCGATCGGGCCGAAGGCAAACCGGTCTTCATGGCGTCCGCCGCCGGCGGCATGGAGATCGAGCAGGTCGCCGCCGAGAATCCCGACGCGATCCTGAAGCAGCACATTGACCCCGGCATGGGCCTCGAAGCCTTCCAGGCCCGCAAAATTGCCTTCAAGCTCGGCCTGAGCGCGAAGCAGATCAATCCCGCAGTCCAGTTCCTCACCAGCCTCTATAAAGCGTTCCTGGACACCGATGCTTCGTTGCTCGAGATCAATCCCTTCATCACGACGACCGACGGTCGCCTCTTCGCCCTCGATGCCAAGATTAACTTCGACGACAACGCTCTCTTCCGCCATGCCGATCTGCGTGAACTGCGCGACATCACCGAGGAGGATCCGCTCGAAGTCGAGGCCTCCAAGTACAGCCTGAACTACATCAAGCTCGATGGAAATGTCGGCTGCATGGTGAACGGCGCCGGACTCGCGATGGCTACGATGGACATCATCAAGTACGCCGGCGGGATGCCCGCGAATTTCCTCGACGTCGGCGGAGGCGCCAGTTCCGAACAGGTCGGTCACGCGTTCGAAATCCTGCTCAGCGACAGGAACGTGAAGGCCGTGCTGATCAACATTTTTGGCGGCATCCTGCGCGTCGATACGCTCGCTACGGGAGTCGTCGAAGCAGCGCGCAAGACCAACATCAAGCTGCCCATCGTCCTGAGGCTGGAAGGCACAAATGTAGAAGAAGGCAAAAAAATATTGATGAACTCAGGCCTCAACTTCGTCGTTACAGACACTATGAAAGACGCCGCGGATAGAGTAGTCGCAGCGGCGCGCGGCACAGCCGGCGTCACAGAATGGCGGTAACTGCAAGGGATTAGAGATTAGGGGCTAGGAAAAACGTCTAACCCCCTAATCCCTGGCCCCTGCCGTTAGTACACGAGGTATTTTTCATATGGCAATCCTAGTCAATAAAGATACGCGCGTAATAGTCCAAGGCCTCACCGGCCGCGAAGGTACGTTCCACGCGAAGGCCAGCGCGGCCTACGGCACCAAAATCGTCGGAGGCGTGACCCCCGGCAAAGGTGGCAGCACCCACGAAGGCTGGCCCATCTTCAACACGGTTCGCGAAGCCGTCGATAAAACTGATGCGAATGCCACCGTGATTTTCGTTCCGCCGCCGTTCGCTGCTGATGCCATTATGGAAGCCGCTGACGCCGAGATCGACCTCATCGTCTGCATCACCGAAGGCATTCCAACGCTCGACATGGTCAAAGCCTGGGAGTTCCTTCAGGACCGGCGCTCGCGGCTGATCGGCCCCAACTGCCCCGGCATCATCTCGCCCGGCAAATGCAAGATCGGCATCATGCCCGCCTCGATCCATAAAGAAGGATCGATCGGTATCGTTTCTCGCTCCGGCACGCTGACCTACGAAGCGGTGCATCAACTCACGCAGCGCGGCATCGGACAGTCGACAGCCATTGGCATCGGCGGCGACCCCATCATCGGCACCAATTTCATCGATGCGTTGGACCTGTTCAATCGCGATCCCGAGACCGAAGCCGTAATTATGATCGGCGAAATCGGCGGCAACGCTGAGGAACAGGCCGCGGAGTTTGTGAAGACTCATATGAAGAAGCCGGTCGTCGGATTCATCGCCGGCCAGACCGCGCCTCCCGGCCGCCGCATGGGCCATGCCGGAGCGATCATCTCCGGAGGGAAGGGAACCGCCGCTGAGAAGATCAAAGCGCTGGAAGCTTGCGGAATCAAGGTAGCGAGATCCCCAGCCGCGATCGGCGAAACCCTCGCCGCAGCCATCGGAGTGAGCGTGTAATGCGTAGAGACGTAGCTTGCTACGTCTCTACTCACCACCAAGGTAAAGGCCTCTGCTAGCAAGAGACGTTGCAAGCAACGTCTCTACAAATAACGACGAACGACCAAGGACTAACGACAGAATGAAGACTTTGCAACGCACGCTGACCATCGTTAAACCTGACGCCGTACGCAAGAATGCCATCGGCGACATCATCGAACAATTCGAGAAGAATAACTTCCGCATCCTGGCCATGAAGATGCTGCAGATTTCCAAGCATCAGGCCGAGCAGTTCTACGCCGTGCACGCCAGCCGCCCATTCTACAACTCGCTCACCGATTTCATGTCGAGCGGCCCGATCGTGGCGCTGGCACTCGAAAAGGAAAATGCCATCGCCGATTTGCGCAAGCTGATGGGCGCCACCAACCCGGCCAACGCCGAGGAAGGCACCATCCGCAAAAAGTGGGCGACCAACATCGAGTTCAACGCGATTCACGGCTCCGACGCCGAAGACACGGCCCGCTTCGAGCTAAGCTTCTTCTTCGCCGGCTACGAATTGGCGAAGTAGTTGTCAGTTCTCGGTACTCAGTTCTCAGTCGCTGAGGTCGAGAGCGATTTTGCTGAGAACCGACGACTGAGAACTTCCTTTATGCCAATGGTTCAAGTAACGCTGCTCGAAGGCCGCACCGCCGACCAGAAACGCAAGATCGCCAAACGCATCACCGATGCGCTGGTAGAAGAAGCGGGCGCCCGCCGTGAAGGTATCGTCATCACGTTCCACGAAGTCTTAAAGGAAAGCTACGCCTCCGGCGGCGAGTTGATAATCGACAAGGCTCCGAAGTAGTTACTGCCGGATTACCCTCGTAATAATTCTCGCCCGCGCCTACTATTTATACTGCGCTTCGAAAGCGAGGAGATCATCATGAAAACGTGGACAGTGGCCGCTGCTCTGCTTTTTGTGAGCACTTGCGGTTTTGCCCAGACGGCTGAAACCGCGCCCGCAAGGAAACCCTGCGAAGACCTCAAAGCTGAAATCGCCAAGAAACTCGACGCGAAGGGCGTCACCGCTTACACGCTCGACGTGGTTGACAAAGGCAAGGAAGGCGATGGCAAAGTCGTCGGAGGTTGCGACGGTGCCACCAAAAGCATCGTGTACAGCCGAGGCGCGTCTTCTGAATCGAAGCCCGCAGAAGCGAAGAAGCCGCAATAATCTGATTGAGAACATTTAGCCCCGGACGCCTTCGTCCGGTGTTGCGCGAAGTGCAATGAGGACCGCTCGGAGCGATCAGGACTCCGGCACGCTGTATGCCCTCGCACGCTCGCTTTGCTCGCGGGGCGGACGAGGCGTCCGCCCCTACACAAACAGGTCCGCCCCTACACAGACAAGCTAGCCCAGCGGTTCGAACAAGTGTCCTTCTACGCGGTCCGCGAATTTGGGCAGATCTTTTTTCGCGTGCTGCAAAAAATGCGGCGCGGCGCGATGGGCTTCCAGCGCTGCATCATCCTGATATTGTTCGTAGATGAAGAACCGGCGCGGTTCGGTCTTGTGCCGGTGCACCTGGTACATGGCACATCCCGGTTCCTTGCGGGAGTGTTCGGTCAATTTCCCGAGAACTGCGGCAACGTCTGCTTCGTGTCCAACTTTCGCCATCCAGGTGACAGCCAACACCACCATCGCTTGCTCCTTCCCCACGGCTGAGGGTGAGCCGGGGAGAGCAATTCTAGGCTTTTTTTGCGGCTACCTTCAACTCCGTAATAAAGTCGTCCATCAGGATCGTGTGGTCTCGGTCCGGCCCGGTCGAAATCATCCCGACCTTCGCTCCCGATTCTTTCTCCACGAATGCCAGATAAGCGCGCGCCTGCTTGGGAAGTTTGTCGTATGCGGTAATGCCCTCAGTCGAAGTCTTCCAACCCGGCACCTTTTCATATATGCATTCGATTTTCTCGTAGCCGCTGGCTTGTGCCGGTGCCTCAATCGTCGGCTTTCCGTCGATTTTGTACCCGACGCACACCGGGATCTCCACCAAGTCGTCGAGCACATCAAGCTTCGTGACGACCAGCCAATTTGTGCCGTTGATCATCCCCGAATAGCGCAGCAGCGGCAGGTCCAGCCACCCCGTGCGCCGCGGACGCCCCGTCACCGCGCCATATTCATTCCCGCGCTTGCGCAGGTTCTCGCCCGCATCGCCATGATCTTCAGTCGGGAATGGCCCTTCACCCACGCGGGTGCAGTACGCCTTGGTGATGCCAATAACAGACTTGATTGCATTCGGCGCCACACCGGTGCCGATGACAGCCCCGCCGGACGTCGCGCTCGAAGATGTCACAAATGGATACGTGCCGTGATCGATGTCCAGCATCGTCCCCTGCGCGCCTTCGAACAGAACCGACTCGCCCTGCGCCAGCGCCTGATTCAGCAGCACTGCGGTATCCGCCACAAACGGTGCAATCTTTCCCGCCGCCTGCGCGTATTCCGTATACATCTTGTCGGCATCGAGCGGCTCGGAGTTGAACAGCGCGTGCGCAATCATGTTCTTCTCACGCACCGCGTTTTCGATATGCTTCTTCAGCAGCGTCAGGTCGAGCAGATCGGCCACCCGCAGCCCGCGCCGCCCCATCTTGTCTTCGTACGCGGGGCCAATCCCGCGCGACGTCGTCCCAATCTTCACGCGTCCGGGTGCATTCTCCGCCGCCAGTTCGATCATGCGGTGATACGGCAGAATTACCTGTGCGCGATTCGAGACAAACAGATTCCCGTCGACTTGTACGCCGGCCGCGCGCAGCGCCCCGACTTCTTTCAGAAACGCCAGCGGGTCGAGCACCACGCCATTGCCAATCACGCTGCGGCAGCCGGTGCGGAGCACGCCGCACGGCACAAGTTGGAGAATAAACTTGTTGCTATTGATGATGACGGTGTGGCCGGCGTTATGTCCTCCGGCATAGCGGGCGACCACCTGAAAGCTCTCCGACAATACGTCGACGATCTTTCCTTTGCCCTCATCGCCCCACTGGGCGCCAACGATCACCGCGGTTGTGCCTTTTTTCAAGTCCAGCTCCGTCAGGGGAATTTGGCCGGCGCATGGCTGCGCCGCTCCCGGGTTCGCACACTCCTCACCCGCGGGTTGCCGTCAAAAAAGTTACTGGGATAGAAGCGGAGAAGCGTGTACGAGGTATCTTATCGTGCCAGCGCAGCGAATAGCAACGCGCGAAAGAGCGTTAACCACAAAGGGTACGAAGGAGCACGAAGGAGCAAGGTTTCCCTCGCGAACCTTCGTGCCCTTGGTGGTTGATGATTTTCGCTTTCGGTTAGAATTGCAACTTCGGAATGCATCCTATGCCCGCCTACTTCACTCCCGACCTCTTTCGCTTCCTCACTCGCCTGAAACGAAACAACAACCGCGAATGGTTTCAGGCTCACAAAGAAGAATACGAAGCCGTAGCTCACCAGCCCGCGATGCAGTTCATCACGGATTTCGCAGCGCCCTTATTCAAAATTTCGCCTTATCTCGTGGCTGATCCGCGTTCCGCGCGAGGATCGTTATTCCGCATCTATCGAGACACCCGCTTCTCGCCCGACAAGCGTCCCTACAAAACGCATATCGCGATGAAATTCTCGCATCGCGGCAAAGACGTGCACTCGCCTGGCTTCTATCTCCACCTCGAACCCAAGGGATGCTTCGCCGCGTCAGGCCTCTGGCATCCCGAGCCGCCGACGCTGCTCAAAGTCCGCAATGCGATGGTCGAACGTTCGAACGAATGGCGCCCCGTCCACAAGCTCCTGAACTGGGACGATGCGACGAAACTCTCGCGCCCCCCGCGCGGATTCCCCTGCGACCACGAATTCGTCGAAGACCTCAAGTTGCGTGACCTGGGCACTGCCATCGAGTTCACCGAAGCGCAACTCTGCAGCCCGAAATTTATGGCGAGGTTCGCTACAGCCTGTCAGAAGATGTCACCGCTGGCCAAATTCCTGAGCAGCGCACTGGGCCTGCAATTTTGATTTTGTTTTATGTGGGGACAGCCGCCTTCGGCTGTCCGTCGAGCGAAGCTCGACAGCGCTACTGTTCCCCCCGCTGCTTCCGAATCTCCTCCAGCCGCCTCTTCAGATACTCCCGATACTCCTCCTGCAGCTTCGGATCTTTCGGAGATCCATAAATCTCCGACGATTTGTACTTCCCTTCGTCGAACTTCTTTTTCGTCCATTCATCGTGGACATGAATCTCATCCGCCCGGTCGAGCACTTCCTTCACGAACTGCGGAGGAATGAAGTAGACGCCTTCGCGATCTCCGACGACAAGATCGCCTGGCATTACTGTGACACCGCCGATCCGCACCGGCACGTTAATCCCGGTCAGCATCACGTTGCCGATGGGAGTGGGATCAGCCGAGCGGAAGTATCCCGGCATATCGATCTCAGCCAATCCATCCAGGTCACGAATGCTGCCATCCACCACAAGCCCACCGCCTTTGGTGGCTTTCATCACGTAGTAAAAAAGATTGTCGCCCACGATCGTGCCGTCGACTTTCTTCCCAAACAGATCGACCACCAGCACGTCTCCAGGTTGAAGCATGTCGATCGCAGCTTGATTCGTCAGGCGAGGCAAGCCACGCTCCTTCGCCTTGGCCTCCGCGACATCCTCCACGTCGGCGCGGCGCGGCATGAACTGCACCGTGAACGCCCGCCCCACCATCGTCTTCCCGGGATGCAGCACTTGAAATCCATCGGCGTACTGGTTGTTGAAGCCCTTCTCGTGCAGCGTAGCCCACACTTCTTCCGATGAAAGATCGCGGGCGCGCTCGATCAGTGCATCCGGCACCTTCGGCCTCCCGTCGGGGAACCTGTCGAACGAAGACTTCGCCGTGTAGTCGATAAGATCCTGCTTGGGAAAGGTAAACAACTGCCCGTGAGCGCTGGGTCCGAGCACGACCCAAATCGACAGAGCCGCGCCGAAAGTTGCAACCGTGCGCCTGAACGCACGCGAGAGGATCATTTCGCAGTCTCCTTGGTCGATGGATTTTCGACATCTGCTATTGCGTGACGAGCTTACAATTCTATGCTCATGAGCGAAAAGGGTTGGACATCGGTAGGCCGTCGTGATCTGTTGAAGACTTCCGCCCTGGCACTCGGCGGAGCGCTGTTGGCGGACTCGACGGAGGCCTACCCCAAGGCAGTCAACACAAACTCAAGTCCCTCGACGCTGAAGATCATAGACCTGCGCGTAGCCACTGTGGTGAAGCCGGGCCCGAGCCCGTGCCCAATCATTCGCATCGATACCAACCAGGGAGTGTACGGTCTGGGGGAGGTCCGTGATGGCGCGAGCCCCACTTATGCCTTGTTTCTCAAGAGCCGGATTCTGGGCGAGAATCCGCTGCAACTCGACAAGGTTTTCCGCAAGATCAAGCAGTTTGGCGGACACGCGCGCCAGGGCGGCGGAGTCTGTGCTATCGAAATGGCGCTCTGGGATATTGCCGGAAAAGTCTACAACGCTCCCGTATATGCGCTGGTAGGCGGCGGCAAGTTCCGCGACAAGATTCGCATCTACGCCGACACAACAGAGTCGAAGGACCCAAAAATTTACGCGCAACGCATGAAAGAACGCAAGGAAGTCATGGGCCTCACTTGGCTCAAGATGGATTTGGGCGTCGAGATGGTTTCCGACACTCCCGGCACGGTCACCAACGCGACCGACCTGAATCAGTGGCAGGCCAACCAACTTCCTCATCCGCTATTGGGTATGGAGGTGACGGATAAAGGCATCGCCATGCTCGAGCAATACGTCGCCGCGGTGCGCGACGCGGTCGGCATGGAAATCCCGCTCGCCATGGATCATCTCGGGCATCTGGGCGTGAAGTCGATCATCCGCTTGGGGAAGGCTTACGAGAAATACAACTTGTCCTGGATGGAGGACGTCATCCCGTGGATGTACACCGACCTGCTCAAAGAAATTTCCGAGCAGAGTCCGACGCCCATCCTGACCGGAGAAGACATCTATCTGAAGGAACCGTTCCGCGTCTTGTGCGAAAAGCACGCGGTGGCCAAGATTCAACCGGATCTCGCCACTTCCGGCGGCATACTGGAGACGCACAAGATCGGCGACATGGCCGAGGAGTTCGGCGTCCCGATGGCGATGCACTTCGCCGGCACCCCCATCGCCTGCATGGCAAACGTGCACTGTGCCGCCGCCACGCAGAATTTCCTGGCGCTCGAAAATCACTCACTCGACGTGCCCTGGTGGTCGTCGCTAATCGAAGAGGGCGTAAAAACCCCGATCGTCAATCACGGCTGGATCGAAGTCCCCGACCGCCCTGGCCTCGGCGTGACGCTGAACGAAGACATGGTGCGCCAACACCTGGCCCCCGGCACCGGATATTTCGAGCCCACCACCCAGTGGGATCAAGAGCGCTCCTGGGACCGCCTGTGGAGCTGAGGAATTAGGTGTATGTGGGGACAGCCGCCTCGGCTGTCCGTCGAGCGAAGCTCGGCGCCTTTTGCCGCAACTCGGTCTGCGAATGGCGTTGGGAGCGCAGCGGGGGGCAGGTGGTGGGACTAGTCTTGCGGCAGGCGATGGTGCTTGCGTTGATCGGTGTTGCGATGGGGCTGGCCGGTTCGTTTGCAGCAACCCCTCTGCTGGCTGATTTTCTCTATGGGATCAAAGCCCACGATGTGATGACTCTGGCTTTGGTCTCATCCATTCTCGTGGCAGTTACGTTTCTCGCAAGCTACATTCCCGCCCGCCATGCGACCAGGATAGATCCCATGCGGACCCTTCGACACGAATAGTCTGGCGATTGAACGTAACGTCTGTCAGACTCGCGCAGATGTGCCGTGAATGATCGGCCACCCGGAGACTGTCGTCAGTTGGCGATAAATCAATTACACTCAAAACTCCTAGAACCGAGATTCCCAGAATCGGCGCTTCGGCGCACGAATACCATCGCCACAGCAGAAAACTTAGGCGATTGTAGCCCCGGTTGCCCGGGTTGTATACTCAATTTCCGACACCATCAAACCAACGGTTCACCAAACTCTGGCCAACGGCGAAATTGGGTACGCCCGCATGCGCGGAGTTTTCGTTTTGCACCTCAGAGCATTGCTAGCAACGATATTTTCCGATTCCTCGTTTCCGTTCGGGCAGCCTGCACGGAGACGAGAAAAGCCTTTGTGTATGTCCGTGCAGAGAGAACTGGCATTCGTATTGCAGCCAGTTTTGATAATCCAAACCGGACTTTGAGGTAATCCCATGCCCCCGATCGAGATTCTGAGCGTAGAAGAAGCCAGTGAGCGCGCGGCTCCCACGACCGTTGCCGCGAAGGACCGCATCCCCACCCGGCGGCGGTTTTACGCGCTGTCACTCAAAGACCATTTCCGGCTGCTCCTCCCGTTTCTCCTCGCTGGTGCAGCAGGTGTGCTCGCGAGAGTGAAGTATCCCTACTGGTGGCCTGCCAACGAGTTGGTCTATTTTCTGGCGGACGCCTTGATCGTCGCCATGATTTTGGGGATTGCTTTCGACGTTTTCTCCGCCAAGCTCCTGGTGGAAAGAATCTCTGACGGTCTGGCGCAAACCTTGGTCGGAAGGGGTCTGCCTGCCGAAATGCAAGGGCTGGTTCGCGATGTTGTTTCCACAGACCTGGTGCGAGATCACTACGTGAAAAGCTATTCGTTTTCGACTCCCGAGGACGGACGTATCCAGGTGAACGTTGAGGTTCGTTACGAAATAAGAAATTACTCGGAGGCGGTGCGCGATTATGCGCCCGAGTTGACCGCCGAGACATTTTTTCAGCCGGAGGTTCGCTTCCTGGAGTACGGAATTGCTGGAAGAAAAAATTTCAAGGTTTTTGACGAGAACCTCGCTTCCATGGTGGAGGTCGAAGACGCGCTTGGCGTGACCCGAGTTCCCCGGAGTGCTTTGCCAGCCCTGAGTCTCAAACCGGTCAAGGCCGGAGAGAAAGCCGCATGCCAGGTCACGTGGAGGTACGGCTTAACCGTGCCCGAACAGTATTGCGACGTAACCGATCTTGAAGAGGCCACACTGGGAGCAACGTTGCATGTGGAGGCCATCCCCGAAGAACTCGAATTCGTCTCGGGATGCGATGCCAGCCTGCACCACGAAGCCGGCAGCCAGTCGTGGTACTTCGAAAGAGCGTTCATTGCGGGCCAGCATCTCCGCGCCTGGTGGTTTCGCCGCAAACCTTCAACACGAGTTTCGCGCTCCCGCCCGTGAGAGCCAGCGTGAGAGTGAGTGAGTGTAACCGCGATGGTTTCAACAGTTATGGGAGTATGCCCTTTAAAACGGCGTCTTCCGCTGCGAAAGTGTGGAGCTCGCTCGCAGAGAGCCCTTGCGGCCTTGTCGGAAGGCTGGAAAGCTTGCGAGAAAATTTCTGCAGAGCCAGGGTCTCCCGGCCTTCTTCGATTAGATAAAACTTGTCTGCTTCGATGTCGTGAAAGACCTGCTTTTGACTGCTGGGCCAGGTGATCTCGACGGTCTGCACTAGCGCCGCTTTGCCAAGCCCGAAATTGGCGCGCAAGTCGCTCTGCGAGAGATAGCTTCCACCTCCAGCGATCTCGCGTATCTGCGACAGTCCGCCCGCCACGATGTGGATTCGTGCACCCATCGCATCGCGATTGCTTTTGGTTCCTACCAGGCGGAAATTCACGAAGTGATTGCCATTCCCTCCACTATTGTGCAGCAGCAACGGCGGGTCTCCGTTATTGGCAACAACAACGTCCACAAAACCGTCGTTGTCCAGGTCTGCGAAGGCGACTCCCCGGCCGACGTATGGCGTCTTGAAACCATCTCCCGCCAGCTTGGTTGTCTCGACGAATTTGCCCCTTCCGTCGTTGTGAAAGAGCGTATTGATCTGCTTGAAGTAAGTACCGGCCTGAACATTTTCGACCTCCGGATACACGTGGCCATTGGCGATAAAGAGGTCGAGCCAGCCGTCATTGTCGTAGTCGAAGAAACCTCCGCCGAAACTGAGCACGTTGAACGTGGGACCGGCGATGTGCACCTGATGACTGACATCCCAAAACCCGCCCTTGCCGTCGTTGTGGAAGATGTGGTCAGAAGATCCCTGGAAATCGGAGACAAAGAGGTCGAGCCAGCCATCGTTATCGTAGTCGCCCAGGGAGATGCACATGGCTGCCATGGTATTGCCGAGACCAGCCACGCCCATCCCCGCATCCATCCCGATTTCGGTGAACTTCCCGTTGTGTTCGTTGTGGAACAGGTAGGCGGGCAGTCCGTCATTGGCGACGAACAGGTCCGGCCAGCCGTCGTTATCGTAGTCGGCGGCTCCGACGGCAAGGTTCTTGCCCTGCGGTTTAGAGATTCCAGACGAGGACGTTACATCCGTAAACGTTCCGTCGCCGTTGTTGTGGTAGAGAATATTCGCGCTGCCTTTATAAGCCACCGGCGGACAACTCGTGCGTACTCCGGCGAAAACACAATAGCGAGGGCCTGAATCCAGATTCACGTACCCCCCGACATACAGATCCAGGCGGCCATCGCGATCATAGTCAAAGAATGTGGCGCTGCTATGAAAGAGTGTGCCCGATTCTGTACCGGCCACTCTCGCCTTGTCGGTAACGTCGGTGAAGGTTCCGTCCCCGTTATTGTGGTAAAGAACGTTGCGGCCGTACTGCGTGACAAACAAGTCCGGATACCCGTCGTTGTCGTAGTCTCCCCAGACGCAACCAAAACCATAGCCCGTGCCCGGGACACCAGCTTTTTCCGTGACATCGCTGAAGGTTCCGTCCCCGTTGTTACGATACAGGGCGTTGCGAGCTGGAATACCGCGTCCATAAAGGTCGCGGCCGTTGACGAAATAAATGTCCTGGAAACCGTCGCCGTCGAAATCGGCCACGCAGATCCCCGGACCGAAAATCTCGCGGTTAATGGGGATTCCATCGTTTCCCCGGTAGTGAGCGAACTTGATCCCGGCCGCAGCCGTGACATTCGTGAACTGGATGGAGCCGGGCTGTGAACCATCCGCTTGTGCATGAGCCCAGCACAATGCAAGCAGTAAAATCAACGCCACCGGCGACCAAAGCTCAGGCGCGCCGGACCAACTCAAACGCCACTCGGCGAGTCTGAACGCACGTGACCATCGAAGGGTTGCTGCGCTGCTCTGCGCAGACAGTTTTGGCGTTGCAGTTGCAGTGTTCATTAACAGGGTATAGGTAAGCCCAAGCTATTGGGAGGAAGTATACACGTGAGCCGCAAGCAACAGCATTGATGCTGATCAAACCTCCGGGATCCGCGAAGCTGAGGTTCGTGGCCAGGGAAGAACGGCCACCGAATAGACGTGCTTTCCGCCGTTATATTGAGGTTGGTGAGGGTTCTGCGGCCGGATCCAACGGCTGCACAGTTGCGGCTTGCTGCGGGGTTCGTTCCGGCCGGAAGAAGCGATTTGCATGCTGCGCACGTTGGTGCGGGATAAGGCGAACCTGGTGGCGGAGAGTGGCGACTGGGTGCGTAGAATGCAAAAGAGCCTGGACCAGATGAACGTGCGCCTCCATCGGGCGGTTTCCGACATCGCTGGAGTGACAGGAATGGTCATCCTGCGCGCCATCGCCGGAGGAGAGCGGGATGCCAAGAAACTGGCGAAGCTGCGCGATGTACGCTGCAGCAAAAGCGAGCAGGAAATTGCCGAACAATTAAGTGGGCACTGGCGAGAAGATCACTTGTTCAGCTTACAGCAGGCACTGAAAATGTACGATGCGGTGCAGGAGCGGATCGGAGCGTATGAGCAGGAAATCCTGCGGAAACTCCCAGAGATGGAACGAGAAGAGCATCATGACCAACCGGTACCACCTCTGCCCAATGCCAATAAGGCAAGGATGATCAAACAACGCGGGCAGGAAGCAAAGCGGCAGGCGCTATACCGAATGAGCGGTGTTGATATCACCCACATCGATGCGATCGGAGTGGAGACGGTGGAAGTGGTGCTCAGCGAATACGGTCCCGATTTGAGCCGATTCCCCACAGAGAAGCAGTTCGTCTCCCACGTTACCTTGGCACCGCGTGTGCCGACCAGCGGGGGCAAGCCCGTCAGGAAGAAAAAGCGGAACAGCGCAAGTACGCGAGTCGCGGCTGCTTTGCGTATGGCCGCGCTCTCCCTACGCCACAGCCACACCGCCCTGGGAGCATACTATCGCAAGCTAGCGCAACGGCTCGGCGGCGACGTTGCCGTATTCGCCACCGCTAGGAAGTTGGCTACTCTGATTTACCGGCTGCTGCGATGGGGCCAGCCCTACCTCGACGAAGGCGCAGATGCATACGAAAACCGCTACCGCCAGCAGCGCATCGGACGCTTGGCGGCCACCGCCAAACAACTTGGCTTCCAACTGACGCCCGTAAGTGCCTGATGTCAACTTAAGAGGAGAGAAGTCACAGAGCCGCATGAGGAAAAGTATTTTGACTAAGGGCTGATGCGTGGAACTGTTGTTTTCAGTGGCCCGACCGAGTTCGTCCAGCGCATTCAAAAATTGTTGCCTATACGCTTCCAGTGCTCCGATAGGTCTATACTTTGCGCGTGCGTATTTCGCGGTGCAGGAGTCACTCCGATGAAGCAGCGTTTCTGTTTTTCTTTGGCATGCACGATGAGCTTGGTTCTGTTTTCCCTAACCTTGGTAGCGCAGGATACGGTATCGCCCACAGAAGACAAGAGCAAAATCCTGGCGGGGTATTTCGAAGAATGGAGTATTTACGGGGCGAACTATAACATTGCAAATCTGCAGCAGAACCATGTCGCCAACAAAATTACGCACCTTATTTATGCCTTTGGTAATGTGGCTCCGGTCTCCGGGCCGCCTGACGCTACCTGCCATCTTGCCGACACCTGGGCTGACTTTCAGACACCCTACCTTCCCAGCGTGAACGGCTTGCCCTACACCGGCCCCCTGTACGGCAACTTCGCGGCGTTATTGCAGTTGAAACAGCTGCACCCGGACTTGAAGGTCATGATTTCTCTGGGAGGAGCCTCCGCCGCCAATGCTGCGGGTTTCTCCTATGCAGCGAGTACGAGCCAACTGCGTTCGCAACTGGTGGCTTCTTGTATTGACCTCTTCATCAAGGGTAACGTTGCGGCGGGAATCTCGGCGGCTGGCCTGTTCGATGGATTCGATATTGACTGGGAATTCCCCACCGCCACCGACACACGGAACTTCACGCTACTGTTGAAGGAGTTTCGCAAGCAGTTGAAGGCGCTCGGAGAAGAGAACGACGCAAATTACCTGCTTTCGATCTTTGCGCCCGCAGGCTCGCAGAATTATTCGAACATCGAACTGGCCAAGGTTGCGAGGCAGCTGGATTTCCTTAACGTACAAGGCTACGACATGCATGGCACGTGGGAGACGACGACCAATCACGCTTCGCCGCTGTATGACAGTCCGAAGGATCCTTCGTTCGGGCAAGGCTTCGACGATGAAGATACGATCGCTGCCTACCTTGCCGCCGGTGTGCCCGCACGCAAAATCCTGCTGGGCGTTCCGATGTACGGGCGCGGCTGGACCGGTGTTCCGAGTACTAATCACGGGCTGTATCAGACTTCCACCGGGCCCGCTCCCTCTCCCACCGGAGACGTTCTGGGGACCGATGGCGTCGCAACCTACGGAACGCTGGTCGCTCAGACGGGATTCCAGCACTACTTCGATCCCATCAGCGAGGCGCAGTGGGCCTATGATGCGGCAACGCAGACCTTCTGGACTTACGACACACACAGGTCGGTGAGCGTCAAAATGTTCTACGTCCAGAACCGAGTTCCCGGAGGTTTGGGCGGCGCGTTCTTCTGGGCACTCAAAGATGATGACGCCCAAGGCAGTCTCACGAAGGCCATGGCAAAAGGCCTGAGTCAGTAGTTCACGGAAAAGAAGCCGATGCATTGACGACGACAGCCATGTGACATCCCTGCCTATAAAATGGCTCCACTCTTGACGCGGAGTGAGTGGGTTGTTAACGAAATCAGCGTTAGCGATGGTTGAGGGTGGTGAGTTAGCTAAGGGCGGCGGCCTACCCATTGGGATGAAAGCGCATTTCTGACGCCCATTGATTCCCAATGGGTTAACCGCCACTTTCGACGGAGTAACAGCGACAGTTTCGCCAGTTAGCGGACGAACTGGTTTGTTGTTGAAAATTTCGATGTACCATGTACGGACTGACCGTGTAATCACTGACCGGTTGCTTCAGGAGGAGGTAATTCTGATGTTCCTTCGTGCTCTCGCCGTCGCATTGGTCGCTATATGCCCGCTTCTCGCCGCTCAAACTGCCCCTCAACCCGGGCAGCCAGCCCCTCAACCCGGCCAACCAGCTCCCGACTTCACTCTCCCCGACTCCACTGGCTCACCTATCAAATTATCCGCATACAAAGGGAAAGTAGTTCTGCTCGACTTCTGGGCTACTTGGTGCACTGGCTGTAAAGTTGAGATTCCTTGGTATGTGGAGTTCCAAAATAAATACCGGAATGACGGACTGATGGCAATTGGCGTTTCCATGGATGACGACGGCTGGAAATCAGTCAAGCCATTCCTCGAAGAGCACAAGCTGAACTATCCAGTTGTGATTGCCAACCAAGACCTAGCCAACCGATACGGCGGACTGCCTTCTCTCCCTATGACCTTGCTCATTGACCGCGACGGGAAGATTTCCGAGTCACACGCAGGCATGGTGGACAAGGACGCCTTCGAGAATAAGATCAAGGCACTCCTTCACGACAGCCCGGCGAAGTAAATCAAGGCCGCCGTTTTTTGGCGTTCATCTTGACCCTTGACAGGTCTCCACGCCACTTCATAATCGAGCGGGGACGAAGCGCAACGCAGTTCAGTTGGGCTTCGTCCTTAGTCGAGGGGGTTGGATTTTGTCTTTTGTCCCGAGGGCATGCAAGCGCGTCCCTACCCGCTCGTCTTAGGATTCGGTATCGCAGTCCACAGAACATAAATTGATTCGCGTCTGTCAAAGTCTTCCCAGAAAATTCTGGCCGGTGCCACCCACATTGCCCTGCTTCTATCCGCACTCTAAATGGACCACTTCTGGGCCTCGGTGCATGTTGGGGTTCGATTTAAAGCCCAGGTCCATCACCACGGTGACGGACCTGGGCTGTTAGGGGCTGCTATCTCAAAAGCGGTCTTCTTGACCGAGCGTAATGACGCAGTCTCCCGAACAAGGCGGTGGATGTCATTGCCTACAAACTTTCTGGCGATCGATTGATTCTCGCGTCTTCCACTCATGGCTCCCTGGACCCGGCTCCCGCTTGTCATGTCCGTTTCCGTCTACGCAGCCTGTGGTACGATCCCCCTCGAGGAGGCGTAGCCCAGCGGCTCATAGACCTCGCCACTCACCCAAAGTCGATGCAGCAAGACCGCCAGCTTCCGCGTACCGCTACCGCGGCTCTCTTTCTTTGCGTTCTTTCCCCCACGCTCGCACAGCCGCAGCCCGTAGCTTCGTAAGTCGCTGTCGGGTCCAAACGGTCCCAAGATATAGTGCGCACTCCCCACCAACAGCTTGCGCACCA
>Ga0210400_10001866_pt1 | contig 20437 bp, 19 predicted proteins | sample IncBWH26MmetaG_FD_155456 | JGI IMG/M metagenome (GOLD analysis project Ga0210400, IMG submission 155456) | Forest soil microbial communities from Barre Woods Harvard Forest LTER site, Petersham, Massachusetts, United States - Inc-BW-H-26-M | ecosystem: Environmental > Terrestrial > Soil >...
AAATCTCTGGCCTCGATCCGCTCGATCATGAAGTCGATGGTCTGCTCCGATGTCCAGGCGGCGGCCGGCTTCTCGGTGCGGCCCTTGGCGGTCAGTCCGGTGAATACGAAGCCGGGGATCAGAAGATGCGCGCTGATGCGGTTGCCTGCGGTGTTGCGCAACTCGTGTTGCAGCGCTTCGGTGAAAGCCTTCACGCCTGCCTTCGAAACATTGTAGGCGGGATCGCCGGGAGGGGTGGTGATGCCTTGCTTGGAGCCGCTGTTGATGATGAGGCCGGGCCGCCCGCGCCCGATCATGCGCGGCGCGAAAATCTGCGTGCCATGAATGATGCCCCAGAGATTCACGCCGATAATCCGTTGCCAGTTTTCCGCCGGCCCGAACATCGTGCTGCCCGGCTGGATCCCGGCATTGTTCATCAGGATGTCGGTGCCGCCGAACCGTTCGCGCACCGCGGCTTCCAGGCCCGACACATCTTCGACCCGGCTGACGTCGACGTTGCTGGCCATGATGTCCGCGCCGCCGCCGGGCGCTGCCGACGCCAGTTTCGTCGCCGCATCCGCGAGACGGTCCGCCCCCAAATCCGCGATGCAGACCTTCATGCCGAGGCGCGCGAACCGCATCGCGGCGGCAAAGCCCAATCCGGACGCGCCTCCGGTGATCACAGCGACATTATGGGGTGACAGGGCTGGGTGGGGCATGAGGTCTCCTGAAGAGGATCGGTTGACGTAAATGGTATCCACTCGGCGAAGGGATCGCCGGCTTCGCTATGCCGATGCGTTGCGCGGACCCTGCACGAAACGGCATGGGAGGTCTTCGCGCGACGCTATCTCGGCGGCTGGCCTTTTGCGGGCCAGGTGAACCGGGTACATAGTTAGACAAACAGGCATTTTCGGGGGCAGGTGTGAATTTTCCTTCGTTGTTTTCGCCGCTTGAGGTGGGTCCGTACCGGCTCCAGCATCGCGTTGCGATGGCGCCCTTGACGCGGATGCGGGCGGACAGATCAAGTTTCGCGCCGCGCGTGCTGAACGCCGAATATTATCGGCAGCGCGCCACACCGGGCGGATTGATCATCGCCGAGGCCTCGCCCGTGACGGTGACGGGGCGCGGCAATCCCGCCACGCCCGGCATCTATTCCGAGCAGCAGATCAAGGGATGGCGCGGCGTCGTCGATGCGGTTCACGGCAAGGGCGGCTTGATCTTTCTCCAACTCTGGCATGTCGGGCGGGTTTCGCATTCCTCGTTCCAGCCCGGTGGCGCGCTGCCGGTCGCGCCGTCAGCGGCGCCGATCACGGGCAACGGCATGATGGCGATGACCGCCGACGGCAAAACGGTGCCGTATGAGACGCCGCGTGCGCTGGAGACCGATGAGGTTGCCGGCGTGGTCGATGCTTTCAGGCAGGCCGCAACTAACGCCCTGAAGGCCGGGTTCGACGGCGTCGAGATCCACGGCGCCAACGGCTATCTGATCGAGCAATTCCTGCAATCCCACACCAATTTGCGCACGGATCAATATGGCGGCTCGATCGCCAACCGCGCGCGGTTGCTGATGGAGATCACACAGGCCGCCATCGATGTCTGGGGCGCCAGCCGCGTCGGCGTGCGATTGTCGCCCTATGGCGTCGCCAATGGCAGCGGTGAGGCCGACCCGATGCCGCTCTACAGCCATGTCATCCAGGCGCTCGATCCGCTCGGCCTCGCTTATCTGCACTTCATCGAGCCGCGCTCGAGCGGTGCCGGCCGCGCCGAGGTCAATCATCAGAACGTGCTGTCGGCGATGGTGCTGTTTCGGCCGATGTGGCGCGGTGTGCTGATTTCGGCCGGCGGCTTTACCGGCGAAACGGCGGAAGCGGCGATCGCCGCCGGCCATGCCGACGCCATCGCGTTCGGCCGGATCTTCATCTCCAACCCGGATCTGCCGCGGCGTCTGCGACACGGATTTCCGCTGACGCCTTACAACCGGGCGACCTTCTATGGCGGCGAAGAGGCCGGCTATACCGATTATCCTGTTTACGGCGCGTTGGAACAGGCGTGATAACTCAACCGTCATTGCGAGCGCAGCGAAGCGATCCACAAGGCACGAAGCGAAAATGGATTGCTTCGTCGCTTTCGCTCCCTTGCGCAAACGCTTCGCGTTTGTCGCAGGCAATGACGACGGAGACGAAGAAGCAAATGACAAAAATGCCAAAAGCGGCCGCGATCGGCAAACCTGCCGCCGGTGGATGCCTGTGCGGTCAAGTCTGCTTCGAGATCGATACGCCCGCGCGCTGGGCCTGGCACGATCATTCGTCCGATAGCCGGCGCGCGCATGGTGCGGCGTATGCGACCTATGTCGGAAGCTGGCGCAAGCGCTTTCGCATTATCAAAGGCAACGCAGGGATTACGCGCTTCGAAGACAAGGCAACGAAAACCGTGCGTAGCTTTTGCGCGCGTTGCGGCACGCCGCTGATTTACGAGCGTGCGCGGTCGCCGCATATGGTGAACATCCCGCGCGCGCTGTTTTCCGGCCGCACCGGCCGGCAGCCGCTTTATCACATCGCGATCGAGGAATTGCAGGAATGGACCTATACCGGCGAGCCGTTGGTGCCGCTGAAAGGTTTTCCAGGCGTGGTCTGGCAGCGCTCGAAAAAGCACAAGCGCGCCGATCGTGAGGGGATGTTTTGATTCGCAACAGCACGCGCGCCCGGTGGTGCAGGGCAGCCATGACCGCGCTTGCTTGATCTCGCCATCCGGGATCAGTCATCATGCCACAATCCCGACGGTAACAGCCGCGGGAACAGGAGACTTTTCATGAATCGCATTACCGGACGCTCGGCCTTCCTCGCATTGCTGAAGGACGAGGGCATCACGCACCTGTTCGGCAATCCCGGCACCACCGAATTGCCGATCATGCATGCGCTCAAGGACCATCCCGATCTCACCTATGTGATGGCGATGCAGGAAAGCCTGGTGGTCGCCATCGCCGATGGCTACAGCCGGGCGTCGGGCCGTCTCGTCGCCTGCAATGTCCATGTCGCGCCCGGCCTCGGCAACGCGATGGGATCGCTTTACAACGCGCAGTTCACGGGCACGCCGATGATCCTGACCGCCGGTCAGCAGGAGCAGGGCCATGGCCTGATGGAGCCGCTGTTGTTTGGTCCGCTGGTCCGTATGGCCGAGCCGCTGGTGAAATGGGCGGTCGAGGTGACAAGGCTCGAGGACCTGCCGCGGATCGTGCGCCGTGCCGCCAAGATCGCGACCACGCCGCCGACCGGACCGGTGTTCATCTCGCTGCCGGGCGATATCCTCAACGCCGAAGCCGGCATCGAGCTTGGTCGTTCGACGCGCATCGATACGCGGGTGAAACCTTCCGACGAGGCGTTGCAGGCGCTGGCGCAGCGCATCCTCAAAGCGGAGCGGCCGGTGATTATCGCCGGCGACGAGATCGTCAAAAGTGACGCCCTGAAGGAGGCCGCGGGATTGGCGGCTACGCTCGGCTGTCCGGCGTATCAGCAGTCGGCGCCTTACGGTTCGCATTTCCTGTCGGAAAGTCCCTGCTTCATGGGCGCGCTGACGCGATCGCAGACACAGGTTCGGGAGGTGTTGTCGCCTTACGATCTGATGATCGTGCTCGGCGCCGACCCGCTGCGGATGTCGGTGCATAGCGAAACCGAACCGCTGCCGCAGGGCATGCCGGTCGTGCAGGTCGGCCTGGTCGATTGGGATATCGCCAAGAACTTCGGCGCCGAGATCGCGCTCAAGGCCGACGTGCGGGAAACCCTGCGCGCGTTGATCCCGGCGCTCAAGTCCGCCGGCGGCGCCGCGCTCGAAGCGCTGGCCAGGCAGCGTATCGCTGCGCTTGCGTCGAGGAACTGGACCGCGAACCGGGCAAAAGCGGTCGAGAAAATTTCGAAGGCGAGTGATCGTTCGCCGATTGATCCGGAATGGCTGACCCTGCAGTTGGTCGAGGCGATGCCGGGTAACGCCATCCTCGTCGATGAAGCACTGACGTCCTCGCGGCAGGTATTGGCGCTGCGTCCCTATCGCGATCGCTACGATTTTCACGCGCTTGCTTCAGGCGGCATCGGCTGGGGCGTGCCGGCTTCCGTGGGCGTCAGCCTCGCCAATCCCGATCGGCCAGTGGTGTGTTTTTCCGGCGACGGCAGCGCGATGTATTCGATCCAGGCGTTGTGGACCGCCGCGCATCACAAGCTGCCGTTGACGGTCGTCATCGCCAACAATGGCGGCTACCGCATCATCAAGCAGCGGCTGTTGTCGTTTCATGGCGACGACCATTTTGTCGGCATGGATTTCGCCGACCCGTTGGTGGATTTCGTGGGTATTGCAAAATCGCTCGGGCTGGAGGCGACGCGGATTACGGACCCCGGGGATGTCGCGCCGACACTCAAATCCGCGTTCAGCCGGCCCGGTGCGAAATTGATCGAGGTGATGGTTGACGGCACGGTTTGAGAGAGTCCGTCATTCCGGGGCGATGCGCAGCATCGAGCCTCAGATGTGCAATTGCACATCGGGGAATCTCGAGATTCCGGGTTCGCAGAAAACGGGCGCCCCGGAATGATAGTGCCAGTCTACTCCGTCGCCTTCGCCTTCGGCCGATACTGCACAGCCGGATGCGGCGCCGCGAGGCGCGCGCGGCCTTGGCCGAACAGTTTCTCACGCAACGTTCCCTCGGCGTAGGCGTCCTTGTAGCGCCCGCGCCGAACCAGTTCCGGCACCAGCATGTCGACGATATCCTCGAAATCTCCCGGCGAGATCGCGAATGCGACGTTCAGGCCGTCGACATCGGTCTGATCGACCCATGCTTCGATGGCGTCGGCGACCTTTTCCGGCGTGCCGACCACGACAGGGCCGATGCCGCCGATTCCGACGTGCTGCGCGACCTCGCGAACGGTCCAGACCCGGTCCGGATCGGCGCGGGTGATGTTGTCCATCGCGGTGCGGCCGGCGTCGTTCTGGACGTGGCGAACCTGCTGGTCGAGATCGTAGGCCGAGAAATCGACACCGGTCCAGCCGGACATCAAGGTGAGCGCGCCCTCGGGGCTGATGTGGCTGACATAGTCGGCATATTTGGCTTGGGCTTCAGCGTCGGTTCGCCCAAGGATAGTGGTGAACATGCTGAACATCAGGATTTCCGCCGGGTTGCGGCCGGCTTTCGCGGCGAGTTCGCGAATGCCGGCGACACGCGGCGCGATAATCTTGGCCGAGGGGCCCGACATGAACACGCATTCGGCATGCTCGGCGGCGAACTGCCGGCCGCGCGGCGACGTGCCGGCCTGATAGAGCACGGGGGTTCGCTGCGGCGACGGTTCGCAGAGGTGAATGGCATCCAGCCTGTAATTGTTGCCCTCGTGCCGGACGCGATGCACCTTGGCGGGATCGGTGAAAATGCCGGCGGCCCGATCGCGCCGCGCGGCGTCGTCCTCCCAGCTTCCTTCCCAGAGCTTGTAGACCACTTCCATATATTCGTCGGCGACATCGTAGCGGTCGTCATGCGCGGTCTGCTTGTCCTTGCCGGCGCCCTTGGCCGCGCTGTCGAGATAACCGGTCACGACGTTCCAGCCGACCCGCCCTTCGGTCAGGTGGTCGAGCGTCGACATCCGCCGGGCGAACGAATAGGGCGGCTCATACGACAAATTGGAGGTCACGCCGAAGCCGAGATGTTCGGTGACCGCGGCCATCGCCGGGATCAGCAGCAGCGGTTCGTTCGCGGGCGTCTGGGTGGCGTTGCGCAGCGCCGCGTCCGGACTGCCGCCGAACACGTCGTAGACTCCCAGCACATCGGCGAGAAACAGGCCGTCGAACCGTCCGCGCTCCAGCGTCTTCGCCAGATCGATCCAGTATGGCAGCCGGTTATACTCGGCTGTGCGATCGCGCGGATGGGTCCACAGCCCCGGCGATTGATGCGCGACGCAATTCATGGCGAAGGCGTTGAGCCGGATTTGCTTTTTCATGATCTTGCCATTCCCAACCCGCCACGGCGCGGCAGCGGTGCCGCGCGACAATGTGAAGACGCCGGATTACCGGCCAGCCTGCCTGAACGGCAATTCCTCGCCGGTCGGCGCCGCGACGCGGGCGACGTTGAGCGTCATCGAGACCACGTCGTAATAACCGTTCACCGCGACCAGATCCATGATGCCCTGTTCACCGAACCGTTCCAGCGCCCTGGCGTAGATCGCGTCGTCGACCGCGTGATCGCGCCGCAACTGCGTGGAAAACTCCCACACGATCGCTTCGTCGTCCTTCATGTTCTCGGGCTTTCGCCCGGCGCCGATGGCGGCAACGGTGGCCGGATCGAGCCCCGCCTTGAGCGCCAGCGGCGCATGTGCGTACCACTCATATTGCGAACCCCAGGCCTGCGCGGTCATGATGATCGCCATCTCGTTGACGCGTTTGTCGAGCGAGGTGTTGAACCTGATATATTCGCCGACTTTTTGCAGCCGATCCGCGAGTTCCGGGCTGCGCAGCCATGCGTTAAAGGGGCCTCCGATCGATTTCCGGGGGCCCGACATGATGGCATCGGCAACGCCGCGCTGGGCGGGCGACATTTTGTCGAGCGGAATCGTGGCCATGCGTTCGCCGGTCAGCGCCACCGCAGAGCCCGCAAACAGCATACAAACAACAGAAGCGCGCAGCATCGTTTTCATGGAATTCTCCCAAAATCTCGCCTGATCGAACGCCGGGCTGTTGCTGAAATTGTTGCATTCCGGCCGGGTTTAGCAAGGCAAATTCCGGCCATCGTGCCACTTCCGGCCAATGCCATATCCCGATAGGCTCATTTGAAATCGAAAGTTGCGCGACCGAGGTATTAACCAGCCATGACCAGAACCGACGCTATCGCCCGGGCCCGCCAGCATCTTCATTCGGGCGCGTTTCTCGCCGAGCTCGACCGCAGGGTGGCGTTTCAGACCGAAAGCCAGAATCCCGAGCGGCGCGATGCGCTGCGCGCCTATCTCGAGCAAGACCTTCAGCCGGCATTTTCGCAACTGGACTTCGCGACAAGGCTGATCGAATCTCCGAGCGGCAAGGGACCTTATCTGCTGGCGGAATATCGCGAGAGTTCGTCGGCGCCGACCATTCTGATGTACGGGCATGGCGATGTCGTCGACGGCATGGTCGGCGAATGGCGGGACAATCTCGATCCGTGGCGGACAACGACATCGGGCAATCGGGTCTATGGCCGCGGCACGGCCGACAACAAAGGCCAGCACAGCATCAACATGTCGGCCCTTCGCGCGGTGCGGGAGGCGCGGGGCGGCCGGCTGGGTTTCAATGCCAAGTTCATCATCGAAACCGGCGAGGAGATCGGCTCACCGGATTTGCGCCAGGTCTGCGAATCCCTGCGCGATGAGCTGTCAGCCGATCTGTTTCTGGCCTCCGACGGTCCGCGGCTGTCGGCGGATCGTCCCACCTTATTTCTGGGCTGCCGTGGCGGCATACGCATTCATCTCGATGTGAATTTGCGCGATGGTTCGCATCATTCCGGCAATTGGGGCGGTGTCCTTGCCAATCCCGCGACCATCCTGGCCAGCGCGATCGCGACCCTGGTCGACGGCAACGGGCGCTTGCTGGTGGATCAATTGAAGCCGCCGCGGCTTTCCAACCAGATCCGCTCCGCATTGGCCGACGTGAAGATCGAGCCGATGCCTGATGAGCCGGCCCTTTCCGACAATTGGGGGGAAGAGGGCCTGTCAGCCGCCGAGCGGCTTTATGCATGGAATACGCTCGAAGTGCTGGCGATGTCAGCGGGCAATATCGACAAGCCGGCCAATGCCATTCCGGGGCGCGCACAAGCCATCCTCCAGCTTCGCTTCGTCGTCGGCACCAAGGTCGATAATATTGCTGAAGTGGTCCGGACTCATTTGCATAGCAAAGGCTTTCCGATGATCGCGGTGCAGGCGACGCAACGCTTTGCGGCGTCGCGAACTGATTTCGAAAGCCCCTGGGTCAACTGGACGGCGGAGTCGATCCGCCAGACCACGGGAAAGGCGCCCGCGGTTCTGCCGAATTTCGGCGGCTCGTTGCCCAATGATGTGTTTTCGGAAACACTTGGCTTGCCCACCATGTGGGTGCCGCACTCCTATCCGGGCTGCTCCCAGCATGCGCCCGACGAGCATATGCTGCTGTCGGTCACCGAAGAGGCGCTGGGCATTATGGCCGGCCTGTTCTGGGATCTGGGTGAAATGCCGCGCGCCTTGTAGAATTTCAGGTGGAGAGCCCGATCACGAGGGGCGAAAAGCGATATTGGAAAAGCTATTTCAGGAAAAATGATATCGGATGAGGATTGGGTATGACAGTTTCAGTGCCGCTCGCATTGCCCGCAATCGCACAAGTGCGTCCGGAAAAAAGAATATCACGAGGCTCATCGTCGCGACGTCGATCGGCAACGCGCTGGAATGGTATGACATCACGGTCTATGGCTATTTCGCCGCGTATCTCTCGAAGGCCTTTTTCCCGAATATTGACCCGACGATTTCGATCCTGCTGACGTTCGGCACGTTCGGTCTGTCGTACCTTATTCGACCGGTCGGCGGCGTCATTCTCGGCGCTTACGCCGACCGGCACGGCCGCAAGGCCTCGTTGATGATTTCCATCGTGATGATGACCCTCGGCACGTTCGTGATCGCTTTCATGCCGGCCTACGAAACCATCGGCATCCTCGCGCCGATCGCGGTTCTGGCGGCCCGTCTGGTGCAGGGCTTTTCGGCCGGCGGCGAATTCGGCAGTTCGACGGCGTTTCTGGTCGAACATGCGCCCGGGCGGCGCGGATTCATCGCAAGCTGGCAATTTGCGAGCCAGGGGCTGAGCACGCTATTGGCGTCCGCGTTCGGCGTTGGGCTCACCTCGTGGCTGACGCCGGCCGACATGCAATCGTGGGGCTGGCGCATTCCATTCTTGTTCGGAATCCTGGTCGGACCGGTCGGTATCTATATCCGCAACCACCTCGAGGATGCCACGCCGCCGCCCGCGCAGCATGCTTCCCCGATCAAGGAGGTCCTGCTGCGGCAAAAGTTTCGCGTGCTGCTTGGCATCGGCGCGCTCGCGATATCGACCGCGGTCAACTACCTCATCATTTACATGCCGACCTATGCGGTCAAAACGCTGAACCTTCCACCGACCGTGGGTTTTGTGGCGACATTCGCGGCGGGCCTGGTATTGACGTTCCTGACACCGATTGCCGGAATCATCTCCGACAAGGTCGGGCGTACGAACCACATGATCGTGGTCAGTCTGCTGCTGCTGGTTTCGATCTATCCGGCCTTTCTTTTCCTCACCAGGCATCCGACGCCGGCGGTCATTGTCGTCGCCGTGTTCTGGCTCGCGACCCTGAAATCGCTTTATTACGGGCCTCTCGCGGCGTTGATGTCGGAATTGTTTCCGGCCGCAACGAGGGCCACCGGACTTGGTCTCGGCTATAACATCGGGGTGACGCTATTTGGTGGAATGGGACCGGTGATCATGGCCTCGCTCGGCGGCATCGCCTTCGTCGGCGATCTCGCGCCGGGATATTACCTGACAATGGTTTGCCTGCTCAGTCTGGTTACGCTGATAGCGATCAGGCGGACTTCCGCGGCGCCGCAAGGGGGGTGACCGAGTGGCGCAGCTGGCGGATGTACCCGCAAAGGCGTCTTGCGATGGCCGGACGTTCGGATCATAACATATGCCCGATCGATCGAAGGCCTGCTCCGTTCTGTCGCCGATGTCGGCATCGCAGGAAAAGGCCTGCTTGAAACGCATGATGCCATCCCCAAACGCCATCGACGCCGCGACCACCGCGTTTGCCGGAATTCCCGCGCGGCTCAAGGCCGCGATGGAGGGCGCCAGCGTCACTATCATGGAGCAACTCGGTCATTTTCCGATGAGCGAGCATCCAAACCCGTTTCGCCGCACCATCGCGCCCCGTCCGGGCCGGATTTTCAAGCAAGGAGAACAGGTATGAACCGCAAGCATCTATTCGGCTATGCGCTCGCCGTTGCGTTCTGCGGGACGCAGGCCGGTGCCGAAGAACTCACGGGGACGTTGAAGAATATCAAGGAAACCGGTGCGATCACCCTTGGCTATCGCGACTCCTCGATTCCGTTCTCCTACCTGGACGACAACCAGAAGCCAATCGGGTTTGCGATGGATATCTGCTACAAGATCGTCGACGCCGTGAAGAAGGAGCTCAAGCTCGACAAACTCGAGGTCAGGCTCAACCCGGTGACGTCCTCGACCCGCATTCCGTTGCTGGCCAATGGCACCATCGACCTCGAATGCGGTTCGACCACCAACAACGCCGACCGCCAGAAGCAGATCGCCTTCACCAATACGCATTTTCTGACCGCGAGCCGCTTCGTGTCGAAGAAGTCCAGCAAGATCAACTCGATTGACGATCTCAAGGGCAAGTCGGTGGTCTCGACCTCCGGCACCACCAACATCAAGCAGCTCAACGAAGCCAACGCGGCCCGCAACCTCGGCATCAACATTATCCCGGCCAAGGATCACGCCGAAGCCTTCCTGATGGTGGAGACCGATCGCGCGGTAGCCTTTGTGATGGACGATATCCTGCTCGCGAGCCTGGTCGCCGCTTCAAAGGAGCCGGACGCCTATGTCATCTCCACCGACGCGTTTTCGAAGCCGGAGCCCTACGGCATCATGGTGCGCAAGGACGATCCGGCCTTCAAAAGGGTGGCCGACGGCGCCACGGCCGCGCTCTACCAGAGCAGCGATGGTGTCAAGCTGTATGAGAAATGGTTCCAGCAGAAGATTCCGCCCCGGGGGCTCAATCTGAATGTGCCGCTCGGCCCGGAGCTGAAGAACGAATTCGCCAAGCCGTCGGATTCGCCGGATCCCGATTCCTATAAGGCGATGTGAGCTTTGTCAGCCCGTCCGGCCCGAATTATGCATGCGTTGCCGACGCCATCCAAGCAAGGAGAGAACAAATGAAACGCCTGCACATCATGGGCCTTGCGCTCGCCGCAGCTTTGTGTGCCGGGCAGGCCGGTGCCGAAGAGCTGACCGGGACGCTCAAGAAAATCAAGGAAACCGGTACGATCACTATCGGCTATCGCGACTCGTCGATTCCGTTTTCGTACCTGGACGACAACCAGAAGCCGGTCGGCTTTGCGATCGACATCTGCACCAAGATCGTCGACGCCGTGAAGAAAGAACTCAAGCTTGACAAGCTCGAGGTCGAATTCAATCCACTGAGCTCGTCGATGCGCATTCCGTTGCTGGCCAACGGTACCATCGATCTCGAATGCGGTTCCACCACCAACAATCCCGATCGTCTGAAGCAGGTTTCCTTCACCAACACCCACTTTCTGACCGCGACGCGCTTCGTCTCGAAGAAGTCCAGCAAGCTCAACTCGATTGAAGACCTCAAGGGCAAGTCGGTGGCGTCGACCTCCGGCACCAACAACATCAAGCAACTCACCGAACTCAATGCCGCCCGTAACCTCGGCATCAACATCATCCCGGCCAAGGAACATGCCGAATCGTTCCTGTTGGTCGAGACCGATCGCGCGGTTGCGGCGGTGCTGGACGACATCCTGCTCGCCAGCTTCGTTGCCGGATCGAAAGATCCGGATGCCTACGTCATTTCCACCGAGGCGTTTTATAAGCCGGAACCTTACGGCATCATGCTGCGCAAGGACGACCCGGCCTTCAAGAAGGTGGTTGATGAGGCCACCGCCGCGCTCTATCAGAGCCCGGAAGGCCAGAAGCTGTACGATAAATGGTTCATGCAGAAAATTCCTCCCAAGGGATTGAATCTCAACCTCCCGATCGGTGCGGAGTTGAAAAAGGCATTCGCCAGGCCTTCCGATTCAGCCGATCCCGATTCCTACAAGGCGATGTAAGGGATTGCTGGCATTCAATGGCGCGGTCATTGCATACGCTGGATGGCGCGGGCTTGGCTGGTAGTGCTACGGCCGCAATGGGCGGGGAGCCGTTGTGAACTATCATTGGAACTGGCGCATCTTCTGGGAGCCGGCCCCCAACGGGACCGGCACCTATCTCGACATGCTGTTGTCGGGACTGCTGTTGACGATCGAGACCGCGATCTGCGCCTGGATCATTGCGCTGGTCGCCGGATCGGTGGTCGGCGTGTTGCGGACGCTGCCGTCGAAGACGGCATCCCGGATCGGTTTCGCTTACGTCGAATTCTTCCGCAACATGCCGCTTTTGGTGCAGTTGTTTCTGTGGTTCTTCGTGCTGCCGGAAGTCCTGCCGCGCGCGTGGGGGCTGTGGCTGAAGCAAATGCCCGATGCGCCGTTCTTGACGGCGACGATCGGACTCGGATTGTTCATGTCCGCGCGGGTGGCTGAGCAATTGAGATCGGGTATCGGATCACTGTCGCGCGGGCAGAAGCTCGCCGCGACTGCGCTCGGGTTGACCACGATGCAAACCTATCGCTACGTGCTGTTGCCGATGGCGTTTCGCATCATCCTGCCGCCGCTGACCTCGGAATTCCTCTCTACCATCAAGAATACCTCGGTGGCCATCACCATCGGCCTGATCGAACTGACGGCGGAAGCCCGCGCGATGCAGGAATTTTCCTTTCAGGTGTTCGAGGCCTTCACCGCTGCGACCGTTCTCTATCTTCTGGTCAATATCGTCGTCGTCATCGCCATGCGCTTCGTCGAGCGCGGATTGGCGGTCCCCGGCTACATCACGGGGAAGTAGCGGTCATGTTTGCCAATTTCGACTTCGACGTTATCCGCCGCTCGCTGGCCTATCTGTTTTTCGACGGCATGACGTTTACGTTGACGCTGACCAGCCTCTCGGCTGTCGGCGGTCTTGTATTCGGAACCTTGCTGGCGTTGATGCGGCTGTCGGGCTCCAGGCTGCTGGGGCGGCTCGCCGGCGTCTATGTCGATTTGATGCGATCGCTGCCGCTGGTGCTGGTGATCTTCTGGTTCTATTTCCTCGTGCCCTATATCGGGCAGTGGCTGACGGGATCGTCGCGGCCGGTGCGCGTCGGTGCATTCACCTCCTCGCTCGTCACCTTCATCCTGTTCGAGGCGGCCTATTTTTCCGAGATCATGCGCGCCGGCATCCAGTCGATCTCGAAGGGGCAGCCCGCCGCAGCGCAGGCGCTTGGCCTGACATACAGCCAGACCATGCGCTACGTCGTGCTGCCGCAGGCGTTCCGTAACATGCTTCCGGTGCTGCTGACGCAGACCATCGTGCTGTTTCAGGACACCTCACTGGTCTACGTGCTGTCGATTCCCGATTTCCTGGGCGCCGCCAGCAAGGTCGCGCAGCGTGACGGGCGGCTGGTCGAAATGTATCTGTTCGCGGCGGTGGTTTACTTCGCCATTTCCTGTGTCGCGTCGTTCGGCGTCAGGCGCCTTCAGGCGCGCATCGCCTTTGTTCATTAGCGGGGCTTCATGATCGAGATCAGCCATGTCGACAAATGGTACGGCACTGGTTTTCAGGCGCTGAAGGATTGCACGACCAGCGTCGCCAAGGGGGAGGTGGTGGTGGTGTGCGGCCCTTCGGGTTCCGGAAAATCGACGCTGATCAAATGCGTCAACGCGCTGGAGCCGTTCCAGAGCGGCGAAATCATCCTCGACGGCATCAAGGTCAATGATATCAGGACCGATCTGCCGAAACTGCGGGCCCGCGTCGGCATGGTGTTCCAGCATTTTGAGCTGTTCCCGCATCTGAGGATCATCGAGAATCTCTGCCTCGCCCAGGAAAAGGTGCTGGGACGATCGCATGACGAAGCGATGGCCAAGGGAGCCAAGCTGCTCGACCGCGTCGGCCTCAAGGAACAGGCGCGCAAATATCCCGCCGAATTATCCGGCGGCCAGCAGCAACGCGTCGCGATCGCCCGGGCGTTGGCGATGGATCCGATCGCGATGCTGTTCGATGAGCCCACTTCGGCGCTCGATCCCGAGATGATCAGCGAGGTGCTTGACGTGATGGTCGATCTCGCACGTGAGGGCATGACCATGATGGTCGTTACCCATGAGATGGGGTTTGCCAGCAAGGTGGCGCATCGGGTCATCTTCATGGACCAGGGCGAGATCGTCGAAGATGCGCCCAAGACCGATTTCTTCGGCAGTCCGCGCAGTGACCGCGCCCAGAAGTTTTTATCGAAGATCTTGTCGCATTGACGGGTTGCAAAAGAATCATTGGAAATTCCGTTTCCAATGCATCGATCAGGCTTTAAAAACGCGCCTATGCTATGGGAGCAAATCGCTTCGCCGCTTCTAGGAGATTTCGCTTGGATCAGATCGCTTACGTCAACGGCTCGTTCGTGCCACTGGCCGACGCCAAGGTTTCCGTGCTCGACCGCGGCTTTCTGTTCGCCGATGGTATCTATGAGGTCTCGGCGGTAATGGACGGCAAGCTGATCGACAACGCCTCGCATCTGGCGCGGCTGGAGCGTTCGGTCGGTGAGATCGCGCTGGCGTTGCCGGAATCGCTCGATCGTATCAGGGAAATCCAGAAAGAGCTGATCTCGCGCAATCAGGTCGAGAATGGTCTGGTCTATCTGCAGGTGACGCGCGGCGCCGCCGCCGGGCGGGACTTTGCGTTCCCAAAGGGCGTCAGGCCGACGCTGATTCTGTTCACCTCGATGAAGGACATCGTCAACGCGCCGTCGGCCAAATCGGGCATCGCCGTCATTACGGTGGCGGATATCCGGTGGGCTCGGCGCGACATCAAGAGCGTGGCGCTGTTGGCGCAGGTGCTGGCCAAGCAGGCCGCGGCGGAGGCGGGCGCCGGCGAAGCCTGGATGATCGAGGATGGCAAGGTGACCGAGGGCGGGTCGTCGTCGGCCTTCATCCTGACCAAAGACGACGTGCTGGTGACGCGGCAGAATTCCAGTGCGATTTTGCCGGGCTGTACCCGCAAGGCGGTGGTCGCGCTCGCTGAAGAGCGTCAGCTCCGCGTCGAGGAGCGGCCCTTTTCGGTGGAGGAGGCGCTGGCGGCAAAGGAAGCCTTCATCACCAGCGCCAGCTCGTTTGTGCAGGCGGTCGTCACCATCGACGGCAAGACCGTCGCCGATGGCAAGCCGGGCCCGATGACCAATCGCCTGCGCGAGATTTACATCGATTTCGCCCGCAAGACCGCGGAGTAAATCTCGCGCCCGCTATTCGGGACGATGCTCGCATCGCCCCGAAATAACGGCGACTACGGCTTCAGAATCAGCTTCTGCAACCGCCAGTTCAGCAATTCCGCCGCGTAGATCACGTTTTCCGAGGGACACGCCATCGCGTGAATCCAGCCGAACTGTTTCAGCTGCTTGCCGGATTGTCCGAGCACGCCGAGCACCTTGCCGTCGAGGCTCAGCTTGTAGATGCGGCCGGGCCAGGCGTCCGAGCTATAGAGCACCTGATGGGGGGGCGGTGTGATGCAGATCGCCCATGGCGAGCCGGGGAAGAAAGTGCCGCTGGCCATCCCCGCTTCGTCGGGAATCTTGCCGATCGCAGGTTTGGCATCCGGCGGCACCGGCACATTGATGGTGAACTGGCGCAGGAATTTCCCGTCGCGGTCGAATACCTGAATCCGGTGGTTACCGCGGTCGGCGACGTAGACATTGTCGTCGGCGTCGGTCGCGATCGAATGCGGGGTATTGAATTGACCGGGCTCCTTGCCGCGGTCGCCCCATGACTTCAGCCAGTTGCCGTCCTTGTCCACCTTGGCGACGCGCGAGTTGATATAGCCGTCGCTGATGAAGGTATCGCCGGCCTTGTCCCACGCCACGTCGGTGACCTGACGAAACCGGCCGTCCTCGGCGGGCAGCGGCGGCTTGGGATGCTTCAGCGGTTCGGTGTCTTCGTCGGAGGCTTCCTGCTTGCGGCCGAACACCATGACGACACGGCCCTCGGGATCGAACTTGATCACCATGTCGGAGCCCTTGTCGGTCACCCAGATGTTGTCCTGGGGGTCGACCTTGACGGTGTGGCCGAACGACCATGCATAAAGATTCTTGCCGATTTCGCGGATGTACTGGCCCTTCGCATCGAATTCCAGCAGTTGCGTTGCCGCCGCCGCATAGGCCGGCCCGCTGGTATTGCCGCGCGACACCAAGAAGATATGGCCCTTGGAATTAAGCGCGACGCCGGACACCTCGCCGAGATACATGTTGGGCGGCAGGCGAAGCGGATTAGGTACCGAGTCAAAGGCAATCGAGGGCACGGCCTGCTGGGCAAGGGCCGGGGGCGCGATCAACAACAATAGTCCGAGCAGCCAGTGCCGCATGATAATCCTCCCGAAAGCGTTTGCTATATTGATGTGTTTCGCGCCAATGCTAGTCTACGGTCAGTCCCCGCGTCCATATTCGCGCGTGCATTCCAAATCCTGCCCGCAATCGCCCAGCGCATGGCAATGGGCTGAACGAGGAAATCATCTGCCATAGCGTTCTCACAAATTCCGGTCGCAAGCGCGTGCCCTTTGAACTCAACAAGAGAATGCGGCCTTTGCTAATTGGGTTTGCGGCATTATCGCTCGCCGTGATGCCGACCGATGCCGCGGTGGCCTTGTATCCGGAAAGGACCGTCAGGCTCGTCGTCCCCTTTGCGCCAGGTGGCGGGACCGATGTGGTGGCACGCACACTCGCGCAGGACATGGCGAAGGACCTGGGCGTCACGGTCATGATCGAGAACAAGCCGGGGGCGGGCACCATTATCGGGACCCAGGCGGTCGCCGCCAGCGCGCCGGATGGCTATACGCTGCTGATGGGGACATTCTCGCATGCGGTCAATCCAAGCCTCAATACCAAGCTGCCTTACGATCCACACAAGGATTTCGTGCCGGTTGCCCTGATCGCGCGTTCCTTCAATGTCGTGGTGGTCAATCCCAAATCGCCGATCAAGTCGATTGCGGATCTGATCGCGGCGGCGAAAGCCAGTCCGGGCAAATTGTCCTACGGGACGTTCGGCATCGGCACGTCGGCGCATCTCGCCGGCGAACTGTTCAAGGACATGGCCAAGGTCGACCTGACGACGGTGCCGTACAAGGGCGCCGCACCGGCCATTACCGACCTGATTGGTGGTCAGATCGAGGTGATGTTCACGACGGTTGCGAGCGCAGCCGCGCTGATCGAGAGCGGCCAGTTGCGGGCGATCGCGGTAACATCGGCAGAACGTTCGCCCGCATTTCCGCAATTGCCGACCGTCGCGGAGGCGGGTGTTGCCGGCTATGCCGCGGAGAGCTGGTATGGCCTGTTCGCGCCGGCCAGAACTCCGGCCGATGTCATTGACCGTCTCAACCAGTCGGCAGCATCGGCCGTTCAATCCGAGGCTTTCAAAAGGCTTGGTGTTAACGAGGGGCTGGTCATGATCGCGCGTCCTCCGGAAGAACTCGATCGATACGTCCGCAGCGAGGAAGAGCGCTGGCGCCGGGTGATCCAGGACGCAGGGATCAAGGTCGACTAGGAGGCCGCTTGTTGCAGCGCGGCAATGCAAGCGCGCTACAGTCTCTTGATCGGGAATATTCACGGACCACCGGGGTTGCAAATGAAGCGTATTTGTCGGCACTTGGTTGACGGCCCTTGGCGGGGCGGCCATCGCGCCGGTAGTAATAACATCGGTCGGCCATTCAGAACCCATGGAGAATGACAATGCCCACTACGCTCCAGCGCATGCTCGCTGTTGCCAGTTTCGCTGTGGTCTGCACCGTCTTGCCGGCATCGGCGCAGGAGACCGTGCGTATTCGCGGCACTATCGAAAGCGTCGATGGCGACGTTTACGTGGTCAAGAATCGTGACGGCGCGGAAATGAAGGTGGCGATGACCGACAAGCCGCTTTTTGTGGCAATTGTGAAGTCGACGATGGCCGACATCAAGCCTGGCATGTTCGTCGGCTCAACCGGAATGACCCAGCCCGACGGCAGTCAGAAGGCCATCGAGGTCCACATTTTTCCGGAATCGATGCGCGGCACCGGCGAGGGCCACTACGACTGGGATCTCAAGCCGAACACCAAGATGACCAACGCCAATGTCGAGCAAACCGTCGGCGGCGTGGAGGGACAGACGCTGGTGGTCACATACAAGGATGGGGAGAAGAAGCTGCTGGTAACGCCGGAGACCGCGGTCGTTACCTACGTCGTTGGCGACAAGAGCGACCTCAAGCCGGGAATCAAGATCTTCGTCGGCGCCGGGAAAAAGCAGGCTGATGGCACCGTGCAAACCCCGCGCATTACCTATGGCAAGGACGGGTTGACGCCGCCGATGTGACGCGGCATCGATGTTTGACAGAACTAAAACGAGAACTTTCAACCGGAGGATATTATGCGTTCAATCGTTTCGATGACACTGGCGGCTTGCGCCGTTGCGGCTCTGAGTTCGTCAGCGCTGGCACAAACACCGGCGCCGGCGACCCCGCCTGCGCAGCCCTCGTCGGGCGGCACGCCCGATGCGATGCCATTCGATATTCCCTATGGCATGTCGATCGGACTTGAGCGTGCCAAGCAGGTCATGGCGGCGGCCGAGGCTGAAGCCAAAAGGCGTAACTGGAAGATGAATATCGCTGTGGTTGATACCAACGGCGAACTCGTGCAATTCGAGCGGATGGAGGGTGCGCAGATTGCATCCGGCTCGATTTCGATCGGCAAGGCCCGCACAGCGGCCCGCTTTCGCCGTGAGTCCCGTCTGTTCTACAATGCCTATGAAACCGGTCACGCCTATCCCGGCACACTCGATCCAACTTTAGTTGCAAGCCCCGGTGGGTTTCCGCTTGTGGAAAATGGCAAGCTGATTGGCGCGGTCGGTTGCAGCGGTGGTACCGGCGACCAGGACGCGGCGATCTGCAAGGTCGGCGCCGATATCGTTAAATAAAACCGTTGTTGTTACCCCGGCGCCGCGGCGCCGGGGTCCTCCTCGGCGCCGCGGCGGAATGAGCATGCGGCCCCGACGCGATAACGCGACCTCGCTCAAAGTGCAGTGCAGCAGCGCAAATTCGCTGGACGACACATCAATCCGATCGTAGATCGTCTCATTGGAAATTGGCCCAAGACGTTGGCCTGTGGAGTTTGCCCAATGTGGGTTCTGTTATTGTTGCCTTTTGTCGGTCTGTTGTGGGTGCCGTTCTATAACTTCCTGGAGCCGGGGCTGCTCGGGTTTCCGTTTTTCTATTGGTACCAGCTGGCATGGGTACCGATCAGCTCGCTGCTGATCTGGCTGGTGTATCGGCGCCGCGCCCCCGACGAAACCCCATAGATCCGCAAGAGATCTGGAAAATAAATAATTCCTGGAAAGCATCACCACCATGTCCGATCAGATCGACTGGACCGCCCTCGCGGTTTTTATCTTCTTCTTCCTTCTTGTCACCGTGATGGGATTCTTCGCGGCGCGCTGGAAATCAGGCCCGGTCAGCGAACATCTTGATGAATGGGGATTGGGCGGACGGCAGTTCGGTACCTGGATCACCTGGTTTCTGGTCGGCGGTGATTTCTATACGGCCTATACGGTGATTGCGGTGCCGGCCCTGGTCTATGCGGTCGGCGCCTACGGCTTCTTTGCGCTGCCCTATACCATCATCGTCTATCCCTTCGTGTTTGCGGTGATGCCCGTGCTGTGGAAGCTGGCGCATGCCAAGGGCCATGTGACCGCGGCTGATGTGGTTCTGGGCACCTACAGTTCTCGCGGTCTCGAGCTGGCGGTCGCGATGACCGGCATGGTCGCGACCATGCCCTATATCGCCCTGCAACTGATCGGGATGGGCGTGGTGATCAAGGCGATCGGCCTGACCGGCGAATTGCCGATTGTCGCCGCCTTCGTCATTCTGGCGCTGTATACCTATAGTTCGGGTTTGCGCGCGCCGGCTTTGATTGCCTTCGTCAAGGACATCATGATCTACATCGTGGTGCTGGTGGCGGTGGTGGTGGTGCCGGTGAAACTTGGCGGATATGGCGCGGTGTTCAGCGCCGCGAACGACGCATTTGCGGCAAAGGGTGGTGCGACCGGACTGATACTGAAGCCTGCGCAGATGTTGCCCTATGCGACGCTGGCGCTTGGCTCCGCACTGGCCGCGTTCATGTATCCGCATACCCTGACCGGCATCTTTGCCTCGAAGTCGGCCGATACCATCCGCAAGAATGCGATCCTGCTGCCGGCCTATACGCTGCTGCTCGGGTTGATCGCGCTGCTCGGCTACATGGCCTATGCCGCCCACATCAAGGTCACGTCGAATAACGACGTGGTGCCGATGTTGTTCAAGGCGTTGTTCCCGTCATGGTTCGCCGGCTTTGCGTTCTCGGCGATCGCGATCGGCGCGCTGGTGCCGGCCGCGGTGATGAGCATCGGCGCGGCCAACCTGTTCACCCGCAACGTCTGGAAATCCTATATCAATCCGAATATCAGCCATGCCGGCGAGGCGTCGGTGGCCAAGATTGCCTCGCTTGTCGTCAAGGTCGGTGCGCTGGCATTCACGATCTTCCTGCCGACGCAATATGCGCTCGATCTGCAGTTGCTCGGCGGCCTGTGGATTTTGCAAACCTTCCCGGCACT
>Ga0210400_10001867_pt1 | contig 20429 bp, 22 predicted proteins | sample IncBWH26MmetaG_FD_155456 | JGI IMG/M metagenome (GOLD analysis project Ga0210400, IMG submission 155456) | Forest soil microbial communities from Barre Woods Harvard Forest LTER site, Petersham, Massachusetts, United States - Inc-BW-H-26-M | ecosystem: Environmental > Terrestrial > Soil >...
GGTGGCGGATCGGATCGTACGACACGGGCGCCTTGGGCAGCGCCGCCAGCGTCGCCGCCTGGGCGAGCGTCACCCGATTCGCCGGCACGCCGAAATAGTGCCGGGCCGCCGCGTCGACCCCGTACCAGCCGTGCCCGAACTCGATCGTGTTGAGATACGCCTCGAGGATCTGCTGCTTGCCGTAGTGCCGCTCCATCTCACGCGCCGCCGCCTGCTCGCGCAGCTTGCGATCGATGCTCCGGTCGCGCCGACTCACCACGTCGGGGTGCATATTGCCAACGAGCTGCATGGTGATCGTGCTGCCACCGCGCATGCGCCCCGAGAGCGCGTCCTTGAGGGTCCCCAGAAACCCGACGACGTCGACGCCGTCGTGCTGGTAGAATCGGTGATCTTCCACGGCGACGAACGCCTGGGGCAGATACGCGGGGAGCGAGGCCAGCGGCACGCTCGTCCGGACCTGCCGGCCGACGTCGCCGAGGATGGTACGGTCGCGCGCGTAGATGAGCGACGACTGCGGCAGGTCGATGATGCGCCACGGCTCGCCCGTCCCCTGCGCGGTCGCCGGGAGGGCCCACCCTAGCCCCAAGAGGGCCCCAAACGCCCAGTGCTTTGCCGGCATGTCGTCGCCCCACCATCTTAAAGCAATGCCGCCGCTCCTGCACCTCGCGCTGGCCCAACGCACGCCACGAATGGGCGATTACACGGGCAACCTGGCCCGACTGGGCGAGTTGTTTGCGCGCGTCGACGTCCTGGATCCGCGGCCCACGGTGCTGCAACTCCCTGAGACGGCGCTCACGGGCTACTTCCTCGAGGGCGGTGTTCGAGACGTCGCCGTGACGGCGGGAACGTTTGCGGACGATTTGCAGCGCACGTATGGTGAACGCGCGCAACCCCTTGATGTCGTGGCCGGGTTCTACGAGGTGTGGCAGAGCACCCTCTACAACAGCGCCATGTACGTGACGCTCGGCTCGGAAGGTCCGATCATCCGCCACGTCCATCGTAAGACGTTTCTCCCGACGTATGGGTTGTTTGACGAAGAACGCTTCGTCGAACGCGGCTTCGATGTCCGCGCCTTCGACACCAGCTGGGGTCGTGCCGCGATCCTCGTCTGTGAGGATGCCTGGCACTCCCTGACGCCGGCCATCGCGGCCCTCGATGGCGCGCAGGTGATCTTCCTCTGCGCCGCCGCGCCCGCCCGCGGCACCTGGCCGCGCGAGGATTGCGTCTCCCGCCCGGCCAGCGTCGAGCGCTGGGAGCGCCTCGTCCGCGACATCGCCGAAGAGCACGGCGTGTTCGTCGCCCTGACCGGGCTCGCCGGCACGGAAGGTGGCAAGGCCTTCAACGGCAGCTCATTCGTGGCGGGCCCCGCGGGCGACGTGCGCGTGCGCGCGCCGGTGTTCGGCGAAGCCCTGCTGCCCGCCACATGCGACCTCTCCGACATCGCCCGCGCCCGGGCCGATGTCCCGCTCCTCTCCGATCTTCGCACCAACCTCCCGTCGCTGCGCGCGGCCCTCGATCGGGTGGGCACGCACGCGCCCGCCGCGCCCTACGACGTCGCCACCGCGCCAGCGACCTGCGTCCCCCGCGACGCCTCGGCGGGCGGTCCCCCGCCCCTCACCATCGACCCCGCACTCACCGAGCAGTGGCTCGTCCACTTTATTCGTGACGAGCTGGCCCGCCGCGGCTTCACCAAGGCCCTGGTCGGCCTCTCCGGCGGCGTCGACTCGGCGGTCACCGCCTACCTCGCCACCCGCGCCCTCGGCGCGGCCAACGTCACCGGCGTGCGGATGCCCTATCGCACCTCGAGCCCCGAGAGCCTGGCCCACGCCGAGCTCGTGATCGACGCGCTCGGCATCCCGTCGCGTACGGTCGACATCTCCCCCGCCGTCGACGGCTACCTCGCGACCCAGCCCGACGCCGACCCGGCCCGCCGCGGCAACGTCATGGCGCGCATGCGCATGATCGTGTTGTTTGACCTCTCCGCGCGCGATAGCGCGCTCCCGCTTGGCACTGGCAACAAGACCGAGCGCCTCTTCGGCTACTTCACCTGGCACGCCGACGACTCCCCGCCCATCAACCCGCTCGGCGACCTATACAAGTCCCAGGTCTGGTCCCTCGCCCGACACCTGGGCGTCCCCAGCGTCATCGTCGAAAAGCCCGCTTCTGCGGACCTGATTTCCGGTCAGACCGACGAGGGCGATTTCGGCATCAGCTACGCGCGCGCCGACGAGATCTTGAACTGGCTCCTCGCCGGTTACACGCCGTCGGAGCTGCTCGCCCGCGGCTTCGACCCGGCCGACGTCGACCTGGTGCGTCGCCGATTGGCGGGCACCCATTGGAAGCGCCGCCTCCCGACGGTGGCGATGCTCAGTCCGACCGCGATCAACGAGTCCTATCTCAGGCCGGTCGACTACTGAGGTGATGTCGCTCACTTAGTGACCTCGCTCACTGAGTGAGCGTTCTGGTGACGCTCTCGGAACCGGGGCGTCGTGTGCAGGCAAACAGGCAAATCACCTGCGTCGCCCCCACACACCGAGGTCAGTTGTGTCCTCCCTGGTTCGCGCACGCGCAAGCGCGCTCGCCACGATCGCCGTGCTCACGATCGTCGCTGCATGCTCTGATAGCTCCACCGGTCCCTCCTCTGGCAGCCTGACCGTAACCATCACCACCCCGACGGGCGTCACCGGCAACGTGACCGTGACCGGCCCGAATGGCTACTCCAAGACCCTCACCGCGACCCAAACTCTCACCGGCCTGCCCACGGGCAGCTACACCGTCGTCGGCGCCAACGTCGTGACGCCCGCCAGCGTCGTGGGCTCGGACACCAACACCGCGACCGTGACCGGGAGCCCCGCCACTGTCGCCCGGAACCAGACCGCGTCCGTGACTGTCGCCTACGCGGCGGGCGCAGCGTCCGGTGGCCTCTGGATCGCGAACGGCGCGAGCACGGGAACGTCCAACGAGTTCGTCTTGTTCGGCGCGTCACAGCTGACAGCGTCCGCCAGCCCCACGCCGGCCGCCGGCGTCGTCGGCCAGACCAACGTCCACGTCGTCGCAGTGGCCTTTGACCGTCACGGCGATCTGTGGTCGGTCGCGGAGAACGGACACATCAGGGAGTACACCGTCGCGCAGCTCGACACGCCGACGGCGATCCCGGCGCTCGATCTATCGGTGTCCGGCTCGTCCAACGTGTCCGCCTTGGCCTTTGACAGCGCGGGCAACCTCTGGCTCGCCGATCCCGGCCCGTGCTATTTCTACGAGTATTCGGCCGCGACGCTCGCCAACCATACGGGCTCGGTGACGCTGCCGCCGGATATCTCGATCCTCCCCAGCTGCAATGCGCCGGTCGGCAATCCGATCTCCATCGCCTTCGATGCGCACTGGAATCTGTGGGTGTCCGACAACGGCCCCAATGACATCTATGAATACCCCGCCGATTCGCTGAACGCGGGCTTCTCCGGACTTCACGCGACGCGTGTCATCACCGGACTCTCGAGCGTGGGGTACATCGCCTTCGATGCCAGTGGCAACCTGTGGGCGACGCCCGCCAACTTCTCGAGCACCGATGATACGGTGTTCGCCTTCTCACCCGCGCAGCTCGCCGACACGACGAGCGCGCCGCAACCCAAGATCTCCATCGGCGTGGCGACGGCGGGCAGCCAGAGTGCCTTGATCGGCCTGGCGTTTGACAATAGCGGCGATCTCTGGCTGACGGACAACTATTCCAACAAGCTGTACGAGCTCCCGGCGTCGCAACTCACGGCCAGCGGCCTGGTCACACCCACCGTCACCATCGGTGCCACGAGCGCCTCACTGGCGCAGCCCTACGGCCTCGCCTTCACGCCCCATTCGTCGGGTCTGCCGTTGTTCTCTCACCCCGCACCCATACTCACCCGCGGCCGCATGCAGCGTCGCACGCACTAGCCCAAACTGCACCCAGAGCGGCCTCTCCCGACGTCGGGAGGGGCCGCTCGCTTTTTGTCGAAACCCCGCCCCCGGAACACACGTATACTTGCACATGCCGACGAAAGCCGTGGTCGCCCTCGCCATCATCTTCATGGGTTGCAGCTTCGTCTCCCTCTGGATTTGGATGGCCACGCGCAGGCTGAAGGGCCCCGCCCTGGAACCAGTGCGCGATGCCCTCCTCACCATGGAGCAGCGCCTCGCCCGCCTCGAGGTCGCCGTCGACGACATGTCCGCAGCCTTCGCTCAGGTCTCCGAGGGCCAGCAGTTCCTCACAAAGCTCCTGGCGGAGCGATCCGCGTCAGCGTCCACGCGTCTTCGTCAAACAGATACCCCACCCGATCGCGGGCAAACCGCATGAGCCGCGCGTTCTCCGCCCCCCGGTCATAGACCACCCAGAGCGGCGCCGTCGCCGGATCAGCGACGTTGCGCACGACGCTCATGTTGGGATTGTGCCCCGGCCCATACCGCACAAACACAATCGCCCGCGGATCATGAATCCGCGCGAACACCGACTCGACCGCCCGGTGATACCCGATCTCGATCATATCCAGGTCTCGCTCTGACCGCACGATCAACACATCCAACGCGATCAGACACGCCGCCACCGCCGCGATCACGACAGTCGCCCCCGCCCCCGGCCGGCGCATCGGTCCGCGACCCACGATCTTCGCGATGGTCGCCACAAGCCCAAGCGCCGTCACAAACGCCAGCACGGGTTCGATCTCGATGTAGTAGACCGTATAGAGCGAGGGATGGGCATAACAGAGATAACACCCCACCAGCATCGCAAACGACGCCACGGCGAACCACCCCTCGACGCCCAACACGCCGAGCCCGAGCAGCGCAAACGGCACGAGGGCCAGTGCCGCCCCCGCCCAGATGTCATCCCCGATCGCATACAACCGCTTGAACAGGATGGCCGGCACCTGGGCCGGCGCATAGTCGCGATGCCACGTATAGAACACATTCCCGACCGCCAACAAGTCCGGCGGCAGCGGCCGCGTCGCCCGCACCGCATTCACCCCAAACCCCGGGCGATCCCACGGGAGGTACTGCTGCGTGTACTCCGTGAGCGGACTCACACGCCAACTGCCAGTCACGTGCGCGTTCCAGACGGGCAGGATCGACACGACCGCCGTCCCCGCCACCGCCGCGACGGCCAGCTGCGCCCACGCCCGCCTCGGCCCGGCCGTCCACAGGACGACGACCGCGATCGGCACCGCTAACGCCACGGCCGTCAGCGGCCGCGTGATCGCCACAATCCCCACCGCCACCGCGACGATGACGAGCGACCGCGCCCGCCCATGCGCGCGCCAGGCGAGCAATCCCCACCAGGCCACGAGCCACGCCGCGGTCGTCGTCCCCTCGGAGAGATAACTCGCCCGCCGGTACACCGACGGAAATGCCCCAAGCCAGACGAGCCACGTGAGCAGCCCAACCCACCCACCGGCTACGCGCCGCGCCAGGGCGAACACGAGCGCACCCGACACCCCACTGAGGAGCACCGGCACGAGCCCCGGCAGTCCGAGCCACACGCCCGGCACGAGCGCCAACGCCTGCCCGGGCGGGTACTTGGCCGCCATGACCGGCGTGACGAGCACATGAAACTGCTCAAAGAACTCAGGGAAGGGCGGCGCGGGCAGCGTCCACCGCCCGCGCGCAAAGATGCCCGCCTGGAACAGGTACGCCGCCTCGTCGTGAATGATCGGCGGCCGCGTCAGCGACCCCGCCACCCACCACACGAGGGCCGCCGTGATAGCGCCGGCCACGAGCGGCGCCCACCGGCTGTCGAGCGGATTACCGAGCCGGGCGAAGGACTCCGGAACGGGCGCTACCCGCGCGATGCGCGCCGCGGCATAAATCCCCAGAATCGCCAGCGCAATGAGCAGCATTACCCATGAAACGGCCCAACCGACGGTCCGTCACGGATAGTCCGTCAGGACGCGAGGGCCCGTAAAAGGGCGTCGAGCGTGCGCCGCTGGGTCCGGGTCAACACCGACGACGCCCGCCGGATGGCCGCCGCGTGCAACGGTTGGACCCTCGTCACGAGCCGCGCCCCCTTGGGCGTGAGCGTCGCCTGGCACGACCGCCGGTCGACCGATGACAGCCGCCGCTTCACCAGCCCCTTCTCCTCCAGCCGATCGACCAGAAACGTCACCCCGCCACTCGACACCAGGACGCGCTTCTGCAGCTCCCTGAGTGGAATCGGTCCCTCGGCCAACAACGTTTCCAGGAGATGCAACTCGGAGAGACTCAACCCATGCCGCGCCGCGACCGCCGTCACGTGCGCGCAGAGGGCCGCATGCGCCCGCGCCAGGTCAACCCAGAGATCCTGCGCTCGGATCGAACCCTGAGACCCCGTGTCGTGCGTCGCGACGCCGCGGCCGTTCACGCCACGCGCGTACTGCCGACGTCGGGCGTCCGCATAGGGTCGCGCATGGCGGCAATGATCCGCGCCGCCGTTGCGTCGAGCACGGTCCGATCCGGCATCTGCGACCCATCGAACGGCAGCGGAATGTCGAACCCGTCCCCCGCCGTGCGCGGGATCAGGTGCACGTGATAATGAAACACGTTCTGCCCCGCCGCCGCCCCGCTGTTGACGACGATATTCATGTCGTCGGCCCCCGCGATCTTCCGGATGACCGGCGCGATCCGCATGGCGACCCCAAACAGATGCATCGCCAGATCGTACGGCACGTCGTGCAGGGTCTCGACGTGCGTTTTGGGCACGACGAGCACGTGCCCGGGGTTCACCGGCTGAATGTCCATGAACGCCAGCGCCTTCGCGTCCTCGTAGCAGACCGATACTTCGGCGGCCCCTCGGATGAGGTCGCAGAAGGGACAGTGCGCACTCGCCTTGGCCATATGGGGACAATGTCGATGGCGCCTCCGGCGCTGTCAAGAAAACCGGGCGCCGACTATGTTAACCGCCATGGCGACGCATACCGATCTCTCCCGCCCGGGCGCGGCAGAGCTGGACCGCGACCAGCTCGTGGCGGCATACCGTACGATGTATCTGTCTCGGCGGTTGGATGACAAAGAGATCCAGCTCAAACGACAGAACAAGATTTTCTTCCAGATCTCGGGCGCCGGGCACGAAGCCGTGCTGACGGCCGCGGCCATGGCACTCCGGCCGGCCTATGACTGGTTCTATCCCTACTACCGGGACCGCGCCCTCTGCCTCCAGTTGGGCGTCACGCCGGCCGAGATGCTGTATGAGGCCGTCGGGGCAGCCCGCGACCCGGCCTCCGGCGGGCGCCAGATGCCCAGCCACTGGGGCAGCCGGCCACTCAACATCACGTCCTCATCCTCGCCGACCGGCACTCAGTTCCTGCAGGCCGTGGGCTGCGCCGAGGCATGGCTCCGGTCGTCGTCGCTCGGCCTCCGCGATGCGGTGCCGGTGCAGGATGACGAAGTCGTCTACGTATCGACAGGCGACGGGGCCACGAGCGAGGGCGAGTTCTGGGAGTCGCTGAATAGCGCCTGCACGATGGCCTTGCCCGTCGTCTATCTCGTCGAGGACAACGGCTACGCGATCTCCGTCCCCGTCGAGGTCAACACGGCCGGCGGCTCGATTTCGGCGCTGGTGAAGGACTTCCCCGGCCTCTATGTCGAGACGGTCGACGGCTGCGACTTTGTGGCCAGCTATGCCGCCATGGTCCGCGCCATCGACTACGCGCGCGCCCGGCGCGGCCCGGCCCTGGTCCACGCCAGCGTCATCCGGCCGTACTCGCACTCACTCTCGGACGACGAGACGATGTACCGTCCGCCTGCCGAGCGTGCGGCCGACGCGGCGCGCGACCCGATCACGACGTTCCCGCTCTGGCTCATCGCCGAGGGGATCGCCACGGACGATGAGCTGGCGGCAATCCGGGAGTCCGTGGACGCCGAGGTGCAGCAGGCGACCGACGAGGCTCTGGCCTCGCCCCAGCCCGACGGGTCGACGGCGCTCTTCGCCGTCTATTCGCCGGACGTCGACCCGACCGGCGAGCAGTTCGACACGGAAGATGATCCCAAGCCCACGGGCGAGCCGACGACCATGGTCGATCTGCTCAACATCTGCATGCGCGACGAGATGCGGCGGGACCCCAAGATTCTCATCTTCGGCGAGGACGTCGCCGACGTGACGCGCGAGCAGTACCTCCCCGAGGTGAAGGGCAAGGGCGGGGTGTTCAAGGTCACCTGGGGGCTGCAGCGCGAGTTTGGCGCGGGGCGGGTGTACAACTCGCCGTTGGCCGAGGCCAACATCGTCGGGCGGGCGATCGGGCTGGCCGGGCGCGGGTTCAAACCGGTGGTCGAGATCCAGTTCTTCGACTACATCTGGACCGCCTACATGCAGCTGCGCGACGAATTGGCGACCATGCGCTGGCGGTCCAACAACGCCTTCAGCGCGCCGGTCGTCGTCCGCGTGACCTACGGTGGCTATATCCGGGGTGCCATCTATCACTCGCAGACCGGCGCGGCGCTGTTCACGCACTGCCCGGGGCTGCGCGTCGTGTGCCCGTCGTCCGCCTTGGACGCCAACGGACTGCTCCGCACGGCGATCCGCTCGGACGACCCGGTCATTTTCCTCGAGCACAAGCACCTGTACCGCCAGACGTACAACAAGGGACGCCCGCCCGGTCCCAACTTCATGATCCCGTTTGGCAAGGCCAAGATCGTGCGGCCGGGCACCGATATCACGGTCGTCACGTACGGGGCCACCGTCCATCGCGCGCTGACAGCCGCCAACCAGGTGGCTGAGCAGGACGGCGGACGGCCGCTGTCGGTCGAGGTCATCGACCTGCGTACGCTGTCGCCATGGGATCGCGAGACCGTCTTCGCGTCGGTGCGCAAGACGGGCCGCGTCATCGTCGCCTACGAGGACTCCCTCTCGTGGGGCTATGGCGCCGAGATCGCCGCGGCCATCGCCGACGAATGCTTTGCCTGGCTCGACGCGCCGGTGCGGCGGGTCGCATCGCTCGACGCGTTTGTCGGCTATGCGCCGCAGCTGGAAGACGCCACGCTCCCCCAGGTCGGCGATTTCGTCCGCGCGTACGAGGACCTGGCGGGCTTCTAACTGCGCCCGCCACTCAGCCGAGCGCTCTGGGTCAGCGGTCTATGGATCGCGCTGGCGCTCGCCTTTGCGGCGGGGCTCCGTTGGGCACCCGGCGGCGACCCGGCGCTGGCCCTGGCGTTCCTCACGTGCTACGTCGTCGAGCTGACGCTCAGCGTCGACAACATCGCGGTGATGCTGTCGATCTTTCGCTACTTTGGCGTACCTGCGGCCGACCAGCCGCGCGTGCTCATCTGGGGCGTCATCGGCGCCATCGTCATGCGGCTCCTGTTCGTCGCGGCGGGCGCGGCCCTGCTCCAGCGGTTCGCCTGGACCGTCTATGTGTTTGCCGCCCTGCTGATCGTTGCCTCGATTCGCATGGCGTTGGGCAGCGACCGCGGGTTTGGTGGCAATGACAGCTTCATCGTCCGGACGGTCGGACGGGTCATTCCCATTTCCGGTCAGCTCGCCGGCCGCCAGTTTGTCGCCGTCGTCGACGGCCGCCGCGTCCTCACGCCGCTGGCCATGGCGCTCGTCGTCATCGAAGTCACCGACATCGTGTTCGCCGTCGACTCGGTGCCGGCGGCCTTCGCCATCACGCGCGTGGCGTGGATCGTCTACGCCGCGAACATGTTCGCGGTGATGGGGCTCCGGTCGATGTTCACGGTGGTCGCCGGCGCCGTCGATCGGCTGCGTTTCCTGGATCGCGGCCTGGCGGTGATCCTGCTCTACGTCGGCGTGACCATGGTGACCCACCCATGGGTCGACGTGCCAACGGCCGTGACCCTCGCCGTGGTCACCGGGGTGTTGGCACTGACCGCGCTGCTCTCGATATTATGTCCGACCCGCTGAGCCCCCGGCGGTTCCTCAAGGAGGCGGCGCGACGGCTGCTCGACGTCGCCGAGCAGGTCGTGCCCGCGCCTCCCGATGTGGCGCCCTTCGTGCCACCTCGACTCACCTTTCGAGCTCCCGAGATCACTCGCATGTCCCGATCGCGCGACCGCATCCTGAATAACCTGGACGAGATGTATCGTGAGGCGTTCGACCGCGCCAAAGCATCCGCCGATCAGGCGCAGATGACGACGCTCGATTTCGCCTACCGGCGGGAACAGCTCTATTTCGAGATCCTGCTCGACATCAGGGACGCGATGGAGCGTCGGGGCTGACCGCGTCGCCCAGCGTGTAGAAAATGGCCTCCTCGACGGGGCGGCCGTGCTTCAGGTGCTCGACGACGATGCGGTCGAGGAGGGCGGGGGTCACCCCTTTGTACCACGTGCCGCCGGGGTAGACGACGACGATCGGCCCGCCGACGCAGACGCCGAGGCACGGCGTCTCCCCGCGTTTGACACGCGTCGGGCCAAACAAGAGATCCTCGCGCGCCAGCAGGCGGGCGAGCTCCGTGTAGATCTCACGTCCCCGTCGCTCCGGCGAGCAGTAGCTGCCGGTGCACACGAGGACATGCCATCGATAAGGCTCGAGGGCGGCATCCGTCAAGAGTGGCACGCAGAGAAACTTAGTTCTTGACGCGCCGTGGGACGTCACCAACCTTCGGACTTATGCCTGACGCGATTCCGCCGCTCATCGTGGCCGAACTGCGCGCTCGGCTGCGCGCACAGGTTGCCGATCCGACGCTCCCCGATGCCGAGTTGGGGCGCGCGTTGCGCGAGTTGGGCGCGTTCGCTCGGTCGCACGGCGTGCAGGTCGAGCAGCTCCTCGTCTTGCTCAAGGACACGTTTGATCGCCTGACACCGCACAGCGGTCTCACGGTGGCGTCGGCCACCGACCGCACCGAGCGGCTCGAGAAGCTCGTGACCCTCTGCATCCGGGCGTACTACTCGTAGCGATTATCTTTGGTGGATGACGGATACAACGACAAAACCTGCGAAGCCGCCCGCCCGCGTCGAGGTGACCTGGGCCGGCGAACGCCGGTTCGACGCCGGCCGCCCCGGCGGCCCCACCATTCGGCTCGATGGAAATGCCGTCACCGGACAGACCCCGGTCGACGGCCTGGTCAGCGCGCTGGCCGCGTGTACGATGGTCGATGTGGTGGATATTCTGGCGAAGCGCCGCGCACCGGCAACCGCCCTTAAGGTCGAGGCCGTCGCTCAGCGCGCATCGGCCGTGCCGGCGCGGGTGACGCAGGTGGCACTCGAATACCGTCTCGACGCCAATGTGGACCGCGACACCGCCGAGCGGGCGATCGCGTTGGCGATTACCAAATACTGTTCAGTCCGCGACTCGCTAGACCCAGCGCTACCGATCGAAGCGTCGCTGACGCTGAACGGCGAGCCGGGCCCGCCGATTACGCTAGCGGCTGTACCGGTGTAAAGCCGGCCGACTTGAGCGCCGAGGCGACCTTGCACCGCAGCTCGTACGGCGCGCACTTCTCGCACTGACAGGCCGCGAGCGCATCGAGAAAGGTCTTCTCGAAGTTGTACTGCGGATAGCACTTGTTGCAGAGCGACAAGTGCGCGTGAAACGCCGCCGTGTCTTCGGGGCCAAGCTCGCCGTCGAGAAATTCCCAGAGCCGCTGCAACACGGCCGCGCAATCCGGACCGCAATCGGCGGCAGAGGAGCTGTTACGGGGGGACTCAGTCATGGGTGGCTGGGAGCCGCGTCGTCGGGGCGGGGCTTCGCTGTCGCAAAGCCCGCATCGCGCGCGTAGGTGAGAAGCATGCTCTGTAAGAGCCGTCGTCCGCGAAAGAGTCGCGAACGCACGGTGCCGATGGGCACTCCAAGGATATCTGATGCGGCTTCGTACGATTGGTCTTCCACGTCGACCAACTCGACGGCGGAGCGGAAGGGCTGTGGTAGACGGTCGAGGGCCTTGGAGAGCGCCGGCCCCAGATCGAGTCGCGCCAGGAGCCGCTCGTCGCCACCGCGTTGCCCGTCGGCTTGCTCGACGTTGGACGCGAGGGCCTCGACGTCGCCATCTTCCGTCTCGACCTGATGCCGGGCCCGCTCGCGCGTGCGCAGGAAGGCGTTCCGGCAGATCGTAAACAGCCAACGCCGCGCGTCGCTACCACGTTCAAACGTGTGCCACGACCGGTAGGCGCGTAGGTACGTCTCCTGGACCACGTCGTCAGCGTCCGCTTCGTTGCGTGTCAGTGACAGCGCAAACCGGTACACGTCGTCGAGCCACGGCAGCGCCTCCTGCTCAAAGCTGTGATCGTAGTCGGTGCGATCGTCCGGATTGGGTGCCACTTCAGGTGCCATGGCTCGAAATTTAGCATCTGGTGTCGGAAATGGTTCCCCCCTATGTTTCAGGTACAAACCGTACGACGCTCTCTCTCTCGAGGAGATGCCCTATGCAGTGGTCCAAGCCCGAGTTCGAAGTCGTCGAAGTGACGATGGAAGTCACCGCCTACGTCGCTCGCCGCTAAAGCGACGCTGGCTGTACCGGTATTGGAGCAGGGCCGGCCGCGCTTTTAGCGCTGCCGGCCCTGCTGCGTTAGGCCGCCCGAGCCAATGCGCGTAATTCTTTTAGGCACGGCCGCCGGCGGCGGGTTCCCCCAGTGGAACTGCTGGTGCCCCACCTGCCGCGTGGCGCGCGACAACCCTGCGCGCGCCCGCCCACGATCGCAATCGTCTATCGCGGTCAGCGCCGACGGTCTCCGCTGGTTCCTCTGCAACGCCTCCCCTGATGTCCGCGACCAGCTCCAGCGCCTGACCGTCAGACTCCCCGCCCCCGGCCCCGGCGTCATGCGCGCGGTGCCCATCGAGGGCGTCATTCTAACCGACGCCGAGCTCGACCACACCCTCGGCCTCACACTCCTCCGCGAGGCCCGACGCCTTCGCGTCTACGCCACCGAAGCCGTCGAAACCGTCCTCGACCACGACTCCCGCATCCTCCCCATCACCCGCGCCTTCGCCAAGGTGACGGTCGACCGCCTGTCCCTCAACGCCCCCATCACGCTCGTCGACCGCGACGGCGCCCCCGCGGGCCTCACACTTCGCGCCTTCGCCGTCCCTGGCGACGCGCCCCGCTTCGCCACGCGCGAACGCGACGGCCAGACCGTCGGTCTCCTCATCCACGACCCAGCGACCAACGGCACACTCGCCTTCGTCCCCGGCTGCGCGGCGCTCGACACGCACCTCCACGCCGCCATTCGCGACGCAGAGCTCATCCTCTTCGACGGCACCTTCTGGACCGACGACGAGTTGATCACACTCGGCATCTCGCCATCGACGGCGAGACAGATGGGACACCAACCCATCAGCGGAACAGATGGCAGCCTCGCCGCGCTGGCCAACTTTCCCCTCGCGCGCCGCGTGTATACGCACATCAATAACTCCAACCCGGTCCTGATCGAGGACTCCCCCGAGCGCCGCATCGTCGTCGATGCCGGCATCATCGTGGGCGCCGACGGCGCGGAGTTCTTACTCTAAAAGGGACTTTCTGCAGGAGTCTTTGCAGGGGCGCTTCCGCAGGGCGTGTTTGCAGGGACAGAGCCTTTCTACAGGGGAGTTTCTGCCCCCCGCCAGAAAGTCCCCCGTTGTGCCCAGACTTCCTGTTCTTCCAGTAGATTTCTATTCCTTATGGCAGCCACCCTCGCCCCGGCAGCCCATTCCGCGCTGGCGGCCCCCCCGCCGCCCCCGATCCCGGCGCTCGATCGCCCGCTCAGCGCGCCCGAGCTCGCCGATGCGATGCGGGCCTTCAGCACCTCGTACTACGCCGTCCACCCGTTCCACCGCATGATGCGCGACGGCACCCTCTCCAAACGCCAACTCCAAGGCTGGGTTGCTAACCGCCTGGCCTACCAACGCGCCATCCCGCGCAAAGACGGCGCGATCATCTCCAACTGCCCCGACCCGGCCGTCCGCCGCGACTGGCTCCAACGCATCATCGACCACGACGGCACCACCCCCGGCGCCGGCGGCATCGAGCTCTGGATCACCCTGGGCGAAGCCCTCGGCGTCCCCCGCGAGGAGATGGACGACGAACGCCACGTCCTCCCCGGCGTCCGCATGGCGGCCGAGTCCTACGTCACGTTCTGCAAAACGCACCATTGGGTGGAATCCGTCGCCAGCTCCCTGACCGAGCTCTTCGCGCCAAGCTTGATGCACGAACGCCTGGCCGCATTCCCCAAGCACTACCCATGGGTCGATGTGGCGGGCCTGGAATACTTCCGCGGCCGCCTGATCCAGGCGCCACGCGATAGCTCACAAGGCCTGGCAATCGTCACGACCCACTGCACGACAGTCGAGTGGCAACGCCGCGCGTTCGCCGCGCTGGCGTTCAAGATCGAGATGCTCTGGGTGATGATCGACACGATCCACCACGCGTATCTATGAAGCCCGTCTTGTGGCGCCTGGCCCGAGTCGATTTCGACCCGGTCCGCAACAAGCCGGTCCTCCTCTACCCCGAGGGGGCCATGCTCCTCAACGACACGGGCGCCGAGATCCTTTCCCTCTGTGACGGCCAGCGCACCATCGCCGACATCGCGGCCACACTTGGCGCCAAATACGGCGCCGACGTGACCGCCGACGTCACGACGTATCTGTCGGCGCTGGCCGACCGGGAGTTAGTACGGTATGCCGACTGACCGCCGCCCCACGACGCTCCTCGCGGAGCTGACCTACCGCTGCCCGCTCCACTGCCCGTATTGCTCCAACCCGCTCGACCTCGCCCGCGCCGCGGCCGAGCTCTCGACCGACGACTGGTGCCGTGTCTTCTCCGAAGCCCGCGCCCTGGGCGTCCTCCAACTCGGCCTCTCGGGCGGCGAGCCGATGCTGCGCAAAGACCTCGAGACGCTCGTCGCCCACGCCCACAACGTCGGCCTCTATCAGACGCTGGTCACGTCCGGCCTCGGGCTCACACGCGAGCGCGCCGAACGCCTCCACGCGGCCGGCCTCGAGCACATCCAGATCTCGTTCCAGGATTCCGACACGGAAAACGCCGAGCGCATCGCCGGGATCAAATCCGTCGACAAGAAGCGCGCGGCCGCCGACATCGTGAAATCGCTGGGCTTTGCGTTCACCGTGAACGCGGTGCTCCATCGCGGAAACCTGGACCACATCGGCCAGATCATCGAGATGGCCGCCGACCTGGGCGCCGATCGCATCGAGCTGGCCAACACGCAGTACTACGGCTGGGCCTTCGCCAACCGCGACGCGCTCATGCCGACGCGCGCCCAGTTGGCGGCAGCCGAGTCGATCGTCGAGGCGGCCGTGGCCCGCTACAAGGGGCACATGCAGATCCTGTACGTGCTCCCCGACTACTATCAGACCTACCCCAAACCCTGCATGGGCGGGTGGGGCAACGTCTACATGGTCGCTGCGCCCGATGGCCGGATTCTCCCATGCCAGGCGGCGTGGCAGATCGACTCCCTGTCATTCGACAGCGTGCGCGATCATTCCCTGGAATGGATCTGGCAACAGTCCCCAGCCTTCGAGGCGTTTCGCGGCGACGCGTGGATGCGCGAGCCATGCCGCAGCTGCGAGCGCAAGACCCTGGACTACGGCGGCTGCCGCTGCCAGGCGTTCCAACTGACCGGCGACGCGCGCAACGCCGACCCGGTCTGCATCAAGAGCGACCAGCATCACCTCATCGAAGAGTCGATCGTCGAGCTGGCCGAGGTGCCGGCCTATCGCTATCGCGCGCCAGAACGGCCATTGGCGAGCGCCGGCACGCCAGTTGTTTCTATTGGCCACTGATGCCGAGGGGCGCGCCCGCGCGCTGATCGACCGCGCAGGGTATGGGATCTGCCGCGAGACGCTCGACGGACGGTTCCTCGACGTCAACCCCGCGCTCGTCGCCCTCCTGGGCTACGAGTCCGCCGACGCCTTGCTGGCGGTCGACATCGCGTCGGCCATCTACCGCGACCCGGCCGATCGCGCGGCGCTGATCGCTGACGCGCTGGCGGGCCGCCTCACCGAGTCAGTCGAGCTCCCCTGGCGCACCCGGACCGATACACCGATCACCGTGCGTGTCACCATGCAGGTCGCACGTACGGAAGGCGATGCGGCAGTCCAGTGGCTCGAGTCGATCATCGAGCCGATCACCGAGCGACTGCGACGCGAGGAGCTCATGCGCCGCACGGAACGGCTGTCGAGCGTCAGCAAGCTCGTCGCCGGATTCGCGCACGAGTTGAACAACCCGTTGGCGGCGATCAGCGGCTTCGCCAAGTTGATCGATGCGTCGATGTTGAGCCCTGAGGACCAGGATGCGTTGACCGTGATTCACTCCGAGGCGATGCGCGCCGGACGGATCGTCCAGGACCTGGTGACATTCTCGCGTCGCCCCGACATCGAGACGCGTCCGCTCGTCGACGTGTCGGACGTGGTGCAGACCGCCGTGGCGGCTGAACGCCCCTTGATCGCCGCCCTCGGGATCACGCTCGACATCGGGATCGAACCCGGGCTCCGGCCCGTTGCGGCTCAGTCGGCCCAGCTGGAACAGGTCGTCCGGCACCTCTTGGGCAACGCACGCCACGCCATCGCGCGAGCGCTGACCCCCGTGGCCGAGCTGCCCGCGCGCCCCCTCACGGGTCGCCTGCCCGTGCGCCGGAGCCCTGACCCGCCGACGATCACCGTCCGGCTTCGCGGCACCGCATCCACCGTGGTCCTCGAGGTCATCGACAACGGGCCGGGCATTCCACTGGAACTGCAGCCCCGGATCTGGGATCCGTTCTGGACGACCCGCGACACGCAGGACGCCCTTGGGCTGGGGCTCAGCGTGGCGCACGCGATCGTCGTCGCCTACGACGGTACGATCGAGGTCGACGGCACCGAGGGGTACGGTGCGCGTTTCACCGTCACCTTGCCGGCGTCCAATGGCCGTTGAGTGCGAGGTTGTGTCGGCAGACCTCAATGAGGCGCTCGCCGCTGAGTTGGATCGGCTGTCCGGTGCCGGCCTGCTCCGCACGCTCCGTCCAGTGTCAGGCCGACAAGGCGCCCGCGTCCGCGTCGACGGACGGGAGATGCTCGACTTCTCCTCCAACGACTACCTCGCCTTGGCGGGCGACCCCCGCGTCGCCGCAGCGGCGACCGCCGCGCTGGCGTCCGGCCCTTTGGGTGCCGGCGCCGCCCGCCTGATCTCCGGAGACCATCCCCTCCACGAGGCCCTCGAACGCGCCCTGGCCGACTATAAGCGCACCGAGGCGGCGCTCCTCTTCGGCAGCGGCTATCTCGCCAACATCGGCACGATCCCCGCCCTGGTTGGCCCGCGCGACGTGATCTATGCTGACCGCCTGAACCACGCCTCCCTCATCGACGGCTGCCGCCTCTCCCGCGCCGAGGTCCGCACCTTCGCCCACAACGACATGGCGGCCCTGGCCGACATGCTCGCCGCTGATCGCGGCCGCTTCCGCCGCCGCCTGATCGTCGTCGACAGCGTCTTCTCCATGGACGGCGACCTCGCCCCGCTCTGCGAGCTCGTCCCACTCGCGCGGGCCTACGACGCCTGGACCTACGTCGACGACGCCCACGCCACCGGCGTCCTCGGTCAGGGTGGCCGCGGCTCCGCCGAGCACTGGGCCGTCGAAGGACAGATCGACGTCATCATGGGCACACTCGGCAAAGCACTCGGCACGGCCGGTGCCTTCATCGCCGGCTCGCGCACGCTCATCGACTATCTCACGAACCGCGCCCGGGCCTTCGTGTACACGACCGCCTCGCCGCCCGCCATCGCCGCCGCCGCACTCGAGGCGCTGCGCATCGCGACCACGGAGCCGGAGCGACGGACCCGGCTCCGCGCCGCAGCGCGACGGCTCCGCTCGGGGCTCGGCATCGATGGCCCGAACGACGGCCATATCATCCCGATCCCGTTCGGCGACGCCGACCGCACCATGCGCGTGGCTGCCGCCCTGAACGATCAGGGATTCCTCGTGGGCGCGATCCGCCCACCGACGGTCCCCGACGGCACCTCGCGCCTACGCCTGACCGTCAGCGCGGCGCACGAACCGGCCGACATCGACGCGCTGCTCACGGCGGTAAAATCCCTGTGACCATCGCGGCGCTCGATCGCGCGCACGTCTGGCACCCGTACACACAACATGCCGTTGCGCCCGACGCCGTGCCGATCGCCCGCGCCGAGGGCGCCCTGCTGTTCGAGCCCTCGGGTCGTCCGATCATTGACGCCATCTCGTCATGGTGGGTGACCCTCCACGGACACGCCCAACCCGAGATCGCCGCCGCCATCGCCGAGCAAGCCCGCACGCTGGAGCAAGTGATCTTCGCCGGCTACACGCATGCCCCGGCCGCTGAGCTGGCCGCCGGCCTCGCCGCCCGTCTCCCCGCCGGGTTGGATCGCGTGTTCTTCTCCGACAACGGCTCCACCGCGGTCGAAGTGGCCATCAAGATGGCCCTGCAGTACTGGGTGAACCACGGCGCCCCTCGCACGTCGATCGGTGCGCTGGAACACGCCTACCACGGCGACACGTTCGGCGCGATGAGCGCCAGCGCGCGCTCGATCTTTTCCGCACCGTTCACCCAGCACCTGTTTGACGTGGTGCGGCTCGGCGACCCCACCGACTTTGATGTCGTTCTAAAAGCCCTCGATGCCGCGCCACCGCTGGCCGCGGTCATCGTCGAGCCGCTCCTGCAAGCCGCCGGCGGTATGCGCGTCTGGCCACCGGAGTTGCTGCGCGCCATCCGCGAGCGCGCGACGCTCCTCATCGCGGACGAGGTGCTCACGGGCTTCGGCCGCACCGGCCCGCTGTTCGCGTGCGAGACCGCTGGCGTGACCCCGGATATCATCTGCCTCTCCAAGGGTCTGACCGGCGGCTTCCTGCCGCTCGGCGCCACTGTTGTACGCGACGAAATCTTCGAGGCGTTTCTGAGCGAAGATCGTCGGTCGACGCTCTTCCACGGTCACAGCTACACCGCCAACCCCATCGCCTGCGCGGCCGGACGTGCCAGCCTCGCTCTCCTGGATGAAGCCTCCGCCGCCAAGCGGGAGAACATCAAATTATTAAATGAGTTCTACCTCAGGGCACTGTCCTCACATCCCTGCGTGGAGAACGCACGAGTCATCGGCACGATCGCAGCGTTTGACCTGAGCGGCGGATCACGGGATTACCTGAACCCCGTAGGCCCACGCCTCGCCGCCTTCGCCCTCGAGCGCGGCGTGCTCCTCCGCCCCCTGGGCAACGTGGTCTACGTGCTCCCGCCCTATTGCATCACCACCGAGCAACTGGACACCGTCTACGGCGTCATCCGGTCCTTCCTCGAGGACGCCCTGTGATCCGCCTTGCCGTGACCGGCACCGACACGCATGTCGGCAAAACCCTCGTCGCCGTCGCCCTCGTCTGGCTCTTCCGCCGCCGCGGCCTCCGTGTGGCCGCCATGAAGCCAGTCGAAACCGGCAACGGCGACGACGCCGTGCGCCTCTGGCACGTCGCCGGTGCCTCCGACTCGCCGGATGACGTCTGCCCATACAAGTTCGCCGACCCGGTCGCCCCCTACCTGGCCGCGCGCCGCGCTGGGCGCCCCCTCGATCTGCCTCTCCTCGACGCCGCCTTTGCCCGCCTCACGCGCGAGCGGGACGCCATCGTCGTCGAGGGCGCGGGCGGCCTGCTCGTGCCGTTCACCCGCGACCTCACCTTCGACGGCCTCTGCCAACGATGGGCGCTCGACCTGCTGATCGTCGCCGCCAACCGCCTCGGCGTGATCAACCACACGCTGCTGACCGTGCGTGCCGCCCACGCCGCCGGCTCGCGCGTCCGGGCGGTCGTCCTGTCCACGCCGACCCCCGACGCCGACGGCCTTGCCGAACAGACCAATCTCGCCCTCCTGCGTGAACTGGCCGGCGTGCCGATCTTTAACTTGCCCTATCAGCGCTCCCCGGCCGCGACCGCCTCGGCCTGCGAACCGCTTGCCACCGCCCTGATGCGGCCGCCCCAACACTCTACTTCTTTCGTATCTCATGACTGACTGGTTTCGCTTGGCAGATGAGGCGTTGGCCGGCACGGCGCTGACACGCACCGACGCCCGCGCCGTGCTGTCCGCGCCCGACGACGCGCTCATCGAGCAACTGGCCGCCGCCTACCGCGTGCGCCGCGAGTACTGGGGCAACCGCGTCCGCCTCCACTTCCTGCTCAACGCCCAGAGCGGCCTCTGTCCCGAGGACTGCCACTACTGCACGCAGTCGAGCGTCTCGACGTCCGAGATCGAGAAGTACCCGATGCTGGCCCGCGACAAGATCCTCGCCGCCGCCGGCCGCGCCGCCGAGCTCAAGGCCGGCACCTTCTGCCTCGTCATCTCGGGCCGCAGCCCCGGCGAACGCGTCTTCGGCAAGGTGCTCGACGCGGTGCGCGAGGTGCGCTCGCGCTACGACCTCAAGGTCTGCGCCTGCTTGGGTCTCCTCGACGCCGACCAGGCCCGCCGCCTCGCCGAGGCCGGCGTCGAGACGGTCAACCATAACCTGAACACCTCGGAAGCGTTCCATGGCGAGGTGTGCACGACACACACGTTCAGCGATCGCGTC
>Ga0210400_10001869_pt1 | contig 20413 bp, 20 predicted proteins | sample IncBWH26MmetaG_FD_155456 | JGI IMG/M metagenome (GOLD analysis project Ga0210400, IMG submission 155456) | Forest soil microbial communities from Barre Woods Harvard Forest LTER site, Petersham, Massachusetts, United States - Inc-BW-H-26-M | ecosystem: Environmental > Terrestrial > Soil >...
GCCATCCGAATGCTATTTCGACGTCGTGTGCACGGACAGTCCTCAATTCTTAGAGGACTGATCCAGAGGATTTCAAGGAGAAACAAAATGGGTTATACGAATGAGGCAAGACCAGCGGAGAACAGATGCGAGACGCAGGGATCGTTCTTTATGATTGCGCTTGCGTTGCTCATGCTGACTTTCTCCGTATCCGGATGGGCCCAGTCAACGGTGGGCACAGGCAGCATTACTGGAACGGTCACCGATCCCACCGGCGCGGTTGTGAGTGGCGCCAAAGTAGTCATCAGCAACATTGGAACAGGTCAGGCTCTCAATCTGGCGGCCAACGCCGCTGGCGCATTCGCCTCCGGTCCTCTCGACCCTGGCACTTACAAAGTGCAAGTGTCGGCCAAGGGCTTCAGCAGCGTCAGTGAAACAATCACAGTGGAAGTGGGCAACACTGCCTCTGCCAATATCAAGCTAGAAGTTGGCCAAGAGAGCCAGGTCATCGAAGTACAGGCCAGCACGGTCGCAGTCAACACCGAGCAGACCGAGGTGCAAGGCGTCCTGAATTCAGATCAGATTGCGAACCTGCCGGTGAACGGCCGTAACTTCCTGGATCTGGCGCAGCTCGAACCGGGCGTGCAAATTCAGGACGGCCCGAACTTCGACCCGACCAAAGCCGGTTACTCTTCGATCTCATTCGGCGGTCGTTTCGGCCGAACCGCCCGCATCAATGTGGACGGCGTTGACATCAGCGATGAGACCGTAGGTACCACCACTGCCGACATCCCGGCCAGCGCCATCGACGAATTCCAGCTGGGACAATCCTCGCTCGATCTCTCCAACGACTTGACTTCCTCCGGGGCGGTCAACGTGACCACCAAGTCCGGCACGAACACACTTCACGGTGAAGCGTTCGGTTTCATCCGCGACCACAGCTTCGCAGCCAGCGCACCCGGCGGCCACGATTATCCATTTCAGCGTGAGCAATTTGGCGGTAGCGCAGGCGGGCCGATCATTAAGAATAAGTTGTTCTTCTTCGCCGACGGCGAGCGCACCAAGCAGGATGCGTTTGCGGCGGTCAGTTTGGCCGGCTCTCCATTCGCAAGTTTGAGCGGCGGTTTCAGCCAGCCTTTCCGCGAAAGCAATCTCTTGGGCAAAGTCGATTACAACTTCGGCAACGGCGCCAAGGCGTTCTACCGTTACTCTTACTTCGCGAACTCGCTGTTTGCCACTTTCGGATTCGGTTTCCAGGTGTATGACAACAAGGACTACACCCGGACGCATGTTGCAGGCGTGGACTTCACCACGGGCAGCTTCTCTCACAGCATTCGTTACTCTTATCTGAAGTTCCAAAACCAGATCAAGGACGTAACTTCAGGCAACGCTGCTCTTCCATTTAGTAGCACCGGGTTGGAGATTGGCGACACGACCCAGTCGTTGTTTGGGCCAAACTTGTTGGCTCCGCAAAGCACTCCCCAGCAGAACAATGAATTGAAGTACGATGGCAGCAAGGTACTGCGCTCCCACACTATTCGCTATGGGGTGTCGTATAACCACATTCAGGGCGGCGGCTTCGCCGATTTCTTCGGCACCGCGCCGCGGGTTCGCTTCAATGTGGGGTCGACGAATTGCGGCCCCTCCGGAACCGAAGCTTGCTCCGCTTTTGCCGCAGCTGGACCTTTTCCAGGAGGTACCGCGAATCCTTTGAACTGGCCTGTGAACCGGCTTACCGTCGGCAACGGGCAGGGTTTCAACACGCTTGAACCGGCTTTAGGCTTCCCGGCTGGCGGACTGGGACCGGATAACCGTATCGGCCTCTATGTGGGCGATAGCTGGAAAATCAAGCCAAACTTCACTCTGAGCTTCGGCCTGCGTTATGACCGCGATACCGGTCGTACCGACAGCGATTTGCCGGCTGATCCCACCATCAACGCCGCTTTCCCCGGCTTTGGAAACCAGGTTAAGCAGGCCAACCTCAATTTCGCGCCCCAGTTGGGCTTTGCCTGGGACCCGATGAAAAATGGCAAGACCGTCATTCGCGGCGGCGCCGGCCTTTACTACGAGAACGTGATTTACAACAACGTTCTGTTTGACCGACCGTTGCGCTTGAAAACCGGGGCTTTCAACGCTACGAACTTCGCTTGTAACAACGGCGTTGCCGCAGCCATCCCAGTAGCCGGCGGGACTCTGACGCCTGGCGTTGGAAGCGGAGGCCCTGATTTCTGCGGAAATAACCAATACATCGGCAACGAGATTCCGGCGATCCTGTCGTTCTGGAACCAGGTGAAGGCTGGGAACCCGTTCAATTTGCAAGCTCCAAACCCCAATTACATCGGCAATTTGTTAGCCGCCGGAGTCGGAGGGGGCACAGCGCCTGACCTGTTCGCGCCTGATTACAAGACGCCACGTTCGTTGCAAATCAACTTCGGCGTCCAGCATGAAATTCGCCATGGCATGGTCTTCAGCGCCGATTACTTGCGCAACGTGGAAACGCGCACCCTGATCGGCATTGACGCCAACCACCAAGGCGATATCAGCACCTTCAACTTAGCCGGCGCGAATGCAGCCGTTGCTGCCACAAACGCCTCTTTCGGTTGTGCAACCGTGGATTGTGCAATCGCCGCTGGCGCTAAGATGACGGATTACGCTTCCAAGGGCCTCGGCACCGCGCTCGACAGCGGCGCAGGTTGTACGTCCGTCAATGGAATCGGTCGGCCGTGCGCTTTCGGCGGAGTAAATCCAGGGGAGGCGAACATGTTCTTCCTCCAACCCGAAGGACGCTCAGTTTATAACGCGTTGCAGATGTCGTTGAAGCAAAACTTGAACAACCCGATGCGCGGCATCAAGGCTGCGAACTTCCAGGTGTCTTACAGCCTGTCACGGTTCACCAACACCGGCGGCGCCCAGCTCACCGGAACACCGACGGACAACGATCAGGACTTTGTCCTGCAAGCCGCAGACAACAACAACCCCGGTCGATACTCCGGACCATCGCTGCTGGATCGTACACACCAGATTTCTTTTGGCGGGTACGTAGATGTACCAGCAGGATTCCGCATTGGGCTGATCTCCCACTTCTACAGCCCATTGGCGAGTTCGATTGATGCTGCCAACACAGGTTCGGCCGGCGAAATCTTCCGGACGGACTTTACTGGGGACGGAACGATTCAGGATCCACTCCCGGGGACAAAGTTCGGCGCGTTTGACCGCAGCGTCGACGCCGCTGGGCTCACCACCCTGATCAACAACTACAACTCTACCCAGGGAAACCAGGCTACACCTGCGGGTAAGGTCTTGATCGCCAACGGTGTCATGACTCTTGCGCAGCTGCAAGCCTTGGGTGGCGTATCTCCAATCATTTGCCCACCACCGCCGACCTCGCAAGCCGGGTGCAGCAATTCTCTCGGCAGTCAGGTGAACTTCGGATGGCTGCGCGCGACTGACCTGAAGCTGGCGTGGCGGCACACGTTCCTCGAGAGATACACCATCGAGCCAAGTGTGGGCTTCTACAACCTGTTCAACTTCGCCAACTTCAATCTGCCGCCGACTACCATGTTCGGCGTCTTGAACGGCCCCGGAACGGGCTCGATTAACGGAACCACGCGGGCAGATGAAGAATCGTTCCGGGTCGGCAACGGCACGGGCGTGTATTCGCTCGGTTCGCAACGGCAAATAGAATTCGGCTTGCGCCTGACCTTCTAGGCTGAAGCGGATTTCGTTAAACCTAGCCATCCGTTCTGCAAACGGGTGGCTTTTTTTGCTTGTAGAAACGTGGGAAGCGAGAATTCCAGCCCCCAAAGCCCCACCTTGTCGCAAAAGGGGTGAGCCTCAGCGCAAACGTTACCAACCTGCCGAATCAGCACTCCGTTACATCGCACTGGGAGGAATGTGCTAGCAGACCTCCGACGACGCGGGCCAGCAGTCGGCTTCTGGGAAGTGTGGCGACGTTCTTTTGGAGACACCGAATCTCCAGGACCCATGTTCAAAAGATACCCGTCTCTGCTAGGCGATGCCGGGGTAGTCTGCTGAATCGCTGAACCTCCCTAGCCCTCATCATCACCCCAGACCAACATCACCAGTCACCATCTCCGCCTTTTCGGTGTCAATTTTCGCCTCGCGACTCCCTTTGCTGATTGCGTGCGGATTCATTGCGCTGGCTCGCCTTCGTTGGGGTTAGCGCATGAGTCGCCCCTCCTGAGAGCGCGATTCTACGCCAGACCGCAATTACTTGCGCATTGACAGCCAGCGACAGGCGGATAAGAATAGTGCGCAGCTTCAAGTACGCTCTTCCCCAGTGCGACAACTCCATTCGCGGCTTGAACCAGGAAGGAATCATGTTCAATGCTCGGGAACGCTCTCAGCCGATCACGTTCTTCGCCTCTCTGTTCATCGCGTGTTTGCTCGTTGCTGCTGTTGCCACCGCCGCCCCTTTCATCACGCTATCCAAGAAAATCGGGCCGCCCACGAGCGAGATTCTCGTGTCCGGTCGTGGATTCAAGCCAAACGCGAAACTGGACATTTATTTCGATAGCAAGGACGAGGCACTGGCCATTGCCGACGACGCGGGATCATTTTCACGGCTCGCCATTCCGACGCCAACATCGGCACTGCCGGGGAGGCATTGGGTTAGCGCGGTCGAACGCTCGGGACGGAACCAGGCGAAGATGCGATTCGACGTCCACTCCAACTGGAGACAATTCCACCGGCTCGACATGGTGCGCTTCAACCGGTTTGAAAACGTGCTCAACGTCCACAATGTTGGAAACCTCGCCTTGAAATGGAGGTACCCATCGGGTGGCAGTGTAATTTCGTCACCGGCTGTGGCGGATGGGATACTCTATGTGGGCTCGGAAGATACCAACTTATATGCACTGGACGCCCGAACCGGGGCCAAGGTGTGGAGCTACCGCACGCCTGGCGGGTGCGTTTGTTCCTCGCCTGCGGTCGAGTCCGGGGTGGTTTATTTCGGTTCTGACTACCCGGACGGCACCTTCTACGCGCTCAATGCCAGCACCGGTGCGAAGCTATGGAACGTGCCCATGGAGGCAGTTGCCTCGCCTGCGGTCGTGAAGGGGGTTGTTTTCCTTGGTTTGCGGTCTGGCGGCATGGATGCGCTCGACGCTAGCACCGGCGTAACTGTGTGGAGTTACGCTACAGGCGATGTGTTCTCCTCGCCCGCCGTGGCGAATGGGATGGTCTACTTCGGATCATTAGACCACAACGTATACGCGGTCGACGCCCAAACTGGCACCAACGTGTGGACGTATGCCACGGGCAGCAGTGTAAGTTCCTCGCCTGCGGTCGCGAATGGAGTTGTTTATATCGGGTCGGACGACCACAACCTATATGCGCTAGACGCTGAGACAGGAGCCAAGCTGTGGAGCTATCCCACTAGGTACACGGTGCGCTCCGCGCCAGCGGTCGCGAATGGCGTGGTGTACGTCACGTCCAGCAATCTCAACTCAGGCGACATCTCCGCGCTGAATGCCACGACGGGGACGGAACTATGGCGCAAGACCAGCCTTAACGCGAGCACTTCGCCCGCAGTTGCGAACGGCGTCGTCTATTTTGGTTCGAACAACTATGACGTATACGCGCTGAACGCCCAAACCGGCGACAAGCTGTGGAGCCACGCGACCGGTTATTTTGTAAGTTCCTCGCCAGCTGTAGCGGATGGAGTGGTTTATATCGGGTCGGACGACTACGAGATTTATGCCTTCGGCCTACCTGATGGCTTGAGGTGAGGTCCAGGATTCCTGCCAGCCACCGGAACCGATGAAGAAGACTTCTTTCAGGGGGAAAACGATGAGGATCGGCAAGTTCGTTCTTGGCTTCTGCGTGCTGGTTCTGGCACGGGTGTCCGTGGTTATAGCCGCCGCGCCCGTGGTAACGTTCAAGTTTAAAGACATCATCGTGACCGGGGCGCACGCAACTTACGCAAACGGGATCAATGACGCCGGTGTCATTGTGGGCGCGTACATCGACAGCGTTGGAACCTGGCATGGAATGGCCCTACATGGAAGCAAAGTGACCACAATAGACCACCCCAACAGTTCAGCTACGGCGTGCTACGGCATCAATTCGTCAGCCGTGATTGTGGGTTCGTACACAACCCCAAGCGGGGTCATCACTGGGTTCGAGTTTTCAGCTGGCACATTCACGGACGTCCGCCCTCCGGCTTCATTGACGAGCACTGCCACGGGGATTAACGATGATGGAAAGATTGTGGGTTATTTCCTCGATAGCGCAGAATTCGAGCATGGCTTCGTCTTCGACGGGCACAAGAAGTACACGCAAATCGACGCACCTGGCGGTGACTTCGTTACCCAAGCTTGGGGCATTAATAATGACGATCACATCACCCTGTCCGCATCGTCCGGGCTAAGAGCCGACTCTTTCCTCCTTATCGGCAAGAAGTTCACTAAGCTGAGCGATCCCAACGAGGGCAAGTATGGAACGATTGTCGGCTCGCTTAACAATCGGGGCGAGATCGTCGGCTTCTACATTGATGACACTGGGTTCCATACGCATGGCTGGTTGCTTTCCAAAGGCGCGTATTACACGGTCGATGACCCGAAGGCCGCCACCACTTCCGTCTCCGGCATCAACGACGAACTCCGCATAGTAGGAACTTACGAAACCAGCAGCGGAGGGCCTACCGGATTCGAAGCGATCCCGAAAAAGTAGCCTCAGGCCCAAGGCGTCAAGCTCTCTCACAATCGCGATGACAGGGTTGGCGGGCCGTTGTACTCGGTATGGATGGAATCACGATTAGCAGACTTGCAATCGGGCTACGCCCCCTTCTTCTGCCCGCCCAGAGCTTCGCCCACCTCGCTCTCCCGAGGCCTCTTGGGTGAACGCTTACTTGCATCGCAAAGAGGGCGACCAGGGCAACGCAGCGTATTGGTACAGTCGGGCGAGGAAGCCTGTTTGCCAGGAGCCGCTCGATGCGGAATGGGTCAGCATCGTGAGAGATTTGCTCGGGTAGATCGCCGTTGCGGGGTGTCGCGGGCCGAGCGGATCATGCGGAAGATTGATAATGTGTTCGGAAAATGAGCAAGACGCAGTAGGTTTGGAGCGCGAACACCGGTGACGGCCGGGCCGCGCTGGGTGCCGCTTTCCGCTTGTTTGTCCACTAGAATTTGTGCTAAATTCTTGTCCCGCTAATGGGGTAAAGAGATTCACAAGGAGAGATCACCATGATGATTCCCAGCCGCCCTCACATCCTCTTCCTTTGCCTTCTAACCATCTCCGCCTTCACGGCTTCGGCCAGTGATTTAGCCAAGAAGAAAGAAGTCTCGCTAACCTTTCAGATCACTCCCACTCACACCGGACAAGCCACAACCACAGGTTTGAAACCTCCGCTAAAAGTAAAGTGGTCGGTCAACCTGGGAGGAAACGTATCCTACTCCTTGATCGTCGGCAGGAAGGTATTTGTCATCGGCGGATCGAGCACCTCCACCATCTATGCCCTGAACGCCAAGACTGGCAAGACCGTCTGGAGCCAGCCGAGCCCGTCGGGTTGGGGTACCTGGATCGGAATTGCTTACGAAAATGGCAAGATATTTGCCGTCCCTAGCGGTGCTAACGGAGCTGGCGCAATGGCCGCCTACGCAGCCGCAGACGGCCACCAGCTCTGGACGACCACACTGACAACCCAGTACGTCTACAGTTCCCCACCAACCGCCTGGAAAGGGATCGTCTATACCGGCGGCGCTGGCAGCGGCGGCACGGTGTACGCCGTCAGCGAAAAGGATGGCACCGTCCTCTGGACCGCAAGCGTCGAGAACGGGGACGATTCTTCTCCTGCCGTAACTTCGACCGGCGTCTACGTCTCCTACGCCTGTCCACAATCTTATCGTTTCAATCCCAAGACTGGGACCCAAATCTGGCATTTCAGCGGGCAATGCGAAGGCGGTGGCGGCGACACTCCCGTGCTCTACCACGGACTGTTGTACGTTCGCGATTTGTACGATTACTCGACCGACGGAATCACTCTCAAAGCTTCCGACGGTACCAACGTCGGCGGCTTCAATAGCGCCTTCGCGCCCGCATTCCATAAGGGAACGGGTTTCTATACTGAAACCAGTAGCCTGACTGCCGTCAATGTCTCCAATGGAAAAACGCTCTGGAGCGCATCTCCCGGCTCCGGAGACTCGTATTCCTCCTCCGCCATCGCGGTAAACGGAGTGGTGTACGTGGGCACAGCGAACGGGAATCTATTGGGATACAAAGCCACCGACGGAACCAACGTTGTGTCGATGAGTATGGGATCACCGATTTCCGGATACAGCCAACAGGTCGGCTTGTCCGCAGGCGAAGGTCTGCTGGTGGTCCCGGCCACGAGTGAAGTGGTAGCACTCTACTAACGGTCGGCGTGTTGATTTGACACTACCAAACGGTTCGATACAGTTCGCACGGTATCGTCTGCATTCGCTATTTTGGCATTACGGTTCGCGGTGAACCTTGGCGGTCATGGGTTAGCGTCGAGACACGCAGTTCGCCATTCAAACCCCACGACCGCCTTCTGCTCGCTCACGTTCCGGCCTATTTCTTTCGCCGGTCGGTGGTGGCGGAACTCTGTTCTCTTACTGCCGGTCCTAAAGGTGAGCAATCCCTCACGACTGCCTTGGCCCCAGGAACCCTTGGGTTTCGGGGGAGGTATTGGGGAGTTCACTGGGGCCTTTTTGTTGCGCTGGATTATTCGTTGACCCGAACGTCGGCGGCTGAGAATCGCGACCGTCTGACAATCGAGCCGCTTCGCTTTCAGGCAGTCGCGAACCCAGGCATCACACAAATCCGTTAGAGTCCTCGTTCGTCCATCATGCCGCTCACGGCGAAGTTTGACAATGGTAGGGCATAAGCCTAGCATTGCGATTGAGCAAGCTACGTCTTCTTACTCATTCAGGTCCCCTGAACTAAGTCAGCCCATCTGAAGTTCTCTTTCTTAGCGACCCCAACCTAAAGGAGGTTGCCATGTTTGCACGCACTGTCTCGATTCATTTGAAATCCAACACCCTTTCCGATTACACGCGCACATTTGAGAATGAGGTCCTGCCTCTGCTTCGGAAACAGAAGGGTTTCAAGGACGAAATAACATTCGCTGGTCCCGGCGGAATTGATGTGACGGCGATCAGTCTTTGGGAAAACAAAACCGATGCCGAAGCTTACAACACGAACGTCTATCCGCTGGTGCTGAAGACGATGGCAAGGTTTATCGAGGGAACGCCCAAGGTTCAGACCTGTGACGTTGTTCATTCAACCTTCCACAAGATCGCCGTTGCCGTAGCCGTGTAAAACCGGCAGCAGGCGGGAGTGGAAACGGGAGGCGGCCTCCGTCGCCTCTCGTCATAGAGTTTGGGATTGCTATTTCCCGTGGAGTGGTCATGAACACTGGCACGTTAGGACCACCGCACAAGAGAGTATGGCCGCAACTTTACAAGGCTGCGCTCTTTGAGTTGGACGCCAACAGAGTGTCAGATCGAATTGCTGAAGCGGAAACGGCACTGGTGGCACGTGCACGAGAACTCTTTGACTCAGCAGGAGACAATATCGAGGAAGAGCAGGCTGTAGACGACGCAATGTATGCCTTGCACGCGCTTCGCAGCGCGTTGACGTGTAGGGCAAATGCGAAAACCACTTCCGAAGACCTGGCCGCTTGATAAATTGACTGGAGCATGATGATGGATGCGAATCACATTTCGGAACGTCTCAGCAGCATGAGACTAGAAATAAGCGATCTGCGAGTTACCACCGCACGCTATTGGAGCAAGAGCCAGCCCACCCTGCTGGACAAATCCGCCTTCGCCTTAGGAAAGGGACGTTTGCTGGAGATCAAACGGGAACTGTCGGACATGATGAAACGCTGTGCTTGAATCTCGCTTGATTTCGGCATTATGACCGTCCGATCAATCGTGTGCGGGTGGATGGTCAGAGCGGAGATGACTGTCGCCCACTCGAATTCCCTATAGGAAAGGAGTTCACTATGCTACGAGACCCCCGGCAAACATGGCAGTACTTCGCTCATGCCGTGATTCAGGAAGATAACCCTGCGAAACTCACTTACTTGATGCAACAGCTTTACCGCCTGCTGAAAGAGAATCAGGAAGAGCCCAGTCGGGCATGAATGGTTGGCTTATGCCGTCCGCCAGCCGAATCTTAGCTGCTCCCTGAGATTTACCGTCGTCTTCGCAATTTGTCCCATCCGATCGCAGCAAAGCTCACAACAAGGATCAGGGGAAAACACACCACAAGAAATAGGGTTGTGAGGGTTCGCTTCAGGCCTTTCATCGCAGAAGCCAAACATACTGCAAGGAAGTCCAAAACGATAAATAGTTTGTGTCTCTTTCTTCTTTGATTCTGTGCCCAGAAAGATGCGGCGGATGGATTTTGGTTTCGGGTGCCAAGAAAAGGTGGAGAGCCACCAGATCAGCCATCCCGGGAGCAATTTACCACGCAAAACAAAACGCCCCAAACTCAACCGAGTCCTGGGCGTTAAGTCGAACAGCACTCCCCCGAAGCTGCTCAACTCACAATCTACCGTGACCGCTCCCGATGCGGAAGATCACGTTAGGAACAATGTGCTGATTACGTCTGGGGCTTGCCTCCTTTAGTGTGTCGGTCGGCTACGCCACCTTCTTCTGCAGTGCTTTCACTCACGCCCAATGGTGCTCAGAGAGGAATGGTCGTGATCGAGTCCTTCAAAGAAAGGCTACCCTCATCATACGGGCAACACCTTGGTAGCGCAGCGGGCCGCGAGTTCGTTACCCATACGAGCGAGTTTGACTGTCATTTCGCGATGCAATCAGAAAAGTGGATGCCGCTAGCGAACGCTCTTAGGGACGACGCTTCGGCACAGCTCGTTGGTAACGGGGCACAGATTCTCAGCCAGAGTGGAGATGCCAATCACGGATTCCACTTTGACTACAAACTTGGCAAGAGTGTCGGCTCGCTGACGATTTCGCCCTTGGCAATCACTTCGGCCTCGCTGATCCACCGAGGGACACCGCTACCGGAAGGCACAGTGGACGTGACTGCTCGCATTGAGATATCGGAGAAATGGTTCCCCAAAGAGCCGGGCACAATCCAGATCAGCATCAATAACTCCGCTCATTAGCACATTAATCGCAAAGCACAAGCCTGCCGCAGACTGGCAGCAGGCTCCCTCAGTTCTACGCCGCCTTCTTCTGCTGCGCTTTCACCTTCGCCCATCTCGCTTTCTGAAACGCCGAAATTCTTCTGCGGGCAGCTGGTGACACGGTCCGCTTGACAGGGCTCGGGACAGTTGTTTTTGCTACCCCCATTAGTGCTGACTGCGATTCCTTCCGAGCCCTCGCCCATCGCAATCTTTGAGCGGCGGCGATCTTTCGACGCGCTGACGCCGACATCGTGCGCTTCGCGGGAGCCGAGCCAGTCGTTTTCGCTGACCCCACTACTACTGGCTGTGATGCCTCCTTAGCCCTTGCCCATCGAGCCTGTTGCGCCAGAGCCATTTTGCGCCGTGAGGCTTGGCTGATAACTCTGACTGGTGCCGATATGACTCTGGTCGGCTGGTTTGCTTTCTGCGGTGTTCCCGTACCGTTTAATGACTCGATCACTGCAATCGCTTGATCCAACTTTTCTAGGTGTGACTGTGCTTCCCGGCGCTCAGCGCGAAGCTGCTGAAGCGCATTTGCTAGGTTTCCCATTGCTACCCCCTCGGATTTGACAACGAGACTGATTGTAGAGCGTCGAGTGTGTTCCTGGCTAATGCGAGATACACTCTTGCGATGGTTGGATTGTTAGCGGCTACTGCGGAGGGCGGCCACTCGGGGGCGTGAACTCCGAACAATTCGGCGAGCCCTTGTCTGCTGACCTTTATAGATGGTAGACCCCTGTCGCCACCAACAGGTAGATGACTCCAGCCGTGCCTAGGAAGACTACAAGTTGCATGAGGAATCCCGCTGAGCGTTTTAGAACCAGATGGCTGAGCACGAGGTACCACAAGACGCCACTGAACGGCCCTAAGAATGTCGCTCCCACCTTAATCAACCAAATGCTATCGGCTGCGGCTCCCGTGATGCTTTCACCCCATATGACCGTGCCCACCACGAGAAACGGCAGTGCGAGGATGAAAAGCACCAACACGATGAAGCTGAAAATTTGGGACAAGTGCCTCCTGCACACCCAGTGGGGTGCATCCTTTATTTCATGGTTAATCAGTGAGAAACGGTTATGAGCCTGCCGTTTGGGAAATGCCATTATCTGGCTGGCGGGTTGGCACTTTCTTCTGTGCAGCAGCACTCGTACCCTCGCACAGGGAGTTCAATCGGACTTTGTATTTGCTGGTCAGCTCCGTAGCGGTGTCGATTGCCTTTGCCGCTTTTTTCAGTTCCTTCTCCAACTCGTCCAAATCAACCAGCGTGCGGCGGACTTCTTCCGCGAATGCAGAATTCTTTTCCAGGAAGTCCCCACCCTCAGTCCGCATCCGTTCGAGGAACGGGCGAAGGACATCAAGGTCACGCCGGAGCCACTGGCGGGTCGTGCGTAATCGCCAAATGCGCAAGGAACTGGAGCAACAGTTGGTCGAGCGGTGCCCTCACAAGCGTGAGTCCTGGCCCAAACTCGATTCGGATTCTGGCCGTCGATGACCAACCTCGCTTTCGAGAAGGAATCGCCATAATATTGGCAACTCTGCCAGACATGAATTTAGTTGCGCAAGCATGCAATGGGCACGAAGCTATCGTGGAGTTCCGTACTCACCGTCCGGATATCACGCTGATGGACTTGCAGATGTCGGGGATGAATGGTCTGGATGCTGTCAACTTGTAACGCGTGATAGTCCGATGTTGCCGAATTATCCCTTTAACACCATGCTAATGTGGGGCGGATTCAGGAAGCGAGGAAAAAGTCCTTACCACCTCACTGGCCCCGGAACAAACTTTCAACAACGCGGGCCAGAAGTCGGCTTCGAGGAAGTTTCCCATCGATCTCCCAGAAGCCCGTTTCTGGATAGTTTCCGGATAGCCCCCTATCCGCGAGTAATAGCGGGATCTGTGGATGATCGCAAGAATCTTCCCAACAAGTGTTCACGACACTTGGCGTGAATATGAGGGATAATGGCTTTCCGTGAAAACTAAACTATTTATCTCCCAAGCCCTAGTGCATTTCCTGATCGTCTTCGCGCCAGCGTTGTTCGCTGCCGCACGCTGCCAGGCCAGCACCGTCGGAGACCCGTCGTTGCCACGCATTGCAGCGAATACGAATCAGCACGCGGCGGGAATTTTGTCCGAAGGCGGGCTCACAGTAGAACTTGAGATCCGCGAAGGCGCATTTTATCCGGAAGATGAATCGGGGCCGAGTCTCCAGGTATTCGCTTTCGCAGAGCGCGGCAAGCAATTGCAGATTCCTGGACCGATGATTCGCATTCCCCAGAACACCAGGATCCATATCACCGTACATAATCTGATCGCAAGGGATGTCTCGATCCACGGCATGCATACGCGTCCGGGAAAGAATGATGACACCCTTGAGGTGGCCGCCGGCGCGACCCGCGACGTGACGTTTACCACGGGATCACCGGGGGCTTATTACTACTGGGCGACTGCTGGCGGCGATACGCTCGCAGGCAAGCCCTACAAGGAAGACAGCCAGTTGCACGGCGCATTCATCGTGGATCCACCAGGCACGGTAGCGCCCGATCGCATATTCGTCATCGGGATGTGGCGCGACCGCCAACTCGCGCAGGAATCGTTCGATGTTCCAGTGATCAACGGAAAGTCTTGGCCCTATACCGAACGCCTGGAATATCCGCTGGGCAGCGAAGTACACTGGGTGTGGCTGAATCCGAGCGGCAATGTGCACCCAATGCACATGCATGGCTCGTACTTCCAGGTGCTAAGCGCGGGCGACGCGGAGCACAGCGACCCGGTGCCACCATCGCGGATGCGCGACGTTTCCACCAACTTCATGGCCGTCGGCGGAACCATGACCACCCTCTGGAAACCAGAGCGCGCCGGCCGGTGGATCTTCCATTGCCACATTCTGACCCACGTATCGCCGGAGACGTCCCTCTTTCATCACGAGAATAGGCACGAGGTAGGACAGCACACCGACCCGATAAACCATATGGCGGGCCTGGTGATGGGGATCACAATTGTGCCGAGCAACCGGGGATTTGAGGCGCATAAATCCGCGAAGCCGGAACGCAAGCTCCAGTTGCTGATCGCGAAGGATAAATCGAATCCGAAAAAGTTTACCTACGCAATCCTTGAGTCGGGACAGGTGACGCGAACTGGCGGCGGTCCCGGACCGACCCTGGTACTTACCCGAAACCAACCGGTCGCGATCCATATAACGAACCAGCTCGACGAAGCCACATCGGTGCATTGGCACGGAATCGAACTGGAGAGTTACTACGACGGTGTGCCAGGATGGGGAGGCGATGGCCCGCTAGTCACACCCATGATCGCACCCGGAAAACCCTTCGACGTGCTTTTCGCACCGCCACGCGCGGGGACATTCATGTACCACACCCATATGAACGACCTCTTGCAGTTGAGTTCCGGACTCTACGGTGCACTCGTCGTGGTGTCGGAGGGCACGACTTTCGATCCTGAGGACGACAAGGTACTCGTGCTCTCGCGCAATGGCAAACGCAAAGACGGAGAGCTCTTGCTGAACGGCTCATCCACACCTTCTCCGCTTGCATTGCGCGCTGGTGCGCGCTATCGGTTCCGGTTCGTTGATATCCTCGCAAACAACTCGATTGTGATAAACGCCGTTCAGGACGGGAAACCTGTTGAATGGACCCCCATCGCCAAAGATGGCGCCGACCTCGCGTCGATGCAATCCATTGCAACTCCCGCGTCATTCACGATCGCACCTGGTGAGACTTACGATTTCACATTCACGTCCGAGAAAACGGGCAAGATCGAGTTTAAGTACGACCTGATCTTGCTCGACGAGCACGTAACACAAGTTGCGAACGTGACGGCAGAAGTTCGCTAACAAAAACGGCCCATAAGTCGCCTTCCGGGAAGTCTGTAGCCGCCAGTCACCGGTGTGCCAGAATCCCCGGTTCCGGCCGCCTCCGGTTGTGCTGAAAACACGCCGCTTAGCGCACGCGATTTGACTTTCTGGCAATGTGCCGAAATCTACAGTATGTGGCACCCGCCGGTTGGAACAAGCGACACAGGCGAATCGATTGAACCTGAGGAAAACCAATAAATATGTGGGTTTCCGACAAAGGTAATAAAACAGGCTGGGGACGTAATTCAGTTGGTTCGAATGCCTGTCACGCAGGAGGCCGCGGGTTCGAGTCCCGTCATTGCGGTCTCGCAACCGGTCGTGGGGGTGGACAAAGACGCTGCTTCGCAGGGTTTTTTCAAAGATCACAGCTCCCAGTCAGCGGTATCATGGGTTGTTGTTTTGCTGGCATAGACCATGAACAAGCGTGGCAGAATGAATGCTATCTCACGCTGTTCGGGCACACCATGGAACATAGAGCTTCTCGCCCACCATGTCTGCTTGGATTCAACTGGTGCCGCACCGAGATTGTGCCTATGCTGGCAACTTATCTCACCGCCATCTTGTTCCTTGTAGGCACGGTTCACGCCCTTGATCCGAACAAACATCTCACCCAGTATGTTCACACGGCTTGGCGAACACAGGATGGCTCTCTGCCAGCGGGCATGTATTCGATTACACAAACTCAGGATGGTTTTCTCTGGTTTTTGTCTTCTCGTGGCGAGACCTACCGTTTCGATGGGGTCCAGTTTCGCAGTTGGCGTAACGCCGCGGTTGCGGAATTAGTCGGCAGCATCAGGAACATTATCGGCGATCACGCAGGTGGGCTCTGGATGATGGGAGCTGATGGCATCGTTCACGTGAAGGACGGGGTTATCACTGCTCATTATAAATTGGATGGGCTCATGGCGAATCCGCTGAACGTAAGCGAAGAAAATGGTTCCATTTGGGTCGTGCGAGGCGAGAATGGCATTTCAGAACCTCTTTGCAATGTGACCGAGGTTGCGGTCAAGTGTTTCGGGAAAGCGGACGGAGTACCAATCGCGCCTATTGATGCGATTTTAGCCGATGGGCAAGGGGGCTTTTGGCTGGGTGGGCAGTCCGCCCTGGCTCACTGGCGTGCCGGTGTATCGGAAACATATCCAATCAAAGGCATGAATTCCGATACAGGTACACCTGGGATACTGAGCCTGGCACGTGGCCCCGACGGATCTTTATGGGTCGGAATTTTTGGATCAGGACAAGGGCGTGGGCTCGCAAGATTGGAGGAAGGCACAATCAGATCATTCGTTACGCCGGATTTCGACGGGAGTAAGATCAACGTCTTCGCCTTACGCTTCGACCATGACGGTAATCTGTGGGTCGGTACCGAAAGCAAAGGAGTTTTCCGTTTGCATGGAAGCGTCGTCGACCATTATGAGCGAACCGAAGGCCTATCAGGCAATTACATCCGCTCTTTCCTTGAAGACCGGGAGGGCATCGTGTGGGTTGCGACCAACAATGGAGTAGACAACTTTCACGATCCGCATGTCACGACCTTCTCTGCAATGGAGGGCTTAGCTAGCGACAATGCAGTAGGCTTAGCCGCAAGCAAGGATGGCACAATCTGGGTCGCAAATGCTGACGCACTTGATCATGTCGAAAAAAACGGGGCCGTGTCGTCCATACGTTGGGGAAAGGGCCTCCCAGGTCAGCAGGTCACTTCCTTGTTGGAGGATCGAAGCGGAAACCTATGGGTCGGAGTGGAGGACGGACTCTATCTTTTTCATAAGGGACACTTCCGTCGCCTGCACGAACCGAACCACAAACCACTGGGACTAGTATTTGGAGTCGTCCAGGGAGTCGACGGAGATATTTGGGCAGAGTGCTTCGGCGACGGTACAGGAAAGCTCGTTCGTATTCACGATTTCGAAGTACGAGAAGAGTTCTCTCGATCGCAAGTTCCAACCGGCCGTATCACTCCGGACTCCCAAGGAGGAGTCTGGATCGGCAATCGAAAGGGAGAGCTTGTGCTTTTTCGCGATGGGGCGCTGAAAAACTTCCTCGTAAATGCCAATAATTTTACCAATCAAATGATTGCCCAGGAAGATGGCTCCATCTTGGCTGCCTTCGATAACGGGCTCGTCGGTTTGCGCCAAGGTAAAGTGCAGCGAATGACTACCAAGAACGGTCTGCCCTGCGACGGTGTCATTTCTTTCGTGGCCGACAAGGAGAAACGCTGGTGGCTCAACATGCAGTGCGGTATCGTGCAGTTTTCGGACGCCGAACTCCAGCGATGGTGGGCCAACCCGGACACGATAATCGCTGCCCACTTTTTTGATGTGCTGGACGGAGCCCGTCCGTCCGCCCGACCGCCTTTTAATTCGGCTGCGGCCACGCCAGATGGGCGAATCTGGTTTGTAAACTCGGGTGTCGTCCAGATGATAGACCCGTCGAAGCTTTCGCAAAAAGCATTCCCGGCAGTGACATACGTTGACTCGGTTATTGCCGACCGAAGGGAGTTCTCAATAAAAGACGACCTCACTCTTCCTTCTCACCCGCGGGACTTGCAGATTGATTACACCTCACCTACCTTTCCGATTCCACAGAGGGTGAAGTTTCGTTATCGCCTCGATGACTATGACCGGGATTGGCACGAGGCTGGCACGCGCCGGCAGGCTTTCTACACGGATTTGCCGCCCGGCAAGTATTCCTTTCGCGTGATCGCGAGCAACAGTGACGGCGTCTGGAACGAGAGCGCTGCAAGGTTGGGCTTTTTCATTGCGCCGGCCTACTACCAGACGAATTGGTTCCGCGCCTTATGTGCAGCCGCCTTCTTGGCATTGCTTTGGGTGGCCTATCAGTTGCGGGTCAGGCAACTCGCGGCGCAGTTCAATATGCGTATGGAAGAGCGGGTGAGCGAGCGTACACGGATTGCGCGTGACCTGCACGACACACTCCTGCAAAGTTTTCAGGGGGTGTTGCCGCGCTTTCAGGCTGCAATTTACAAGCTGCCCGAGCATCCGGCCGATGCCCGCGAAACTCTTGAGGCCGCCGTGGATCAGGCGTCGCAAGCCATCACAGAGGGCCGGGATGCGGTGCAAGGGCTGCGGGCGTCGACCGTCGAGAAAAACGACCTTGCGTTGGCCATTCGTGGCGTTGCGGAAGAACTGGCCTCTGTAGACTCCCACCAGTCCTCACCCACGTTCCAGGTGGCCGTGCAAGGGACCCCGCGGAATTTGCATCCTATTCTGCGGGACGAGGTCTATCGCATCGCCGTCGAGGCGTTACGCAATGCCTTCCGGCACGCGCAGGCAAATCAGGTCGAAGTGGAACTTCGCTATGACGAGAAAGATTTCAGGCTTCGCATCCGCGACGACGGAAGAGGCATTCATCGCGAAGTTCTAAGCGGCGACGGACGAGCGGGGCACTTTGGTTTGCACGGCATGCGGGAACGCGCCAAGCTGGTTGGAGGTGACTTAACGATCTGGAGCGAGGCGGATTCTGGTACCGAGGTGGAGCTGAGCATTCCTGCATCAAGGGCGTACACTAGACCGGCTCACCGGTTCCGGTTCTTTGAAAAGTTTTCCAGGAAAGACACACACGCGAGAGAGAAGATCGAGTCGTGAGTACCGACGTCCCAATTCGGATTCTCGTGGTAGATGACCATCCCGTGGTCCGCCAGGGGACTGCCGTACTGATCGGCAGCCAACCAGACATGGCACTGGTGGCAGAAGCCTCAAATGGCCGTGAGGCGATCCAGCAGTTTCGTAAGCATCGCCCCGATATTACGCTTATGGATTTGCAAATGCCGGAGATGAACGGCCTAGACGCACTGGCCGCCATTCGAGGCGAATTTGCCGATGCAAAAATCATCGTGCTGACCACCTATACCGGCGATGTTCAGATTCTCCGTGCTCTGAAGAGTGGGGCTCAGGGTTACCTTCTAAAAAACAGCTTTCATAAGGAGCTGGTGGACGCGATTAGGGCCGTCCATAGCGGCAAAAAGACACTCTCCGCGGAGGCTTCCTACGAACTCGCGGAGCACTCTACCGATGATGCTTTGACACCTGCGGAGATCAGCGTGCTCAAGCTGATCGCCGCAGGTAACGCCAACAAGCAGATCGCCGACCAGCTTTCGATCACAGAGGACACGGTAAAGTGGCGGGTCAAAAACATCCTCTCGAAGTTAGGCGCCCACGACCGAACCCACGCCGCTATGATCGGCTTGAAACGCGGCATCATCGAAGCATAGACCCGCACCAGCAAAGCTTATCCCGTACAACACCCAAAAGAGTGGACACCACGCTCTCTTTGGAGTTTCCACCCAATTCGAAGTTTCCTAGGATAACAGCGCTACAAAGGAAAACTGTCTTTTGCGTCGTCTATTCTCCACATTCGCCCAAGGCTGGCCTGGTGTCGGCCTTCTTCTGCTGCGCTTCGTACTTGGGATTGCTTTGATCTGGCGTGCAGTTGGCCGGTTGTCCAGCGATCCTTCGACCCTTGTGACTGTACTGTCGGTGTTGGGCATCGGCGCTGGACTGCTTCTGCTTATGGGTTTGTGGACGCCTATGGCTGCAACGCTAGTTGTCGCCATTGAACTGTGGAAGATCTACTGGAAACTCGGGGACCCTTGGATTTACCTCCTTCTGGCCACGATAGCGGCGGCCATCGCCATGGTAGGACCAGGCTTCTGGTCCGTCGACGCTCGACTGTACGGATGGAAGCGCATCGAACCGCCCGCTCGAAAAACCCTGGACTGATTCTCCCTTCCGGGCGTTATCCGCCATTCAGACGAGTGTGACTTGCTCCTCACTCAAGTCTTCCACACGCTGTAGAGAGTGTATTTAGCGCCCGATGTGGGGTAGTCCGCGGCCAGAGCTAAGTTGCACAATCGCTCCGCCAGCAGAACTAAAGAGCTCGTGTTCCATGTAAAGCTAAATCGGTTGCCTTAGGAACACTGAGTCACGCGGTAAACCAAATCAGGAGCGTTGACATAACGCATCCGGGCTAGGAGAAGCCATGCGAGGATTTACAAAATTTGCGCTGCAAGTAGTGCCAACTGTTCTGGTGTTGTGGCTCGTTTTTCTTGGCGGGCCGTGCATTGCCCAGGAAGTAGACGTACCCAGTGGACGCGGAAGTGGCTCGGTCGTAGCGCCCACGGGCTGGGCAGAGTTGATTGCTCCTGTGCAACAGCGGATCGATCTTAAGTTCTATGGGTTTTACATCGGCGAATTGAAGGCACCGTCAGGCCAGTTTGACGCCACTTTTCGCGCGACAAAGTTTCTTTCGATCACTCCCAGCTATCTGTATTACTCGGTCCCGCCAGACGGGCTCAATGAACTCGCGAATCATTCGGGAGGATTTACTCGCACTTACGAGGAGCAGCAATTTCGGATCGACGGGACGGTCATGTTCTCGGTCCACAAGTTTGAAATCTCCG
>Ga0210400_10001870_pt1 | contig 20408 bp, 20 predicted proteins | sample IncBWH26MmetaG_FD_155456 | JGI IMG/M metagenome (GOLD analysis project Ga0210400, IMG submission 155456) | Forest soil microbial communities from Barre Woods Harvard Forest LTER site, Petersham, Massachusetts, United States - Inc-BW-H-26-M | ecosystem: Environmental > Terrestrial > Soil >...
TGCCGAAAACACGGCTTCCGGCTCCCGGCGTTCGGCTTCCGGATTCCGACTGCTGCTCACTGGGTTCTCCGGAAGCCGGAAGCCGAAAGCCGGAAGCCGGCTCCACGATCAGATCCGCCACTTCCGCCTGCTTGATCTTCAGATTGGGCTGCGAGTCCAGGACCTCGCGCATCTTCAGACGATAGGCTTGCTTGTCGCATTGCGCGCGTGGCGACCACACGGCCGGGCCGCGAGAAGTATTCAGCAGACGGAACTGGATGCCGACCGCGTCAGTGATTTCGCCCATGATGCCGCCAAGGGCATCAACTTCGCGGACGAGATGTCCCTTGGCGATGCCGCCGATAGCCGGGTTGCACGACATCTGCGCGATCAGGTCGACGTTGAGCGTGTAGAGGGCGGTCTTCAGACCCATGCGAGCGGAGGCCATCGCGGCTTCGCATCCGGCATGTCCGGCGCCGACTACGACTACGTCGAATTGTTCGGTAAAGGGCATGAGACCGACGGGGCCAGACTCCAGAAAATACCTTCAACTCTTTCCTCTTTCATTCTAGCAACTTGGCGGACATTGTGATTTCCATCACTGGCTGACGTCTCATTTTGCCGTATATTAATCTGTCCTAATCGAGCAGCCTAGGGGGCATCATGAATACCGCCGAATTCTTCGAGCAACTGGAAGCGCGCATCGCGAAGTATGATCTGCTCTGCCATCCGTTTTACAAGGCGTGGTCGGCTGGCGAGTTGACGCGCGACGATCTGCGCGAGTATGCGCAGGACTACTACCACCACGTGGAAGCGTTTCCCTCTTACCTGGCTGCCCTCGGCATGCGGCTCGACGAAGGCGAACTGCGGCGGGCGGTGCTGGCCAACCTGTGCGACGAGAAGGGCGTAGACGGGCAGCCTGGGCGAGACTCGGTTCCCCACTCAGACCTTTGGCTTGATTTCGCCGAAGGCATGGGATCGAGCCGCAATCTGGAGTGGCACAATCCGGTGCCGGAAATTCGGCAGCTGATCCGCCAGTTTCAGCAGGTAGCGAGCGATGGTTCGCCGGAAGACGCGCTGGCGGCTTTCTATACCTACGAGTCGCAGGTGCCGCGCATCGCGCAGGAAAAAGAGCGCGGCCTGCGTGAAATGTACGGCGCCGACGACAAAACCTGCGGCTACTTCTCGCTGCATGCCACAGCCGATGTTTACCATTCGCGAGTCTGGCGCAAGCAGCTTGAGAAGCGAATCGCCGCTCATCCCGAGACCACCGACGCGGCTCTGGACGCAGCCGAAAACGCAGCTCGGATGCTGTGGAAGGCGCTGGACGGTATCGAAGCGCGCCGGACGGCGCTGGCGGCGGCGTAGTCTCAAAAGACGAGAGCCATCAGGCGACCGGGCGTCAGGTCGTGCCCAACGACTATAGAGCCATCGATTCGGTAGAATCGTTGGCTCATTTCTTTTGGAGAGGATTATCGCCTGTGGCTAAACAGATTCCGATCGGGGTGCGCGGCGAGGCCGAAGAGACGGTTGCGTTCGAGCACACCCTCGCCTCGCATCATCCGGAATTGCCCCCGGTTTATTCCACGCCCGACATGATCCGGCTGATGGAGACGGCTGCATTTCATGTGCTGCAGCCTTACTGCGAGGGCGACGAGATTACCGTGGGGACATCCATCAACATTGAACATCGCGCCGCCAGCGGCATCGGAGCGCGGGTCAAAGTCGAGGCGGTGCTGGAATCTTTCGATGGGCGCTTCTATACCGTGCGCGTGACCGCCCGCGACGACGTGCAGGAAATTGGACGCGGCACAGTCGGCCGCGCCGTGGTCAGCGTCGGCAAGTTCATCGAAAAAATGAAGGGGAAGTAACTTCCATCCTCATCGGCGTTATCTCCGACACGCACGGCCTGCTCCGTCCCGAAGCCCTCGAAGCCCTGCGCGGGGCGGAACATATCATCCACGCCGGGGACGTGGGCGCGCCGGAGATTCTTGAGCAACTCGCAACCATCGCGCCGGTCATCGCCGTCCGCGGCAACGTCGACAAGGCAGCGTGGGGCCGCAAGCTCGCGGAGACTGAAGTCGTCGAACTCGTCGGCATCTCCATCTACGTGCTGCACGATCTGGCGCAGTTCGATCTGAAGCCCGAAGCTGCCGGATTCAAAGTCGTGATCTCCGGCCACAGCCACGTCCCCAAGCAGGAGACCAAGAATGGCGTGCTCTATCTCAATCCCGGCAGCGCTGGGCCGCGCCGCTTCAAGTTGCCGGTGAGCGTGGCCCGCGTCACGATTAACCAAGGAAAGATCGAGAGCGAGATCGTCAGCTTGGGTTCTTAACCAATCGCCGCGCTACGATTCTAAGACCTCATCACTACGCGCCGATCGCGCTGCCGGGCGGACGAATGCGTCCACCGCTGTGCAGGCATTGCTACAATCGCAAGCAATGGCGCTGCAATTCGAGATAGAGAAGATCGCCGGCCCAAGCCGCCTGGGCCGCCTGCTAACCCCCCATGCCGACATCGCAACCCCGGTGTTCATGCCGGTAGGCACGGTGGCGTCCGTGAAAGGCGTGCCGCAGGAGACTCTCGAAGAACTGACCGCGCAGATCATTCTCGGCAACACTTACCACCTCTATCTGCGGCCCGGCGTCAGCACGGTGCGCAAGCTGGGCGGACTGCATCGCTTCATGGCCTGGCCGCGGGCCATCCTCACCGACTCCGGCGGGTTCCAGGTTTTCAGTCTGAATGCGCTGCGAAAGGTCAGCGAAGAAGGCGTGACTTTCCGCTCACACCTTGATGGCTCGTCCCATTTTTTCAGCCCGGAGAGCGCGATGGAGGCGCAGATCGGTCTGGGCGCAGACATCATCATGGCGTTTGACGAGTGCACCGAGCATCCCGCGGATCAGGGTCGCAACCGCGCGTCGATGGAGTTAACTCTGCGCTGGGCGGCGCGCAGCAAGAAATATTTTGAAGAACATAAGCACGAAGTTCCGTGGGCAGGCGATGTCGATGGTATCGGCACGAGCCATGTGGGGGCGGCTGTCCCGACACAAACCTTTGCCGGGCAGACTCAATCCCTCTTCGGCATCGTGCAGGGCGGGATGGATCGCCAGCTGAGAAAAGAATCTGCCGAACGGACCATCGAGATCGGCTTTCCCGGCTACGCCATCGGAGGGCTGAGCGTGGGCGAGCCCCGCGAACTCACCCGCGAGATCGTCGAATCCACGCTGGAGCATCTCCCCACCGACAAGCCGCGTTACTTGATGGGCGTGGGCACGCCCGAGGAAATCGTCGAGTACGCCAGCCTGGGCGTCGACATGATGGATTGCGTCCTGCCCACGCGGGCCGCGCGTCATGGCCTGCTGTTCACTTCGGAAGGAAAGATTTCCATCAAACAGGCGCGCTATGCCCAGGATTCGGGCCCGCTCGACCCAAATTGCCCCTGCCGTGTGTGTTTTCGCTACTCGCGGGCCTATTTACGTCATCTTTATGCATCCAACGAAGTGCTGGCGCAGGTCTTGAATACGATCCACAACCTGAGTTTCTACCTTGACACTATGCGGCGGGTACGGCATTCTATTTCACTTGGGGAAGAGTCGCGTTTTCTTTCTGGTGTATGGTCTGGACCGAAACCATGACCTCCACCGATGGCTCCCCGGATGCAAGCCTGAAAGCTGAAGGAACCCGGCCGAAGTCGATCCAAACCCCGTGGTGAAATAACAGCTCCCGCAGTACGAATAGGCGCGGGCGGTTTTTCGCGGATATCGCACAGACATTGTGAACATGCTAGCTCTGCTCATATTGCAAGCTCCGGCTGGTGGTGGCGGTCTGTCGCTGTTGATCATGTTCGTGCCCATGATCGCCATTTTTTATTTTTTGCTGGTTTTGCCGCAGCAACGCCGCCAGAAAAAATGGCAGGCCATGCTCGATCAGCTCAAAACTGGCGACAAGGTCACGACCACAGGGGGCATCCGCGGCACGGTGATGGCGCTCAAAGATGACTGCCTGCATCTGCGGGTTCCGCCCAACAATCTGGTGCTGGAAGTGACCAAGGCGTCGGTTTCAATCGTGAGCACTCCCGAGGAAGAAACCGCCAAAACAAAGTAGAAAGTTAAGAGGTAAAAGAAGCAACAAGTCCGGATCTTAAAGTCGCACAGAAATTGTCCTCATTATGAACAAGAATTTTCTCATCAAGCTCGGACTCATCGTGGGCACGCTGCTGTTTTTCCTGTTCGGCATCTTTGGCGTTCCGAAGGGGTTTTCCCGCCAGGCGGTGCTCGATGCGGTGAGCGATCACATCCACCTCGGCCTCGATCTGAAGGGTGGAACCCACCTGATCTTGCAGGTGCAGGTCAACGATGCCGTCAACGTGGTGGCGCAGGGCAACATCGAAATCCTGAAAGACCAGCTGCGCACCCGCAAAATCGACTACGCCGATATCAATCAGCCCGACCAGCAGAATAATCCCGACCACATCGTCATCAAGGGCATGGCGCCGAGTGGGCGCAGCGATTTGCTGTCGATCGTGCACGACCGCTTGCCCGATTACGACGTGACCGGCGGGCCCGACAATTCCTGGAATCTGGCGATGAGACCGTCTAGCCTCGGCGAGCTCAAGACCCGGGCCGTCACTCAGGCCATCGATACCATCCGTAATCGCATTGACGCGCTCGGGGTCAGCGAGCCCACCATAGAGCCGCACGGGCTAGGGCAATATCAGATTCTGGTGCAACTGCCGGGCATTGACGATTCCGGCCGCGTGAAGGAACTCATCCAGTCCACCGCCATGCTCGAAATCAAGCAGATGACGGATGGACCCTACCCCAGTGAACAAGCCGCTCTGCAGGCCAAGGGCGGGATTGTGCCCACCGATTCCATCCTCATGTCCGGCCAGTGCGCCAACGGAACCGAACAGACCTGGTGCTTCGTCTCGCGCATTTCCGCGGTCAGCGGCAAAGATTTGCGGGACGCCTCGGCCAGCACCGATCAAAACGGCCAGCCCAGCGTAATCTTCTCGCTGACCGGCGACGGTGGACAGAGGTTCTACAACTTCACGTCCAATCACGTCGGTGACAGTCTGGCCGTGGTGCTCGATAAGAAGGTGCAGGAAGTCGCGAACATCAAAGAACCGATTCGTGACCAGGGTTCGATCAGCGGCGGCCACATGAGCGAGCAGGCGGCGAAGGATCTATCGATGATCCTGCGTTCCGGCGCTCTGCCCGCCAGCATCAACTATCTGGACGAGGAGACCGTGGGCGCCTCGCTGGGCGCGGATTCCATTCGCTCCGGCGTCATGGCGACCATTATCGGCATGGTCGCCGTGTTGATTTTCATGCTGGTCTACTATCGCGGCGCGGGCGTTAACGCCGACCTGGCCTTAATCATGAACCTGATTATTCTGCTGGGGTTCCTGGGCTGGTCCACGATTGCAGGCGTGAACGTCGCGCTGACCTTGCCCGGAATTGCCGGTGTGATTCTGACCGTCGGCATGGGCGTGGATTCCAATGTGCTGATCTTCGAGCGCATTCGCGAAGAGTTGCGCAATGGCAAGACTCCGCCGTCGGCGGTCGATCAGGGCTTCAGTCATGCGTGGATCACGATTGTGGATACCCACGTCACCACCATCGTTTCCGCCGCGATTCTGTTTATCTTTGGTACCGGTCCGGTAAAAGGTTTCGCCACCACGCTCACGTTTGGTTTGCTGGCCAACCTGTTTACCGCCGTGTTCGTGTCGCGTTTCATTTTTGACTGGGTGCTCAGCCGGAAGCAACGCGGCGAAGGGCTCAGCATTTAGGACATTGAGTAATTGGGAAATTTGGTAATTGGGAAATTGAAAGCCGACGGTGCGGATGCAAGACGCGTGGGCTTTCAATTACGAAATTACTCAATTTCTAAATCTTCGCTAAGTCATAGATAGATAAGGGGCTAGACAACCCGTGGAGTTCTTTCGCAATACCAACATAGATTTTCTGGGCAAAAAGTGGTATTTTCTCGCCTTTTCGCTGGTGTTTAGCGTTGCCGGCCTATTTTCCATGTTGTTCTACAACCACATTCCGTGGGGAGTCGACTTCCGCGGCGGCACGCTGGTGTATGTGCGCTTCTCGCACGCCCCAGACTATGCGGCCATCACTTCCGAGATGGATCGGGCTGGCCTGAAGAGTCCTAAGATTCAGCGTTACGGATCGGTTGCGAACAACGAAGTTCTGATCGACCTCGACGTACGCGAAACCGACGAGAAGGCGCTGGAAGCGGGCAAAGAAAAAATCATCAATGCTCTTGAGACCCATGCTCCCGCGGGCAAAGAAGACCTGAATAATGCCAGCTTTTTGAAGATCAAGCAGGCCTTGCTCGATAAAGACCCGCTCCACCTGGGGACTGACGCGGATCAGAAATACGCGGCGCAGGCCCAGGCCATCGTGGATTATCGCAAAGTGCAAGGCGGCGTGCTGAATTCCGCCGACCAGTTGCAGAGCGCCCCCGGCGTGGATCGCGCCGTAACCGCGTCGCTCCCGGATAGTTTCTTCGTTTCCGACTTCGGCGTACGCGATGTCCAGATCATCGGCCCCCAGGTCGGCGGCCAGCTGCGCAACCAGGCCATGTGGGCAACGGTTTACTCTCTGGCCGGGATGCTGGTCTACCTCGGGTTCCGTTTTGAATGGATTTACGGCGTGGCCGCCGTGGTCACCGTTTTCCATGACACCCTCATCACGGTAGGGTTCTTTTCGCTGACCAACACGCCGATCACCCTGACCGTGATTGCCGCCATTCTGACCCTGATTGGTTACTCTAATAACGACACGATCGTGGTATTTGACCGCATCCGGGAAAACATTAAACTCATGCGGCGGGAGAAACTGTCCGAGATCGTTAACCGCAGCATTAATCAAACTCTTAGCAGAACGATCTTGACAGCGGGCCTTACCTTCCTTACCGTACTCGCACTCTTTTTATTCGGGGGCGAGGTGCTGCGTGGTTTCAGCCTCGCGCTGGTCATCGGGATCTTGATCGGGACGTATTCATCGATTGCGATTGCCGCCCCCATCCTGGTGGCTTATCAGGATTGGCGGATTGAAAAGGGCAAGCGTCCGGTAGGGATGGCGGTGAAAGCCAGTAAAGGTTAAGCGGGGCAGGTTGGGCTAGGTAAGTTACTGTATGGCTCCGGCGGTAACGATTGCGGTAAGCCTTCTTATTGTAAGCGGTTAGAGGGATCGCCTTGGGGCTCGGGTAGCCGCGGGGCGCGCTGTAGAAAGCGGGAGCAAAGGGGAAGCAGCCGGTGTCTAAGTGTCCGTAGGGGTCTGATGAAGTTAGGGGAGAATCACTATGTTTGAAGACAGTCTTATCGAATCCGGTGGCAGGTTGAAAACGAAGCGCGGATGGACGTCCGCCGTCTCATTCCTAATTCAGATAGGAATCGTCGGCGTCCTGGTCTTGATCCCGCTGATTTTCACGGAAGCCTTGCCCAAAGGTACAACCTTGTTCATGTTGGTGGCCCCCCCGCCACCGCCGCCGCCACCACCGCCAGCAGCCGCGATGGTGCAGCACGTGAGGGTGATTCAGACCGATATCGTTAACGGTGAACTGCGCACGCCAACCAAGATTCCTCAAAAAGTCAAAATGATTCAGGAGGACGAAGCTCCTCCGGCGATGGCTACGACTGGCGTAGTGGGCGGCGTACCGGGCGGCGTACCGGGCGGATCGATGGGAGGCGTAATCGGCAGCGTGCTCGGCTCGGTTTCCGTTGCACCGCCGAAGATGGCTACTCCCACGCGGGTGCGGGTTTCGTCCGGCGTATCGAACGGACTGCTGATCCGCAAAGTGAATCCGGTTTACCCGCCGCTGGCACGCCAGGCGCGCATTTCGGGTACCGTGCTGCTGCAGGCGCAGATCAGCAAAGACGGCAGTATCGAGAACCTGCAGTTGATCAGCGGGCACCCGATGCTGGCTCCGGCTGCGATTGAAGCGGTGAAGCAGTGGAAGTACAAGCCGTACCTGCTGAACGGCGAACCAGTTGAGGTCGACACGCAGGTGCAGGTGAACTTCACCCTCGCAGGGGGCTAGACTCCCCTGGCGGGGCGCGGTTCGAACGGTTCGTACAAGTGTGCTTGGCCCTCCCCTTCCCACCTTGAATCCCGGTGGAACCGGGAGGGGCTTTCCAAAAGCCCGAAGACTGTAGCGCTGCGAAAAGCGATACGTTCCCGGAAATCGAATTCGGGGTTGGCGCAGGCAGCGCAGCGCGCATCAAAGTGTCCAAGTACAGTAGAGAGTTTCCGTAGAAATTTCCGAGGAGGGAAAAGCAACTCATGTTGGCAACTCACGTAGCAGCAGCAGCTCTCAGCCACGTTTCCGCCGCAGCCACCTGGATCATCCAGGAAGGCAACGGCGGCATAGCGACCGATCCGTTGGGCTTGTGGAATGCAATGAAATGGCCCGCCCGAATCGTAGTCATTATCCTGTTCATCATGTCGGGTTGGTCTATCGGCGTGATGATCGACCGCTGGATGGCCTACAGCGCCGCCCGCAAACAGTCTCGTGCCTTTGCTCCGGCAGTTGCCGGCGCTCTGCGCGACGGCCGCATCGACGAAGCCATTAAGGTCGCCGAGCGCAACAAGAAAAGCCATCTGGCCAAAGTGGTCACCGCCGGCCTAATGGAATTTAAGGCCCACCAGGATAGCCCGGGCGCCATCCCTGGCGAGACCATTGAAGCCTCCAAGCGCGCCCTGGAACGCACCGAAGCCATTGTCCACGCCGAACTCAAGCGCGGATTGGGCGGCCTCGCCACCATCGGTTCGACCGCTCCCTTCGTGGGACTGTTCGGAACGGTGTTGGGCATTCTGAACGCGTTCATCGGCATCGCCAACTCCCATGCCACCGGTCTGGCGGCAGTGGCCGGCGGTATCGCGGAAGCGCTGGTTACGACTGCCATCGGGTTGGTGGTCGCGATCCCGGCCGTCATGATGTTCAACTATCTGACCGGTCGCGTGGAAGCCTTCGACGTCGAGATGGACAACTCGTCCAGCGAACTGATCGATTACTTCCTGAAGAAGCGCGGCGATATTCGACGATAATCGCCCGCCGGTAACACTGCCCGGTCCGGGTAGTCCGCCATGAGTTGCTGGTCCGGCGCTGGAAGGTTCCAGCGCCGGGCTTTCCCAACCTGAGGGCGGAATGCTTCTCGGCTCCAGGCGACAGAAGTACAGGAGATCTATGGCAATATCAAAGCGGAACGAAGGCGCGAAGATCAACTCCGACATCAACGTCACGCCCATGGTGGACGTGATGCTGGTTCTGCTGATCATCTTCATGGTGGTCACGCCCATGTTGCAGAAGGGCGTCAGCGTCGACATGGCACCGGTGAACAGTCCGGCGCAGATGCCGGATGCGGATAAGGAAGACGCACTGCTGGTCTCGATCACCCGCGATGGCACGGTATATTTCGGCACCGACAAGATCACAACCGACAACTTGACCACCAAGGTGAAGGATCGCCTGGCCAACAAGCAGGACAAGCGCGTGTATGTGAAAGCCGACATGCGCACCCGCTTTGGAGGCGTGGTACAGGTCGTGGACGCGGTCCGGGCCGCCGGAGTGGATGATCTCGGCCTACTGACCGAACAGAAGAAAACTGGGAACGCCCCGCCAGCTCCGGCTGCGCCCGGGCAATAGGCGAACGACAGGCGAACGATAGGCGAACGATAGGCGAACGACAGGAGAACGACCATGGGAATGGCAGTCGGCCCGAGCGGAGGCCAAAACGCAAACATGAACGTCACCCCGCTGATTGACGTTCTACTGGTGCTGCTGATCATCTTTATGGTGATCTCGCCCGTGACCCCCAAAGGACTGGATGCGCTGGTGCCACAGCCGCCTCCGCCCAACGCGCCCAAGAACGTAAATCCCGACCGTACCATTGTGGTGCAGTTGCTCGACCGTGGTCCCGGCCAGGATCCCGGCCTCAAGATCAATACCGAAGACGCCACCTGGGACAATCTGCAGGGGCGTTTAACCGACATCTACAAGCAACGCGCGGAGAAGGTGATGTTCGTCAAGGGCGACGATTCCGTGGCTTTTGCCAACGTGGCCAACGTGATCGATATTGCCCACGCTTCCGGTGTGGACAAGGTCGGTCTGATCACCGCCAAGATCGAAGCGGGCAACTGAAACTGACCTGCCCGTGCGGCAAGCCCGGAGTACGTTTTTCGTAGGGTTCCGGGCACTGAACGCGCCGCTTCCGTGCTATCGCGGTCCGCGCTTGTCGCGCTGTGCTAAGCGCTGTTGTCGCAGCGGTGTCAAACTGCGCTTGTCAAATCGCCGTCTCTGGGCCTAGGATGCTGTGTCGAGGGAGACTTATACCGCAATGAATAGAACCGTCAAACTGATCACGTTAGCGGTCGTAGCGCTGGCGCTCTTCTCCTCCGTGGGATGCGACAAGCTGCGGGCGCGCGACCAGCTCAACAAGGGCGTGGAATCGTTCAAGAACAACCATTTCGAGCAGGCCATCGATCACTTCCAGAGGGCGGTGCAACTCGACCCCGGCTTGATCACTGCGCGCATGTATCTGGCCACCGCTTTCGTGTCGCAATACATTCCCCAGGTCGATTCGCCGGACAATTTGCGCATCGCCCAACAGGCCATCGACGAATATCAGAGGGTCATTGACGCCAATCCCGCCCGCGATCAGAAGGTGAATGCCGCCAAGGGCATCGCCTACCTTTACTTGAACGAGAAAAAGTGGGACGAAGCCAAGAAGTACTATCGCATGGCCTCCGACCTTGATCCCAACGATCCTGAACCCTATTACTCGGTTGGCGTCATCGACTGGACGGCCTGCTACCAGCCCCGCATTGAAGCGCGCAACACTTTGGGAATGAAGCCAGAAGAGAATCTGAATCCCAAGAACAAAGAACAGATGAAGGTTTGCAGCGAGCTGAAAGTGAAGAACGCGGGCTCCATTCAGGAAGGCATCGACAGCCTGACTAAAGCGATCACGATCCGTCCTGACTACGACGACGCCATGGCTTACCTGAATCTGATGTATCGCGAGAAGGGTGACGTAGAGTGCGACGATCTTGCCGCCCGCGCGGAAGACCTGAAGACTGCCGACCACTGGGTCGACGAAACTCTGCGCGTGAAAAAAGTGAAAGCCGAAAAAGCCGAACAGAACCAGGCCGGCGGAATTACCGTGGACGCTCCGAAATAACCTCAGCCGAAACCGCAGACTCTTCAGAGTCCCGGCCTCCTTCCTGTGAAGGAGGCCTTTTTCTTGCTCGCAAGTTTCCCCGCGCCGTCAGTTGGCATAAAAGGATGTTTGCTCCGAAGGTCCGCGGTGCCGGGCAGCCGAATTCAGCCAGAACTGGCTTCATCCCGGGAGCGGAATCGTTGATCCAGCCCGCGTAAAAAATCCAAATTTCGGGCGCTGGGCTTTGAGTCCCCGAGTTGAGCATTTTGCTGGCGCTTGCCAGCTCGCCGGGAAAAGTGTCCGCGACAAACTTCCACTCCTGGAACGATGGCGACAGCACGCTGTACGGTCCGCAGCCGGAACTGACAAACGGTTCGGAGGGTGGAAAGATCTGTACCACACCGTGACCGCATAGGTAATAGCCCAGCAACAGCCCACTCTCGTAATCGGCCAGCAGCACGGTTCCCGGAGGCGCCGAGGCTCGCAGATCCGCAACTGCCCTCCGCATCAGCACTCTGGACTGATCCTGGGCCCGTATGGCTGGCGGAGGAGCCGGGAATAGATTGCAGACTGCCAGGAAGATCACTATGCCGAGCGTCTTGCTCCCATTGGCCGCCGGAATCACCGCAGCGATCCCCACCGCCGCGCCGGCAATTGCAAAAGGCGCCAGAAACGAACTGTGCCGCGTGGCTCCCAGCGGATACAAGCCTGCAAGCGCCATGCCCCAGCTCACTACCAAGGGAAGGCCGATCAGCAACGCGAGCTCGCGCGGCGCAGGCTTCTTGGTAGTAAGAGCCGGCGTTTCGCGCCCCTGCCACTCTTTTTGCCCGCGCCACAGCAGGTATGACACTCCCGCCAGAAACGCCAGCAACATCAGTGTGCCCACGAGTCCGTGGCTGAACACATAGGTAAACACGCGCAGGGTTTGGGCCGCCACGAATTCGACTGGATTGCGCTCGCCGGCATGGTAGGTCGATTTCCGCAGATACGATTCCAGATCCGCCCGTACCATTCCCGTCTGCCGGAGCCGGGAAACGTGCGTAGCCAGAAAATAGGCAGCAATGGCGGCCCCGCCGATCTGCCCCGCGCCCCATACTGCAATCAATCTCACACGGTCACGGAACGGATACAGCCGCCGCAGCAGATACACTCCCATCGAGAATGCAAAAACCAGCGCCGAGTAATGGGTGAGCAGCGCTCCATAAAGCGCGAGCGAAAACACAGCCATCCAGGCGGGCGAGTTTTTCTGCACGGCGAGTTCGGAAATGTAGAGGCAGGCCGTCATGAAGAACAGCAGGAGAGCATATTGCCGGACCTCCGCCGACAGCAGAATCAGCGATGGCGCAAAGCACATCAGAACCAGGCCGTAGAATGCCGTCGTTCGGCCGATCGTGAGTTTGAGCCACCGATAAAAGAGCCAACACGCGGCCGTTCCCGCCAGAACCGAAGGCATGCGCAGCCACAACTCCGACTGCCCCAACGCCCGCCAATAGTAAAGAACCAGAATCAGCAGCGGAGGGTGTGCATTGGTGAGCGCCGCGGCCCAGGCCCGGGTGATCGTCGGCTGGCTGGCCAGCAGGTTGTGGAGCGCCTCATCCGGGTTGAGAAATAGACGGCAGGCCGGAATCAGCCGCGCTACAAATCCTATCGCCAGGACAATGGTGGGCAGAGCGTTCTCAAACGACGGAATCTTCCGGAGTTCTGGACCTGAGATGGATTGCTGGCGTGGTCCTCGCGCACTGGATGAAGTCATGCCTGGTATGGAAGTCCCGCGATTTGCAAATCATACTATGCCCTGGGTTTGAGGCTGACTATCGATTTGGTCTGGGCTCCTCTTCGCCGGTGAAACTGCGATTCATCCCAGCCTGTTTCAGATCGAGAGGTTCACGCGGCAGAAGAGGCGGGAAATGCTATCCTGATTTTGACGACTCCGCAGTCCAACACAAGACATGAGCGCGCGAGCTTCCATCACCGAGCCACCCATGCCGGCGAGCCCCGATCGCTGGCAGGGATGCGTGTCGGTCATCGTTCCGGTTTACAACGAGGCGGCGCATCTGGACGAACTGTTGCAGGCCATCCATGCCTCGCCGGTGAAAAAAGAAATCATCCTCGTTGACGACGGCTCAACCGACGGCACTCGCGAAAAGCTGCGGGCCCTGCCTCCGACGGACGACATCACGGTTGTGTTCCACGAAAAAAACTGCGGCAAGGGAGCTGCCATTCGCACCGCCCTCGCATACGCCCGCGCCGAGTACGTGCTGATCCAGGACTCCGACCTGGAGTACGATCCGCAGGATTATCCCGCGTTGCTGCGCCCGCTCGAAGCCGGCACGGCGAACGTCGTCTACGGCGTGCGCCCCGACCGTCCCGAGCGCGGCATGCGCTTCTTTCTGGGAGCCAAGCTGCTCACGCACCTCACCAATGTTCTTTATGGCGCTGGCATTCACGACGAAGCCACGTGTTATAAGGCGGTTCGCCGCTCGCTCCTGGCACAGATGCAGCTGCAATGCCATCGCTTCGAGTTTTGTCCTGAGGTCACCGCGAAGCTCCGCCGCATGGGCGAGAAGATCGCCGAAGTTCCCATCTCCTACCATCCCCGGTCAGCGGAGGAAGGGAAAAAAATCCGCCATTCCGACGGCTGGCAAGCCATTTGGACGCTGATCCGCTACCGCTTCATCCCCCGCCGCCGCTGGCTGCGACCTGATCAGCAGGCGCCCCCGGCGCCATTCGCGGTGAGCTTTGCTCGCGTCCCGCCGAAGTGAAGCGAGGCGATGCACGGGCGAACTGCGACCGGAGGGAGGGCCCCGCCGTTTTTCCACACGATCCGCGCCTGATCGGAATCTCCGGTAAAATCTTGGGTTCTTTCGCAATGCTTCGGCGTAATCGCCGCGCACTCTAATGTTCAAGAAGATTCTCATCGCGAATCGTGGGGAGATTGCGGTGCGGGTGATCCGCGCCTGCCACGAGATGGGAATCGCCGCGGTTGCCGTTTACTCCGACGTGGATCGCGCCGCGCTGCACGTCCGCAAAGCCGACGAGGCTTATCCGATCGGCGCTGCGGCCGCATCCGAGTCGTATCTCAACATCCAGAAGATTCTCGACGTTGCCGCCCGTTCCGGCGCGGACGCCATCCATCCCGGTTACGGCTTTCTCTCCGAGAACGCAAATTTTGCGCGTGCCTGCGTCGAGGCGGGCGTGAAGTTCATCGGCCCCACGGCTGCAGCCATGGACGCGATGGGTTCAAAAACCAAAGCACGCGACGCGATGGAGCGTGCGGGAGTTCCCATTGTTCCTGGCACTTCACGCGGGTTGGACTCGTTCGAGGAGGCGGAGCAAGTTGCCGCCCGCATCGGATATCCCGTCATGTTGAAAGCCGCGGCTGGAGGCGGTGGCAAAGGCATGCGCCTGGTGCACGCGCCGAAAGAATTGAAGTCGGCGCTCGAGGGCGCGCGCAGCGAAGCGGAGCGCTCGTTTGGCGACAGCGAAGTTTATCTCGAGAAGGCGATCGTCAATCCGCGCCACATCGAAATGCAGATCCTCGCCGACGAGCACGGAAACACGGTGTATCTCGGCGAGCGCGAATGCTCGTTGCAGCGCCGTCATCAGAAGGTGGTTGAGGAAGCGCCTTCGCCGATGGTGGATGCCGGCATGCGTCGCCGCATGGGAGAAGTCGCCGTCCGCGTGGCGCAGGCTGCCGCATACACGAATGCGGGCACGGTGGAATTTCTGGTGGACGCGGAGAAGAACTTTTATTTTCTGGAGATGAACACGCGCCTGCAGGTGGAACATCCAGTAACGGAACTCATCACCGGACTCGACCTGGTGCATCTGCAGATTCGCATCGCCGCTCGCGAGCGCTTGCCGTTCACGCAGGACGAAGTACAGATTCGCGGACACGCCATCGAATGCCGCATCTATGCCGAAGATCCGGACAACAATTATTTCCCCAGCCCCGGCAAGATTACGCTCCTGCTGGCGCCATCGGGCCCGGGAATCCGCCGCGACAGCGGCATGTACGAAGGCTGGACCGTTCCCATGGACTACGATCCGCTGCTGGCTAAGCTGATTGGCTACGGAACGGATCGTAAGCAGGCCATCGCCCGGCTGGCGCGAGCGTTGAACGAATATTTTGTGGGCGGGATCAAGACGAATCTTTCGCTGTTCCGCCGCATTCTGAGCGATCCGGATTTTCGTGCCGCCAAGATCGATACCGGTTTCCTCGATCGCCTGCTGCAACAGAAACGGCCGGAAGCTCCGACGGATCCAAAAGCGGTCGAAGCCGCAGCCATCGCTGCGGGTATTTTCGCGGTGTTTGGCAGCGCCGCTATGGGAGCGGGCGAGCGTTCAGTCGCAAATGACGCAAATAAGCCGAACGCTGTTTCGAACTGGAAGGTTGCAGCGCGCAAAGAGGCATTGCGATGAAGTTTGGTTCTGACAACTGGTTCTCATGACTTACGACATCACCATTGACGGCAAGAACTACCGGCTCGAGCTGAATCGAGCCGATGGACGCTGGCTGTGCCGCCTCGATGGTCGCGAAGTCGAGGTTGATGCCGTGCTGGCGCGACCGGATGTGCTCTCACTGCGCATCGCCAATCAGGCTTACGAAGTGAAGTGCGAACGGGTCGCGGGCGAAGCGCATCTGTGGGTAGGGAGCCAGCGTTTTGCGGCGGAGGTGCGCGATCCGCGGTCGTTGCGCGGGCGGGCGCGCGCGGTAGATGATCGCGGGCCGAAAAAACTTATTGCACCCATGCCTGGGAAAATTGTTCGGGTGCTGGCAAGTGAAGGAACTGAAGTCGAGGCCGGAGCAGGTGTGCTGGTAGTTGAGGCGATGAAGATGCAGAACGAAATCAAATCGCCCAAGAAGGGCAGGATTCAGAGGATTCTCGTCGGCGAAGGGGCTGCGGTGAATGCCGGAGATGTGCTGGCGATTGTGGAGTAGAAGATTGGGTTAGGCTTCTCGAATAAAAACTTCGGGAGCTGTTATGCTCTCCGCGCGGCGGGCGAAAGCCTGCCCTGAGCTTGCCGAAGGGACGCCCGCCGGACAGCCGCCGGGACGGCGGCGCTACTTTTTAGCCGCGCTACTTTTCGTTTCCGTTGCTATCGAGGACTTTCTTGGCGTAATAATTTTCGACCTTGGCGGAATCGCGCAGGACTTCGTAGTACGCGGCTTTCAGTAACTGCTCGCGGCGGTCGTGCAGTTGCGAACGGATGGCCTGCTGTACGCGCGGGTCGGACAGTTCGCGCTGGCCCGCGGGTTCTCTTGCCACCAGCTTTACGATGCGGTATCCCACAGCTTGCCGGGTTGCGGGATTTACCACGCCGATGACGGGACTGTACTGGCCTGGCTTAAGCTTCATCACGGCATCGCGTGTGGCCTGGTCGGTTTCCTTCAATCCAGACTCCCGTACCGTGCCCAGGTCGCCACCGTTGCCCGAAGTTTCCGGGTCCTCGGAGTACCGCATGGCAAGAGTGGCAAAATCGTCGCCGCTGTCCAGGCGGTTCGCGATCATTTGAATTTTCTTGCGGGCATCGGCTTCGTTTTGCGCTTTGTCGTTCTGGTTCTGGGCCTGCGGGTTGGGCGCCGGGGTCACCATGATCTGCGCCAGGTGATAGGTTGGTTCGATCAGATTAAACTCGCCTTTGTGCGCGTTGTAGTAGTCGGTGATGTCCTGGTCGGTGACGTTGATCTTGGACGAAACTTCCTTGTTCATCACCTTCTCAACCGTGATGGAGCGGCGGATGTCGCGCTTGAAATCGGCCAGCGTGATCTTCTTGTCCTTGAGTCGCTTGTCGAATTCCTCCTGGGTAAAAGGGGCTTTGAATTCGTTGTACTTGCGGTCGATCTCTTCGTCGGTAGCCAGCAGTCCGAGTTTTTCGGCGCGGCGCATCAGAATCTCGTCGTCGATCATGGTGTGGAGAATGTTCAGGCGCAGCGCGGTGGCCTGTTCGCCAGTGGGCGCCTGCTGGGCCGAGGCCACATTGTTGTCGTAATACTTGTCGACATCGGAGCGGAAAATCTTGCGGCCATCCACCGTAGCCATCACGTCGCCGCTGGTCTGCGGGTTGCAGCCGGCCAGGACTGCCAGCAGGGCGACCGCGGAGAACGCCGCGGCGGACCCGGCAAAGATCGATTTTTTTCTCAAGGGTGTTTCTCCGTTCCTTACCGCTACGACAAACAAGAGTCAGACTTCAGGAGGCGGCCCGCAGCCCCCATATCCTCTAATTACTTGGATGCCGGAACCGGACCAGACGGAATGTGCACCGGAACGGGCTCTCCGACGTCTTTCAGGGCGGCGTCGAGTGCTGCGCGAACTTCACTGATGGGAACCGCGCCGTCAAGCTTCTGGCCATTGATGAACATAGCTGGCGTTCCATTGACGCCAAGTCCGTCGGCTTCTTTCATGGAGGCCCTGACGGCGTCTTCATTCTGCGCCCTCACACAGGATTCCAGCTTCGCCGCGTCCAGATTATGTTTCTGCCCTTGCAGTATCGCGATCTTGTCGACGGCTTCGAAGCGCGCTCCCGGAGTCTTCTCCGTGTCCACCTCGCGTCGGTTGGCGTGGATGTAGTCCGCGAAGTCCCAGTATGCGTCTGCACTCTGCGTCGCCAGGCAGTTGGCGTCCACGGCGGCATGGATGGCCCAGGGATGGATTTCCGAGAGTGGGTCGTCTTTATAAATGAAGGTGACCCGGTCGCCATATTCCTTGAGGATGTCGGGGAACAGCGTTCGGTGCAGGCTGGCGCAGTAGGGACACTCGAAGTCGTCGAAATTGATGGCGACAACCTTGGCGGATTTGGCTCCGCGCGAAGGCCGGCCGGTGACATCGATCTTGCTCATCAACTCGGCAAACGGATCCTTGGTCAGGTCAAACTTGGTGAGGCGCAGCATGGTGGAGCGGTCTTTGGAGAGCAGGAACTTGTAGTCCTTCTGCTTGCCGTCGCCGCCATCAATGTTCACCGATACCCCGTCATAACCGGGCCATTCGGTGCTGGGAGTGATGGCTCCGACCGTTACTTTTACTTCCGCGGGGATGGTGTAGAAAGAGCGCACCTGATGCTCGATCTTGCGCGCCACGTCGGGAGGCGCGGACTGGGCAACACAACCCAGGCAAACCAGAAGCAGAATGAGCAGCGAACGTCGAAGTAGGGTCACCAAAAACCGCCTTAGCATCACTTTTGTAATCTCGATTATCTCATAGGGGATGCGGCGCGGCGGCGCTCCGCGGCGGCTACCCGGTGCGGCGGAGTTGGTCGGCGGGGAGCAAAGTGTTCATCGATCCGGAGCGGAAGCCTTCCAGATCGAGGGTGACGAATTTGAAGCCCAGGGCTTTGAAGATGGTCGTGAACTGGGCGGCCATGGCCGGATTCAGGGCGCGATCCAGTTCTTCGCGGGCGATCTCGATGCGGACGATGTCGCCATGATGACGCACGCGGAACTGGCGGAAGCCGAGGGCGCGGATGGAATCCTCGCCGCGTTCGACCACGTCGAGCGCCTCGCGTGTCACCGGACGGCCGTATTCGATACGGGAGGAGAGGCAGGCGGATGCGGGCTTGTCCCAGATGCGCAGGCCAGCCTCGCGAGCGAGTTCGCGGATTTCCTGTTTGGTGAGTCCCGCTTTCAGCAGAGGAGCGGCGACGTGATGCTGCACTGCGGCCTGCTGACCGGGGCGGAAGTCGCCTTGATCGTCGAGGTTCACGCCGTAGGCAATCGCGTCGAAGCCGCGGGCGGCGCGGAGAGTTTCCATCACCTCAAAGAGTTCATCTTTGCATTGAAAGCAGCGCTGGCCGTCGTTGCGCACATATTCGGCGCGGTCGAGTTCCGAGGTCTGAATGACTTCGACAGGAATCCCCTGCTCGTGGGCAAAGGCAATGGCGTCCGCCAGATGGGTGCGGGCCAGGCTGGGGGAGTCGGCGATCACAGCCAGCATGTCAGCGCCGAGAACGCGATGAGCGGACCAGGCCAGATACGCCGAATCGACCCCGCCCGAATAGGCGACGAGGAGGCGGCCCAGTTGGCGCAGGTCGGCCTGCAGTTGAGAGTTTTTTACGTCGGCGCCGCGGTCGGGGAGCATGGGCACTATGGTATCAGTGTCGGGGTGTCACATGAGTGGTGCGGCGGTGCCTCGGCTTCGCTCGATCGAAAGTGCCCATGTCTCGCGCAAAAGGTCCGAAAGAAAACGCGTTACTCGGCGCCGAGGGCGTGACGCCCCTTCGACAAGCTCAGGGCAGGCTCTCGGGACAGCCGGCAGGATGCCGGCGCTACATTCTTAGTACAGGCGTTCCTGTCGCCTTAGATTTCCGAAGGAGGCGATGTTGGCCAGGCTGAAGGTGAAGCGGAACAGATTCTCGTTGCGCACGTTGGCGATGGCGTAGCGGCGGTATTCCACCGTCATGCCACAGCAATCCCAGTTGTAGGTGGTTTGAGCGGTGGCAAATTGCAATTGCCCGGTTTCAGAGTCGAAGCCGAAGCTGCTGGCTGCGCTGAGTCCGCGGCGGGTAAGGGAGCCATAGCCCAGAGCTACCCGGAACTGCTGAAACTTGCAGGTGGGTTGCGCGGTCGGGGTGCCGGTGTTGCAGGTTCCTTCCGTAGGAGTGAGTGGAGTCGAATTAGGTTGCGGAATCTGCAGGAACGCATCCCCACCACCCACGGTGAATGGGCCAAGATTGTAGTTGACCAGCAGCGTGCTGGCATTGATGCGGCCCAGCTGGAAATCGTAGTCAACATCCCACTCGGTGTCGGTGTGGCTGCCGGTCGCAACCCGGAGGCGCGATACCAGGGGAGAAAGATGCCGGGGTTCGGTGGCGAAGGCAATCCCGGTCAAGTCTTCGGTGGTGGTGAAGACATTGCGTTGTCCGGTGACCAGGGCTCCGCCGAAAGTAGGATCAAGGAAATATTTTTGGGTGACTTCCCAGGTAGCCACTTCCTTTACTTCAGGACCCGGAAGGCAGGGCGGGTTCTCGAGATTGCTGATGCGCTGCCAGGGAACGAGTTGCTCCGGGGCCGCGGCGCCCACCGCCAGGCCCGTCATGGGCGTCTCGCACTCCTGCACGGGCGACGGAGGTTTCTTGGCATAGAGCCGGGTCACGAATCCATATTCGAGTTCGTGGGTATTGCTGAGGATGTCGCGCTCGTCGAAGTGCAGGACGTTGGCGAAATCGTTCACTCCGGTCACCAGGCGGTAGACGGCGCGCGGTTCGATGACGTGCTTCCACTTGCGGCCTAGAAATTCCTGGTCGAATATTTTCTCCAACA
>Ga0210400_10001871_pt1 | contig 20407 bp, 19 predicted proteins | sample IncBWH26MmetaG_FD_155456 | JGI IMG/M metagenome (GOLD analysis project Ga0210400, IMG submission 155456) | Forest soil microbial communities from Barre Woods Harvard Forest LTER site, Petersham, Massachusetts, United States - Inc-BW-H-26-M | ecosystem: Environmental > Terrestrial > Soil >...
GCCCGTTCTAGCCTCCACCAACGTGCCTGTCGAGTGCGTCGTCGTGCCGGAGTTGGTACGGTTCAAGGATGTGGAAGAGGGAGAAGCGGCGTGGGCGGACGAATTACTTCAACTGGCTGGGCAGCCCCGGGATATTTTAGGTGCTAATCAGCGGGTGGCCGCGTCTGCTTTCGCGATAGAGCATTCCGCTCAAGCACTCCTCAGGCTATACAGAAGTCGACGAAACGTTCTTCATGTTGTCGATACCCTCGGAATGGGAGGGGCGGAGACGTGGCTAATGGAACTGTTGCGGTTGTGGCATCGAGAAGGAGATAGTCGGCCGCAAATTGACTTCCTTGCGACCAGTGGTAACCCGGGAGTGTTTGACGATGAAGCGACGGCGCTTGGTGCAAGGATTTTCTACCTTCGATATGGTCGATCAAACGTTATTTCATTCAGGCGTGGTTTGAGGCAGATCCTGAAACGCGGTGAGTATTCGGTCATCCACGATCATCAGGCGTACGCCAGTGGGTTGCATTTTGCAATAGGCGCGGGATTGCTGCCGCGCGTACGGATGACACACATTCACAATCCCGCCTATCAGGTTCAGAACGGAACGCCATGGAGGCAGCTAAGTGCGCGGGTTGGAAAGAATCTTGTGGGCGTCCATTCCACGCACATCACCGGCACATCACGCCAAGTGATCACCGAATATGGGTTTGATTCGCCGAGTTTCGCCCATATACCGAGGATGGCGCTGTATTGCGGGTTCGATCCCTCGCGGTTTATCGGGGATCGGTTGGTTGCAAAGGCTTCCTTCTGTCGCGAGTTGGGCTGGCCTGAGGACGCCAAAATCATCCTCTTCGCAGGGCGGATAGACCAATCTCCTGATCTTGGTCATCCGCGAAACCACAAGAATTCGGGATTTGGGGTTTCGGTGGGAATTGAGTGTGCGCGCTTGGACGCGAGTGTGCGCATGGTTCTTGCCGGAGAGCGTTCTTTTGCTGTCCCTGTTCTGGAGCAACGCATTGCCGCCGCTGGGTTGGAGGGGCGCATTCAGTTTGTCGGTATACGCAAAGATATCGAGCGGCTCATGCTGGCGAGCGATGTGTTGCTTTTCCCTTCGCGGGGGGAGGGGCTGGGTATGGTTGCGGTCGAGGCGCAGGCCGCAGGACTGCCCGTTCTAGCCTCCACCAACGTGCCTGTCGAGTGCGTCGTCGTGCCGGAGTTGGTGCGGTTCAAGGATGTGGAAGAGGGAGAAGCGGCGTGGGCGGACGAATTACTTCAACTGGCTGGGCAGCCCCGGGATATTTTAGGTGCTAATCAGCGGGTGGCCGCGTCTGCTTTCGCAATTGAGAGTTGTTCCACTGCGCTCCTACGGCTCTACGGCGAGGGTGATCATTCTTGATCAATTTTGTGTCTAATCTGCCTAAGGATTTGAGATCAGGTGGATTCTCCGCGATGAACGGTGCGGCGTTTTCTGCAATCAACAGGCTCGAAACCTTGCACTATGTTGGGCCAATCACCCCCCCCGTGATTCCATGGCAAAAAGCGCTGTCCAAATTAAGGCGCATGGCTGGGTCGCGAGGATCCTTTTTTTTCTTCTCCGAGAGCAGATTGATGAAGATTGCTGCCGAAGTTGATTCGAAATCGCGAGCCGATGCGCGTTTGGATTTCTTTCATGGATTTACACCCTGGGTTCTGACCAGACCCCGACACTCTTACATAGCATGGAGTGACTGCACCTTCCGCGACTACGTCGATATTTACCATCGCCGTGAACAATTCCTTCGCGATGATCTTGAGCGAATCGAGCAGGCCGAAGCCGCTTGGCTGAAGAATGCTAGCTACGTGCTTTTTACTAGTGATTGGGCGGCCGAGCGTGCCGTGCGCGATTACTCCTTAGACGCAGACCTCGTCGGCTCGGTTGGAATCTTCGGGGAGATCGAGATGCCGGCTCGAGATGCTTATGCAGGTCGCAAGGAGTTTGTGTTTGTGTCTACCAACTTCGAGGCCAAAGGCGGGCAGACTGTGCTGGCATCCTTCCGCGAGGTGAGAAAACGTCACCTAGATGCCCTCCTTACCATTGTTGGTGATCGACCGTCCGACACTTCGCCAGAAGATGGGGTGACTTTCACAGGGTTCCTGCGAAAAGAGATTCCAGACGAATATCGACGATTCCAGCAAATCCTGGGCGGGGCGCGCGCGCTCGTGAACGCGACAAGGTCCGACATTTGTCCCTTGCTGTTTGTTGAAGCTGGATACGTTGGATGTCCGGTGATCTCGACTCGTAACTTCGCCATCCCCGAATTAATCGAGGATGGGCGCACGGGACTGCTCTTAGACGCTTCGCCGCAGCCAAACCTAGTGGCGCGTGCGATGAACTGGATGCTCGAGCATCCGAATGAATATCAACGGATGCGCGAAGCTGCTTGGGCGAAGACGCGACGGCAACATTCAAGAAAGCAGTTTGAAGAGCGCTTGTGTTCCTATGTGTGCAAAGTTGTCTCGAACGATCGAATGTTAGCGCGATGATTCGCTGTGTCAAAAAATTGGCCCATGCAGTTCCGTCGAGGGGGATGATCGCCCCAGAATGAAAATCCTGTACCTAGGAGAGATCGATCCTGGCCAAACCGCTCTCATGCGGATGCGCGCGCTTGAGCGCCTCGGTCACTCTGTACTCGGTGTGCACACATCGGGGCCATGGAAGCGTGCGTCATGGGTCATGAGGCAGTTGCAACGGCGGATCCATCGAGGGCCGATCGTGGAGGAAATCAATTCCACAATTATGTCCGCGGCACGCCAGTTCAAACCCGCTGTGGTCTGGGCGGACAAGCAGGAGTTCATCCGTGCAGAAACAGTCGAGGAATTGCGCAAGCTTGGCGCGAGAACGGTTCATTTCACACCGGATCCATATTTCTCGTTGACCTGGAAACGAACGAGCCTCATGGATGAAGCCATTAACGCGTTCGACGCCCTTGTTTATTGCAAGTCATATGAGCGGGAGCAGTACGAAGCACTCGGCAAGCCGGCTGTCTATATGCCGCTCGGCTATTGCGATCTAGTCCACCGCCCACTACCTTCCGATGATGCGCGGTGGAGCTGCGCCGTTGGATTTCTAGGCGGGTGGGAACCCCGACGTGAGCGCCTCCTTCACGGTATCGCCGCCACTGGAGTAGACGTCAAGATCTGGGGCGGATATTGGGACTTCTTGCGAGAGGGTAAATGGACTCTCCGGCAACATATTATTTTACGGCAGCTTGCAGGGAAAGATTCTTTTCGCTTCCACAGCGATGAGCTCTTGGCACGAGCACATCAAGGTGGGGAAGTCTACGAAGACGATTACGCGCGGGCTCTTACGGGCTCCAAGATCGGTCTCGGTTTCCTACGCGAGGTCTGTCCAGACCAGCACACCACGCGCAGCTTCGAAATACCCGCCTGCGGCAGTCTGCTTCTTGCTGACCGAACTGAGGAACATCAGGAATTCTTTGAAGAAGGGAAAGAAGCTGAGTTCTTTTCTTCTCGCGACGAGTTGCTAGACAAGGTGAAGTTCTATTGCGGCAACGAATCCGCCAGGAAGTGCGTGGCCGACCGGGGCTACAAACGCTGCAAAGAGGGTGGGTATGCCTATGTGTGTCGTCTCAGGGGAGCCCTTCAAAAGCTAGGTCTCAACTGAGACCCTGGATCGATGTGGTCTTCTATGCTCGAGAACGTTCTTGTCATGTATGCGCGACGATTTCCGATTCGCCGCGGCAAGTTGAGGATCATCGATTCGCTGTGGCAGACATTGCTCTCCGACCAGAGCACGCATCGCGTGGCGACGTTGAAGCATGGCAGGTTCAAGATGTCATGCGATCTCAAGGAAATGTTGCAGCGGCAGTTCTATTTTTTTGGCACCTATTTCCTAGAGGAAGATATCCTTCGCTGTTGGGAAGCCACGGCGAAGCGGGCCAAGGTTGTCCTGGACGTAGGAGCCAATGCTGGAATTTATAGCCTGGCCGCGCTCGCTGTTCAGCCCGATGTCGTCGTCCACGCCTTCGAGCCCACGCCGGAAATTGCGGCCCGGTTGCGCGCGACGGCGAAACTAAATGGCCTCAAGAACTTGTACGTTCATGAGGCGGCTGTCTTAAGGGACGATGGTCAGGCCACCCTAAAACGTTTCCGTGGAGAATTGGGGAACAACGAAGGGATGAACTTCGTCGTACGAGACATCGGCAATTCCGACGCTGAACGTGTGAAAACAGTATCCCTCGATCAGTTTTGCCAAGATCATTCTATCGACCAAGTCGACTTGTTGAAACTCGACGTTCAAGGTCAAGAATATTCAGCCTTGAAAGGAGCTGAACATTTGATCAGAGCTGGTTGTATCGGAACGATCTTTATGGAACTGAACTGGGCTAGAAGACCTGGGATCCCATGTGCAGCCAGTGAGTCGATTCGACTCCTGGAGCAAGCAGACTATCTGTTCTCGAAACCGGGCAAACGTCTGAATTGGGAGAAGGCGGGTGACTGGTTGCACGGTGTGAGTGATATTGTTGCCCGTCGCGCTCGTGCGTAAGGTGGTTCAACCTTGATGGCATTCTTGATTTTCGTTTGTCTCGCGGCATTCATTGCGCTGTTATTTATTCTCCGAAGGGATAGGGTTTCGCTAGGTCTTCCGATCGCCTACTTGTATTCACTACTGTTGATCCACGTTCCTGGCGCCTTCGCTCATATCGTAGGCCGCGATTTTCTCTTGAACTCGGACCTAGTCGAGCTTGCCATGCGTTTCACCGCGTTCGGTTCGATTTCCTTTGTTGCGGGTGTGTGGTTGGCCCATCGCTCAGCCCCAAGAACGTCGTTCTGTCAGGACGAGGATCGCCCTCATTTTTGGTGGTTTTGCTTGATTGGGGGGTGGGCTTGCATCTACGGCCTCAGCCCCCTTTATCAGATACCCAGCGTGAGCGCCGCAGTTGAAAAGGGTGGAGCGATTTGGACGCTGGGAGTGATGCTCGGTCTGCGAGCGGCTTGTCAACGCTCCGATCTCAGACGAGTTGGGATCTGGCTCGGTGCCCTCATGGTTTACCCTGTTTTAATGCTCTTACTCGGGGGTTTTCTAAGTTATGGATCGGCAGCAATCATTCTAGTCTTTTCAGCGCTCACCGTTTCGATCCGAAGCCACTGGCGAGTGCTGGTTGGCACTGCTGCCTTTGGATTCCTGAGTTTGAGCATTTTCGTGACCTACTTTCAGCACCGCGATAACATCCGGGACCAAGTGTGGGGTGGAAGACCCCTCGAGGCACGATTGGGTAGCGTTATTGATACTGTTAAAGACTTTGAATGGCTCGATCCCAACAACCGAGCACACCTCATCGCTCTGGATAAAAGGCTGAATCAAAACTATTTCGTAGGACTCGCGGCTCGGCGAATTCAGGATGGCCAAGTGGATTACCTTGAGGGCGAATCCGTGTGGGAGGGACTCCAGGCTCTTGTTCCGCGCGCCTTCTGGCCGGAAAAGCCAGTGTATGCTGGCAGTCCACAGATTGTTTCGAAGATGACCGGCCTTGCGCTTTCTCCTGACACGTCTTTTGGGGTGGGTAACGTGATGGAGTTTCAGATTAATTTCGGCATTTCGGGTGTGGTGGTTGGTTTTTTCGCCCTTGGATGGCTCATAGGGACGCTCGATCTGAAGGCGGCGATTGCAGAACAGCGGGGTGAGTTAGGCAACGTCATTCTTTTTTTTCTCCCGTGCGTTGCGCTTATTCAACCGAACGGGTCACTCGTAGAAATATTTAGCGGTTCGGCGGCAGCTCTGGTCGGAGCGTTTGTTTGGAACTTCATTTGGAAGCGTTTCGTCATAAGAGAATCGACCGCTCCGAAATTAGCGCCGATGAGGATTCCAAACCGTTCTTGAAAGTTCTTCTTACAAGCACGAGTCTGCTACCTGATTATGGTGGCCCAGCGTTTTCGGTTTCCAGATTGGCCATGGCTTTGGCCGACGCGGGGGCCGAGGTCGGACTATGGGCTTCCGACCGCTCTGCTGCGAACACCCCGCTGATTCCCGCAACGTCACCAGTGCGCCGTCTAACTGGTACGGATTCCGAAGGTCTGGACCGATTCGGGCAACCCGATATTTTGCATGATAACGGTATTTGGCTACGTCACAACCACCGCTTTGCGGTGTTTGCTGAAAAGCATGGCATCGCACGGGTAGTCAGTACTCGGGGGATGCTTGAACCCTGGGCGATTAGCCATAAGGGGTTGAAAAAGAAAATTGCCTGGCGGCTATACCAGCGGCGCGATTTGAAGCAAGCGCATTGCCATATCGTATCGGGCGAGGCGGAAGCCCGAAGCTTGCAAGACCTTGGGCTTGGAGTTCCTATCGCCATCATTCCGAACGGCGTTGATGTGCCGGAGGAACGGCCTTTTAGCGTCCCGGAGTCTGAAAAAGCATTTCGAAACGGACGGAAGAGAACCGCGCTTTTCCTCGGCCGGATTTATCCGATCAAGGGTCTGCCAATGTTAATTGAGGCTTGGGCGCGTGTGCGTCCGGACGGCTGGCACTTGCGTATCGCCGGGCCCGACGAAGCTGGTCATCAGAAGCAAGTCGAAAGGTCAGTATCGGCTGCGGGCCTGGGCGAAGTCGTTTCCTTTACAGGGCCGATCGAACCTCAAATGAGGACGTCGGCCTTCCGGGACGCGGATCTTTTCGTACTCCCCACTCACTCGGAAAGCTTTGGCATGGTGGTCGCCGAAGCGCTTGCTCATGGTGTGCCAGTCTTGACCACCACCGCGGCACCTTGGTCCATTCTGCGAGAGGGCGGCTGCGGCTGGTGGGTCCATGCAACCGTCGATGGGATCGCCGATGGTTTACGGCAGGCAACAAGACTAAATTCCGAAAAACTCCGGTCGATGGGCGCCAAAGGCCGTGCATTAGTCAATGCAAAATTTAGCTGGAAACACGTCGCGGATCTCATGCTGTTGACGTACGACGCAGTATTGATTGACGAAATGCCAACCAGGGCGGCGTCTTCAATCGGCCTCCGGTCCTGACCAAAATGAAAATCGTATGCGACTCAGAACATTGATTTGAAAAGGTCTAGCCATGCATAAAGCTTCGTTACTAGTTTTGCTATGCGTCGTATCCAAGTTTACGGATGCACAGACCGTAATGGCGGGGCAGGAGGAACGAAATCACGAAGCCGTGACGGCGGCGCAGTGCTCGTGTCTCAGAATAAACCCCACAAATGGTGTGATCCCAGTCAGGTCGAGTGCGACCGCATTCTCTAACTCTCCTTTATCGGTGGACGCAAATGGAAATCTTGAAATAGGCGCAAATCCAGCCCCTGATTCCGCCAACGGCGGCCTAACGACGGTTGGCACGCTTGCCCGATCGAATATTCTGGAAACCCATAACAATTATGCAGTAGGTGTTGATCTCTATACTCACAGCGACGAGGAGTTCAGAGCGCCATATATAAACCTTTACAAATCACGCGGAACTCAGACCGCTCCGACTCCAGTGATGTTCACAGGCTATGAGTTGGATAGCTTCGGTGGGATTAACTTTGGGGGATGGGACGGTTCTAAATATTTTGCAGGTTCCGCTGCAATCTATACGCAAACCGATGAGAACTGGGACGATTCACACCACGGGGGGCATATCTCGATCTACGGAACTAACCCAGGAGGCAATACACAGCAAATCGCTCAATTCGGCGGTGTAGACCCTAACAATAATCCTATCGTCGGCAACATCATTTTCTATCGGCCGTTGACGTGGGGAAATAATTCTAACTCTCGCCCTGGATTATTTCCGGCCGGAGCGTCAAGTCCCCCGGTATTACAGGTAAGGGCAGCAGATGACAGCACAGACGCAAATCTCACTGCAGGCGCGTTTATCGAGACGGTTGCGCACACACCTTTGAGTTCATCCGATACGGGAACGACTGGGCAAATTGCTTGGGACTCAAACTATTTGTACGTGTGCATCGCCCCGAATACCTGGAAGCGAGCGGCTATTGCATCTTGGTGATCTGTCGCTTTTTGTTGAAAGAGAGCTGATAATCGCTGGAGGGGCGAACGAAAATTACTGTAGCCCGAATGGCAGGTTTCTTCTGTCTATTTCTTTTGATTGCGTGGGGGCTGGGCTACCCGACTCTGAACCGCTACGATCCGCGCCAGACGCCCGGCCTGACCGACGTTCAAAGCTATGCCGCCTTGGTTATCGGAGCACCCACCCTTGACGCAGGGCACCTTCGGTTCCGCGCGTTAGTGCCCTGGGTCGCTCGGCCCTTCTACCAACTCGCGAAAGGACGGTTCGGCAGCTGGGACCCGGTAATGTTTGGAATACTAGTCGCCGATGCGCTGTTTGTGGCAGCGACCGCGCTGCTCATTGTGGTTCTCGGAACCCGCAACATGGACCGTTACGTGGTTTCTCTGGTTGCATCTCTTCTATATCTGCTTAACTTCGCCGTCCCAAACCTCAGGCTGGCAGGTCTGGTCGATGCGGGGGAAGGCTTTTTCCTACTCGTCGTTTTCTGGAGCTTGTCAGAACTCAAGCTGTGGACGCTACCTTTCGTCGAGGCGCTGGGAGCATTGACGAAGGAATCGTTTATTCCCCTCAGAATTGTTTTTATGGCGGGTGGTGGTTCGTCGTCCGCGAGAAATTGGCTTCGCCCGCGCGGACTGCAATTTGGATTATGAGTAGCTGGGTCGTGGGACTTATGGCCATGACCGGCCTGCAGTGGCGGATTAGCGGCCGATTCCTCAGTCCCGTCGAGTTTGCCGCGGCGCTGCATGGGAATCGTGACTACCTACGGCGCTTTGCGTCGTCGCTGTCGGACCAGAACTTCTGGTACGTATTTCTGTGGTTGCTTCCGGCGGGCATTCCAAAGTTAGGAAAATTTCCGGAATCGTGGCTGATTCCGACCGGAGCGGCATCGGCGATGGTGTTCGTTCTCGATGGGTATTATGGTGGCGCATCGGGCACAGTCGGCAGAGTGCTGTTCAGTGTGGCGGGACCTCTCCTATCCCTGTCTTCGGCGGCTCTCCTCGTCGAGGGGCCGGGCAAGGGCGTCAGATGACCCAGTGCTTTGCGCATTATTCCTCTTTGGACCGCAATAAAGCATAGCCCTTGCGCTATTCTGAAAGAGACATGGGATTGAGACGGATATGAACATTCTAGGGCTCAATGCTTTTCACGGCGATGCCTCGGCCGCGTTGCTGCGTGACGGACAGCTGGTGGCCGCGTTGGAGGAGGAGCGGCTGAATCGCGTGAAGCACTGGGCCGGCTTGCCTCTGCTGGCGGCGGAGGCCTGTCTTCAGGGAACGCAACCGGACCACATCGCGATTTCGCGGAATCCCAAAGCGCATCTGGCCGACAAGCTATTGCGGGTGGCGCTGCGACCACACCGGTGGGCGAGTCTCGCACCCAGGGCTGCTAACAGCGCTCGGATTGCGCAGGTAGGCAAGGCGCTCGCGGTTGAGGGGATTGTGTCTCGCGGGAGCCAGCAGGTGCATTTTGTCGAGCACCACAGGGCGCACCTCGCCAGCGGGTTCTTCGCATCACCTTTTGACGAGGCGGCTGTCATCTCCATCGATGGCTTCGGTGATTTCAGCAGCGTAATGTGGGGTGTGGGTAAGGGCAATCAGATAGAAGTACGAGGCTCCGTGTCGTTCCCCCATTCGCTGGGGATTTTCTACACCGCGTTTACGCAATTCCTCGGCTTTCCGAAGTATGGTGACGAGTACAAGATGATGGGTCTGTCGGCGTACGGAGAGCCGAGGTTTGCCGAGAAAGTGCGGCGAGTGGTTCGGACCCAGGACGATCAGTGCCGGCTCGATCTGGACTACTTCACCCATCACAGTAAGGGTGTAGAGATGACCTGGTACGGCGGGGAACCGACTCTGGGCGCGGTCTTTTCGGACAAGATGGCTGGGGAATTCGGTGAACCGCGCCTGCCGAGGTCCGAGATCGAACAAAGGGACAAAGACTTGGCGGCTTCCGTGCAGTTGGTGCTCGAGGAGAATTACTTTGCGCTGCTGAATTTTGTCCAGAGGCAGACGGGAATGACTTCCGTTTGCCTGGCAGGCGGGGTTGCGCTGAACTGTGTGGCCAATGGCATGATCTTCGAGCGCACAAACTTCCGGGAGGTGTACGTTCAGCCGGCAGCGCACGACGCTGGAACCTCGATCGGCGCCGCGCTCTATGTGCAGCATCAAGAGTTGAAGTTGCCGCGCCACTTTGAGATGCGTCACGTTTATTACGGGACAGAGTATTCGGACAATGAGATCCTCCACGACTTGGAGGCCGCCGGGTGTAGGCATCACAAACTCGCTGAAGGCGACCTCATGGGCCGCACTGTGGAGGCGATCGCCCAGGGAAAGATTGTAGGCTGGTTTCAGGGCCGAATGGAGTTTGGACCCCGTGCGCTGGGGAACAGGAGCATTCTTGCGGACCCGCGCCGCAAGGATATGAAAGAGATTCTCAACAGTCGCATCAAGTTTCGCGAGCCATTCCGGCCTTTCTGTCCGTCGATTCTGGCGGAGAGGGTGGGCGAGTATTTCGAGACCGACTACCCATCACCCTTCATGGTGATGGCGTACAAGATCAAGCCGGAGCAACGCGAACGGATTCCGGCCGTGACACATGGGGACGGGACCGGGAGGCTCCAGACCGTGGAGCGCGATGTGAATGAGCGATATTGGAAGCTGATTCACAAGTTCGAGGAAGCGACTGGGATACCGGTGCTGCTGAACACTTCATTCAATGAGAATGAACCCATCGTCCAATCCCCGGCGCAGGCAATCGACTGCTTCCTGCGGACGCAGATGGACGTGTTGTCGATCGGCGGGTTCCTCTTGCGCAAAGAAGAAAACCTGACTTCGAGTGAAAATCGAGCATCGTTTGCTGAACTACAGACAGGATGAATCCATCCCGCAATGCAGGCGACGTGTTCGACCGAAATATGTTTTGCTCGCGAAACTAGGTATCGATGAAGGTTCTGTTCATTAACCAGTTTTTTTGGCCGGACACGGCGGCGACCGGCCAATTGCTGACCGATGTTGCGCGGGAGATTGATCCCGAATTGCACGAAGTAACTGTGCTGTGCGGAAGGTCAGTGTATGGAACGGCGGATTTGGCGTCACCGCCTCTGGCGAGGATTGTCCGATCTGGGAATGTGGCCTTTTCGAGAGGCAAGATCGGCCGCGTCATGTCCTATGCCTCGTTCTTCGTGGGAGCGATGGTCGAGGGCGTTCGTGGCCCGAAGCCCGCGCTCGTTGTGACGCTGACAACCCCTCCGATTGTTTCGCTGTTGGGCACGTTGCTGAAGAGCCTGCGGGGCTCGCAGCACTTTATCTGGGAAATGGATGTGTATCCGGATATTGCCGTGGATCTGAATGTCCTGAAGCCACGATCTATCGTGACGCGACTGATCGGTGTTCTGGCGGACATCCCGCGAAAGAGAGCCGACGGGATCATCGCTTTGGGCGATGACATGAAGGCAAGGCTGGTCGCGCGCGGGATTGCGGAGGACAAAATTCTTGTGGCGGAAAACTGGGCTGACGGAGACGAGATTGTGCCGGGTCCGTTCCAGGACGGCCCGCTAGTGGTGCACTACTCTGGAACCTTTGGATTGGCCCACGAGGAGCATACTATTGCCGAAGCAATGCGAAAGCTTCGTGACGACTGCCGATTCCGCTTTGTCTTCGTCGGTGGTGGGGCACGTCGTGGCCAGTTGGAGGAGTTCTGTAGAAGGGAAGGGATTCGCAATGCCGAGTTCCGTTCTTATGCGGGCCGCTCTGAGTTGAGCCGGAGTTTTGCAGAAGGTCACGTTGGCCTGGTCACGCAGATCCCCGCGACCGAGGGGTCGGTCGTTCCGAGCAAGAGTTACGGAATTATGGCGGCGGGACGGCCGATGCTCTACGTCGGTCCACGCGGCGCGACACCCGCACGCCTTGTCGAACGACACGAATGCGGTTGGAGAATCGAACCGGGGGATGTCGAAAGTATGGTCGGACTTCTATACCGGCTCGAGCAAGATCGCGGTCTGATACGGGAGTCGGGAGCGCGGGCCCGGCATGCCTTTGAGAGATACTATGACAGGCCGATCGGAGTAGCGAGAATTTTATCAATCCTGGGCCTCCTGGAGGCTTCTCGTTCAACCCCAGCTTGCGCTGCCGATTAGTCGATGGTTTAGCGGGGCGTCCCGGCTGTGTCGTTTTGTAGGGTGGTTTATCATACGTCACCCTAGTTTTGCATTGCGGGTGCTCGCTCGCACCTTCGCAGGGCGCTGAAAGCAGTTGAAACCCGATCGATTGGAGGAGCCACTGACTACGCTTTCGATGAAGAGAACTCCGAGGGCCTTTATCTCCGGCATTACGGGACAGGATGGATCGTATCTCGCCGAGTTCCTGCTCACCAAAGGGTACGAAGTGCATGGCATCATTCGCCGGACTTCGACTTTCAATACGGATCGTCTCGATCATATTTATTCGGATCCTCACGACGAAGGGACGGCTCTACATTTGCATTATGGCGACTTGTCAAACGCAGCCCACCTCAATCGTCTGCTCAAGCAGATCGAACCCGATGAGGTTTACAACCTGGGGGCGCAGTCGCATGTGCGCGTGAGCTTCGACCAGGCCGAGTACACTGCAGACATAGTAGCGACGGGCGCCCTGCGGCTGCTGGAAGCCTTTCGCGACTATGCACGTGAATCCGGGCGAGACCCACGATTTTACCAAGCCGGATCCTCTGAAATGTTCGGGGCCTCGCCGCCGCCGCAGAATGAAAAGACTCCTTTCTATCCGCGCAGTCCTTATGGCGTGAGCAAACTCGCAGCCCATTGGTACGCGGTCAACCAACGTGAGGCGCACGACCTCTTTATCTGCAACGGAATTCTCTTCAATCACGAATCCCCGCGACGGGGTGAGACGTTCGTCACGCGCAAGATTACGCGCGCTTTGGGCCGAATCAAGTTCGGTCTACAGGAAAAGCTCTACCTTGGTAATCTCGATGTGAGGCGGGATTGGGGCCACGCTCTGGATTACGTTCGTTCGATGTGGCTGATGTTGCAGCAGGCGTCCCCCGATGACTATGTCGTCGCGACGGGCGAGAGTCACTCGGTGAGCGAGTTTTTGGATCTTGCGGCCAGTTTTGCTGGGGTCAACTGGAAGAATCTTGTCGAGACCGATCCTCGCTATTTTCGCCCGACCGAAGTTAACTTCCTTCAGGGAGATGCCAGCAAGGCGCGGAACACGCTTGGGTGGAAGCCCGAAATCAGTTTCGAAGAACTCGTGCGCTCCATGGTCGAACATGACCTGGAATTGGCGCGCCAAGAGCATACTCTGTTGGAGGCGGGGCACCAAATCCATCCACGAGGTAGAGTGCTTGGCTGAGCACATTCACGGATTGGGGGGAGGCCGAGTATTCGTGGCCGGCCACCGCGGGCTGGTAGGATCAGCGATCGTTCGCCGACTCGAAGCCTTAGGCTGCCGCAACGTGCTGCTTCGCAGCCACTCCGAGCTTGATCTCCGTGAGCAAGGCGCCGTAGACCATTTTTTCCGTGAACACCGGCCCGAATTTGTTTTTTTGGCGGCGGCGAAAGTCGGTGGGATTCTAGCCAACGCGACTCACCCAGCCGAGTTCTTGCATGACAATCTCGCGATTCAGACCAATGTCATTCACGCCGCGTGGATGCATGGTGCCAAGAAACTCCTGTTCCTGGGGTCGTCCTGTATCTATCCGAGGTTGGCACCGCAGCCCATCAAAGAGGAGTACCTGCTGACCGGTCCTCTGGAAGCGACCAACGAGGCGTACGCGATCGCGAAGATTGCTGGCCTTAAGCTCGCGGCCGCTTATCATGCCCAATATGGATTTTCGGCAATCAGCCTCATGCCGACGAATCTCTACGGTGCGGGAGACAATTTCGATCTGCACACCTCGCACGTTCTTCCCGCGATGATGCGCCGATTCCATGAGGCAAAGATGTCCGGCTCTTCCTCAGTGACTCTGTGGGGAACCGGTACGCCACGGCGCGAGTTTCTTCACGTCGACGATCTCGCCAATGCCGCTTGCTTTCTGATGGAGACCTACGATGAACCCGATCTGGTTAACGTGGGTGTCGGCGAGGATCTCACCATTGCGGACCTCGCCGCGCTCGTAGCTCGAATCGTCGGATACGGTGGGCGCATCGTATTCGACCCTTCGCGTCCGGACGGAACACCGCGCAAATTGCTTGATGTCTCCCGCATTCACGCACTCGGATGGCATGCTCAGATCCCACTCGAGAAAGGCATTGCCCTCACCTACGAGTGGTACGTAAAACAGACCTTCAACCTGGCGTCCGCCCCGAAGAGTCACGCCGGAGGTAGTGCTGCCATCGCTTGAAGTAGAACGATACACGCAGACGCGGCAAGCACGCTCTTCGAGATCTTCCTGGTTTTGATCCGGCCACCCGGCAAACACCTCCTGAACCCATTCTCGGTCCGAGGGACCGGCGTAAGTTTATTATCGAAGGTGTATAAGATTGAACAGTCGTTAAGAATGTCAGGAGGTACTATCCCTAACGCTGAAACTAGTGAAGGCGGTCATGGGTCGGCGTCAGGCGGCTGACATTCGGACCCTCACGACCGCCCCTTTTCCAGCGTCCGGGGATTTTCGGTTTTCAACCGACTCCTCCGCCATTTGTCTTTCGCCCGCAACTCAGAAGTCCGCTCTGGCCAAAGGAGAAAAATGAAAGCACTGATGTTTATTACGCTGGCGTGTTTGACGACCTTGGTCTGCTTAGCTCAAGAAGCCGCGAAACCGGACAATACAAAAGAAGCCACCGCGCAGGAGAACCAGAAGCCTGCAACCAGCATTAGGACCGTGACCGGCTGCTTGCAGAAAGGCCATGAATCTGGCGAGTTGTCGATTACGGGCGAGGACGGAAAGACCTGGGACGTGAGCAGCAAGACCGTTAAGCTTGACGAGCACGTGGGTCATCAAGTGACGGTTACCGGTTCCGCTCACCGCGAAACGAAGACGCAAGAAAAAGCGGAGCAAAAGAAAGAAGGCCAGGTGGAGAAGGCGGCAGGAAAAGAAGAGTATGGAGACCTGCGCGTGACCGATCTGAAGTTGGTCAGTGAGACCTGCAGCAAGTAACGGTGCGAAATAATTTATGCGCCAGGCCAGCATTTCAAAAGGCTGGCCTTTTCTTTGGGGTGTGCGGCGCCAAGCGCGCGGTCTCCACGGCACCGGTGACGAAGCGCACGTCTCAGGCCGTTCCCAAGAATCCGGATGCGATTGAGACAGCAGGCTACTGTCGGGTCAATGAGCGCAGCCGCAATTGTTATCAGCAACTCCGCAATGAGCAACAAATAGACGTGGAGAAACTTCTAGGTGGTAAACGATCCCCGCCTTTGAAACTTAGCCCTGCAGCGGTCTGAAGCACATCAAGCAAACGAAGCTGGACAATGGCGAAATAGAACCCGAGGTTCCGGGTTGGCGACCTCACCAGCCACCAAAAACCCACTGACTGTGTTTTCCGGAGCCATACAAAAACGTGCGGGTCGTCAATACAATTCTTGTGCAACTAAGGCTCGAGGTCCTTTCCTTCTACAGCCGCTGAGCTCCTAGGTCCTTCGGCCTCTGGCATCGTAACTGAGTGTGAGCAGTGGCATGCGACGTCGCGAGTCTTGCTGCAGTCGGGGTTTAAGCTTCGGCACGCTAGATCGACATCGGAAGAGACGGCGGTGGGACGTTTGTTGATTTTCCTCCCTATGGCAGCAGCTGGTTTCCTATGATCATGCCCTTCACTGAACGCCGTGTTTTGTTGACGGGAGCCGGCGGCTCGATCGGAGCTGCGCTCGCCAAGACGATCCTCAGGCACAGGCCCCGGTCTCTAATTCTTCTTGATCACTCCGAAGGCAATCTCCATCAGATCACCTTCGATCTCAACGTCCTTCCGGGCCGTCATGTCCTCTCCCCGGTTGTTGGAGACATATGCGATGGCGCGCTCCTTACAAGAGTATTTCAAGAAGAAAAACCAGAGACCATAATCCATGCTGCAGCATTCAAACATGTTCTGCTCATGGAAAGTAATCCAATTGCGGCGGTCCAGAACAATGCTCTTGGAACTTACCTCTTGGCGCAAAGAGCCGCGATGCATGACGTAACCACCTTCGTGATGGTGTCCACGGATAAGGCGGTAAACCCACACAGTGTGATGGGAGCGTCCAAGAGGTTGGCGGAGCTTGCATTGCTGCGGTGGAACAGTCCTCGGAGTCCAATGAGGGCAGTGCGGCTGGGAAATGTTTTGGGTTCGCAGGGAAGCGTGGTTCCGATATTCCTTCAGCAGATCTCGAGGGGAGGGCCGGTGACGGTGACGCACCAAGCCGTGAATCGGTACTTTCTAAGTCTACGTGACGCGGTCGAACTCGTGCTCTTGACAACAACCTTCGAAGGGAATGGAGGTATATTCATTCCTAATCTAGGCGAACCAGTCCGGATTCTGGATCTGGCGAAGCGACTCATCAAGGAATCTGGATTTGAGCCCGAAATCGAAATACCGATAGTAATGACAGGGCTCCGACCGGGCGACAAGATGACTGAGGAGTTTGTTTCTGATCTCGAGTGGGTCGATTCGCGGGACGATGCAAGGCTCCGCTTGATTAAGACACCTCAGCCGTCACCGGAAGAATTTGACTCATCGATAGCAGCCTTGAAGGACAGCGTAGCTAGACACCACATTGCGGAAAGCATTAAACAGCTTTGCTGGCTCGTGCCCGAATATCGCCCCAGTGAAATGATTCTTGAGTCTCTAAAGGAGCAACGATCGATTTCCTTATGAAGCGAACTATCGCTGTTGTCACTTCTTCGCGCGCCGATTATGGCCATTTGTACTGGCCCCTGCGAGATTTGTCAGAGGCGGATTCGGTGGATCTTAGAATCGTGGCCCTTGGGCCTCACCTTTCGCCGGAATTTGGATATACCTTCCAAGAGATGGAAAAGGACGGCTTCACCATCTACGCTAGCGTCGAATGCCTGCTTAGTTCGGACAGCGACATCGGAATGGCAAAAACGATTGGAGTTGCTGTCTTGGGCCTTGCCGATTTATTTGGAGCCATGCGACCCGATCTGCTGCTTTTGATAGCGGATCGATACGAGATGCTGGCGCCGGCTTCCGTTGCTTTGGCTTTGCGAATTCCAATAGCACACATCGAAGGTGGTGAAGTCAGCGAAGGCGCAATTGACGATGCGGTTCGGAATGCTCTGACGAAGATGGCTCACATCCATTTCACCTCAACCCATGCGGCCCGGCAAAGGGTGATCGACATGGGCGAAGAAGAATGGCGCGTCCACCGCACTGGAGCGCCGTCCTTGGATCATCTGCGGCGACGAACTCTTTTGACGCGCGAGGAAGTCGAGTCCCGACTGCATATCGATCTATCGACTCCACCAGTACTTGTCGCCTACCATCCTGTCACCCTCGCTCACGACACAACGGAAGAAGCGAGCGCATTGTTTGCGGCTTTTGAGGAGGTGCCGGAGCAGATGCTTTTTTGTTACCCGAATGCCGACGCCGGGAGTCGCGCACTCATCGAGCGAACCAAATCCTTCCTGGCCTCTCGGGGCCGGGGTGCGCTGTATACCAACCTGGATGCCATCACCTATTGGAGTCTGCTGCGTCAAGTGAAAATGCTGGTGGGGAATTCCAGCAGTGGAATCATGGAGACGGGGTCTTTTGCGCTGCCCACGGTCAATGTCGGAGTGAGGCAGCAAGGCCGGGAACGCGCCAGGAACGTGCTAGACGCGGGTGCAAACAAGGAGTCGATCCTGAAAGCAATGGAAGTCGCAAGAGCGGCCGAATTCCGCGAGTCTCTCTGGGGAATGCTCAATCCTTATGGCGAAGGTCATGCCTCCGAAAACATCGTCCAGGTTCTGACAACCGTGCCGCTGACCCGGGAGCTACTCATCAAGCGCCATGACCCCTTGATGAATTCAGTGGAACTTGCAAGCCTGAACAGTGCATCATGAAAATCCCGCTCTCCGCTCCAGATGTGCAAGAGGAAGAAATCGAGTCGGTTGTTGCCGTCCTTCGGTCTCCGCACTTAAGCCTGGGGCCTAAGCTCGAGGAATTCGAGCACGCCATTGCAGGCTACATTGGCGTCGGAAATGCGATCGGCGTGAGCTCCGGCACAGCGGGCCTGCACCTCTGCGTGCGCGCACTGGGAATTGGCACGGGAGACGAAGTCATTGTTCCTTCATTCGCGTTCATCGCTGTAGCTAACGTGGTCCGCTACGAAAATGCAATTCCGGTCTTTGTCGATATCGAACCCGAGACATTGAATATCGACCCCAGCCGAATTGAGGCCGCCATTACTCCCCGCACAAAGGCCATTCTGGTCGTTCATACCTTTGGTTGCCCAGCAGAATTATCAAAGATTGTGGATATCGCCCGGCGTCATAATCTTTATGTAATTGAGGATGCGTGTGAAGCTCTTGGGGCGGAATACCAGAATCGGAAGGTGGGGAACCAATGCGATGCGGGCGTGTTCGCTTTCTATCCCAATAAGCAGATCACTACGGGCGAAGGAGGAGTCGTTGTCACAGCGAATCCGCGCACGGCTTCGGTGGTTCGGGCGCTGCGTAATCAAGGCCGGGTTAACTCGGACGACTGGCTGCAGCATTCCGAACTCGGGTACAACTACAGATTATCCGAAATGAATTGCGCGCTGGGAATCAGCCAGCTCAAGAGAATTGAAGCGATTCTATCGAGGCGTGAGGAAATCGCACGGAAATACCACGACAAATTGACGAAGAATGAAAATCTACGGCTTCCCCCACTTGCTGTGCCGCTCCGTAGAATCAGTTGGTTCGTGTATGTCGTTCGGCTATCAGGATCTTGGTCTCAACTTCATCGCGATTGGATTGTGAAGGATATGAATCGGCGAGGGATCGCTTGTGGAAGGTATTTTGCGCCCATTCATCTGCAACCAGCGTATCAATTTGCGTCTGTGCGGAGGACCGACCTCAGCGTCACGGAGTATCAGGCATCGCGCTCTCTGGCATTGCCATTTTTTAATCGACTGCACGACGAACAAATCGAGGAGGTTTGCGAGAATTTACGCGAGTCGATTCAACTGGCTGCTTGAATCGTGGCAGTAGACCGACGCTCGTCTAGCCCCAACCCACGTCAGCAAATCCTGTGTCTCGATGTGTGGTAGTGTCAATCGTGCGGCACGGTGTCGAGTCTTCAGGTGCATCACAGGAAGTTCCGCAGCTCGCCCCCTCCACCATGCCAACCGCCATCATCTCGTCCAGAAAATCGGCGACGTCCCGCCGAACCATCTCCGGCTCTACTTCATATTCTTGCGCGAAGGCCATGGCCAGTTGCGTCACCGTTCGCGGCGATCCGAGTAATTTCCAAATCAACGAACCCGGGCTGTCGAGACTGTAGATCGATGCCAGATCGGCCCTGTCGAGGACCGGAATGATCAAAGTTTCTCCCGCAAGCACGCGGGCGACCACCGCCTGCGAGCGAATCAAAGTCTCCTCTCTCAATATCTCTGCCATCGTGTCGTCTCTGCGGTCCAGAATTTCATGCCGAGACCTTCTCTTCAAAAACGGTCGCAGCAGCGTCGTTCCAATTTGAGACTACTGCGAAACCCCGTATAAAACGATCGAACTTGGAGATAGGTATTGGGTTGGTTACTTCCTTCGCTGGTTCGCAATGCGCACAGAACGATGGGGTATGAGGCGACTCCGATGGAGCTTGGACGTAGAACTGCCCTCAAATGAGATTAGGGATTAAGTTGCATCAACGCAGGATGCTCTTTGCCGTAGACAAACGAAATAAAACGCTATTTATTTCTGGATGTGACAACGGCAGCATCGTAGCGAGATGCTCGCTGAAGAGGGATTGACGCTGATTTCTCGACCGTGAAATTGAATATCGTTCGTTCTATCTATCCCCGCACTTCGGAAACCTCCAGACAGAAGCCTCGCTGAAACCTGTTCATGAGGCTGATGACTTCTGGATCGTGAAGGGTGAGTACGAACTCAAAGTTCGAGGATCGGATAACGCCTACGACTGCTCGTTGAAATGCACCCTCTCTCGCTATTGCGTACCTGCTGCAGTCCCATTCAAATACCGACATTTCAGATCACTCTGTTCTACATTTACCCGTTTCCCCGAATGAACTGTATTACGGAATACGGTATAGGGCCTGGGCTCCGAGACTGGTGACCAGCGCTCCACCATTCAGAATCTCCTTTACGGTGCTGTTGGGGATAAAGATAATGTCGTCCGCCTCGAGCGGAATATCCGCCGCTTTGGCCCGCATGAGTTTCTTCAGAGGTACCGGTATTTGTTGCAGCCCGGTCGGCGTGCGGCGCAGCATTTTGGTGCCGCCAATGGCGGCATCGCGCGTTGGCCCTCCTGCTGCCGCCACAATCCGC
>Ga0210400_10001872_pt1 | contig 20398 bp, 17 predicted proteins | sample IncBWH26MmetaG_FD_155456 | JGI IMG/M metagenome (GOLD analysis project Ga0210400, IMG submission 155456) | Forest soil microbial communities from Barre Woods Harvard Forest LTER site, Petersham, Massachusetts, United States - Inc-BW-H-26-M | ecosystem: Environmental > Terrestrial > Soil >...
CGTGGCCAACGCGCCACCCCAGGCCGAGAACTGCTCCTTGTTGGACCACACGATCTTGCCGGTCTTGCCGTCCCAGGCAATGAAGTTGCCCATGTTGGTATCGCCCTTGGGCGGATACATCGCCACCGCGGCACCGACATAGGCCTGACCGGCGGTGTAGGCGACCTTGTACGGCTCATAGTCCATGCAGACATGGTTGGTCGGCACATAGAACAGCTGGGTCTCCGGGCTATAGGCCGCCGGTTGCTCGTCCTTGGTGCCCAGCGCCGCCGGGCAGATGCCCTTCGAGTTGGCGTCTTCGCCGTTGTGCTGCGTCGAATAGGCATCGACCACCAGCGGCCGGCCGTAGGTTTTGGACGACTTGTCCATGTCGACCTTGGTGGCCCAGTTCACCACCGGATCGAACTTTTCGGCGACCAGCAGTTCGCCGGTGGCCCGATCCAGCGTGTAGCCGAAGCCGTTACGGTCAAAATGGGTGAGCAGCTTCCTCGGCTGGCCGCCAATGGTCTGATCGGTCAGGATCATCTCGTTGACGCCGTCGAAGTCCCATTCGTCGTGCGGCGTCATCTGGTAGATCCATTTGACCGCACCGGTATCGAGGTCGCGTGCCCAGATCGACATCGACCAGCGGTTATCACCGGGGCGTTGCACCGGGTTCCAGGTCGAGGGATTGCCCGAGCCGTAATAGACCAGGTTCAACGCGGGATCGTAGGAATACCAGCCCCAGGTGGCGCCGCCGCCGATCTTCCACTGGTCGCCTTCCCAGGTGGACGTCGACGAGTTGGGCCCGACCGGCTTGCCGAGCGACATGGTCTTGACGGGGTCGATCAGCGTGTCGGAGTCAGGTCCTTCCGAGAAGCCGCGCCAGGCCAGCTTGCCGTCCTTGATGTTGTAGGCGCTGACCCAGCCGCGGACGCCGAATTCGCCGCCGGAAACCCCGACCAGAACCTTGTCCTTGTACACGAACGGCGCGTCGGTGCCGGACTGGCCCTTGCCCGCTTCGCCGTCCATCACCGACCAGACCTTGGCGCCGGTCTTGGCGTCGAGCGCGACCAGCGTGGTATCGGCCTGGTGCAGGAAGATCTTGCCATCCGCATAGGCGACGCCACGGTTGACCGTGTCGCAGCACATGATCGGAATGACGTTCGGATCCTGTCGCGGCTCGTATTTCCAGAGGATCTTGCCTTCGTTATTCAGGTCGAGCGCATAGACCGTATTTGGAAACGGTGTATGGACGTACATGGTATCGCCGACCACCAGCGGGCCGCCTTCGTGACCACGCAACACGCCGGTCGAGAACGTCCAGGCTACCTGCAACTTCTTGACGTTCGCCGCGGTGATCTGATTGAGCTTGGAATAACGTGTGTTGGCGTCGTCGCCCTGCTGCATCACCCATTGCTTGGGATCCTTGGCAAGTTTGTCCAACGCCTCATCGGCACGCACAGGAAAACCCTGCACGGCCAGAAGGCCGAAGATCGAAGTCGTAACGACCAGAATTTTTCTCATACGCTTCCTCCCATTTGTGAACGAAGGGATCCGTAAAAACGGTCCACTTTTCAGTTTTGTTGGTCAGTATCCTAGCCAGTTCGGAAATGGGAAACTTGCCCAAGAGGGAAGCGCGTTTGCGCGAAAGCGAAACAAACTAAACTTTTTGACCAGCGACTTTCGCTGATGGCGCGCGCCACCATGCTGCGCAGCATCATCCATTTGCCCACTCCAATGGCCCATCGCACGCGACGACCCACTGGTTGAGGTTTCCCTTGACGGCGCTGCAACTAAGTCGGAGGATTATCAAAGGGATGTCAGTGGAGTACTGCGCTAACCCCGATGATCGTCCTAAATTGAGGTAAAAGTCGCTCCATCATGCCTCGGAGCGTCCTCGCGGCAAGCGGTCATGTTTTTGATCTCGAATCGGTGGCTGGATAATGTCCGACACGGTCCGCTCACTTGACACTTCCGGACTGACACCCAAGAAGCAGATCCAATGTTGGTCAGACGCACTGACCAATCTATGCGGCCGATTCGACATCGATCCGCTGGAGGCTTCGTCATTCGAGGGCCGGATCAACTACACGACGATTTCAAAACTGACGCTCTGTCAAATCGAGGCGAGCCAGCATCGGCTTGCGCATCCCGCCTCGCGCGCGCAACCGGATGCCCATGCGTTCGTCAAAATACTGTTTCAAACTTACGGAATTTCGCATTTCGAACAGGGTGGCCGCCGCATCGAACTAACACCCGGCGACTGTCTCGCCTATGACGTGTCCTGTCCGCACACGATCGTCAGCCCGACGCTGACGCGACATGAGGTCGTCATCGTTCCGAAGGAACTGCTGCAGGAACGCGGCTTTCGTTCAGCGAAGATGTCGGCCTGCAAACTCTCGGCGCGCACCGGCACCGGCCGGATCGCTTATGACTTTGTCCATGCCGCGTTCGACGAAGCGACCAAGCTGTCGCCGAACAACGCGATCGGGGTAGCAGATTCGCTGATCGACCTGTTGCTGTTGCCGCTCCGAGAACCCGACGCGATGTTTCATAGTGTCGGGCCCGAGGCGATGTATATCCGCGCGCAGTATTTCATCCGCGAACATCTACGCGATCCCGATCTATCGATCGACCAGATCTCGGCGGCACTGAACTGCACCAAGCGCTATTTGCATATGTTATTCAGCGACAGGGGCACCACTATCAGTGACTATATCCAGCACGCAAGGTTGCAGAACTGCCGCCACGAGCTAGAGAGCCACGCCGGAAAAACCATCACCGACGTCGCATTCTCGTGGGGCTTTTCGAGTTCTTCGCACTTCAGCCGCGTGTTCCGAAAGTATTTCGGAGTTGTTCCGTCTGCGATTCACAAAGCGCAGCAGAGTGGCCTGTCTCCGGACTTTCCCTGCGAATAGAACTTCGTGCATCGGCGCAACGAGCGCTATCAGCGTTTCACACTTGCCGGCACAGCGATGCCGGACTCGCGGGTACGGCGCCGCGAACCGCGGCGGGATATCGGGCCCCGATCCTCAAGATCCCGCATCCCCTGATCGTTTGACGCCCTTACGGGCGGTCTGGCGCCGGTCCCGGTTTTGAAGTCGTTGACAGGACGCCTGCCACGGCTCGACGCGAGCATTGCCGATCGAGCCGGGCCGATTGTTTGATGCAGCTACTTGCGCGCTGCGCAGGCGTACATGTTGATTTCCATGCCCACCGGCACTTCGACAATTTTAGGAGTCTTCCAGGTCATTCCATCCTCCAAGAAAATTGGCACGAACTCCGCGCCGAGGTTGAAGCTAGGATCACGCCCGCCATCGCGCAAGTGCGGAACACGGGCGTCAGACACCTGCGGACCGAGCCTGACAGCCGACATTTCTCTTCCGGACAAAGCAATTTCGCTCCCGGATAAGGTTCCGATTGCCCTGACGCAACTCTGGTGCAGTCGCGCTCATCAGCGCGTGCGTTGATACACCCTACCGGCTGCGAGCGATGCGAACGATAAACGATGGAAAGAGAGCTACGCTTTTCCCGTACCCACGCCGGCAATGGAGGACGTCAGAGACTTACCCTGAACGCGAAGTATCGCCCGGCGTTACCGGCTGGTCTCCAAAACGCATCAATAAGTTTAGGCGAAGGATCGAAAGCGATCGGCCTCCTGCAGAATTCACATGCTTCGAACGTGCGCAGAATACAAATTCCCGAATTTTCTCCGAAGCATCCTGCAGGCACGCCTTGCTGCTGCGCCGCAGCACGGAAAATGAGACTGAGGTTCAAGCAAGTGGGCATCTAAACGGGCCGGTCGATGCGCACTATTCGCTATCCGCGGAAGTGCGGAGCCTACTTCGAGACGCTGGTTATCCGATGCAAGTCTCGGCGCCGCGAATGTCGACAAAAAGAGCCATGGGAGGGAGTTCTATGCTGAAGGGCAGTTTATGTCTTGCCGCGCTGGCGAGCCTGTTTATGTCGGGCACCGCTTTCGCTCAAGAGAAGATCAAGGTCGGTGTAACGGCGACCTTGGAAGGCACCTATACCGTGCTCGGCGAGGACGGCATGCGCGGCTTTCAGACCGCGCTGAACAAATTCGGCAAGAAGATTGGCGACAAGGAACTGGAATTCGTCGTTGCCTCCACCGACGCGACGCCCGATTCCGCAGTGCGCGCCGTTCGCAAACTGATCGAGCAGGACAAGGTACAAATCCTGCTTTCGCCGCTGTCAGGCGACGAAGGGATTGCGGTAAAGAATTTCGCCAAGACGCACCCGGAACTGACGTTCATCAACGCCGCGTCGGGCGCGCAGGAAACCACCTACGTCGATCCAGCGCCAAACTTTTTCCGCTACAACATGGACGGCGCCCAGTGGCAGGTCGGCTTGGGCAAATATGCCTATGAGACCAAGGGCTATCGGAAGATCGCCACCGTGGGCGAGGACTACTCGTTCATTTACACCCAGGTTTTCGGGCTCGTGCTCGAATTCTGCGGTGCCGGCGGTCAGATCACCAACCGGCAATGGGTCCCGCTCGGAACCAAGGACTTTGCCTCGGTCATCGCCGCGTTGCCCGACGACGTCGATGCGGTTTATCTGGGGCTTGGCGGCGCGGACGCGGTCAACTTCCTCAATCAATACCAGCAGGCGGGCGGCAAGGCGCATCTGCTCGGCGGCTCGATCATGGTCGACCAGACCATCCTTTCGGCCAAAGGCAATGCCAAGAACGCGCTGACCGGCACGATCGCTGCCAGCGGCCAAGCCGACACCTGGGAAGACCCGGGCTGGCAAGCCTTCGTGAAAGACTATCAGGCCGCGTTCCCGCCGGAGAAACGCTTCCCCAGCCCCTCCCTGCTCGCGACCAATTACTATGGCTCGACGATGGCGTTGATCCTCGCGTTGAGGCAGGTGAATGGCGATCTCTCTGACAATCAGTCCAAGCTGAAGGCTGCGCTCAGAGCCATTGAAATCGATGCACCCAACGGAAAGATAAAGCTCGACTCCAATCGCCAGGCGATCGGTACCAATTTCGTCACCGAAGTCGTCGACGACGGCAAGGGCGCATTGTTCAGCAAGGTCGTGAAGGTGATACCGAACGTGAACCAGACGCTCGGCTATGACCCGGCCGTATTCGCCAAGATCGGGCTGCCGAGCCGTACGGTTCCCGAGTGCAAGAAGTACTGAAACAAACCGGGCGGCTGGCGCCTTCGGCGTCGGCCGCATGGCCAAACCCGGAGGTTCGAACGCCCGCCCGAACGCGCACTTGCTTTCTCCCTGCGAATGATCAACCTTATAAAAAACAAGCCTTATAAAAAAATAAGACACAATTCGCGGGAGGAATGCATGAGCCGGGCTCTTGCTGTCTTTCACGGCCATTTTGGCCGCGCGACAGTTTATCAGCTCAACCGACCCTTCAACGTGCATGCGCATCGCGAAGGGCACCTGATTTTCCATGTCGGCGGCACGCCGGCTTGCGTGGAAGTACTCGATCAGCCGCAATCGGTTCGCGAAGATACCGTCGTCGCGGTTAATCCTTGGGAGCCGCACAATTTCCTGCCGAAGGATTTGGCAGGAGGTGCGCTCTTCCTGGTTCTCTACGTCAACGCCGAGTGGTTCGCCGGAGTCCGTGGCCTGCGCTTCGGGTGCACGACATTCCATCGCACCGCGACATTGGACCGCAATGTGCGGCAGGCGACGGCAATGATTTGCGGCGCGCCCTCGCTCAAATGCCTCGACGGAGAGTTGCGCAGCCTGATCGACGCTTGTCACGAGGAGAGCTGGCGCCAGGCGGATGCCGCGCCGGACGGTCACAGTGGCGCAGCCGTCACCGATTTTCGCGTGCGCAAGTCGATCAAACTGCTGGCTGAATCCGCGGGCGCCGAGATCGAGTTCGATGCCATCGCGCGCGAGGCAGGGCTTTCGCGCCCCCATTTCTACAAACTTTTCCGCACCCAGACCGGCGTCACGCCGCACCTTTATGTCAACACGCTCTTGATGGAAAGAGCGCTGGATTCGCTGGTGGCCACCGAGGCGTCAATGGCCGATATCGGCTTCGATCTCGGCTTTTCGTCGCAGAGTGCGTTCACGCACTTCTTCGCGAATAACGTCGGGATGGCGCCAACGGACTATCGGCGCGCCGCCAAGGTCCTCAGAGCCTGACCGTCAGGCCGGCGCGCGAAAGGATACTGGCGATCAAGTCGCGGTCGCACGGACCGCTAGGATGAGGGCAGACGCAGACGGCGAATGACCGTCGCGCTAGGGAGGACACAGGCCGGCATGGCGTCGAGAGTTCTAGCCCATCATCGCGCACCATCGAGCGCAGGCTGGCCGTTTGCCTGTGTTCCGGCACCGTTGCGACGGGGGTGGCGCCCATGACAAGATTCGTCGAGCGTCATCCGATATGGGCCTTCGTCATCCTGATCGCGGTCGCGGCGGTATTGTGGTTGGTTTTTGCGACCTGGCCGCAAGGGCTGGAGGACGCTTTCGGCAGGAAGAAGGTGTTCCTTAGCGCGGTGTTCAACGGCATCACGCTCGGCGGGCTGTACTTTCTGGTGGCGAGCGGCTTCACCCTGATCTTCGGGCTGATGCGCAATGTCAATCTCGCGCATGGCTCGCTTTATTTGTTCGGCGGCTACATCGGTTACGCCGTGAGTGTCGCGACCGGCTCCTGGCTGCTGAGTTTCTTCGCCGCCTTCATCGTCGTCGCGCTGGTCGGCGTCGCCATGCAGATCCTCGTCTTCCGCCGTATCGAGGGTCAGGACCTGCGCCAGACCCTGGTGACGATCGGGCTCTCGATCGTGTTTGCGGACCTGATGCTGTGGGCCTTCGGCGGCGACTTCTATCAGATCCAGACCCCGCACGCGCTGGTCGGCCCGATCGAATTGCCGTTCGTCACCGCCGTGAAATCTTCCGGCGAGGCGGTCTATCTGCAATACCCGATGGTGCGCCTGGTGATCTTCGCAGCCTCCGTCTTCATCGGCGTTGCCATGTGGCTTGCGCTCAATCGCACCCGCATCGGCATGATCGTGCGCGCCGGGGTCGATGATCGCGACATCCTGGCGGCGATGGGCGTACCCATTCAACTGGTATTCGTCCTGGTGTTCGGGCTCGGCGCCGGTCTCGCCGGCATGGCGGGCGTGGTCGGCGCCACGTTTCAGTCGATCTCGCCCGGCGAAGACATCCGCTTCCTGCTTGCGTCCCTCGTTGTCGTCATCATCGGTGGCATGGGATCGATCCCCGGGGCTGCACTGGGCGCGCTGATCGTCGGCCTCGCCGAGCAGCTTGGCTCGGTCTACATCCCGACCTACGCCATCGTGGTGACCTTCCTGATCATGGTGCTCGTGCTGGCCGTTCGGCCGCAGGGCCTGCTGGCGGGCCGCTAGCCATGTCGATCACGCAGGAAGCGCCACGACTTCAGCCCGAACCGGCCGCGACGGCGCCTTTGGGCGGTTTTGCCCCGGCGGATTTCGGTCATCCCGCCGCCTGGGCGGTCGCCTTCCTCCTGGTCATCATGCCGCTGATCGCCAACGGCTTCTTCATCATCGAGATTTTTGGCACCACCCTCATTCTCGGCATCGTGGCATTGAGTCTGATGTTCCTGGCCGGCTATGGCGGCATGGTCAGCCTGATGCAACTGACGATCGCAGGCCTGGCCGGCTACATGACGGCGGTGCTCGGCGCCAGCGGCAACGCCAATATCAGCCTCGGATGGCCGTGGTGGCTCGCAACTCCGATGGCGATCGCTCTGGCGACGCTGTTCGGCACCATCGGCGGGGCGCTCGCGGTACGCACCGAGGGCATTTATACCATCATGATCACGCTGGCGATCGCCTCGGCATTTTACTACTTCACCAACCAGAACTGGGTCATCTTCAACGGCCACACCGGCATCAACAGCATCGTCACGCCGCATTTCTGGGGCGTCGACTGGCGCGCGGATATCCCCTTCTATTATGTGATCCTCGCAGTCGCAGCACTCTGCTACGGCACGGTCAGCTATCTGTCGCGCGCGCCATTCGGTCTGGCCCTGCAAGGGGTGCGCGACAATCCGCGCCGCATGGCCGCGCTCGGATTCAACGTCAATGCCCACCGTGTCGCCGCCTATGCGTTTGCCTCGTTTTTGGCGGCGCTCGGCGGCGTGTTGCAAGTCTGGAACTACCGGCAGATCTCGCCGGGTTCGGTCGGGGTCGAGCGGGCGATCGACATTCTCATCATCGCCGTCGTCGGTGGCATCACCCGTCCGATCGGTCCCTTCATCGGCGCCTTGATCTTTGTCCTGCTGCGCACCTTCACGCTGGATTTTCTCGTTGCAGTCGGTCTCGACGGCAATCGCTTCCGTCTGTTGATCGGCCTGGGTTTCCTGATCATCGTGCTGTTCTCCCCGGACGGCATCGTAGGACTCTGGGAACGCTGGCGCAGCCGGAATGAAGCGGCACCGGCGCGGCCCGGCGGAGACCGCGGCCATGGATAGCGTCGCACAGCGTCTTTCGACGGTCGGCGTGGGCGCCGCGCTCGAATTGCGCGGCGTGACGCGGCTGTTCGGCGCGCTGGCGGCACTGACAGACGTGACGCTGACAGTGCGACCTGGGGAACGTCGCGCGGTGCTCGGCTCCAACGGCGCCGGTAAAACTACGCTGTTCAACTGCATCACCGGCGATTTTCCGCCGACGTCAGGCACCATCCGCTTTTTCGGCGAAGACGTAACCAGCTTTCCACCGTATGAACGCATCCGCCGCGGTCTTCGGCGCACCTATCAGATTTCCGCACTATTTCCGGGGTTGACCGTTTACGACAACGTCTACCTCGCCTGCTGTGGCGTCTCGCGTAACCGTTTCTCGCCATTTCGGCCGCGCGGCAACGACGTGCTGCTGCAATCGGCCGACGATCTGGTCCAAGCCGTCCACTTGACCGCGGTGAAGGAGCGCCGGGTCGCCGAACTCGCTTATGGCCAGCAGCGTCAGCTTGAAATCGCCCTCGCGCTTGCCGGCGCGCCGCGCTTCATCCTGTTCGACGAACCGGCCGCCGGCCTGTCACCGACCGAGCGCGGCGAACTGGTACAGATCCTGACCGCGCTACCCGGTCATATCGGCTACATCATCATCGAGCACGACATGGACGTGGCGCTACGCGTCGTCGAGAGCGTGACGATGATGCACAACGGCCGCATCTTCAAGGAAGGTCCGCCGCAGGCAATCGAGTCCGACCCCGAGGTTCAGGAGCTTTATCTGGGAAGCGGCCATGATCCTGGAGGACGATATGGCTGATGCGCGCCGCGCCGCACCGATCCTCGAGGTCAGGGGCCTCAACGTCTATTACGGTCGCTCCCATGCGCTACAGGGCGTCGACCTGACGCTGGATTCCGGCGTGCTGTCCGTCGTCGGCCGCAATGGCATGGGCAAGACCACGCTCTGCAAGACCCTCATGGGGCTCGTACGCGCGACCGGCGGTTCCGCCCGCATGGCCGGCGAGGATCTGCTGTCGCGCCAACCGGCGCAGGTCGCCAGACTCGGCGTCGGCTACGTGCCGCAGGGCCGGCGGCTGTGGCGCTCGCTCACCGTCGACGAGCATCTGCGGATGATCGCGGGGCTGCGGCGCGGCGCCTGGACCGTCGAGCGTATCTACGACACCTTCCCACGGCTGGCCGAGCGCAAGAACAATGGCGGCGCCGAGCTTTCCGGCGGTGAGCAGCAGATGCTGGCGATCGCGCGCGCGCTGGTGACCAACCCGCGTCTCCTCATCATGGACGAGCCGACCGAAGGACTTGCGCCCGTCATCGTTGCCCAGGTCGAAGACATGCTGGTGCGGCTCGGGGAGGAAGGCGACATCGCCGTTCTGGTGATCGAGCAGAACATCGGGGTCGCGACGGCGGTATCCAAGAATGTCGCGATCATGGTCAACGGCCGTGTCAATCGGCTGATCGAATCCGCGCGACTTGCCTCCGACCGCGACCTGCAACAGCGCCTGCTCGGCGTCGGACGCCATGCCGACGCCGGGCCCGAGATCAACGCCGAGACGAATGACGGCGTTGCGGCCAGCCCGGCCTCCGCGCGTCCACAGAGCCTGGCGCCGCAGCGGGTCTATCTTTCCAATCCGACGCCACCGACCCGCTGGTCGCAGCCGACGCCGATCGCGCGCATCGAGGCCGGCGCACGCACGCTTTCAGCCGGGGTGTTGCGGTTCGAAGAGGCCGCGCGACCACGACGCGACGCTGCGGCAGTGCGAAGCTCCGGACCGCCGACCGTGCTCGTGGCCGGCACACTGGATACCAAGGGCGAGGAACTTAGATTCATCCGCGACATCGTGGCCGGCAGCGGCTTGCGTGTGCGCCTCGTCGACGTCTCCACCAGCGGCAAGCTCTCGTCCTGCGACGTCTCGGCCCAGGAAATTGCGCTTAACCACGCGCGCGGTGGCAGCGCCGTGTTCGGTTCGGACCGCGGCGCCTCGGTGACCGCGATGGCGGAGGCCTTCTCCAATTGGCTGCGCCGCCAGGCTGATATCGTTGGCGTTATTTCCGCCGGCGGGTCGGGCGGCGCTTCGCTGGTGGCGCCAGCCATGCGCGCGCTGCCGATCGGCGTGCCCAAGCTCATCATCTCGTCGATCGCCTCGGGCGACGTCGCGCCCTATGTCGGACCCGCTGACATCACCATGATGTACTCTGTCACCGACGTGCAGGGGCTGAACTCGATCTCGCGCCAGGTGCTCGCCAACGGCGCCAATGCCCTCGTCGGCATGGTGAAAGCCCGGCGCGACGCCGCCCGCGCGGGAAGCGCACGCGAAGCGAGTGCCAATCCGCCGTCGATTGGCCTGACCATGTTCGGCGTCACGACACCAGCCGTGCAGCAGATCGCGGCAGCGTTGCGCGACGATTTTGAATGTCTCGTTTTCCATGCCACCGGCATCGGCGGCCGCTCGATGGAGAAGCTGGTCGATTCCGGTCTGCTGGCGGCGGTGATCGACCTCACCACCACTGAAATATGCGATCTCTTGATGGGCGGCGTGTTCCCGGCGACCGAGGACCGGTTCGGCGCCATCATTCGCACCCGCCTCCCCTATGTCGGCTCGGTCGGCGCGCTCGACATGGTCAATTTCGGAGCGCCGGAGACTATTCCCGAGCGCTACCGGATCCGCAAGTTGCACGTTCACAATCCGCAGGTCACGCTGATGCGCACCAGCGCCGAGGAGAACGAGCGCATGGGGCGCTGGATCGGCGAGCGCCTCAATGCGATGGACGGACCGGTCCGGTTTTTTCTGCCCGAAGGCGGCGTCTCCGCACTCGACGCACCGGGACAACCCTTCTGGGATCCCGAAGCCGACGCCGCGCTATTCCGCGCGCTCGACCGAACGGTGCGCCAGACCAGCAACCGGCAACTGATCCGGCTCAGGCGCAACATCAACGAGCCCGAATTTACCGCGGCGATCGTCACGGCCTTCCGCACGCTGATCGGACGGCCGGGCACGCGCCGGCGCGTGACGAGGTGATCGATGTCCAGATTTGAACGCGCTGACATCCTCCAGAAATTCCGCGCCATGGTCGTACGCGGCGAACCGATCGTCGGCGGCGGCGCTGGAACCGGGCTTTCCGCCAAATGCGAGGAAGCCGGCGGCATCGACCTGATCGTGATCTACAATTCGGGCCGCTACCGGATGGCCGGGCGCGGCTCGCTCGCAGGATTGATGCCTTACGGCGACGCCAATGCGATTGTGGTCGAAATGGCCGGCGAAGTCCTGCCCGTCGTCAGGAACACGCCGGTGCTGGCGGGCGTCAATGGCACCGATCCCTTTCGCGACATGGACATTTTCCTCGATCAACTGAAGGCGCTCGGTTTTGCGGGCGTCCAGAATTTCCCGACGGTTGGCCTGATTGACGGCGTGTTCCGCGCCAACCTCGAAGAGACCGGCATGTCCTACGCGCTGGAAGTCGAGATGATCGCCAAGGCGCGCGCCAAGGATATGCTGACAACCCCTTATGTGTTCAATGCCGCCGACGCCAAAGCGATGGCGCAGGCCGGCGCAGACATCGTGGTTTGCCATCTCGGCCTGACCACCGGCGGCGCGATCGGCGCGCAGACCGCGCTGACACTTCAGGATTGCCCGGCGCGCATCGACCAATGGGCGGCGGCGGCCCTCGACGTCAATCCGGACATTCTGATCTTGGCGCATGGCGGCCCGGTGGCCGAACCGGCGGACGCCGCCTTCATCATGAAACACGCCCGCAAATGTCACGGCTTCTACGGAGCCTCCTCGATGGAGCGGCTTCCGGTGGAGCGGGCGCTGACGCAACAAGTTCGACAATTCAAGGCGATCGGCGAGCATTCAGCGCCGGTTACGGGAGGTTGACATCATGTCTGGCATTTTTGTTGGCGAATTGATCCTATGGCTGATCGTCGCGCTGATCGTGATCGTCGTGGCGGTCTACGTCGTGAACTGGCTCTATCACCGCTCCTCCAAGGAAGTGTCGTTCGTGCGCACCGGCTTCCTCGGCGAACAGGTGGTGATCAACGGCGGCGCCTTCGTACTGCCCTTCATTCACGACTTCACCCCGGTCAATATGAACGTCCTGCCGATGCCGATCATTCGGTCGAAGCAGGACGCCGTCATCACCCGCGATCGCATGCGCATCGACATCGAGGCCGATTTCTATGTCCGCGTGCAGCCGACGCGCGAAGCGGTCTCGATCGCCGCGGCGACGCTTGGCCGGCGCACCCTGGAACCCGAAAAACTGCATACCTTGCTTTCCGGTAAATTCGTTTCCGCGATGCGTGCGGTCGCCTCCGAGATGACCATGGAGCAGATGCACGAGAAGCGCGGCGAATACGTCGCGCGGGTCAAGGCTGAGGCCGCGGAGGCGCTGGCACAGAACGGCCTTGAACTTGAATCGGTGGCGATCACCGACCTCGACCAGACCGACCTCGAATTCTTCAACCCATCGAACCGCTTCGACGCGGAAGGCCTGACCCAGTTGATGGAGGACATCGAGGCCAAGCGCAAGCTGCGCAACGACATCGAACAGGATTCGATGATCAAGATCCGCACCCGCAACCTCGAAGCCGAACGCCAGGCTCTCGACATCGAGCGCGAAAGCGAGACCGCTCGCCTCGAGCAGGAGCGCGACATCGAGGTCCGCCGCGCCCTCCAACGGACCGAGGTAGCGCGCGAACGCGCGTTGCGCGAGACCGAAGCCGAACAGGCGCAGATCGAGGCGCGCCAGACCATCGAGAAGGCTCGCATCGCCAACGAGCAGGGAATTGCCGAAGCCCGCATCGCTTCGGAGCGCGAAACCCGTCAGAAGGAGATCGAACGCACCCAGGCGGTTGAAGCCAAGGAGATCCTGGCGCGCGAGGAAATTGAAAAGGCGCGCATCGCCAACCAACGCTCGGTCGACACGGCTCGCATCGCCTCGGAACGCGAGGTGCGGCAGAAGGAAATCGAGCGTGCCCGCACCGTCGAGGAAGCCGAGATCCAGGCGCGCGAATACATCGAGAAAGCCCGCATTCAGCAGGACCGCGTCGTCACCGACGCCCGTATCGCCAATGAGGAGGAGACGCGCCGGCGCGAGATCGAACGCACCCGCGCGGTGGAAGCAGCCGAGATTTCCGCCAAGGAAGCCACCGAGAAGGCGCGTATCGCGCAGACGACCATCGTCAATGCCGAACGGATCGCCTCGGACGAGCAGACCCGTTCGCTCGAGATCCAGCAGGTCCGCGCGATTCAGGAGGCCGAAATCGCCGCGCAGCAGGCGGTGGAAGCTGCCCGCATCGCGCGCGAGCGCGTCCTCGCCTCGAGCCGGATCGCCGCCGAGCAGAGCACCCGCAAACTGGAGATCGACCGCAATCAGGCGCTCGAGGTCGCCGGTATCGCCGCGCGTGAAGCGACCGAAAGCAGCCGCATCGCCCAGGAGGAACGCGTCCGTGCGCTCGAAATCGCGCGCAACCGCGCCGTCGAGGAAGCCGACATCGCGTCGCGTGAGGCCATCGAGGCGGCTCGGATCGCGCAGGAAAAGAAAGTCGCCCTCGCCCGCATTATGAGCGACCAGGAGACCAAGGAGCAGGACATCGAGCGCGCGGAATCGATCGAGGCCGCCGAACTGCGACGGCGCGACAGCATCGAACGTCAGCGCATCAGCGTCGAACTTTCGCTCGAGGCCGAGCGCATTGCCTCCAGCAGAACGCGCGAGGTCCTCAATATCGACCAGAAGCGGGCGGTCGAACTCGCCGACGAGGAGCGGGTCATCGCGCTGTCGGCGAAACGCTCCGAGCGCATCGACGCCGACCGCCAGGTCAAACAGGCCGAGATTATCGCCCGCCGCGATGTCGAGACGGTCGAAGTATCGCGGGAACAGGCCCTCGAAGCGGCCCGGCTGGAGCGTCGCCGCGTGATCGAGCAGCTCGAAGTCGCGCGCGTGCAGTCCTTGCAGGAAGCGGAGATCGCCGCAAACGAGGAAGTCCAGCGCGCCCGCATCGCGTCGGATCGCGGCCTTGACGAGGCCCGCATCGGGCGCGAGCGGGATCTGCGCAAGCTGGAGGTCAATCGCGAGAAGGAGGTCGAGACGGTCCTGATGGAGAAGGCGATTGCTCTCTATCAGAAGTCGCTCGAGCATTCGGCCGCGCAGGCGGAAGCCGAGAACGCCAAGGCGCGCGCGACCGAGGCGGCCGAGCGCGTCATCACCGTGCGCGACAGCGAGATCGCCAAGCGCCGCAAGACCATTGAGGTCCTCATTGCCGAGAAGGAAGCCGAAGAGACACGCATCGGCGCAGAGGCCGAACGGGTGCGCGCTGCGGTCGAAGCCGAGGCGCAAAAGCTGCTCAACGAAGCCGAGAACGTGCTCACCGATCAGGCGCGCTACTCGCTGTTCCGCCGCAAGCTGCTTGACCGCATCGAGGGCATCGTGCGCGAGAGCGTGAGGCCGATGGAGAAGATCGAGGGCATCCGCATCCTGCATGTCGACGGACTTGCCGGCGGTAACGGCGGCAATGGCAACGGCAGCGCACGCAGCGCAACCGACGAAGTGATCGATTCGGCGCTACGCTACCGCGTCCAGGCGCCGCTGATCGATTCAATCCTCGCCGACATCGGCGTCGAGGGCGGCAGCCTGTCGAAGCTGCCGGGCCTGATCCGCGAAGCCCGCGACATGCAAGGCATCCGCAAGGACACCGCGACGAAAAAGGAGAGTGAAGCGAAACCGGCCGCTGCGCCGACCGCCGATGCCCCCGATGCCCCCCCGGGAGAGCCTCGGCCTTCCCGCCCCGGCAAGAAGAACTGAGGACGCGCCATGGCTCGGGTCTATGTTTCGACCGTCGTCAACGTCCGCAACGATCGGGTCTGGGCCCGCCTGCGCGATTTCAACGGCCTGCCCAACTGGCACCCGGCGATCGCCGAGAGCCGCATCGAGGGCGGCGAGCCCTCGGACAAGATCGGCTGCGTGCGCGATTTCACCTTGCGTAACGGCGACCGCATTCGGGAAAAGCTGCTCGGCCTCTCCGACTACGAAATGTACTGCACCTATTCGATTCTGGAATCGCCGATGGGCGTCGAGAATTACGTTGCGACCTTGCGCCTGACCCCGGTCACCGACGGCGACAAGACCTTCCTGGAATGGTCGGCCGAATTCGACTGCGCGCCCGAGCGCGAGGCCGAACTCGTCAACTCGATCGGAACCGGCGTATTTCAGGGCGGCTTCGATGCGCTGAAGCGCGTGTTCGGAGGCTGACGCCGTGCCGCACATCCTCAAGAGCACGATCCTCGACGCGCCGACCGGCGCGGTCTGGGACGTACTGCGCGATTTCAACGGCCACGACCGCTGGCATCCCGCGGTCGCGACCAGCACGATCGAGCGCGCCCAGGCCGCCGATCGGGTCGGCTGCGTGCGCCGGTTCAAACTCAAGGACGGCTCCGAACTGCGCGAGCAATTGCTCGCGCTTTCCGATCTTGAACAGACTTTCAGCTATTGCCTGCTCGATACGCCGATTCCGATGTTCAACTACGTCGCCCATGTCCGCCTACTGCCGGTGACTGACGGTGACCGGACGTTCTGGCATTGGGAGTCGCGTTTCAGCACCCGGCCCGCTGAAGCCGCCGAAATCACAAAAATGGTCAGCGAACAGATCTACCAGGCCGGATTCGACGCGATCCGGCGCCATCTCGCGGAGGCCGCATGACAACGGAGGCACAATCATGCCCGTCACGGTGAAGACCTTCGCAACGTCTGGAGAAGCCGCGGCCGCGCTGTCGTCGGAGCGCGACGCACGCTATCTCGGCGGTGGCACGCTGGTAATGCGCGCGCTCAACGAAGGCGATATCTCGGTCTCGACGATTGTGCGGGCGACCGATCGCGCCCTGACGCACCTTGATATCGCCGGCCCCCGCATCACGATCGGTGCCGGCGTCACCTTCGCGCGCGTGCTTGCCGAGCAAGAGCTTGCCTTTCTCCACCCTGTCGCCGGCTCAATCGGCGGGCCGGCCGTGCGCAACATGGGCACGATCGGCGGCAATCTGTTCGCGCCAAATCCGTTCGGCGATTTCACCGTCGCCCTGCTCGCACTTGATGCGACCGTTGCGGTGCAAAGCGGCTATGGCGCGCGCGACGTACCGATCGAGGAGTTCCTTGCCGGGCGGGCCCGGCTGCAGGGTGGCCTCGTGCTTGCAGTCTCCTTGCGGCGTCCCTCGGACACGGATGCGTTCCGGTATCGCAAGATTGCGCGCATCAGGCCAAAGGGCGGCTCGGTGGTGACCCTCGCCGCGCACCTTCCGATCAGCGGCGGCCGAACCGTCGGCGCGCGTATTGCGCTTGGCGCGATGGCGGCGACGCCGGTACGCGCCAAGGCAGCCGAGCGCGCGATCGAAGGACGCGCGCTGGATGCCGCGGGCATCGCCGCCGCGGTCGCAGCCGTAACCGAAGGGACTTCGCCGGTCGACGATTCGCTCGCCAGCGCCTGGTATCGGCGCGAGGTTGTCGGCGTCCATCTGCGCCGCCTGCTCAGCGGCCAGCAATAGGAAGCGCAAGGAAATATCGATGGCCAAGACCGCCCTGCAATTTCGTCACAACGGCCGCGACGTCGCCGTCTTCGTCGATGGCGCCGTCAATCTGCTGACCACCCTGCGCGAACTGATCGGCGACATGACCCCCAAGTTCGGTTGCGGCCAGGGCGGCTGTGGCGCCTGCACAGTGCTGATCGACGGCGAAGCGCACCTCGCCTGCCTGACGCTGGCGGAGACCGTTGAAGGCCGCTCGGTACAAACGCTCGATGGCCTCAAGGATGGTCCGAATCTTCACCCGTTGCAGCGCGCCTTCATGGAGCATTTCGCGGCGCAATGCGGCTATTGCACACCGGGCATGCTGATGGCGGCAAAAGCCCTGCTCGACCATAACCCCTCTCCTACCCGCGAAGAGGTCGTCAACGCGATCGCGGGCAACATCTGCCGCTGCACCGGATATGAACCCATCATCAACGCCGTGCTCGCCGCCGCCTCGGGCGGCCGCGCGCGCGCCTGAGGAACCGCCATGCTGGAACTGCGCAAGGACATTTTCGCCGACGAGCGTGACGACAACCTCAAGGAGATCGGCAAGGGCACCCAGCGCCAGGACATGCTCGGTCACGTCACCGGCACCTCAACTTATTTCAACGACCACAAGCTGCAGGGCATGCTGCATCTGAAGATCCTGCGCAGCCCGCACCCCCACGCGCGTATCCGCCGTATCGATACGGTCGAGGCCGAGCGTAACCCCGGCGTACGCCGGATCATCCGCGGGGCGGACGTGCCGCATAATCTCAACACCCTTCTCAGCCTGATCAATTTCGGCAAGGACGACGAGCCGACGCTCGCGGTCGACAAGGTGCGCTACAAGGGCGAGCCGGTGGTGGCTGTTGTCGCCGACAGCGAGCGGGAGGCCTCCGAGGCTATCGCAAAGATCCACGTCGATTATGAGCCGCTGCCCGCAGTGTTCGACGTCGAGGAAGCGCTGAAGGCCGGCGCGCCGGTCGTCAACGAAACCTACCCGAAGAACACGTTTACCTATCACGACGTCTATGATCATCAAAAACTGCGGTTCGGCGACGTCGAGCGCGGCTTTGCAAGCGCCGACCACGTGATCGAGCAGCGCTACCAGATGTCGCCGATCGAGCATGCACCGACCGAAACCAACGGCTCGATCGCAGCCCCCGATACCAACGGACGTTATGTCGTCTATACCTCGACGCAGGCGCTGTTCTTCTCGCTCGACACCTGCGCGAAAATTCTCGATGTACCTTCCAACACCTTTCATTTCATCGGCGGTACCGTGGGCGGCGGCTTCGGCGGCAAGGTCGATACCTTAACGGAACCGCTTGCCATCCTCGGCGCGATGCTGACCGGCCGGCCGGTACGTTATATCTTCGGCCGCGAAGAGGAGATGCAATATGGTCCGCCGCGTGGCGCAGAGCGCATTTACCTGAAGGACGGCGTCGCGCGCGACGGCCGCATCGTCGCGCGCAAGGTACGCGCCTATTTCGATAGCGGCGCCTATACGCGATTGTCGAGCTACGCCGCGGTCAAGTGTGCGGCGCATCTACCCGGGCCATATACGATCCCCAACGTTTATGGCGACATCTATTGCGTCTTCACCAATCGCACGCCGGCAACCGCGATGCGCGGCTTCGGCGTCACCGCGATGGATTTCGCCATCGAATGCCAGATGGACAAGCTTGCCCATCTCGTGGGCATGGATCCGATGGAGTTCCGCATCCTCAACGCCTATCGCGACGGCGATATGAAGGCGCATCGCCGCGAAGCCAAGAACACGGCTCTGATTGAATGCGTGCAGGTGGCCGCCGAGAAGTCGAAATGGCCGTTGCGCGAGGAATTCAAGCGCATGTCTTCACGCCAGGACGGTGGCGGCGCTCGCGCTGCGGTTCCGGCGACGGCACCCGATCCATTCGCGCCGGCGCGTCCCGCCGCGCAGCAACGCACGCCGTACGATCGCGCACCGCAGCCGGCCGCCCAAGCCCTCCCACCACACCCACCACACCCACCGGCGCCCTCCCCGGTTTCACCGCCGCCCGCGCCGCAGCAGCCCTCGCACGGCGCGATGCGGTTTTCTTCCGTGTTTGGTTCGAGGAGGCGCTGATCATGACCCGGCATCGCGGACGCGGCATCGCGTCGATCAATTATCCCATCGGCATGAATCTCGGCGGCGATCCCAGTCAGGCGCTGGTGCATTCCAATCCGAGCGGCAAGTTCACGGTATCACTTTCCTCGATCGATCTCGGTCAGGGCATGAAGTCGGTGACCCGCCAGATCTGCGCCGAGACACTCGGCGTGCCGGTCGAGGATGTCTATGTCGACACCGCCGATTCCGACACCGGGCCGCATTGCATGGGAAGTTTCGCGTCGCGCGGCACCCATCGCGTCGGCAACGCGGTAATGTCGGCCGCAAAGGAAGCGCGCGGCGTGATGATGGAGGCAGCGGCCGAGGAACTCGAGGTCAACGCCGCCGATCTCGAAACCGACGGCCGCGGTAATATTCACGTCAAGGGCGCGCCGCATCGATCGATCTCGACCAAGGACGTGGCGATCGCCGCGCAGTTCAAGCAAGGCAAGACCATCTCCGGGCGCGGCATCTTCCTGGTGCCGCTCTCCGCCGTCGATCCGGAGACCGGCGAAATGTCGCCGGCGACCTGCTACGCGCACGCCTGCCTGGTCGCCGAGGTTGAGGTGGACGACGAGACCGGCGAAGTGGCGATGGTGCGCATGGACAGCGCCTATGAACTAGGCCGGGCGCTCAATCCACGCCTCGTCGAACAGCAACTCGTCGGCGGTGCCTGGATGGGCGTCAGTCACGCGCTGTATGAGACCACAGAACCCTATTATCCCGAGGCGGCCACGGCCCGCGCGACTTTGTCGAATATCTGATGCCGGGCCCTGGGGACATCTGCCCGCACGACATCGCGGTCCTGGAGCGCCCCGCGGCGGATGGTCCGTTCGGCGCCAAGGGCCCGGGCGAGATGTGCGCCAACCCCGTGATGCCCGCCGTAGCCAATGCGATCTTCAATGCAGTTGGCGTGCGCGTCGACGAATTGCCGATCACGCCGGAAAAAGTACTGCGCGCGATCAAGGCGCAGGGCGGTGCGCGGCCGCAGGCACGGCGCTGATGGCGGTTCGCGGAACCATTGGCGGCATCGACAGCCCTGAGGCGCTGGAGAAGGCGTTGCGCGCAGCCTACTACCTCGCCGACGACGGCATCGCGACGGCGGCCTATTTGGCGCTCGCGCTCGGTAAGCCGCTGCTGCTCGAGGGTGCTCCCGGCGTCGGCAAGACCGAAGCGGCCAAAGCAATCGCTGCGATCCTGGGGCGCCGGCTGATACGTCTGCAATGCTATGAAGGCATCGATGCCTCCGCCGCACTCTATGAGTGGAACTACCCACGGCAGATGCTGGCGATCCGCCAGGCCGGCGACGAG
>Ga0210400_10001873_pt1 | contig 20375 bp, 22 predicted proteins | sample IncBWH26MmetaG_FD_155456 | JGI IMG/M metagenome (GOLD analysis project Ga0210400, IMG submission 155456) | Forest soil microbial communities from Barre Woods Harvard Forest LTER site, Petersham, Massachusetts, United States - Inc-BW-H-26-M | ecosystem: Environmental > Terrestrial > Soil >...
GATGTCGGCGGTGCCGTCTTGATGCCAGTAGCCGTTGGCGTAGTACTGGTAAAAGCGGGAGCGGGACAGGGCTAGCGCCATTTGTCCGCTCAGCACCTGGCAACCAGCTGTGGGGATGCTGAGGCCGGAGTTGTTGTTGCCGTTGTCGTCGTCGCGCGCCGGATAGGGGAAATTGAGGGAGATGCCCCCGAGGGCGTTCACCGCGTCCTGGACGCCCAGGAAGTTGATGACGATGTAGTGGCTGATGGGAATGCCGAACGTGTTCTCGATGGTCTTGATCAGCCCATCGGGGCCGTTGTTGTAGGCCGAGTTGATCTTGTTGTCGGTGGACAGGCCCGTTCCGGCGGGAAGCCCCGACAGCTGCACGTAGGTGTCGCGGGGAATCGAGAGAGTCCGGGCCGTTCCGGCCTGAGGATCGACGTGGACGATCTTGATGGTGTCGCTGCGCTGGCCAGGCGCCTGCGACGCGGTGCCGAACTGCTGGGCAGAGGACCCGGTGATGCCTGCTCGGGAGTCCGATCCGATCAGCAGCACGTTGTAGGGCGCACCATTGGCTGCGGCCACACACGTCGTGCAGGGTTGCGAGCTGACCTGGCTCCACTGGTACGCGTTGTATCCCCATGCCGCCCCGGCCAATACCACGATGAACGCCACGACGACGAGCAACCAGCGCAGGATCCTCGATCCCCGGGACCGGCGGCGCTTCCCCGGCTTCCCCCGCCTGCGCTTGTCCTTGTGGCTCGGGATGTACACCTGGCCACTGAGGATCGGCCCCGCGAACTCGCTGCCACTGGATCGGCCGGGAACAGGGCGACCTCCGGGCGGTTCGTAACTGGATGGGGACACGTTTGACCTGGGGCCTTTACCGGTGAGGGGCCGATCACGTCACCGCCGGCCACGACGAGATGTTCCTGAATAGTTTCCCATGGTCAAAGCCCAAATTGCATGCACCCTCCGGTCGGCGCTCTGCGCCTGGCCGCTGGCCAGGCCATCTAGGCGGTGGAGGGGATCCACGAACCGTGGAACCCGAACGGCACCCGGGCCGGCAGGTGCACGGTGGCTACCGGCGGGCCGGCAAAGGCGGTGGCATCGAGAACCACCAGGTCGCTGGCATCCCTGGTGGGGTCGTACACGACGCTCAGGACCCAGCCTTCGTCCTCGCCGTGTCCATCCGCCCCCCGCACGAACACGGGCTCGCCGGCTTGGCCGTGTTCACCGGGCTGGAAGCGAACCGCCTCGTCCCGGGCCAGGTCGTACTTCACCAACCCCGCCGGATGCTCGAGGCCGGACATCGGGGTGCCGGCCAACTGGGTGCCGGATAACTGGGTGCAGTACCCGAAGCGGTGCTGCCGGCCGGCCACCGTGTTGTCGATCCTCGGGAACTCGACGGAGGTGTCGTCCAGCAGGGTCTCGTGCACCCGGCGAGCAGCGGGGTCGAGGGTCCAGCGAGCGAGCACTGGTTGGGTGGCCGCGATGCTCTCGCCGGGCAGGGTATCGAAGGCGGAGTCGTAGCGGACCACGTCCATGACCACCGACTGGCCGTCGTCGAAGGCGTTCAGGACGTGGAAGACGTAGCACGGGTCGATCCCGATCCACTGGATGTCCGAACCCCGTCCCCCTCGGCTCAGGATGCCCACCCGGGCCCCCGCCTCGGGCCTCCACCGGAAGGGGAGGCTCTGACCGGTGACGGCCAGATCCATGTCGAACAGCACGGGCAGGTCGAGGAAGACCATGCGGGTGGCCGTCACGCCGAAGTCGTGCATCATCACGGCCCGGGGGACGTCGATCTCCTCGGTCTGGACGAGGACGCCCCCGGCATCCACGACGTGTGACCGGAGGAAGGGTGGGCCGAACACGTCGTAGCCGAAGAAGACGAGCTCACCGGTGTCGGGATCGACCTTGGGATGGGCGGTCATCGGCGACGACAGCGAGCCGTCGAAGTCGTGGATCCGCGCCCGCTCCAGGTCGGGCGAGAGGGCATGGGGAAACCCCGACTCGACCAGGGCCAACGTGCGGCCGGCATGGCGGATCACGTGGGTGTTGGCCGGGCCGTCCACCGGTTCGCTCGGGCCCTTTGGTGGCGTGGTGTTCAACTCGGCGGCCAGCTTCCGGGTCCGCACCCACCGATTGCGGTACGACACCGCCTTGCCCCCTTCCAGCCCGATGGCATGGATCATGCCGTCGCCGGTGAACCAGTGGTACTGGCTTTGATCGGTGGGGACGAGGGCGGGGTTGGGCCCGTTGCGAAGGAGGTGACCCTCCAGGTCCGGCGGGATCACACCCTCGATCTCCAGTTCGTGGTCCTCGGTCCGCTCCTCGGTCACCGGAGCAAAGTTGCCGCTGAGATACGGGTTGTCCATGCCGGCTCGTTCCTCGCTTGGGTCGGTGCACGATCGCAGGCGACGTCCCGAGATCGTACCGGGAGCCCTCTCCGGTCCAGGATCGGGTACGGAGGGTGCGGCGGGCATCGACTGGCCTGCTCCACCCGGCGTGGCAGGCTGAGGCGATGGCCCCACTTGCCCAGGACCTCCGCTTCAGGGGTCTCGTCCACCAGATGACCAACGTCGCCCTCGAGGGCCGGCTCGACAACGATCGCCTCACCGTCTATTCCGGATTCGACCCCACCGCCGACAGCCTGCACGTCGGCCACCTGCTGCAGATCTGCACGCTTCGGCGCCTGCAATTGGCCGGACATCACCCCATTGCCCTGGCCGGTGGGGGGACCGGTTTCATCGGTGACCCCGGGGGGAAATCGACCGAGCGGGCCCTGCTCACCCCCGAGGAGCTGGCCCACAACGTGCAAGGGATCAGGTCCCAGCTCCAGCGCTATCTCGACTTCGGACCTGACGCCGGCGATGCCCGGGCGACGATGGCGGACAACAGCGACTGGCTGGCCGGGATGGGTCTGTTCGACTTCCTCCGCGACGTGGGCAAGCATTTCACCGTCAACCAGATGGTGGCCAAGGAGTCGGTGAGGGCTCGCCTGGACCGGGATGGCGAAGGGATCTCCTTCACCGAGTTCAGCTACATGCTGCTCCAGGCCTACGACTTCCTGCGGCTGTTCGATGATCACGGCTGCCGGCTGCAGATCGGTGGCAGCGATCAGTGGGGGAACATCACCATGGGCATCGACCTGGTCCGCAAGCTCCGGCACACCGAGGTGTGGGGACTCACCTCCCCGCTGGTGCTGAAGGCCGACGGGACCAAGTTCGGCAAGTCGGAGACCGGAACCGTCTGGCTCGATGCCGCCCGCACCAGCCCGTACCTGCTGTACCAGTTTTTCATCCAATGCGAGGACAGCGTGGTGGGGTCCTATCTCCGTTACTTCACCTTTCTTCCCCATGACCAACTGGCCGCCCTCGATGCCGTGACCGCGGAGCATCCCGAGCGTCGCGAGGCGCAACGGGTTCTGGCCCGGGAGGTGTGCTCGTTCGTTCACGGGACGGCGGAGATGGAGCGGGCCGAAGCAGCGGCGGCGGCCCTGTTCAGTGAGAGCATCGTCGAGCTCGACGAGCCCACGCTGCTCGACGTGTTCGCCGAGGCCCCTTCCACCGAGCTATCTCGGGCCCAGCTGGAGGGGGAGGGGCTGTTGCTGGTCGATCTGCTGGTCGAGACGGGTTTGGCGCCGTCCAAGGGCCGGGCCCGGACGACGGTGGAACAAGGGGGGGCCTACGTCAACAATCGCCGTGAGAGAGACACCAAGGCTGCCGTGCGGAGCACCGACCTGCTGGCCGGCGGCTATGTGGTGCTACGTCGAGGCAAAAAGGACTACCACCTGCTCCACTTCACCTGAGCGGCCGTCGGCCCGCTCAGAACCGACCGGTTCGGGCCCGTCCGGACTGCCGGCCGCCGTTTCCGCGCCAGACGGCCGGCGCTGACCACCACGTACACTAGCCGTGTGCCTGCGACATCCGACCCTTCGGCCCACGCGTCGCCGGTGACCATCACCGGTGGCCTTCCTGACACCGTCCTTCCCGCCGAGCCCGCGGATGCCACCGCCCGCTTGGAACAGGCCATGAACGAGCCTCCGCAACGGCGGAGGGACGCCGTGGCCGACGTGGTGCGCTCCTTCCCCCGATCGTTGGCCGGATGGTCGGCGCTGGGTTCATTGGCCGGCGACGACATCGAGGCCTACGCCTACTACCGGGTCGGATACCACCGGGGTCTTGATGCACTGCGGGCCGCGGGGTGGCGGGGATCGGGAACGGTCCGATGGTCCGAGCCCTCCAATCAGGGCTTCCTGCGCTGCGTCGATGGGCTCCGGGCCACGGCCGGTGCCATCGGGGAACAGGAGGAAGAGGAGCGCTGCGACATCTTCCTGCGGCAGCTCGACCCGTCGTGGCGTCCGGGAAGGACCGGGATTCACGGTTGAACCGGCGATGGGGCCGAGCCCCAAGGGGCAGACGGGTGGCCGTGGTCCTGGTGGCCGTGGCCGTCCCCCTGCTCCTGGCCGCCTGTGCTGGTGCAGAAATGAGCGGTACTCCGGCCCAACGGATCTCGACGTGGGTCTCCGGCGCCGGGGCGGGCTCGGCCATCGGGGCCATCGGGGCCGACAATGCCGCCATCGATAAGGCCCTGGCCACCCACAGCGCCGCCGGGGTCATCCGTACGGCCTGCGCCCTGTTGTCCAACGACTCCTCGGCCGGAAACAGCGATCTGCCGACGCCCGACGATCAGCTGACAACGGCCCTGGAGAACGCCTACCAAGTCGAGTACTCGGCCGGCAACAATTGCTATAGCGGCGCCGGCGGGAACGCCTCCCTCCTCCGACGATCGGCCGACGAGCGTCGCCAGGGCGCAGCGGATCTGGCCCAGGCCGTCCGGCGCATCACGGCGGTAACCGGGCAGGTCCCGTCCACCACGACCACGACGTCGCCCGACGGGGGTAGCAATGATCCCTTCAACCCGCCCTGATCTCCGGTGATCTCGCACCCAGCGGTCTGATCAGGGCCCAGTAGGGTCGAGGCCATGCCCGTGCAGCAAGGAATCGTGGGCCCCGTGCCTCCCGATCGCGATCCTGATGAGTACGACCGCCTCCGACGCCGCGTACTGTGGTCGATGCCGGCCGGGCTCTACGTCGTGGGCAGTCGGGCTGGAGATCGCCGGAACCTCATGACGTGCAACTTCCTCTCCCAGGTGGCCACCAGCCCGAAGTTGGTGGCCACCGGCATCGAGAGCGAGGCGGTGACGGCGGGACTGATCGCCGAGGGCGGGTCGTTCTCGGTCAGCATCCTGGCCCGGGAAGATCGAGCAATGGTCCGCAAATTCGTCAAGCCGGTCGAAGACGTCGCCGTGGGGTCCGACGGTGTGGCCACGGCGATGCAGGGGGTCGAGGTGTCCGAGGTGGCAGACGGGCTGCCGGTGGTGGCCGCCAGCACCGGGTGGCTGTCCTGTGCCCTCCGGCACACCCTCGACCTGGGTAGTCACATCCTGTTCGTGGGAGAGGTGGTCGACGTCGGGGGTGTGGCCACCGGTCCGGATGACCATCCCGAGGTTCTCAGGATGGAGGACACCCGGATGAACTACGGAGGCTGACCGGGAATCGCCCAGGGAACCGGGGGACCCGGGCGGCCTTGGGTCGCTCAGGTGGGTTTGGGGCGGAGATCGATGCGGAGCACCAGCACCCCGTCGTCCAGCGTGGCCTCGGCGTCGCCCAGCATGGCGAAGTCCATGAAGTCGGCCTGGGCCTGCTCCTTGAACCGCTGGCGGTCGGCCCCTTCGATGGGGGGCAGACCACGGTTCCGGACTGCCTCGGCACGAGATCGGAACCGGGCCAGCATGTCCTGGGGATCGAATTGCTCGGGCACCGGGTCGATCGTAGCGGGGCTCCAGCGCGCGCCGTAGCTGGAGCGTCCGCACTACACTTGTGACCGAACGGTGAACGACGGGATACCCGGTTGGCCTGGGCTCAGGCCCTGATGTCGCCTCTGGCGGGGGCAAGGAGTTTTTCGGTGAAGAAGGGACGCCATCGACGGTTCGAGGAAGCACGCAGCCTGAAACGGTCCGTCGCGACCGCAAACAGGCGGTGCCCCGAATGCGGCGCTGAACCAGACGACGAGCATGCCTCGTGGTGCCTGGCCACCGAGGATGAATTCGATGAGATCCTGGGCACGGTCCAGACCGGGCCCACCCATACCGAGGACGACCCGCTGGCCGAGTAGGCCCCAGTGCGGGCGGCAGTGTCTCGAACAGCGTTCGGCCGGGCTCAGTTGGCGGTGCGTCGCCTGACCGTCGGATGGGGCAGGGGAACCGCGGTAGAAGCCGGTGCGAGGCGGGCGTCGAGATACGCGGCCACCATCTTGTAGACCTTCTTCCCGGCCATGGCCTCGAGTTCGGCCCGCATGGTGACGTACACGGGCTCGTGACCCACGAAGGCCTCGGGTGCCTCGGTGCACCACCAGTGGAATTCCTCACCGCCGCCACCCCAGTGACGGCGATCCCACTGTCGGATGACCGAGGTGACGTGGCCGTCGGGTGAGGTCTCGTCCTCACGTCGCAGCGGGAGCTGCCAGCAGACCTCGGGCTTCATCTCGACGTGACTGCGATCCTGGGCCATGGCCGCCAGGTGTAGCGCGCACCCCGCCCCGGCCGAAAACCCGGGCCGATTCAGGAAGATGCACGCGTCTTTCACCAGTCTCGTGCCCAGGTCGCCATCGGGCAGCTTCTTCACCACACCCTTTTGTCCCTGTTTGTAGAACTGCCAGATGTCCGGGGTCAGTTCGGCCGCGGCGCGTTCGACGGTGCGGGCGTCCTTCTTGCCGGTGAAATGAGCACCGTAGGAGCAGCATCCCTGCACCAGTTCCGGAGCCGGGCCGGTGAGCACGCCCTGGCATCCGTGGCCGAAGATGCACGTCCAGGCGCTGGTCAGGAAGGTCACGTCGAACTGCCAGGTTCGCTCCTCGTCGGGGTCGTCGAAGCTGACCCACTCATGGGCATCGGTTGGAATCTTCGTGTTCGAGGTGGCCACGCCTTTATGATGACAGGCATGTCCGACGACCGTGATGACCTGCATCCTGCGTTGGTCATTACCGCCGAGGCCCGTTCCACGGTCATCGAGGCACTCTCCAACGAGAAGGGTCACGGTCGGCTGGCCCTGTGGCTCGAGGTGACCGGTGCCGACGACGATGCCTACGTCTACGACATGTACTTCCGGGTCCTCCATGACGCGCGTCCCGGTGACGTCATCCAGCACGATGACGATCTCCCGGTGGTCATCCCCCGCGCCAGCATCGACCGATTGCACGGGGCCAGGCTCGACGTGGCCACCGATGCCGGCGGTGGGAGCGGACTGGTCGTGGTCAATCCCAACACCCCGCGCACTCGAGCCGAGCGGGAATCGGTGCTCGCCGACCAGCCGCCGGTGGACCTGGCCAGCCCCCTGGCCCTCCGGGTAATTGCCGCCCTCGAATCCGAGGTCAACCCCAGCATCGCCGAGCACGGCGGTCGAGCCGACCTGGTCACCATGGAGGGTTCGGTGGTCCATCTCGAGCTGAGCGGGGGTTGCCAGGGATGCGGCATGGCCAAGGAGACCTTGGCCCAGGGCATTGAGGGCATCCTGCGGGAGGCGGTGCCCGAGATCACCGACATCGTCGACGTCACCAACCATGCCGAGGGGTCCAATCCGTTCTACCAGTCCACGCCGGGATAGCTCGCCGGTTGTGGCCTAGCCGATGACGGCCCAGCTCATTGCCGGGGCATCGGTGACCGGCCTGGTGGCGGGCGGGCTGCTCGACCCGGTGGGGCAGCGGCTGGCCGAACGCAGTGCTCACGAGCAGCGCCGACGAGATGAAGCGGCGGGTCTGTCGGCGGCCCGAGCGGCCAGCTCGGCCGGCGATCAAGCACAGCCGACCCGTCTCCTCCCCGTGGGCGTCAGCCCGGTTCGAACCGCCGGCGCCGCCGTGGTCACCGGCGTTCTCGCCGCCGGAGGGGCGAGCCGGTTCGGTGCCCATTTCGTGCTCGTGCCCTTCATCGTCTTCTTCAGTGTCCTGGTCGTGGTGTCGACCACCGATCTGTCCCACGGGCTGATCCCGCGCCGGCTGGTCTACCCGGGTCTGGCCGTCATCTCCGGTCTCCTGGTGGTGGCAGCCGCGGTCGACGGTCAATGGCACCGGCTGGCCACGGCCGGTATCGGTGCGGTGGCCGCCTTCGCCGTCTTGTTCCTCATCTGGTGGTTGGCTCCCCGGGGCATCGGCTTCGGCGATGTGCGGCTGGCTGCGCTGATCGGTTTGGCCACCGGTTGGATCGGCCTGCTCGATGTCTATGTCGCCCTCGTCGCCGCGTTCATCGCGGGACTGCTGGGTGGGGTGGCGACCATCGTCATGGGCGGTACCGGCGGCCAGACGAGGATCCCGTTCGCTCCCGCCCTGGCTGCCGGGGCCATCGTGGCCGTGTTCTGGGGCGCCCCGATCGCCCTGGCCGTCTTCCACCGACCGATCTGATTCCCGCTGCAGGCCACGCTGCGGGCCCGCCACCAGCGGGTCCCTCGGGGTAGACGACGGCGGTCGGAAGCAGTGGGGGGGCGCGGAGCCGGGATCGAAGCGGGCCGGGTCCCTGGCCGCCACGAGTAGATTTGCCTGAATGCTGCGCTTCCTGACCGCCGGAGAGTCCCATGGCCGCGCCCTCGTGGTCATCGTGGAGGGCGTGCCGGCCGGGCTCCTGGTCACGGCGGAGGACATCCAGCGAGGGCTGGCCCGCCGGCGGCTCGGGTACGGCCGGGGCCCGAGGATGCGGTTCGAGGCGGATGAGGTGACGCTGATCGGTGGGATCCGACACGGTCGGACGATCGGTTCTCCGGTGGCCATCGAGATCGCCAACACCGAGTGGCCGAAGTGGGAAGTCGAGATGTCCCCGGCCCCCGGTCTTCCCGGCAAGGTGCTGACCCAGCCTCGTCCCGGCCATGCCGATCTCTCGGGCATGCTCAAGTACGGCCTGGCCGACGCCCGAGACGTGTTGGAGCGGGCCTCGGCGCGCGAGACGGCGGCCCGGGTGGCGGCGGGAACGGTGGCCAAGTTCCTGTTGGCCCAGATCGGGGTGGACATTCTCAGCCACATCGTGCAGCTGGGCGAAGCCAAGAACGACCATGCCGTGCTGCCGGTCATGAGCGACCTCCCCCGGATCGACGAGTCGGCGGTGCGCAGCAACGATCCTGACGCCGAGGCCCGCATGGTGGCCGAGGTCAAGGCGGCAGCCAAAGAGGGCGATTCCCTGGGCGGGGTGGCCGAGGTCGTGGCCTACGGCGTTCCTGTCGGCCTCGGGAGCCATGTGCACTGGGATCGACGGCTGGATGCCCTGTTGGCCCAAGCGCTGATGAGCATCCAGGCCATCAAGGCGGTCGAGATCGGCGAGGGCCTGGCCCTTCCCGGACTGCGAGGATCAGAGGCTCACGACGCCATCCGGATGGCGGGGGACGACGATGGAGGCGGAGCCCTCAGCGGCGGCTACGCCCGCGACACCCATCGGGCCGGGGGGATCGAGGGCGGGATGTCCACCGGGGCACCCATCGTGGCCCGGGCGTCGATGAAGCCGCTGGCCACTCTCAATCGGCCCTCGCTGGGCACGGTCGACGTGGTGACCAAGGAATCCACCGTGTCGTTCAAAGAACGCACCGACGTGACCGCGGTGCCGGCCATGGGTGTAGTGGCCGAGACCATGACCGCGCTGGTACTGGCCTCCGAGGCGCTCCGGAAGTTCGGGGGCGACTCGGTGGCCGAGTTCGTGCGCAATCGGGACGGCTATCTGGACTCGTTGGGCGAGACTCCCTCCGCTGCCCGCCCCCTCAGCGAGCACGATGCCTGAGCGCCTCTTGCTCGTCGGCATGATGGGCGCGGGGAAGACCACCGTCGGGCGAATGCTGGCCGAACGACTGGGCTGGGGCTACCTCGATTCGGATGCCCAGATCACCCGGACCACGGGGCGGAGCGTTCCCGAGATCTTCTCCGAGGACGGGGAGACCGCCTTCCGGGCGGAGGAGACCAAGGCCCTGACCACGGCGGTGTCCGGTGCCGACCCGATGGTGGTGTCGGTGGCCGGCGGCGCAGTGTTGTCCGAGGCGAACCGGGCCCTCCTGGCCCGAGCGGGAACCGTGGTCTGGTTGCGGGCTCGGCCCGAGACATTGACCAAACGGGTGGGCGACGGCGCCGGACGCCCGCTGCTGGGCGACGATCCCGGCGGCGCCCTGGCTGCGCTCTACGAGGTCCGGAAGCCGCTGTACGCCTCGGTGGCCGCGATCACGGTGGATGTCGACGATCTCTCCCCTGAGGCCGTGGTCGACCAGGTCCTGGCCGGCGCCGGGCTCGGCCCCGATGAGAGCGGGTCCGACGGGAGCGAGGATCGGCGGCCGTGATCACCATCCCGGTGAAGCTGGGGGAGCGGAGCTACGACGTCGTGGTCGGAGACGGGGCCCGGGAGCTCCTGGCCGATGCCCTGTCGTCGGCGGTGCCGAGCGCCGGGCGGGTAGCGGTCGTGACCCAAGAGGAGATCGGCGTCGAGGTCGATCCCGGCCTCCCCTCCGAGGTCTTCATCGTCCCTGACGGGGAAGGGGCCAAGTCCCTGTCGACCATCGAGGAGCTGTGCCGGGGGTTCGCCCGATTCGGCCTGGCCCGAGGGGATGCCGTTGTGGCCGTGGGCGGCGGGGTGGTGACCGATCTGGCCGGCTTCGCCGCCGCCAGCTACTACCGAGGCGTCGCCTACGTGAACGTGGCCACCTCGCTGTTGGCCCAGGTCGACGCGGCGATCGGCGGAAAGACCGGCGTGAACCTCCCCGAGGGGAAGAACCTGGTGGGCGCGTTCTGGCAGCCATCCGCCGTCCTGTGCGACACGGCCGCGTTGTCCACCCTGCCCCAACGGGAGTGGGCCAGCGGGCGGGGCGAGATGGCCAAATACGCCTTCTTGGCCGTGCCCGAGGGCTCGGAACCCGACGCCTCCTTGATCGACCTGCCCCTCGACGAGCAGGTGGCGCGGTGCGCCCAGATCAAGGCCGACGTGGTTTCGGCTGACGAGCGCGAGGGCGACCGCCGTATGGTGCTCAACTACGGCCACACGTTGGCCCACGCCCTGGAGGCGTCCTCGTTCGGGCCGACCGGGTCGCCCGACCTGCGCCACGGCGAGGCCGTGGCCATCGGGCTGGTGTTCGCGGCCCTGTTGGCCCGCCGTCTGGACCGGATCGATGACGATCGGGTGGAGCTGCACCGACGCGTGGTCGGGGCGTTCGATCTTCGGGCCGACCTGCCCGACGAAGCAGATCCCCAGTTGCTGGTCTCGTACATGGGCCGTGACAAGAAGGCCCATCACGACCTGACCTTCGTGCTCGATGGCCCCCACGGGGTGGAGACCGTCCGGGGCATCGCCGAAGCCGAGGTGCTGGCTACCCTGGCAGAGATGGCAGGACGATCATGAGCGACCAGACCCTGATCCTGTTGCTGTCAGGACCCAACCTCAACCTGCTCGGGGAACGGGAGCCGGCCATCTACGGTCACGCCACCCTGGCCGACCATGTGGAGGCGGCTTCCAACGCGGCGGAGGCACTGGGTCACAAGCTCGAGCACCTCCAGTCAAACCATGAAGGGGACTTGATCGCGGCCGTCCAACAGGCTCGCGGTCGGGCGGCGGCGATCGTGGTCAATGCCGGAGCGCTGTCCCACACCTCGTGGGCGCTGCACGATGCGCTGGCCGCCTTCGACGGTGTCGTGGTCGAGCTGCATCTGTCCAATCCGGCGGCCCGGGAGCCGTTCCGCCACACGTCGGTGATCGCCCCGGTGGCCGACGGCAGCGTTGCCGGGTTCGGCGCCCTCGGTTACCCCCTGGCCGTCGAGGCGGTGCACCGCCTGCTGGTGGCCGGGGCCGATGCCGAGGACCGGGCGTGACCGGCGCCGGACCCTTGTTCGCCGAGCCGCTTCCCCCGCTCGATGTGTCGGGCCGGCTGGACCGTCTGCGGGAGACCTTTCCCAAGGCCGGCGTCGACGGCCTCTTGGTCACGGCCTCGGCCAACATCCGGTGGTTGACCGGCTTCACCGGATCGGCCGGCCTGTTGCTGGTGACGTCGGAGCGCGCCGTCCTGACCTCCGACGGTCGTTACCGGACCCAGTCCCAAGAGCAGCTGGCCCAAGCAGGAGTCGCCTCGGTCGTCGACATCGTCATCGGGGGCGCCCAGGCGCAGCGCGAGGCCATGGTCGCGGCCTGGGGTGCGACCCCGAATCTCGGGCTGGAGGCCGACGACGTGACGTGGTCGGGCCAGCGGGCCTGGGATGAGGCCGTCGGCGCGGGAGTGGAGCTCGTCCCCACGCGGGGGTGCGTCGAAGCCCTGCGCCAGGTCAAAGACGCCGGCGAAGTGGCCCGCATGGAGCGGGCCGCGGCCATTGCCGACGACGCCCTCGCTTCGGTGGTGCCGCTCCTGGTCCGAGCGGAAGCCGAGTCGGTCACCGAGGCGTTCGTGGCTGCCGCCCTCGACCATGCCATGCGGGTCCGCGGCGCCGAAGACAGCGCCTTCGAGACGATCGTGGCCTCGGGACCCAACTCGGCCAAGCCCCACGCCCGGCCCGGTGACCGCCAGATTCGGTCCGGCGACCCGGTGGTGATCGACTTCGGTGCCATCTACGAGGGTTATCGCTCGGACATGACCCGGACGTTCTGCATCGGCGGTGAGCCCCATGGCGAACTGGCCCGAGTGTTCTCGGTCGTGGCCGAGAGCCAGCGCGTCGGCGTGGCTGCGGTCGCCCCCGGTGTCGTCGCCGGTGACGTCGATCGGGCCTGTCGGGACGTGATCGCCGAAGCCGGGTGGGCCGAGCGTTTTGAACATGGAACCGGCCATGGCGTGGGCCTCGACATTCACGAGGCTCCGTCGGTCGGACCAGGAGCAACTGCTATTCTCGCTCCTGGCGTCGTTGCCACCGTGGAGCCCGGGGTCTACCTGGCGGGCGTGGGTGGGGTCAGGATCGAGGACACTCTCGTCGTGGTCGAGAACGGCCGCCGCTCGCTCACCATGTTTCCGAAGGATGTTCCGCTCTGATGGCTGTATCGACCAACGATCTCCGCAATGGCATGACCGTCAACCTGCCCGAAGGGCTGTTCTCCGTGGTGGAGTTCCAGCACGTGAAGCCGGGGAAGGGCGGCGCCTTCGTCCGCACCAAGCTGAAGAACGTGCGCTCCGGCGCGGTGATCGAGCGCACCTATCGGGCCGACGAGAAGCTCGACCAGGCCATCATCGATAAGCGAGCGATGCAGTTCCTCTATCGGGACGGCTCGGACTACGTGTTCATGGACACCACCTCCTACGAGCAGCTTCAGGTCGCCTCCCAGTTGTTGGGGGATGCGGCCAACTACCTGAAAGAGGGGGACGACGCCGTCCTGCAGTTCTACGGCGATGAGATCGTGGGCGTCGACCTCCCCGCCGCGGTGGAGCTGACGGTGGCCGAAACCGAACCGGGAGTCCAGGGCGACCGGGTGTCCGGTGCTCGCAAGCCGGCCACCTTGGAGACTGGACTGACCTTGCAGGTCCCCTTGTTCGTCAATCCCGGTGAGAAGATCAAAGTCGATACCCGCTCGGGCGAGTACCTGACCCGAGCCTGAGTCTTCGGCCCGCCGCCCCTCGGTCGAGGCCCGCCCTCCGGTGGGGCCGCCGATGAGGGCGCACAAAGTCCCGCCCACCGACGTCCATTATGGAATCCGCCCCCCGCCACCAGGCCCGAGAACGGGCAGTGTCCCTCCTCTATGAGGCGGAGCTGAAGAGCGAGCCACCCTCGGCCGTGGTCGCCGCCTTGGCCGTGCCTCCTGACGAGTTCACGGTGGCCCTCCTGGCTGCGGTCGAGGATCAGATGGCCGAGATCGATGCCATGGTGGGCGATGCGGCGATCGGCTGGGACCTCGACCGTATGGCCGTCATCGACCGCAACGTCCTCCGGCTGGCCGTGGCCGAGCTGCTCTCGTTCCCCGATGTGCCCACCGCCGTGGTCCTGAACGAGGCGGTCGACCTGGCCACGGGCTACTCGACCGACGAGTCGGGAAGCTTCGTCAACGGCATCCTGGCCACGTTGGCCGTCCGTATTCGTGGGTAGAGCGGACATGCCCAAGGCGTTGAGATCGACCTGACCTCCCTGGCCTCCCTGGCCTCCTGAACCCATTCGCTTCAAGAACGGTGTACGGTTATGTCGCCCGCCCCTCATCACTTGGATCTCTCCAACTCCTCGTAGCTGTGGCGATGCCCGGAGAGGACTGGTCGTGGGGATCGAATCATTGGCTCGGAAAACGGGTCGCATCTCGAATGACGCCGGTAGCCGGGCGAGCAGAAACCGATTCCGGCGATGGCTGGTGCTGGTGGCCTCGTCCGCGGTGCTGGTCACGGCGCTCACGCCGGGGCTGTCGTCGGCGGCCACCTCTCTCGGCGGTTGGGGCAGCCCCGGCAGCGGCAACGGGCAATTCGACAAACCACTTGGCGTTGCCAGCTTTGGCGGGGGGGCCAGGGTTTATGTCACCGACAAGGTGAACAACCGGATCGAAGAGTTCAACGACAAAGGCAACTTTGTCCGTAGCTTCGGTCGGGAAGCGACCGGAGAAAGACTTCCGGGATTTCCCACAAATACGCCTCCCATTAGGGAACCTTGGGCCATCGCCGTCGTGCCCAAGCCAAGTGGTGACGTCTACGTTACGAGTGCGCTCTCAGGTCAGATCTACCAATACACGGCCGACGGTGGTTTTATCAGAAGCTGGCGGCCCAATAGCCAGGCCGGCGGGGGTGTGTACCCCTGCGGTCTCGCCGTATCGCCGGTGAACGGCAACGTCTACATGGCCTCGGTCGACCGTCTCGAGGTATTCACCGCCCAGGGGAAATTCCTGGGGGATTTCCCCCTCGCCGAAATCAAGGGACAGAAGTCAGCCACCGGCGTGGCCTTCGCCCCAAACGGCGACCTGTTCGTCAGCAGCTACCGGAACGTGCAGGTGTACCAGAGCAACGGTCAGTTCGTGCGCAGTTGGGGTGTCGACGGCACCGACCCGGGTCAATTCAAATACGCCAAAGGCATCGCCGTTAATGAGCGAGGCGAAGTCTTCGTCCTGGACTCGGGTCGCTACTCTGGCCGGGTGCAGCACTTCACCTCGGAGGGGACGTTGCTACAGTCCTGGGGGGACGGCTCGTTAAACGGTCCGTCGGGGATCGCGGTGACGGGAAACGGAGTGGTCTTGGTGGCCAACTCCAATTCCAACCAGATCGAGAGCTACCGACCCTGAGGCGAGCTTTGCCGGGCCCGCCTGTTTGATTCTCCGGACATCGCCGGCAGACTGACAGGCCGTCGCTGAGTGCAGGACCGTTACCCGCCACCGACAGCCCTTCCGGAAAAGCGGGCCCCGCCTCCGCCGGCGCCACCGAATCCCGCGCCACCGAATCCCGCGCCACCGGCTCCGCCGAAGCCGCCGCCGAAGCCGCCGGTGGATGAGCTGGTGCTGGAGGACGGAACGGGTGCCGACAGATTGGCCAGAATCACCGTGGTGCCCTTGGTGACCCCGCCGGTGACCTGGGTGTAGATGCTGCCCACAATGCCAACCGAGATCTTCTTCCGGGCTTCTTGGCCCGACGCGGGCACGAACACGTAGGAGTTGTTGCCGATCGTCTGCACGGCCGACGTGGGAACCGCTCGGGCGTTGTCCACTTGATGCAGGACGACCTGGACCTGAGCGGTCGAACCGGCGGCAATGCCATGAGACCCACCGGACAGAAGGACGATCAACGGATAGGTGTAGCTCGAGCTGTTGGTATTCACCGGTCCCACCCGCGTGACCGTTCCGGTCAGCGTGCCGGCGACCCCGTTCACGGTGACCAGAGCCTGGTCACCCACCTTGACCTCGGCCGCCTGGGTGCTGGTGAGGGACGCAGTGGCCTGGTAGCTCCCAGAGTTGATGATGGTGATGGCGTCGCTGGTGGAGCCGGCAGTGACGCTTTGGCCAACCGTGAGGGTGACCGAGGCGACGGTTCCCGTGACCGGGCTGGTGAGCTGGGCATTGGCCAATGCCTGCTGTGCCTCGATCAGCGAGGCGGTGGCGGAGTCAATGGACCCCTGGTCGCTGGCCAGCTGCTGCGCGCTGTTGGAAGCACTCCCACCGGAACCGCTGCTGCCGGAACCGCTTGCGCCGGAACCGCTTCCCCCAGAACCGCTTCCCCCAGAACCGCTTATGCCGGAACCGCCAGTGCCCGACCCTCCGGCGATGCCGGTCCCTCCAGTCGTACCGGTTCCCGTGCGACTCGTGGTTCCCGAACTACCCGTTGATCCTGAGCCCGTGCCGCCGGTCGATCCCGTGCCGCTGGTCGAACCCGAGGCGTTGGTTGCCGCCAGTACCTGGGCCAAAGTTGTCTCCGCGCTGGCCACGGCCTTCTGATCGCTGGCGACCAGTTGTTGAGCGGCGAGTGATTGGCTGAGGGCGGTGGTGCACGCCGTCGGATCGGTGGTTGGTGCCGTGGTCGGGGTAGTCGTCCCCGTCCCCGTTCCCGTCCCCGCGCACGCCGACTGAGCCTGGGCAAAGGCCGTTGCCGCCGTGGCCGCGTCGGCATCCGCAGTCTGCTGTGCCGCGACCACCGCCTGTTGAGCCTGCGCCAGGGTCGGCTCCGTGCTCGCCGCGGTCAAGAATGCGGTCGTGGCCACGTTGGCGGTGGACGATCCGGTGCTTGTTGCAGACGATCCGCCACCGCCTGAGGTCGATCCGCCGCCCGCAGAGGACGAGGTGTTCGTACCGGACGACTGCGACGATTCGTCTTCGGCCAACTTGGCCTGGGCGGAGGTGAGCGTGGACTGGGCTGATGACACGTTCTGGGCCAGTGTCGTGGTGTCCAGTGAGGCCAAGGCCTGCCCCGCCGTGACCTGCTGTCCGACAGCTACGTTCACGGCCGATACCGTGCCGGCCACCTGAAAGTCGGCGGCGCCCTGGGTGACCGGGTCGGCCTGGCCAGACACACTGAGGGTCTGCCGCACCGTCGCCGTCGACACCACAGCCAAGCGGTAGCCCGTTGCCCCTGATGCTCCGGTGGCCCACAGGGTCACGCCGGCGACGGCCCCGGCGAGGACCATCGCGCCCACGCCGAACGTCCACCTCCGCCGACGCCGGACTGGACCTGATCGGTCAGCCATCGGTCGAGCCTCTCCCGAACCCCGTCGTGCAAGTCTGGCCGCCCGTTGACGTGATCCGGACGGTGGTGGCGCTCACCGCGCCGGTCGAGTCGCTACTTCCGGCGGCAGTCACGCAGTCACCGACGGCCAGATTTGTCGACGCTGCCCTCTGATCCTCGCGGTAGGTGGTCGACGACGTGATCTTGACCGTGACGGTGGTGGTCTTGGGCGTCGCCGGCTTCTTGCTCGACTTGGCGTTCTTGGAGATGCCGGTCGAGGAGAAGCCGGAGATCACCAGGCTGGTCGACGTGACCGACTTCACCGTGCCGCTGGCGAAGCCGGCATTGCCCGAGCCGCCGAATCCCGAGCGACCACCACCGGCGCCACCAGGTCGGCCACCGCCCGCGCCACCCCCAGGTCGGCCACCGGGGAATCCACCCGCCGGCCTACCCGATGCGCCGCCGGGACGGCCGCCGCCCCCGAAACCACCGAAGCCGCCGGCGCTGCACCTGCCCGCTGTCGGCTGACTAACGGTCACCGTCTTGGCTGCGATCGTGCCCTTGGACGACGTGCCGCTCACAGTCACGCAGTCGCCGGCCGCCGCCGACGAGGATGGGACCGAGGCGACTTGCGAGAAGGTGGTGGAGGGCGTCCAGTTGACCGTTACTTGTCCGGATTGCTGGTTCTGGACCTCCATGGACGAGCCGGAGATGGCGGCCACCGAACCCGAGGTAGGAGGGGAGAACGAGCCGCCGCTCGGCGGTGTGGCTGCCTCGGCGACGCCGGTGACGGCCAGTCCCGCAGCTAGGGAGACGCCCAGAGTGGTAGCCAGAACCGATCGACGCCAGAGGGGCTGTGAACATTTCATGTTGAGTTGCTCTCCTTCATTTGCGAAACCATCTGATAGGGCAATTGGGTTCCTTCTCATTCGCTACGAAGTGCATCGATGGGAGCCATTCGGGCAGCACGAGACGCGGGGTAGACGCCGAACACCAGACCGATGGCAATGGCGACCACCAGGGCTCCCACGCTGGCCCCGACCGAGACCGCAATCGGGTAACCGATGACATGGGGGAGCAGCGCGGCGCCGGCGACAGCAAGGAGCGCACCCAGTGCGCCTCCGGCGAGCCCGAGCACCGAAGCCTCGAGGAGAAACTGACGACGGATCAGCGGCGGTGTTGCGCCCAGCGCTTTGCGGAGGCCAATCTCCCGGATGCGTTCGGTTACCGAGACCAGCATGATGTTCATCACACCGATCCCCCCCACCAGGAGTGAGATGCCCGCGATCCCTCCAAGCAGGATGGTGAGGGTGTGGTCAACAGAGGTGGCTGTTGTGACCAGCGAAGCTTGGGAAGCAATGGTGAAGTCGGCGTTCGAGGCCGTCGTGATCCCGTGGAGAGCCAGTAGTTCTGTGTTGGCCTCCTGATAGGCGGCGGTCAGAGTGGCGCTCGAGGTGGACTGGATGAGGATCGAGCTCAGCGTGGTGGAGCCGAAGAGCCTCTGCGAGGCGGTGCTGATCGGCACGACCACCTGATCGTCTGGGTTGGTACCCGTCGTCGACGCTGAAGAGCCCACCGAGTTGAGCACGCCGATCACGGTCATGGGGACGCCGTTCACATTGACGGTCTGGCCCACCGGGTCGGCTCCGCTGAACAACTGGGAGACGGTGTCCGATCCCAGGACGGCGACGGCGGTGTGGTCGGTCACATCCTGGTTGACGATGAACCGACCCTGGGTCACCGTGCGGTTGCGTACCGTCTCCCACGGTGTCGTGGTGCCGACGACAGTGGTGGTCCAGTTGGTGGAACCGGCAGTGACCGTCTCTGACGACGAGAGGACCGGGGCGACGGCGTTGACATCCGGAGCCACCGTCTTCGACGACAGCGCCGCCGCATCGGCCTCGGTGAGGGTCGAAGCCGAGCCGAAGCCGCCGCGGATGCCGCTCGTCGACGTCGAGCTTCCCGGCGAGACGGTCAGCAGGTTGGTGCCCAGGGCATTGATCTGTGAGCTGATCTGGTTCTGGGCGCCCTGGCCCAGACCGACGGTCAGGATCACGGCTGCGATCCCGATCATGATGCCGAGCACGGTCAGACCGGACCGGAGCCGATGGGTTCGGACGGCCTCGAGCCCCGTCCTTAGGGTGTCGAGCCAACTCACGATACGGGTTCGCTGACCGGGTTGAGCAGTCCATCGCGGATCCGGATGGTGCGTTGGGCGGCCCCGGCTACATCGGGGTCATGGGTGATGAGCACGAGCGTCCTTCCGGCCGCACGGAGCTCGTCGAGCAGGATCATGATGTCATCGGCCGACTTCGAGTCGAGCGCACCGGTCGGCTCGTCGGCCAGGATGAGATCAGGGTTGCTGACCAGGGCCCGGGCGATGGCCACTCGCTGTTGTTGACCGCCGGACAGCTCGCCGGGACGGTGCTGGACGCGGTCTCGCAGCCCGACGCGCTCCAACGCGGCCATCGCTCGCTCCCGCCGCTCGGCCCGGCCCACCCCGGCATAGGCGAGGGGCATCTCGACGTTGCGCCAGGCGGTCAGGGAAGGCAGGAGGTTGAACTGCTGGAAGATGAAACCGATCCGTCGGTTGCGCACCGAGGCCAGCGCCATCTCGTCCATGTGGCTGACGTTCTCGCCCGCCAGCCAATAGGTCCCTCCACTGGGGACGTCGAGGCAGCCCAGAATGTGCATCAGCGTCGACTTGCCCGAGCCCGACGGGCCCATGATGGCAACGTATTCGCCGTCGTTGATGGACAGACTGATGCCCCGAAGGGCAGCGACGGCAAAGGCTCCGGTTCGGTAAACCTTGGTGACGCTGTCGAGCTCGATGACCGGGGTCTGGTCAACCACCGACGCCTCCACCACCGGCTCCGCCGAACCCACCGGCCCCGCCGCGGAATCCAGCGCCACCGCGGAAGCCGCCCGCACCGCCGGCACCAGCCGCTCCGCTACCACCGAAGAGGCTGCGACCCCCTCCGCCGGCTACGCCGTTGAACTTCACCACTTGCTCGAGCACCTTCTCGCCCGAGGTGAGCCCGCTGGTGACCTGGGTCTGGCCGCTCGAGCTCACGCCGGTGGTGATGGCCCGAGAGACGTGGTTCCCGTTCTGGACCACGGTGACGGTGGACTTTCCGCCCGAGTACGAAATGGCCGCGGTCGGCACCTCGATCACGTTGTTGAGCTGCTTCACGATGATGGAGAGGGTGGCGGTCGACCCGGCATAGAGGCCGGTCGGGCTGCCGGTGACGGCGATGGATACCGGGAAGGTGGCCACGGTCGAGCTCTGGGT